>WBZX01000515.1_pt1 | contig 34986 bp, 36 predicted proteins | sample 5204211 | NCBI WGS metagenome assembly WBZX01 (sample SAMN12344362, study PRJNA552823) | activated sludge metagenome | biome: Activated sludge suspended growth; feature: Nitrification reactor; material: Wastewater; isolation source: activated sludge from nitrification reactor of wastewater...
GGCCAGATAGTCGAGGCTGCCGAAGGCCAGCCACAGGAAGAGAATGCTGTCGGCTACCAGGCCGACGATGCTGCTGACCAGCACGGCCAGCACGAGACCCCGCGACTGCAGGGGCGTGTAGACGGCGAAGTCGGCAAGCTCCGACAGCAGGAACGCGGTCGCCGACGCCACCAGGAGCTGAGGCGGCGCGATCGCGCCCGAGAGCGCAGCGCCGGCGACGATGGCGACCAGCGCCACGCCGCGGCCGAGGCGGCGCTGCACCATGTCGCGCAGGACCAGCGCCAGGCCGATCATCAATACGCCCGACGGTGCCATCAGGGCGTGACCATCGGGGCCCCACGGCGGCGCCACCGGCACCAGACACGGGCCCTGAGGGACGCACACCGTGCCGACATGGCCGATCATCCAGTTGGCGAGGGGGATACAGGCGATGAAGCCCAGGAAATAGGCCAAGGCTTCGAGCTTGCGCCGGGCGACGGGAGTCATGCCGGCGCTCCTAGCAGGTCTGGCGCAGGGAGGGAACTCGGCCATTTGGCAGGCGTTTTCTGCGTGCCACACCATGGAGATTCGCATGCTCGCTCGCCGTTCCGTCCTCTTCGCACTGGCTGCCGTGCCGGTCGCAGCCCACGCGACGGCGGTACTCGCGGTCGACGCCTTGCCGGATGCCCGGTTCGTCGGCTTCTGCCAGACCGTCAACGATTTCGAGATCGCCTCCGGCCGCCTGGCGCTCGCCAAGTCGACCAACGAGCTGATCCGCGGCTATGCCTCGCGCATGGTGGCTGAACATACCGAGGCTGCGCAGTTCCTGGTCAAGGTCCGGGCCGAAGCCGGCGTTTCCTACGCTCCGGACCCCTCCAATCCGCCAAATACGGTCGCCGTCATTCAGCGCCTGAATTCGCTGACGGGCCCCGAGTTCGACACGGCCTATGCCAATGCCCAGCTTGCCATCCAGACGCAGGCCCACGACCAGTACGGCGCCTATTCCCAGAACGGCGACAACGGTGCCTTGCGCCGCTATGCCCAGCGGATGCAGCCGAAGTCGGTCGAGTATCTCGAATACGCCCGCCGCATCGCGGCCGGCCGCTGAGGCTAGAGCGAAGACCTGCCCTCTCTGTAGGCCTCGAAGCCTCGCTTGCGCAGTGCGCAGGCGGGGCATTTGCCGCAGCCATAGCCCCAGTCGTTCCTAGGGCCGCGCGTGCTGTCGTAGCAGGTATGCGTATGCTCCAGAACCACGTCGACCAACGTGGCGCCGCCCAGTTCCTTGGCAAGGGTCCAGGTCTCGGCCTTGTCCAACCACATCAGGGGCGTATGCAGCACGAAGCTGCGGTCCATGCCGAGATTGAGCGCAACCTGCAGCGCCTTCACCGTATTGTCGCGGCAGTCGGGATAGCCCGAGAAATCGGTCTCGCACATACCGCCCACGAGATTGCGGATCTCGCGCCGCCACGCCACGGCGGCGGCGAAGGTGAAGAACAGCAGGTTGCGACCCGGCACGAAGCTGTTGGGCAGTCCATCCTTCTCCATGGCGAAGGCGACATCGCGGGTGAGGGAGGTCTCGCTGATCTGGCCGAGCACCGCCATATCGATGAAATGGTCCTGGCCGAGCTTGCCCGCCCATTGGGGAAAGTTGCGGCGGACCTCCTCCAGCACCACAAGTCGTTGATCGAGCTCGATTCTGTGGCGCTGGCGATAGTCGAAAGCCACTGTCTCGACATGCGCAAATCGCTCTAGCGCCCAGGCCAGACACGTGGTGGAATCCTGGCCGCCGGAGAAAAGGACGAGGGCCGATCGAGCGTCGTTCATGTGAGGCTTTATGGCCTGCAACCTCTCTCCGCGCTACCGCGTTGCCTTGTTTGAAGACCATCGGTCAGAGAGGGGGAACGATGTTCGTCTCCGATATCCTGTCCCAAAAGGGTGGCCTCGTTCATACGGTCACGCCGGCTACTTCCGTCGGACAAGTGGCCCAGCAGCTCAGCCTTCGGCGTATCGGCTCGGTTCTGGTCCTCGACGACGAAGCGGTCGCCGGAATTGTCTCCGAGCGCGATCTGGTGCGGGCCTTCGCCAGCCACGGTGCGGCGGCGATGGAACTCGAAGCGCGCCACGTCATGACGCGCGAAGTGGTGACATGCGATCCCGACGATTCGATCGACCGCATCATGGAGTTGATGACTCGCGGCCGCTTCCGCCACCTTCCCGTGGTACGCCATGGCGAACTGCTTAGCGTGATCTCAATCGGCGACGTGGTGAAGGCGCGCCTGGAAGAAACCCGGCACGAGACCGAGGCGCTCAAGGCCTACATCGTCGCCGGCTAAAGCCGTCGCTTAAGTTTCGCGTCTTTCTCCGCTAGGGTCCGGCGGGATCCGGGCGGAGAACGCATGTCATCACCCCTGCAAGGCAAGGTCGCGCTGGTTACAGGCGCGGGCAAGAATATCGGGCGCACGATTGCGCTCACGCTGGCGCGCGATGGTGCGGCGGTCGTGGTCAACGGCCGCCACGACAAGGCGGCGGTCGATGCCGTGGTGGCCGAAATTGAAGGCGCCGGCGGCCGGGCGATGGCTGCCATGGGCGACGTTTCCGATCCGGCCGTGCCGCCGCGTCTGGCGGCGGAGGCGGCCGCAACGTTCGGCGGCGTCGATATCCTGGTCAGCAATGCCGGCCTGCGGCGGCAGACTTCGTTTCTCGACATGTCGTTCGACGAATGGCGCGAGATCATGGCCGTGGCGCTCGATGGCGCCTTCCTGCTGGGCAAGGCGATCGTGCCGCAGATGGTGGCGCGGGGCGGTGGCGCCTTCGTGGCGCTCTCGGGCATCTCCACGCATGTCGGTACGCCCAATCGTTGCCATGTCTCGGCCTCGAAGTCCGGCCTCGAAGGTCTGATGCGTGCACTTGCTGTCGAACTTGCGCCACACAAGATCACCTGCAATGCGCTGGCACCCGGCGCCATCGACACGACGCGCGGCGTATCGGCCGGTTCTGCGCCTGCCAACCGTGTCAACCGTCCTATCCCGTTGAAGCGCTTCGGCACGGTCGAGGAAATCGCCGCCATGGTGCGCCTGCTGGTCGGACCGGAGGGCACCTTCATCACCGGCCAGACCATTCACGTGAATGGCGGTGAGTTCCTGACATGAAGAATCTGATCACCGATGTTGCCGGCGTTTTGGTTGGCAATGCCGAAGACATGCGTGCGGCAACGGGCGCCACCGTGGCGATCTTCGACGGCGGCGCCGTCGCAAGTGTCGTGACGCTCGGCGGTGCGCCGGGCTCGCGGATGGTGACGTCGCTCGAACCCGAGATGGTGCGCGGCAGTGTCGATGCCGTCGTGCTGTCGGGCGGCTCGGTCTATGGTCTCGACGCGGCGGGCGGCGCCTCGGCGGTGCTGTGCGCGCAGGGCCGTGGTGCGACTTTCGGGGGCATCACCGTTCCCGTAGCGGTGCAGGCGATCCTGTTCGACCTGGTCAATGGCGGCGACAAGGCGTGGCTGCGCGAGCCGGTGAAGGAGCGGCCCCCCTATTGGGATCTCGGTCGCGACGCCGCCTTGGCGGCAGGCGATACCTTTGCGCTCGGCACGGCGGGCGCGGGCGTGGGTGCGACGACTGCAGGCTTGAAGGGTGGATTGGGCTCGACTAGCGCGAAGACCAGCCAGGGTTTCACCGTCGGCGCCCTGGTCGCGGTCAATGCCGTGGGCGCCGCGACGATCGGCGCCGGTCCGCACTTCTGGGCCGGCGCCTATGAGCGCGATGGCGAGTTCGGCGGCAAGGGGTGGCCGGCGCGCTTGCCCGACGATGCGCTGTCGATCCGCTTCAAGGGCCAGCCGGTGCAGGCGACGGCAACTACGATTGCATTGGTCGCGACCGACGCACGGCTCAGCAAGGCCGAGTGCAAGCGGCTGGCCATCATGGCCAACGACGGGCTCGGCAAGTCGCTGCGGCCCGTCCATGCGCCGAACGACGGCGACACGGTGTTCGCCGCTGCGACCGGCCGGGCCGCGGCATTGGGAGATGCCGCAGATCCGAGGGTGATGACCGAGCTCGGTACGGTGGCGGCCGACTGTCTCGCCCGTGCGGTGGCGCGTGGAGTCTACGAGGCGACGGCGTTGCCGTTTGCGAATGCACTGCCCGACTGGAAGACGCGCTTCGGAGGCCGCTGATGATGGGCTACCTTGTCGTGTTCGTGGGCGCCGGCATCGGCGGAGCGGCGCGTCACGGCATGAACATCTGGGTGGCGCGGCTCATGGGCACGCACTTCCCCTGGCATACTCTCGTCATCAACATCCTGGGCTCGCTGGCCATGGGGCTGGTCGCGGGCTTCTTCATGGAAAGGTCCGATGCCACGGGGCATCTCCGGCTTTTCCTTGCTACGGGCGTGCTCGGCGGCTTCACGACGTTCTCCGCCTTCTCGCTCGACGCGATCCTGCTGTGGGAGCGCCACGAATATCTCCTGGCGTCTCTCTATGTCGGTGGCTCGGCGGCGGGCGCGTTGATCGGCCTGGTCCTCGGCTTGTGGTCGATGCGGGTGGCGCTCGGGTAGAACTGGGGTGACTTCGCAAACCTTCGATGTCGTCGTTCTGGGAGCCGGTGCTGCGGGCCTGATGTGCGCCCTGCGGGCCGGCCAGCGCGGCCGCAAGGTGCTGCTGCTCGATCATGCCGAGAAGGTCGGCAAGAAGATCCTCATCTCCGGCGGCGGCCGCTGCAACTTCACCAATCTCGACGCACGGCCCGAAGCCTTCCTCTCGAACAACCCGCACTTCTGCAAGTCGGCACTGGCACGCTACACCCAGCACGACTTCATCGAGCTGGTGGAGAAGCACCGCATCGCCTGGCACGAGAAGACGCTGGGCCAGCTCTTTTGCGACGGCTCGGCCCGCCAGATCGTGGCGATGTTGCTGGACGAATGTGTGGCCGCCGGCGTCGATGTTCGCGTCGCGCATCGGGTGACGAAGGTCGAGAAGGCCGATCGCTTCACGATCGCCACGGATCATTGCGACTTCTCTGCGGCGGCGCTGGTGCTGGCGACCGGCGGTCTTTCGATTCCCAAGATGGGCGCCACGGGTTTCGCGCACGACCTCGCGCGGCGCTTCGGCCTGAAGCTCACGGAGATGCGGCCAGCCCTGGTGCCGCTGACCCTCGCCACGCCCGCCATCAGCGGCGTGTCGCTCGACGTGGTGGCGCGTTGCGGCCGGGCTTCGTTCCACGAGGCGCTTCTCTTCACGCATCGCGGGCTGTCGGGGCCGGCGATCCTGCAGGTCTCGTCCTATTGGCGTCCGAGGCAGCAGATCGTGGTGGACATGCTGCCCGACCTCGATGCCGCTGCGTTCCTGAAGGAGCGCAAGCGGACAAGGCCCAAGGCCGAGCTGCGGACGGTACTCGGTGAGAAACTGCCGCAACGCCTGGCACAGGCGCTGGCCCCCGATATCGGCACCGAAGGCACGATGGCCAACCTGCGCGATCGCGATCTCGAAGCGTTGGCGGCGCAGCTCAAGACCTGGACGATCGTTCCGACCGGCACCGAGGGCTACGCCAAGGCCGAGGTCACCGTGGGCGGCATCGATACCGATGGTCTTTCCTCCAAGACCATGGAAGCCAAATCCGTTCCCGGCCTCTACGCCATCGGCGAAGCCGTCGACGTGACAGGCTGGCTAGGCGGCTACAATTTTCAATGGGCCTGGTCGTCGGGCTGGGTGGCCGGCGAGTCGGTATAGACAAAATCCACCGCGGCCGAATTGCGCAAACGCGGTCACGCGCTGACAACTTGCAGGCACCACTGTCTCGCCAGGACGAGAGAGTGGAGTGGGAATGAACAGTGTATCGACCGTGCGGCAGGAGATCGAAGCAGCGGTGCAGCGCTTCGTGACGCTGGCCAATACCGGCAGCCTTGAAGCCTTCGCCGACCTCTACACCGTGGACGCCCTGATCATGATGCCGGGCATGGAGGCGGTAGGCGGGCGCGATGGCGCCATGATCTTCGGTGAGCGTATCCGGTCGCGTCGTCCGGCGCGCCTTGTGCTTGTCACTCAGGAAGTCGAAGTCGATGGCGACGGCGCGTGGGAGTGCGGCACGTCGGAATGGGTTCAGCCTGACGGGCAGGTGGTCGATCGCGGCAAGTATATCGTGATCTGGAAACGCACTGAGTCCGGCTGGAAACTCCACCGCGACATCATGAACAGCGATGTCCGGCTAGTGCGCGGTTGACAGCGAACGACCATGAGCAAGATCGCCGAATACGATTCGATGGATGGCCTCGGCATGGCCGAGTTGGTCCGCACGCGCCAGCTTCATCCTCGTGAGTTGCTCGATGCCGCGCTCGAACGGGCAGCGCGCTGGAATCCCCACCTCAACGCCCTGTCGGCGTCGTTCCCGGATCGCGCCCGCGAGGCGATCGACGAGGACCTGCCGGCGGGGCCTCTCCAGGGCGTGCCGTTCCTGCTGAAGAGCCTGTCGGCCATGCTCGCCGGTGCGCCGGCTACACTGGGCTCGCGCCTCTTCGCCGACTATGTCGCCGATCACGATTCGACCCTGGTCGAGCGTTACAAACAGGCTGGGCTGGTGATCTTCGGTATGACCACGACGCCGGAGATGGGGCTCTCGGTATCGACGGAGACAAGCTACAGCGGCACGACGCGCAATCCGTGGAATCTCGCGTATAGCCCTGGCGGATCGTCGGGGGGCTCCGCGGCAGCGGTGGCCGCTGGCGTTGTGCCGATTGCCCATGGCAGCGATGGGGGCGGCTCGATTCGCATTCCGGCATCCGCCTGCGGCCTTTTCGGACTGAAGCCGACGCGCGGCCGCACACCCTCCGGCCCATTGGCCGGCGAAGGCTGGGGCAGTCTGGCGACCAGCCATGTCATTTCCCGGTCGGTGCGCGACAGCGCCGCCGCTCTCGATGCCACGCACGGGCCGGCGCCCGGCGATCCTTATTGCGCGCCGCCGGTCGAGGGGAGCTACCTGTCGGCCGCCGGCACTCACCCGAAGCGCCTGAGGATCGCGTTGCAGCTGACGCCGCTGTCGGGTGTTGCCGTAGCGCCGGAGTGCTGTTCTGCAGTCCTCGATGCCGCGAAGCTCCTCGAGGAGCTCGGACATGATGTCGAGGAGGCGCGGCCCGAAGGCTCGTTAGAGGAGCTACAGCGCGCATCGTGGGTGCTGGTGGCGAGCAACGTGCGGCTGGCTCTGGGCCGAAGAGCACAAGCTCTGGGGCGCACGCTTGCGGCCGCCGATGTTGACCGCATTACCTGGGCAGCCGTTGAGGATGCAGCATCCATGAGCGCCGAAGCCTATGCCGCCGCGGTACAGGCGATTCATCGTCATGGCCGGCGCATGGCGGCGTTCCATCGCACGTACGATGTGCTGCTGTCGCCGACGCTTGCCGCGCCGCCGACGAAGCTCGGCATCCATCATATGGATGGTCCCGATCCGGCAGCGTGGCGCGATGCCATGCGCGCCTATTCTCCTTTTACCAGCCTGTTCAACATGAGCGGCCAACCCGCCATGTCGGTACCGCTCGCCTGGAGCGAGGAGGGGCTACCGATCGGCGTCATGTTCGCTGCGGGCTTCGGTGACGAAGCGACATTGTTTGGTCTCGCTGGCCAGCTTGAGACTGCGCGACCCTGGATGCATCGCCGTCCTTCCCTGCCGGAAGGCGCCTGAACGGCAAATTCGCAATCGCAGCGCCGCACAAGGCGACTGCAACTCCTATCAACGCTGCCGGAGAGGCGTGATGCAGGCTTTCGTCATTCGTCGGATAGCGGCTCTGGTGCCGACACTGTTCTTTGCCAGCATCATCGTTTTCATGATCGTGCGCCTGATCCCGGGCGACGTGATCGACCTGATGCTGTCGCAGGACAGCGGCGCCGACAAGCTCGACCGCGGCGCGCTGGAACGTGCATTGGGCTTCGACCGGCCGATGGCCGAGCAATACCTGCAGTGGATCGGCAGCGTGCTTCTTCACGGCGATTTCGGGACGTCGCTGTGGCGACAGACGCCGGTTGCCGACATGTTGGCGGCCCGCCTGCCCGTGACCCTCGAACTGTCGCTGTTGGCACTTGCCATTGCGCTCTCGATTGCGCTGCCGGTCGGCATATTGTCGGCGATTCGTCAGGATACCGCCGCCGACTATATCGCGCGCTCCTTCTCGATCTTCATGCTGGCCGTTCCGGGATTCTGGATCGCCACCATCGTGGTGGTCTTTCCGGCAATCTGGTGGGGGTGGTCGCCCGAAGTGAAGTTCACTCCCTTCCGCGAAGATCCGCTGGCCAACCTCAAGCAGCTGATCATCCCGGCGCTGATCATGGGCACGTCGCTCTCTGCTGTGACAATCCGCATGATGCGCACGACGATGCTCGAAGTGCTGCGCCAGGAATATGTGCGCACCGCGTGGGCCAAGGGGCTCGGCGAGCGCGTCGTGGTCGTCCGCCATGTGCTCCGTAACGCGTTGATCCCTGTCGTCACGGTGATTGGCCTGCAGGCGACGCTGCTGATCGGCGGCTCCGTCATCATGGAGCAGATCTTCGTCATTCCCGGCATGGGGCTGCTGCTAATCGAGGCGGTATTCGACCGCGACTATCCGATCGTCACCGGCGTCTTCCTGGTAACCGGCGTGGCGATCGTGCTGATCAACTTCCTGGTCGATCTCTCCTACGGCCTGCTCGATCCGAAGGTGAGGCTCGAATAATGACCGCTATCGTACAGACCGAATCCACCGTCCGCGAACGCGGCCCGGTCACGGGCTTCCTGCGCCGCCTCTTCCTCGGCAAGCCGCTGGGGGCAGCCGGTGCAGTTATCTTCGCGATCTTCCTGTTCTGCGGTCTGTTCGCCGACCTGCTCGCGCCTTACGGCTACAATCAGGTCGATCCGATCAACCGGCTGAAGCCGCCATCCCTGGCCTTCCCGTTCGGTACCGACAATCTCGGTCGCGACGTGCTGTCGCGTGTCCTCTACGGCGCGCAGCTATCGGTCATCATCGGCTTCTGCGGCGCCGCACTCGCCACCGTGGTGTCGGTCTTCATCGGCGTTCTGAGTGGCTATCTCGGCGGCAAGTTCGACATCGTCGTGCAGCGCATGGTCGACGCCTGGATGAGCTTCCCCGACCTCGTGATCCTGATCGTCGTCGTGTCCGTCCTCGGGCCTGGGATGTGGCAGGTGATCGTCGTGCTGGGGTTCCTGTACGGCATCGGCGGCAGTCGCATCATCCGTGGCGCGGTCATCTCGGTGCGCGAGAACACCTATGTCCATGCCGCACAGTCGATCGGCGCGCCGACTGCCCGCGTTCTGATCTTCCACGTGCTGCCCAACGTCATGCCGACGGTCATCGTGCTGTTCACCATGCGCGTCGGCGCGGTGATCCTGGTCGAAGCCGGCTTGTCGTTCCTCGGTCTCGGCATTCCGCCGCCGGCGCCGAGCTGGGGCGGCATGCTCACCGGGTCGGGCCGCACCTTCATGTATCTCGCGCCGTGGCTCGCGCTGGCGCCGGGCATCTGCCTCACCTTGGTGGTCTACGGCATCAACATGTTCGGCGACGCGCTGCGCGATCTGCTCGATCCGCGTCTGCGCGGCGGTCGCCACTGAGAATCGGGGGATGGAGAAAATGATGGGTCTGAAACGAACCTTGAAGCGGCTACTGCTGGCCGTAGTTGCCGGAACGGCGCTCGCTGCTCCGCAGGCGCTGCATGCACAAGACGCGCCGCGCTATGGCGGCACGCTCGATATCGGCACGGTCTATCTTACCTTGGCTCCTCTTTCCTGGGATCCACGCGACTGGGGCTGGAAGTTCAATCACGACACCGGCCAGTTCTACGAACAGCTCTTCGCCGCCGATCTCTCCAAGTCCGAAGGCCGCGGCGGCACCCATAAGTTCGTGGCGGATGCCTGGCTTCCGGCCGATGCCATCCGTGGCGAGCTGGCCGAGAAATGGGAGTGGCAGGAAAACCCGCTGGCCGTCGTCGTCATGCTGCGCAAAGGCGTGATGTTTCCCGAAAAGCCCGGCGTCATGGCGAGCCGCGAACTCACCGCCGAGGACGTGGTCTATGCCTTCGACCGCGTGAATACCAGTCCGCAGAACGCACGCGGCTTCTTCGACTTCGTCGAGAAGATGACGGCGCGCGACAAGTACACACTGGTCATCGAGATGAACCGCTATCACTCCGAGTGGAACTATCGATTCGGCTACGGACACTATTCCGGCATCGTGCCGCGCGAGGTGATCGAGGCAGGCGCTACCAACTGGAAGAACGCCAACGGCACCGGCCCCTTCGTGCTGGCCGACGTGGTTCAGGGCAATTCCAACGTCTACCTGAAGAACCCTGGCTACTGGGACAGCGAAAAGGTCGATGGCAAGGACTACAAGCTACCCTTCGTCGACAAGGTCGTGTTCCGCTTTATCAAGGACGAGGCGACCTGGATCACGGCGTTGCGCACGGCCAAACTCGACATTCTGGAGTCCGTGCGCTGGCAGAACGTCGAAAGCCTGAAGAAAAGTTCGCCGGCGTTGAAATGGCGCCGCTGGCTCGGCCAGGCCGGCATCTTCCTGTCAATGGACGTCAACACCAAGCCGTTCGACGACATTCGCGTCCGCCGGGCGCTCAACATGGCCGTGAACAAGCAGGAGATCGTCAGCGCCTACTATAATGGCCATGCGGAACTCTTCGCCTATCCGCAGCACCCCGATTTCGGCGGCTATTTCCAGCCGTTGGCCGAGATGCCGGCCACCGTGAAGGAGCTGTTCGAGTACAATCCGCAAAAGGCCAAGGCCCTGCTGGCCGAAGCAGGCTATCCCAACGGCTTCACCTTCAAGACCCAGGTCTGTTCCTGCTTCCCGGACCATATGGAGCTTCTGCCCTTGGTCGCCGGATACCTGGCGCGAGTCGGTGTCAAGGTCGAGATCCAGCCCATGGAACCCGGGGCCTACTTCGCGGCACTGAGCGGTCGCAGGATGACCCAGGGCTACTTCTTCTCGATCGGCCATTCCAACCCAACCACCACGTTGACGCGCAACTTCCGCACGGGTTCGCCCTGGAATCCGTCAGGTTGGGCCGATCCCGCCTTCGACGCCAAGATCGTCGAAATGTACGCCATACGCGACGAAGCTCAGCGTCAGAAGCATGTCCGCGCCATGACGATCGAGATGCTGGAGAAGGCTCCGTACATCTGGCTGCCGACCCCTTATGCCCATACTGCCTGGTGGCCGTGGGTGAAGAACTACAACGGCGAGCTGCGCGCGGGGGCCGTCCGCCCCGGTCCGATCTACGCCCGCATCTGGGTCGACCGGGATCTCAAGAAGAAGCTGGGATACTGACGGCCATGACGTCGGTTGCAGCACCGCTGCTTGCGGTCGACGATCTGTCGGTCCGCTTCCATACCGATCGAGGCACTCTGGTTGCCGTCGATGGCGTCTCCTTCGATGTCGCCGAAGGCGAGACGCTGGCCATCGTGGGCGAAAGCGGTTCAGGCAAGAGCGTGACGGCGATGTCAATCCTGCGCCTGGTGCAGCGTCCGGCCGGCGAGATCGCCGGCGGCCGGGTGATGTTCGAGGGGCGGGATCTGATGGCGCTCTCGGAACGGCAGATGCAGGAGATTCGCGGCGACGGCATTTCGCTCATCTCGCAGGAGCCAATGTCGTCCCTCAATCCCGCTCTCACCATCGGACTGCAGGTCGGTGAACCGCTCAACCGGCATCGGGGTATGGCCTGGCCGGAAGCACTGAAGGAGGCAGAAGCCCTGCTGCGGCGGGTGCATATTCCCGATGCGGCGAACCGCGTGCGGGCCTATCCGCACGAATTCTCGGGCGGTATGCGCCAGCGTGCCATAATCGCCATGGCGCTGGCCTGCACGCCGAGGCTGATCATTGCCGACGAGCCGACGACGGCTCTCGACGTCACGGTTCAGGCGCAGATTCTCGAACTTCTGAAACAGCTCACGCGCGAAGCGGGTTCGGCGATGATCCTGATTACCCACGATCTCGGTGTCGTCGCTCGTTACGCCGACCGCGTCTGCGTCATGTATGCGGGCCGTATCGTCGAAAGCGGCACGGCCCTCGAAATCTACGAGGATCCGCGCCATCCCTACACGATGGGGCTGATGGCATCGGTGCCGCGGCTCGACGATGTCGACCGCCAGCGCCTGGTGCCGATCGAAGGCCAGCCGCCTGACCTTGCTGCCATGCCACCGGGCTGTGCCTTCGCACCGCGCTGCCGCTTCGTCACTGATCGCTGTCGACGGGACCGGCCGGTTCTGGAGCCTGTCGACGGCACTTCGCATAACAGGGCCTGCTTCGCCGATGTCACCCAGATCCGCTGATCCGTTGCTCTCCGTCGAGAGCCTGCGTGTCCACTTTCCCGTTCGCCGCGGCCTGCTGGCCAAACGGCGCGTCGGCTCCGTCAAGGCCGTGGACGGGATCGACTTCACCCTAGGGGCGGGTGAGACGCTCGGCTTGGTAGGCGAGTCCGGTTCGGGAAAATCCACCGTGGGCCTCGCCGTGCTGCGCCTGCTCGACGTGACGGCGGGCAGGGTGCGGTTCGAAGGGCGCGACATCACGCGTCTCGATCTCGGTGAGATGCGGCCAATCCGCCGCCGCATGCAGATGGTCTATCAGGACCCGTTCAGCTCGCTCAATCCGCGCATGAAGGTGGCCGACATCGTCGGAGAACCGTTGATCGTGCACGGTGTGGGCGGTGATCGTGCCGCTCGCGAGGCGCGCGTGGCCGAACTGCTCGACATGGTCGGGTTGAGACGCGAGATGGGTCGGCGGTATCCGCACGAATTCTCCGGCGGGCAACGCCAGCGCATCGGCATCGCCCGCGCGCTCGCGGTCAACCCGGCATTGATCGTGTGCGACGAGCCGGTGTCCGCGCTCGACGTGTCGATCCAGGCGCAGGTGGTCAACCTGTTTCAGGATCTGCAGGCGCGGCTCGGCCTTACCTATCTGTTCATCGCCCACGATCTTGCCGTGGTGCGCCACATCAGTGACCGCATCGCGGTGATGTACCTCGGCAAGATCGTCGAGTTGGCGCCGCGCGACGAGCTCTACCGTCGGCCTCAACATCCCTATACACGCGCATTGTTGGCAGCGGTGCCGATCCCCAATCCGAGGCTGGAGGCGCAGCGTTCGCATCAGGCACTGGTCGGCGAGATCCCGAGCCCGCTCCATCCGCCTTCTGGTTGCCGCTTCAATACGCGTTGTCCGGTCGCGACCGACCTCTGTCGTACCGAAGAGCCTCCGCTCCGAGAACTGGCGCCCGGCCGCCGCGTGGCCTGTCACCTCGCGGAGGGGTAGTGATCTTCTACGCCCCGAGCGCATCCGCCCGGGGCGGAGGCTCACAGCAACAATGAGAGATCCTCGGGCCGCACCCCGGCCTCCAGCGGCACGTAGAGCCTGATCCTCTGCTCGGTGTCGACCTTGTAGGAAGGGTCGTTGAGGTAGCGCATTAATATCGGGCGGGCGGGTGAGCACGCCTTCTTCAGCGCCGCGTCGCGATCAAAACGCCGCCACACAGCATCGGGTTGACCACCAAGGCAGGCGTGCCAGCCGCTTCCGAGCTGGCGCTGCTCAAGCTGGAAACGGCCATCGACGAAATCGTTCTCGAGGGCGCAGGCATGGGCGAAGGTGCGGTCGGGCGAGAACACTCCGAACACATTCTGATTGCGGATCGGCACGGCGGCGACCTCGAGTCGGCCCATCAGTTCGTCGTAGGCCGTCCATGCGCCCGCCCAGCTCCGCTCGATATCCATTGTGCGCATCGTGAGCGCCGGTAATTCCACGACCGTGGCGTCGACGCTCTCCAGCAGGCCCATGGCCTCGTCGCGGACGCTCGGCACCGTGCCGAACTGCCGGCGATAGGCTCGGGTGAAGGCCTGCGAACTGTCGTAGCCCGAGTCGAAGGCGACTTCGGTGACGCTGAGTCTCGGGTCGGCCGTGAGCCGCTGCCGTGCCGCTTCGAGCCGCAGGCGGCGCAGGGTCGCCTGTAGTGTCTCGCCGACCGCGCTCTGGTAGAGTCGGATGAAATGGAACAGCGACAGGCAGGCGATGTCGGCCAGCTCGGCCAGCTTCATCTGCGCATTCGGCTCGCTGCGGAAACGCAGTTCGACATGCCTGACTGCCCGGCGAATCCGGCGGCGACGTTCGACGCTCGTGGCTAGTCGTATCCCCATGATCCGCTCCCGCGGCCCGTCCCCGTGCGGGACGATAGCACAGATATCCGGCGGTCAGCGCCGGGCGGCGAAGGCCAGGGCCCGGTCGATCGCGGTCCGCACTTCGGCGCTGTCGGTCGCGGCGTCGAAGTTGTGCGGCGCCCCCGGGATGTTGATCAGTTCAAACGCCACGTCGGCGGCCAACAGCTCGGCGGTCGTCTCGTCGAGCAGTTTCAGCAGTCCGGGCAGGGCGTCGCCGCCACCGCGCAGGATCAGAAGCTGTGTATGCTGGCTGGCGAGGCGCTTGGCGGCGGTGGAGAGGCTCATGCGCGCGGCGAGCGTTGCGTCGGTCACCGCTGCGGTCGGGCTGCCCGGCACGACGCCCGTCGACGGATAGAACATGGCGATACGGTCGGCACGCAGCGGACGGCCGTCGCTCAACAGCTCCGGTACGAACAGCCCGCCGGCCGAGAAGACGAAGACGGCGAGACGCGCTGTGTCGAGGCCGCGGCCAGCCCCCTCCTTGGCCAGCCAGGCGAGGACGGTGTCGGTCTCAGCCAGAGCCTGGTCGAGGCGGCGGCGAGGCACGCCCAGCGTATGGTCGAACATGATCGCCGCGACGCCGTTCGCAGCCAGCGCTGTGCCCCAGTCGTGGAAGACCTGCCAGGCCTTGGGCCGGATCGTGGCTTCGTCAGGCAATCCGCCATGGAGCAGGACCACGACGGGAACCGGCTTGCCGCCGGCAGGCTTCGGAAAGGTAAGGTCGATCTCGATGGATGTGCCATCGCCGCGCTTTCCGACTTCGATGCTGCGCCGCTCTACATTGGTGGCCTCGCGCAGCGGATGCTTGAGAGGCGCTTTCGTCGCCGCAATGTATCGGGCGATCGCCTGGGCGCGTGCATCGTCGGCCGCGGGGCTGGCGGCCGGCGGTGTCTGTGCGGCCAGCGGCGTCGACCAGGCCGCCATTATCGCGAGCGATCCCAGCAATCCAACGATTTTCATGGTCAAGGTCCTATCCGGCTTTAGAGCACCGCGCAGGGCGGTGGGCCGGATGCTAGACCGCGGCTGGAGACGGCACGGTGCCGCGATTGCCAATTTGACGTCAGTGACCGAGGTAGCTCTTGCGCAAGCCGGGGTGCTCCGCGAGATCCGCTGCCGGGCCCTGCAGCGCAATGCGGCCGTTTTCCAGGACATAAGCGCGGTGGGCGATGGTGAGCGACTGCATGACGTTCTGCTCGACCAGCAGGATCGAGAGGCCGTCGGCATTGAGGCGGCCGATCAGGGCGAACATCTCTTCGACCAGCAGGGGCGAGAGGCCGAGCGACGGCTCGTCGAGGATCAGCAGTCGGGGCTCGGCCATCAAGCCGCGGCCGATGGCCAGCATCTGCTGTTCGCCGCCCGACAGTGTGCCGGCCACCTGGCGGAGCCGTTCGCGCAAGCGTGGGAAGGCCGTCAGTACGCGCTCCAAATTCTGCGCTCGCGCGGGCTTGCCGCGGCGGTAGCTGCCGAGTTCGAGATTGTCGCGCACTGTGAGATTGGGAAAGACGCGGCGGCCCTCCGGCACCTGCACGAGGCCCGCCTCGACGATCTGCATCGACAGGGCGCCGGCGATGTCTTTGCCGTCGAACCGGATCGTGCCGCCAAACGGTCGGTAGAGGCCGGAGATGTTGTTGTTCAACGTCGACTTGCCGGCGCCGTTGCTGCCCAGCAGGGCCACGATCTCGCCGGCCGCCACCCTCAGGTCGATGCCGCGCAGCACCTCGATCGGGCCGTAGCCGGCGCGCAGGGAGGCGACCTCAAGCACGCAACACCTTCGCAGCACCGTGGCCGAGATAGGCTTCGATGACCTGCGGGTCCTCGGCGATGGCGGCGGGCGTGCCCTCGGCGATCATCCGACCCTGGTTCAATACATAGACCCGCTCGGCGAGCGAGGTGACGGCCTGCATGACATGCTCGATCAGCAAGATCGTGACGCCCGCGGCGCGGATGTCCTTGATGACACCCACGATCTCGACGATCTCAGTCGGGTTGAGGCCGGCCATCACCTCGTCGAGCAGAAGCAGACGCGGACCCGTTGCTAGGGCTCGGGCGAGTTCCAGCCGCTTGCGGCCGGCCACCGTGAGGTCGGCGCCGCGTCGGTCGAGCTGGTCGGCCATGCCGACCATGGCCGCGACCGTCTCGGCTTCGCGGGAGGCCAGCCGGCGGTCGGCGGTGCGGAAGTAGGCGCCGACCATAATGTTCTCGCGCACGCTGATGCCGGCGAAGGGCTGCGTGATCTGGAAGGTGCGAACCATGCCGGCGGCACAGATGCGGTGCGGCGCCATGCCGGTGATCGCCTTGCCGTCGAAGGCGACCGTACCGGCATCGGGCCGATGAAACCCGGCGATGGTGGCAAACAGAGTCGTCTTGCCCGCGCCGTTCGGTCCGATGAGGCCCACGATCTCGCCCTGCTTCACGTCGAGCGAGGCGTGGTCCACGGCTTTGAGCCCGCCGAACGCCTTGGAGATGTCTCGCACCTCAAGCACGTGCTGGGCCTCGGCGGAACAGGCCCATGAGTCCGTTGGGCAGGCGGGCGACGATCAGCACCAGCATGATGCCGTAGACGATGAGGCTGAGGGGCTGGACGTTCTTGAGTGCCGGCACGACGCTTGCCAGCCAGCGCGTGGCTTCGTTGATGCCCATCAGGGTGAAGGAGCCAATCAACGGACCGAAGATGGTGCCGGCGCCGCCCACCATGCTGACCAGCAGCATCTCGACCGATTTGTCGACGCCGAAGGCGATGGACGGATCGATATAGAGATACTTCTGCGCATAGAAGGTGCCGCCGGCGGCGCACATCGCGCCTGAAAGCGTCAGCACCTTCACCTTTTCAGCAAAGACGTCGATGCCCAGCGCCCGCGCTGCATCCTCGTTCTCGCGAATGGCGACCAGGCGCGCACCGAAGCGGCTGCGCGTCAGGTGCCAGGCGATGGCCACCGAGATCAAGCAGAGTAAAAGAGCGAGGTAGTAGATCCAGATCGGGTCCTTGAACTGGAAGTTGATCGGCCTCTGGTCGGCCTTGATCAGCATGCCCAGCCCGCCCTTGGTGAAGGGCACCGAGTTGGCGAGGATGCGAAAGACCTCGGCGAAGGCCAGAGTGATCAGTGCGAAGTAGGAGCCGCGCAGGCCGGCGCGGAAGGAGAGCACGGCGATCATCCAGCCGACCGCGCCGCCCATCGCCGTAGCGACAGGCCAGGCGAGCCAGGGGTTCCAGCCGTATGTCACTTGCAGGATCGTCGAGGTATATGCGCCGGTGCCGAAGAAGACGACGTGGCCGAACGAGGTCTGGCCCGCGAAGCCGCCGGCGATGTTCCAGGACTGGCCGATGAAGGCAGTGAAGAACACCAGCATTCCGATGTTCACCAGATAGTTTGGTGCCAGCAGCGGATAGACGAGGGTGGCTGCGAGTCCGGCCGCGCAGAGCAGCGCGGCGCGGCTCACGCCTTGCTCCCGAACAGGCCAGTGGGCTTTAGCAACAGGATCAGAATGAAGATCAGCGAAATGCCGATCTGGCCCAGTTGCTCGCCGAGAAACAGCCCGCCCAGCGATTCGGTGACGCCGATCACCAGGCCGCCGACCGCCGCGCCCACGAAACTGCCCATGCCGCCCAGCACGACAATGGTGAAGGCGACGAGCACGAAGGCATGCCCGGAAGAGGGTGTGACGTAATAGGTCGGCATCAGCAGGCAGGCCGCCGCGCCGAGACAGGCGATGCCGATGCCGTAGGAGACGGCGAAGACCGTCTCCACGTCGATGCCGACCAGCCTGGCGCCCTGCCGTTCCTTGGCGACCGCGCGGATCGCCTTGCCGGTGTCGCTGAGGGTCATGTAGAGCGCGAGGGCTGCGCAGAGAGCCAGCGAGGCGACGAAGGAAATAATCTTGGGCAGCGGCAGAAAGGCAGCACCCAGCTCGACGAACGTGCCGGCATAGGGAACGTCGATCGTCTGCGTGTTGCCGCCGAAGAAGAGGAGGGCGGCATTGTCGAACACAATCGAGAGGCCGAGCGTGATCAGCAGGATGTTCTCGTCGCGGCCGTGATTGTAGCGGCCGATCAGCAGTCGATAGAGAACGAAGCCGAAGGCAAAGGAGCCGGCAATCACCAGCGGCAGCGCGGCATAGGGATCGATGCCGGCCAGCCGCCACAGCCAGAAGACGGCATACATGGCCAGCATCAGCAGGCTGCCATGGGCGAAGTTGATGATGTGCAGCACGCCGTAGATCAGCGTGAGGCCCACCGCCACCAGCACGTAGATGCCGCCGGCCAGCAGACCGTTCAGGATGCCGGCAAAGAGAAATGCTGGATCGAGCACGCCGGTCGCGCGCCTGCTCTCAACCGAACTTCGGCTTGGGGAACACGGCCTTGGCCGAAGCGAATTCCTCCGGCGCGATCACCTCGATGTCGCCCTTGAGCGACTGCATCACGGCCGGTCGGCCGCCCTGGTTCTGGCCGTTCACGAACTTGGTCGGACCGTAGGGCAGCAGGTCCGCCTTGTAGGTCGAGGCGGCGAGGGCCGCGGTGAGCTTTTCCTTGTCGGCCGAGCCGGCATGTTCGAGCGCATCGGCCAGCAGCATCACGTTGGAATAGGTGAGGTAGACCTCGAAGGTGAAGAGCGCGCCCGCAGCCTCCACGCGCTTCTTCAATTCCTGCGCCTTGGCGCTCTTGGGATTGAACCAGTGATTGATGTCCATCATGTACTGCGAGACGTCGGGCATATCCTTGACGAACTTGTAGTTGAAGCCGCCGCCCAGGATCGAATAGAAGCCCGCGACATTGACCTTCTGCTGGAAGAGCGTGCGCGCCAGCAGCATGTACTCGTTGCCGTAATTCGACATCATGACGATGTCCGGCGCCATGGACCGGATGCGCAGCGCGATATTGTCGAAGTTGCGTGTCGGATTGTCGTGCGCGATCAGCTCCTTCGGGGTGATCCCGACCGAAGGCAGCTTGCCGGCCAGCAGTTTAGCGGTGCCGGTGCCGAACTCGCCCGATTCGTGGACGATCACCGCGGTCTTGGCGACGTTGTTGGCGGCCTTGTTCAGGGCGCCCAGCGAGGCGATGCCATCGTCGACGCAGACACCGAAGCCGGGCTTCAGGCGGAACACGTTCTTCAGGCCGCGGTTCACGATCAGGTCGGAGGCGCCGACATCGATCAGGAAGGGCGTGTTGTACTTGGCGGCGGCCTGGCTGGCGGCGATGCCGACCGGGCTCTGGAAGCAGCCGATATAGGCGGCGACGCCCTGCTCGTTCATCTTCTCGACTTCACTCACGCCCACTTCGACCTTGGATTGGCTGTCGCCCAGCAACGCCTCAAGCTTGGCGCCCCCCATCGACTTGATGCCGCCGGCCTTGTTCACGTCTTCGACGGCCATGGTGCCGCCCAGCCGGCTCTGCTGGCCGTTGTAGGCAACGAAACCCGTCACCGGATGGATCATGCCGACCTTGACGGAGGCCGCCTGCGCGCTGCCGATCGAAGGGAACCCCAAGGCGCCGGTGGCCAGTGCGGTTGTCCCCGCTACGAAACCCCGGCGCGAAATCCGAACGCTCACGTGCTTTTTCATCGTGAAGCCTCTTCCTGGTTCCCTGGCGCGAACGCTACGACAGCGACTGCCGGGGAGCAATCGCGATGCCAAACTCCGGGCCCAAACTCAGGACTGCAGGACGGAGCGTACGTCGCTCGCGCGGTCGAGGGTCAGGAACTTCTGCCGTATCGCATCGGCCGTCTCGCGCGGCCACACTCGTGCCGTAAGAGAAAAGTACTTGGTCGTGAGTTCTTTGCGCGAATAGGGATCCTGGTCGTCGCCGCGATTGGCCTCGACGGCGGCCGTGAGCGTGCGGCCGTCGCGCAGCCTGAGGTCGACCCGGGCCGGCCGGACCTGCGGCAGGCGGGAGGTCATCGCCTTGTCCTCGGTCACGAAGACCCGCTTGGAGAGCGCCTGTACGCGCTCGTCGCGCAAGGCGTCCCAGGTGAAATTCTCGACGGCCGAAGAGCCGCGCACCAGCCGCGTCGCCACGGCGAAGGGCACGGAGAACTTGGCGCCCAGCGTGTTGCGCGGCGCCTGATCGTCGAGTTCCGCGGCATAGAGATAGCTCGCCACATCGACACGCTCGATGGCGTCGGGCGCGACTGGCTCGCGGGCCAGCAGGAGATCGAGGGCATCCAGCGCGCCGTGATTATAGCGGCAGCAGGAATGGAGCTTGAAATAGTTGTGGTCGATCTGCCAGGCGTGGCCGAGCCCGTCGATCATCTTCGCCGTATCGAAGGTCTCCGACACGACTCGGCCGAAGACGCTCGACAACCCGTCGCGTTCGCCGACGAACCCTGCCTCGACCAGGTCGATGGCCATTAGCGCCATGCGATTCGAGATGCCGGCATAGGCGTTTCGTACCGTGCCGCCCTCCAGCATGGTGCGCTTGGAGCTGGCGAGCGTCAGCGAGGAAGCGACGTTGATCGTCTCGCGAATCCGGGCGGCATCGTAGCCCAGCAGCTTGGCGACGGCGGTTGCGGCCCCGACTGTGCCCCACGTGCCATGTGGATGCATGTCGGGCCGGAGTGCCGCGGCAATACCGATACGCGCGCCGATCTCGTAACCCAAAACCAAGGCCTCCATTACGGCCTTGCCGGACAGCCCCTTGATCTCGGCCAGCGCCCACACGGCGGGCAGTGCGTGGATGGCGGGATGGCCCTTGGCGAAGCGGTTGCCTTCGTCCATTTCGAGGAAGGTGCCGGCCGTGCCGTTCAGGAAGGCGGCTGCGGCGGATACGGCCTTCTTGTCCGTGCCGATGACCGTGGCTTCGCCCGCCGGGCTGGCGGCGAGCTTGGCCGTCAGCGCCTGCATTTCCGGCTCCGCCGCGCCGCCGGCAATCGCGCCGATTGTGTCGAGCATGACGTAGTGGATTTGTTCGACCGTCGCCGGTTTCAGTGCCTCCAAGCGGAAGTCGGCGACGAAGGAAGCCAGGGTATCGAGCCAGAAGGCGGTCACGGCATCAGCCCATCATCGTGTCGATATAGTGCCGGGCGACTTCGCCGGGCGTCGCCTGCCATGCATTGCCGAAGCGCTCGATGCGGCGGAGCGCCTCGTCGAGATACTTGATACGATGGGCCATGCCCATCAGCCAGGGATGGATCGACAGGTTGAACGCTTGCCCGCCCTCGTGATGCAGCAGCTCGAAGGCCTCGCCCACGATGTCGGGATAGCGCGTCGTCGGGATGCGGCGCAGCCAGAGTTGCTGCACGTCGTCCCATTCCGGCTGGTTGGGCAGCGAGACGAACTTCCGGCCGCCTACTTTCATCGGGTAAGGCTGATCGTCGTTCGGCCAGTCGAGCACATAATCGAGCCCAGCCTCGGCCAGCAGGCTGGGGGTTCGGGCGCTTTCGCCGTAATCCTGGCCCAGCCAGCCCGTCGGGCGCACGCCTGCCGCCTTTTCGACGGCGGCAATCGAGCTTGCGATCTCCGCCTTTTCCTCGGCCTCGCTCATCTTCGAGGTGATCATGCGGTTGGCCGAATGGCCGTGGGCGATGAATTCGTACTTCCGCTTCTTGAACTGCTCGATCAGGAAAGGATAACGCTCGGCCGCCAGCGCATTCACCGCCACGCCGGCCCGGATCTGATAGCGGTCGAGCACGTCAAGCACGCGGAAAATGCCGACCCGGTTGCCATATTCGCGCTGCGTCCAGGTGCGGTAGTCGGGCACGAAGCTGCCGTATTCTCCGACATAGCGCGGGTCCCTGTAGCTCGTCTCGTCCGGCAGCAGTTCCCAGTATTCGAGATGCAGTAGCACGAAGGAGGCAACACGGGCGTTGCGCGGCCAGGCGAGCTTGGGCCGGAGCGGAAACGGCGAATAGTCGTACCAGGGATTGTCCATCCCGGCCTTGAGCGGCGGCGGGTTCTTCGGAACGTTGTTGGGAGGGGTGGAGCTGGTCATCTCACGCCTCCTTCCCGAGATGTTGCTGGTAGGGTTTCAGCCCGTTGGCGACGTACCAGTCGAGGATCTCCTCGGCGGTGCAGACCCAGGCATCCTTGTGCTTGCGGATGTAGGCGAGCGCGCGGTCGAGGTGCTTCAGCCGGTGCGGTGCGCCCATCATATAGGGGTGCAGGGCAATGCACATGACGCGCCCGTTCTCCTGGCCCTCGCGATAGACCGTGTCGAAATGGTCGACGATCATCTGCGCGAATTCTTCGGCCTCGACGGGCTGGCGGTAGATCAGCGCATCGTTGAGATCCATCGTGTAGGGCACGTGGATCAAGGTGCCGTGCTTGGTGACCAGCGGTGTCGGCTGGTCGTCGTGATAGAAGTCGCAGAAGTAGTCGAGGCCGGCCTCCTTCACGAGATCGGGCGTGGCCATGGTGTTGGAGATCGCCGGCGAGAACCAGCCGCGCAGCTTGCGGCCGGTCAGGCGCAGGTGCGTGGCCTTGCTGTGTTCGATGACTTCGCGCTCTTCCTCTTCGCTGTAGCCCCAGTGGTAGCGCGTGTTGAAGTAGCCGTGGCTCATATATTCCCAGCGGCGTGCTTCCATCGCCTCCAGGATCTCGGGATACATCTCGATCACCGACATGGAGAGCGAGACGGTGCAGCGGACATTGTGCTTGTCCAGCACCTCGAACATGCGCCACAGGCCGACCCGGTTGCCGTAGTCGCGGCCGCCATAGCCCAGCACGTCGGGATGCGGCATGCGCGGCCAGGGGTTACGGACGCGCACTTCGGCCGGCACATACTCGTAATGCTCGATGTTGGGGCAAACCCAGACGGCGACCCGTGCATTGTTGGGCCAGGAGAGCTTCGGCCGTGCGACGACGGGGGAGTAGCCGAATCTGTAAGGGTCCATCCTGATGCTTTCTCTCCTTGTTGGCGCGGCAAGTGCATCATGCGATTGACGTAGGCGCAACAGCTTGCATCTTTATTCGCATGGCGGACCGACTCAGCTTCACCCTCAACGACCAGCCGGTCGAGATTTCGGGAATCTCGCCGATGACGACCCTGCTCGACTGGCTGCACGATCATCGCGGGCTGCGTGGCACCAAGGAGGGCTGTGCCGAGGGCGACTGCGGCGCCTGCACCGTCGTCCTGGAACGCGAGGACGGGCGGCGCGAGGCGGTGAACTCCTGCATCGCGCTGCTGGGCCAGGTCGACGGGCTGTCCGTTCGCACGGTCGAAGGATTGCGTGGTGTCGATGGCGGTGCCCATCCCGTACAAGTCGCGATGGCGGAGGCGGATGCCACGCAGTGTGGCTTCTGCACGCCGGGTTTCGTCATGTCGGCCTATGCTTTTGCCGCGGGCGGCGAAAAAGGCGAGCCCGATACGATCCACGACGCGCTGGCGGGCAATCTCTGCCGGTGCACGGGCTATCGCCCCATCGTCGAGGCCATGGGCCGGGTCGCGGGGCTTGCGATCGATCCGCCGACGGCTCCGGCGGTGCGCACGGCATCGGTCGAGATCGACGGCGTCTTCTTCGCACCGCGCTCGCTAGACGAGTTGCTGGCGCTGCGCAGCGCCCGCCCTGAGGCGAGATTGCTGGCTGGTGGCACCGACCTGGGGCTCGACGCCAGCCGCGCGCGCAAGCCACCCGCCGCCATCATCCATCTCGCGCATGTCGCCGAACTGAAGGCGATCAGTGTCGATGACCAGAAGATCACGATCGGTGCGGCCGTCACCTATGCCGAGGCCGCACCGACGTTGATTGAGGCTTTTCCGGCCCTGCGTCCGTATCTCTCGCGATTGGGATCGCGGCAGATCCGCAATCTGGGCACGATCGGCGGCAATGTCGGCAACGCCTCGCCCATCGGCGACATGCCACCGGTTCTGCTGGCGCTGGAAACCAGCGTCAGGCTGGTCTCGCGTCGGGGTGCTCGCGACCTGCCGCTGGAGGAGTTCTTCATTGGCTATCGCAAGACGGCGCTGGCGCCCGACGAGGTGATCCAAAGCCTGTCGATGCCGAGGCTGTGGCCGGGTGAGGTCTTTTTCTGCGACAAGGTGAGCAAGCGGCGCGACCAGGACATCTCGACCGTCGCTGCCGGTTACCGGCTGCGGCTCAAGGATGGCCATATCGAGGATGTCCGTATCGGCTTTGGCGGCATGGCGGCGACGCCCAAGCGGGCCATGCATGTCGAGGCGGCCTTGAAGGCAGACGGTTTCGCTGCGGCCATCGCTGCGGTCGCCATGGACTTCCAGCCGCTCAGCGACTGGCGCGGCACTGCCGACTATCGCCTGCAGGTCGCGGCCAATCTGCTGCGTCGGCTGGAGCTGCGGATCGCTCAGCCGTCGTGTGACTTGGAGCTCGAAGCCCTGTGAGTACCAAGGTTGGGACCGCACAGCGCCACGACAGCGCGTTGAAGCACGTCACGGGGCAGGCGCTCTATATCGACGACATACCAGAGCCGCCGGGCACGCTGCATGGCGCGCTTGTACTGAGCACGGTGGCTTGCGGCCGTCTGAAGAAGCTCGGCCTCGCTGCGGTGGCAACGTCGCCCGGCGTGGTCGCGGTATTGGCGGCGGACGACGTTCCCGGCAGGAACGATGTTGCGCCCATCGGGCAAGGCGAACCCCTGTTTGCGATGGATCGCGTCGACTATGCCGGCCAGCCGCTGGCGATGGTCGTCGCCGAGAGCCTGGATGCCGCGCGGGCGGCGGCCGAGCGCGCCGTGGTCGAGATCGAGGAGGAAGAGCCTATCCTCGACATCGCGACGGCGCTGGCGAAGAAAGCCTATGTCCAGGCGCCGGCTACCCTGTTGCGAGGCGATCCCGAGAACGCCCTGGACCGTGCACCGCATCGGCTGACGGCCGAATTCAGCGTCGGCGGTCAGGAGCACTTCTACCTCGAAGGCCAGATCGCCTTTGCCCTGCCGGGCGAGGATGGCGACATCGTCGTGCATTCCTCGACGCAGCATCCCACGGAAGTGCAGCACATTTGCGCCCGCCTGCTGGGCTGCGACTTCAATCGCATCACCGCCGTCGTGCGCCGTCTCGGCGGCGGCTTCGGCGGCAAGGAGAGCAATGCCTCGTGGGTGGCCGGGGCGGCGGCAGTCGCGGCAAATCACACCGGCCGGCCGGTGAAGCTCCGTCTGCCGCGCGAGATCGACATGATCGCGACCGGCAAGCGGCACGGCTTCGACTACCGCTACACGGTGGGCTTCGACGACGAGGGTCGGGTGCTGGCGCTCGATGCAGAGCTGGCGGCCGATGCCGGCTGGAGCCTCGATCTGACGCCGGGCGTGGTGGCGCGGGCGCTCACGCATACCGACAACGCCTACTGGATCCCGCACTTTCGTGCCGTTGGCTATGCCTGCCGCACCAACAGGCAATCTAATACGGCGTTCCGTGGTTTCGGTGGCCCGCAGGGTGTCGTGGTGATGGAGGATGCGCTGGATCGCATCGCCCATCATCTGGCACGCGACCCTAACGATATCCGTGCGCTCAACTTCTATGCCGACGGGAAGGACGAGACGCCCTACGGTCAGAAGATCGACGAGAACCATCTGGCGCGCTGCTGGGCCGAAGTGAAGGCAGGCGGGACGCTGGAGCGGCGTCGCGCCGAGATCGATGCCTTCAATGCCAGTCATCCCGTGCTGAAGCGCGGGCTCGGGCTCTTTCCCCTGAAGTTCGGCATCTCCTTCAATCTTCCGCACATGAACCAGGCCGGTGCCTTGGTGCATGTCTACACCGACGGTTCGATCCGCCTGAATCACGGCGGCACAGAGATGGGGCAGGGGCTGTTCATCAAGGTCGCGCAGGTCGTGGCCGAGGTGTTCAAGGTCGATATCGACCGCATCCGTCCCAGCGCCACTTCGACGGCCGAAGTGCCCAACACGTCGCCGACGGCGGCCTCGACCGGCTCCGATCTCAACGGTTGGGCTGCATGGGAGGCGGCCAATATCATCAAGCAGCGCATGACGGCCTATGCCGCGGAGCATTTTGGCGTCGCGCAGGACGACATCGCGTTCGCGGACGGCAACGTCCGCATCGCCAAGCCCGGCAGCAATCAGGTGTTTAGCTTCGGCGAGCTGGCAAAGCTCTGCTGGCTGGGACGTGTTTCGCTTTCTTCGACCGGCTTCTACAAGACGCCCAAGATCCATTGGGATCCTGTGGCGATGCGCGGCCGGCCGTTCTTCTATTTCTCGTTCGGTGCGGCCATGGCCGAGGTCGCCATCGACGCGCTGACCGGCGAGAGCCGCGTGCTGCGCGCCGACCTCGTGCAGGATTGCGGCGAGTCGCTCAATCCGGCGATCGATCTCGGCCAGATCGAAGGCGCCTTCGTGCAAGGGCAGGGCTGGCTCACCTGCGAGGAACTGTGGTGGGACGCCAAGGGCCGGCTCAAGACGATGGGGCCGTCGACCTACAAGATTCCCGGCAGCCGTGACGTGCCTCCCGTCTTCAATGTGAGGATGCTTGCCAATGCGCCCTCGCGCGAGGCGACGATCTTCCGTTCCAAGGCGGTGGGCGAACCGCCGTTGATGCTGGCGACCGCCGTGTGGACGGCGCTCAAGGATGCAATTGGCGCGGCCACGGATCGCCGGGCGCCGGTACGGCTCGATGCGCCGGCTACGCCCGAGCGCGTGCTCGCGGCAATCGTGAAGGCGCGAACTGCCGCTCGATGAGTTCGCCGAGCGCGCGGTCCATGACGCGCCGGGCCGCTTTCTCATCCTTCGCCCCGGCCACCCAGAGAGCGGCTTCGTTGCAGGCGCCGGAAAGAAGGAAGGTCAGAGGCTCGATGGCCAGAGCCGGATCGGGCCGCGCTTCCAATACTGCCGCAATGCCTTCGCGCAGGGAGCGCACGCCATGCGGCGCGTCGATTTCGCGCCAGCGGTGCCAGCCCAGCACGGCAGGTGCGTCGATCAGGTAGATGCGCCGCACCGCCGGATCGAGGCAGGCATCGAGGAAGGCGCGCGCGCCCTCGACCAGCATTTCCAGCGGATCGCTGACAGGCGCGGTCACGTCGTCGATCGTCGTGGCGATTCCCCGCGACACTTCCTCCACGACAGCTTCGAAGAGGTCACGCTTGTCCCTGAAGTGGTGATAGAGCGCGCCGCGCGTCACCTTGGCTCGCTTCACGATCTCCTCGGTGGCCGCCGCCTCGTAACCGGCCGCTGCGAAGATCGCCCGTGCTTCTCTGAGAAGCGCGGCGCGCGTCGCGGCCAGCCGTTCGGCCTGGGTGCGGGACGGAATTCGGGGGCTTGACATACATACATCCTGTATCTAAATATGAGTTACACATACACACTGTATGTAAATCACAACCAAGGAGAGGGCAATGCAGCTCAGGAGCTTCTACACCGTGCTCTGCACCGACGATGTCGCCGGCACTGCCGCGTTCTGGGAGCGCCAGTTCCGCTTCAAGCGTGTCTTCGACAGCGGCTGGTACGTTCATCTCACCAGCGAGGCCTTGGGTACGGCGCATCTCGCGATCCTCGATTACCGGCACGAGACCATCCCTGCGCCTTTCCGCAAGAAAGCGGCGGGTATCCTGGTGAATTTCGAGGTCGAGGACGTCGACGTGGAATACGAGCGGGCCAAGGCTGCCGGGCTCAAGATTCATCTCACCCTGCGGGACGAGGCTTTCGGCCAGCGGCACTTCATCACTGAAGACCCCAACGGCATCGCCATCGACGTCATCAAGCCCATCCCGCCCAGCGCCGAGTACGCCAAGCTCTACGAGGCGGAATCGCTGCCACGATAGGGCGGCCAGCATCTCGACTCCCGCGCTATCGACGATAAGGTGGCGATCGATTTTGCAGTCGGGAGATCGAGATGGACGTACGGATGGATGGCCGCGTGGCCGTGATCACGGGGGCGAGCACAGGGCTCGGCCTCGCCATGGCCAAGGAATTCGCGGCGTCGGGCGCGTCGGTGGCATTGCTGGCACGCAAGGCCGACGTGCTCGCCCAGGCCAAGGCCGAGGTGGCCAAGGCTGCAGGCAAGGCCAACATCAAGATCGAGGCCTATTCCTGCGATGTCTCCAAGGCGGCTCCTATTGCCGAGACCTGGAAGAAGGTCGAAGCCGAGTTCGGCAAGGTCGACATCGTGGTCAACAATGCCGGCATCAGCCATGCCAAGCCCTTCGACACGGTGACCGACGAGGACTGGCAAGGCGATCTCGATCTCAAGCTGTTCGCCGCCATCCGCATGATCCGCCATGCGCTGCCCGGTATGCGGAGCCGCAAGTGGGGCCGCATCGTCAACGTGCTGAACATCGGCGCCAAGGCACCGACCGCTAACTCGACGCCGACCAGCGTGAGCCGTGCGGCGGGCCTCGCGCTCACCAAAGCGCTCTCCCAGGAGAACGCAAAGGATAACATCCTCGTGAACGCGATGCTGGTCGGCCTGATCGAGAGCGACCAGTGGGAACGTCGCCACAAGACCGCCGCGGGAGAGGGCAAGACCTACGAGGAATTCCTGGCCGGCATGGCCAAGGGCCGTATCCCGATCGGCCGCATGGGCAAGGCCGAGGAGTTCGCGCGCATGGCCTGCTTCCTTTGTTCCGACGCCGGTTCCTTCATCACCGGCGTCGCCATCAACGTCGACGGCGGCGCCAGCCCGGTCGTCTAGAACGACGTCGTCCGCCGATCAGCGCAGCGGTTCGAGGATGCTCACATAGTTGGCGACGGCGGCGCCGCCCATGTTGAAGACGCCGCCGAGCTTGGCTTTCGGGAGCTGCATACCTTCGGGAGCCGTTCCCGAGAGCTGCATGGCCGACATCACGTGCATGCTGACGCCCGTGGCGCCGACCGGGTGGCCCTTGGCCTTGAGGCCGCCCGAGACGTTGACCGGTAGCTTGCCGTCGCGCTCGACCCAGCCTTCGTGAACGGCCCGCTCGCCTTCGCCCGGTGCCGTGAGGCCCATCGCCTCGTACTCGATCAGCTCGGCCGAGGTGAAGCAGTCATGGCTTTCGACGAAGGAGAGATCGAGCAGGTCGAGGTGCGCCGACTTCAACGCCTGCTGCCAGGCGCGCTGCGGTCCTTCGAACTTGATGATGTCGCGCTTGCTCATGGGCAGGAAGTCGTTGACATGCTCGGCGGCGCGGAAGGCGATCGCCTGGTTCATGCCCAGCGCCGTGCCGACGTCGGTCAGCACTACGGCCGCCGCGCCATCGGTGACGGGCGAGCAGTCGGTGCGCTTCAGCGGACCGGCGACGAACGGGTTCTTGTCCGACGGCGTGCGGCAGAAATCGTAGGCAAACTCCTTCTGGAAATGCGCGAAGGGATTCCTGGCGCCGTTCCTGTGGGCCTTGACGGCGATCTTGGCGAGCGCGTCCGACTTGTCGCCGTAGCGCTGGAAGTAGGCCGAGGTGATCTTGCCGAAGATGCCGGCAAAGCCTGCCTCGATGTTCGCTTCCTCGGCCACGTAGGACGCCTTGATCAGAACGTCGCCGGCCTGGGCGGAATTGAGCTCGGTCATCTTCTCGACGCCGACCACTAGCACGAAGCGCGCCTTGCCGGCGGCGAGCGTGTTCAGCCCCATGTGAATGGCGGCCGATCCGGTGGCGCAGGCATTCTCGACGCGGGTGCTGGGTTTGAAGCGCAGGTCGGGATGGGTCTGCAGCGGCAGCGAGGAGTGGAACTCTTGGCGCACGAAGCCGCCGTTCATGTTGCCGACATAGATGACGTCGACGTCCTTGGGCTCGATCCCGGCATGGGCGATGGCGTCGCTCGCGGCCTTCACGATCAGAGATTCGCTGGTCTCGCCATCCAGCTTGCCGAACTTGCCGTGGGACCAACCGACGATGCAGGCCGTCATGGGAACTCTCCTTTGCTCAATTGCGGTGACCCTAGACGCCGCCTCAGGTCAGGTCGAGAGGCGCCTCGGAGTGCCAAGTGTGTGCATATACACATGTATAGCGAAACGCCCTGCGCAAGGAGGTCTTGGCGACGCCCCAATTCCGCCGCGCGGCGGGTGTTGACTGAAGCCCGCATCCGGAGCCCAACTGCACTATGGCAGACACCAATCCGTCACCCGCTCCCCAACCGGAACGTCCGGCCGCGCGTTGGCCGTGGATTCTGGGTGGTTTGCTGGGCGGCTTTTTCCTCCTGGCCTTCGGTCTCGGCCTCGGCTGGTACCTTTTCTACCGTCCAATTGTGAACGTGGCGGTGCAGCTTCCGGCACCGCCGGCGCCGCCCGCGCCCGCGGGGCCCGATGCCGCACAGGTGAAGGCGCTCGAAGATCAGATCGAGAAGCAGAAGGCGGCGAACAAGCAGATCGAGGAGCAAATCGCGGCTCTCAAGGATCGTCTGCGCGCCGATGTCTGCACGGCGAAGGACCCGCAAGGCAAGACGCCACCAGCCTCGACTCCCGTACCTCCAGGCGGCCAGAAGACCTGACGAACCTGTCTGGCGAGCAGACCTGACGTCAGATCAGCAAAAGAAATCGTTGCTCATTACGAATGCGATCTTCAATCTGCCTGGGTAGTTCAACAAGCTGGGCGGGGGAGCTTGAAGCGCAGGGGAATCAATTGGCGCGGAGCGGTGCTGACCGTCAGCATGGCTCTGCTGGCTGGTGCATGCGACTTGAAGCGCGCCGCCGTTCTCGATCCCAAGGGGCCGGTTGCGCTTGCCGAACGCGACCTCCTCTTCGATGCTTTCTGTGTGATGATGATCGTGATCGTCCCGGTCATCATCCTGACCTTGTGGTTCGCTTGGCGTTATCGGGCCTCCAACACCAGTGCGCCGTACACGCCGGCCTGGGCCAATTCAGTCAAGATCGATGCTTTCGTCTGGTCGATTCCGGCCATCATCGTCATTGCCCTCGGCGTGCTGCTGTGGCGCAGCACCTACAAGCTCGATCCCTATCGCCCCATCGAGAATGCCGGCCCGGCGATCGAAGTGCAGGTCGTGGCGCAGGACTGGAAGTGGCTTTTCATCTATCCCGAACAGGGCATTGCCGTGGTGAATCAGCTCGCTTTCCCGGCGGGACGCCCGGTGAGCCTGCGGATCACCTCCGATACGGTGATGAATTCCTTCTATGTGCCGCAGCTCGCCGGCCAGATCTACGCCATGGCGGGCATGCAGACGCGGCTGCAGCTCCTGGCCGACCAGCCCGGCAAGTTCGTCGGCCGTAACAGCCAGTATTCGGGCGGCGGCTATTCGGACCAGCATTTCGAGGTGGTGTCGCTGAGCCAGGGCGATTTCGACGCCTGGGTCGCCAAAGCCAAGCAGGCACCGGGCCGCCTCGACGCACAGACCTATCCGGCGCAGGCGGCCAAGAGCCGCGCCGTTCCCATCACCTACTATTCGGCGGTCGAGGCCGGTCTCTACGACCAGATCATCGCCAAGTACCGGCACAGCGGCCACGCCCATACCCAGAGCCAGGGGCAGGGCGCCAACGTTCCGGCCCGGAGATAGCGGCATGTTCGGCAAACTGACGATCGAAGCACTGCCGCTCTACAGCGCGATCGCGGCGGGCGGAGCGGCCGTCACCGTAGGCGGCGCGCTGCTGGTGGCCATCGTGCTGACCTGGCTCAAGGCCTGGAAATATCTCTGGACCGAGTGGCTGACCAGCGTCGACCACAAGCGCATTGGCATCATGTACATCGTGCTGGCGCTGATCATGCTGCTGCGCGGCTTCGTCGACGCCATCATGATGCGCGCCCAGCAGGCGATGGCGCTCAATGCCGGCGGCTACCTCCCGCCCGAGCATTTTGACCAGATCTTCAGCTCACACGGCACGATCATGATCTTCTTCATGGCGATGCCGTTCATGACCGGGCTGATCAACCTGATCATGCCGCTGCAGATCGGCACCCGCGACGTGGCGTTCCCGTGGCTGAACGCGGTCAGCCTGTGGCTGAGCGCGGCCGGCGCGGCCCTCGTCATGGTCTCGCTGGTGATCGGCAAGTTTTCAACCGCGGGCTGGACCGGCTACCCGCCCTATTCGGGCATCGAATACAGTCCGGGGGTCGGCGTCGACTACTGGATCTGGGCCATCCTGATCAGCGGTGTCGGATCGACCATGTCCGGCATCAACTTTGTCGTCACGATCCTGAAGCGGCGCGCGCCGGGCATGACGCTGATGCGCATGACGCCTTTCACCTGGACCGCGCTCTGCGCCTCCGTGCTGATGGCCTTTGCCTTCCCGGCCATCACCGTGGCCTGCGGCCTGCTCGCCTTGGACCGCCTCGCCGGCATGCACTTCTTCACGAATGCGCATGGCGGCAACATGATGAACTACGCCAACCTCTTCTGGATCTGGGGGCATCCGGAGGTCTACATCCTGATCCTGCCGGCGTTCGGCATCTTCTCCGAAGTCGTGGCGACTTTCTCGCGCAAGCGCCTGTTCGGCTACGAGTCGCTGGTCTACGCCACGGCGGCGATCGCGATCCTGTCCTTCACCGTCTGGCTGCACCACTTCTTCACCATGGGCTCCAGCGCCAACGTCAACGCCTTCTTCGGCGTGACGACGATGATCATCGCGGTGCCCACGGGCGTGAAGGTCTTCAACTGGCTGCTGACCATGTATCGCGGCCGCATCGACTTCCACCCGTCGATGATGTGGAGCATCGGCTTCATCGTCACCTTCGTGATCGGCGGCATGACCGGCGTGCTGCTCGCCATCCCGCCCGCCGACTTCCTGATGCACAACACGACCTTCCTGGTCGCGCACTTCCACAACATGATCATCCCCGGCGTGCTGTTCGGCTATCTCGCGGGCTACATGTTCTGGTTTCCCAAGGCCTTCGGGTTCGAGCTCAACCGCGGCTGGGGGCTGGCTTCCTTCTGGTGCTGGTTGATCGGCTTCTACCTGGCCTTCATGCCGCTCTACCTGCTCGGCCTGAAAGGCATGCCGCGCCGAATGGAAACCTATAACGACCCGACCTGGCAGCCTTACCTGATGGTTGCCGCGCTGGGCGCCGTCGTCGTGCTGTGCGGCATCGTCTCCATGGTGATACAGCTCTATGTCTCGATCCGCGACCGCAAGCTCACGGCGGATCGGACGGGCGATCCGTTCGATGGGCGCACCCTCGAATGGTCGACCTCCTCGCCGCCGCCACCCTACAACTTTGCGGTGCTTCCCACGGTGAGCGATCGCGAACCCTTCCTCGAGGCGAAGAAGAACGGCACGGCCTATCGGCGGCCGGCTTCCTACGCGCCGATCCGCATCCCCTCGAATACGCCGGCGGGCGTAATCCTGGGCGGCTTCGCCTTCGTGCTGGGCTTTGCCATCATCTGGCACATCTGGTGGCTGGTGATCGTCTCGGCGATCGCGATGTTCATCACGGTGATCGCCCGTTCGTCCGACGATCATGCCGAGTTCACCCTGTCGGCCGGCGAGGTGAAGCGCATGGAGGATGAGCGCTTCCGCCAGCTCGGAGGCCGGGCATGAGCGTCGCGCACATGAGCGAGTACGAGCGGGAAGAGGCTGAGACCCGGGAGCAGCGTGCGCTCGGCTTCTGGCTCTACCTGATGGGCGATGCCGTGATCTTCGCCCTGCTGTTCGCCACCTACGCCATCATGATCCCGGGTACGGCCGGTGGGCCGACGGGCAAGGATCTCTTCGACCTGAACAACGCCGCTCTCGAAACGGTACTGCTCCTAGTCTCCAGCACGACCTTCGGCTTTGCCAGCCTTTTGGTGCGGACGGGCAACCGCAGCGCCGTGCTCGGCTGGCTTGCCGTCACATTCCTGTTGGGTGCGGGCTTTGTCTTCCTCGAGGTGAGGGAGTTCGCCGGCATGATCGCCAAGGGCGCCGGACCGGACCGCAGCGGCTTCCTCTCGGCCTTCTTCACCCTGGTCGGCACGCACGGTGTCCATGTCACCATGGGCCTGCTGTGGATCGTGATCCTGTCGGCCCAGGTGGCGCTGAAGGGACTCACCGCGCCCGTGGCCTCGCGGCTCTACCGGCTCGGCCTCTTCTGGCATTTCCTCGATATCGCCTGGGTCGGAATCTTCTCGATCGTCTATCTGCCGGGACTGCTCTGATGGAACAGCATGGGCTCCGTAACTACCTGATCGGCCTCGTGCTCGCCGTCGTGCTGAGCGTCATCCCGTTCTGGCTGGTTGCCACACACGCACTGCCGCCGCAACGCACGCTGCTGATCATCGGCATCGCCGCGGTGCTGCAGGTGCTGGTCCATCTGCGCTTCTTCCTGCATCTCAATTTCACGACCACGCCCAAGGAGAACATACTGGCGCTGGTCTTCACGACGCTGCTGATCTTCATCATGGTGGGCGGCAGCTTCTGGATCATGTTCGATCTGCATCAGCGGATGATGACCTGACCTCTGCGCGGCCCTTGCGTATCGGCTGGGCGCTGGAGGGTATCGCGCCGAAGCCGTCGGATCGGCTTCTGGAAATCGGATGCGGGCAGGGGCTGGCCGTTGCCGCCATCTGCGAAGGATTGACCAGCGGCACGATCCTGGCGATCGACCGTTCCGCCACGATGATCGCGGCTGCCCGTCGGCGAAACCGGGATCACGAGAGAGAGGGCAAGGCGGCGTTCGCCACGAAGGCGCTGGCCGACATGACCTTCGGTTCTCGGCGCTTCGACAAGGTCCTTGCGATCAACGTGAATTTGTTCTGGCGGGACGCGGCGCGGGAACTGGCGATCATCCGGAATGTTCTCGCGCCGCGCGGCCAGCTTCACTTGACCTTCGAACCACCGACAGTTGGCCAGGTCGAGCGCATGGCAAAGGAAACGGTGGCGCGGCTGGAGGCAGGCGGCTTTTCAGGCGTGGTCGTCCGGAAAGGAACCGGAACGACCGCGCGCCTGATTCATGTCTCTGCCGTCTAGAACGCCTTCGAGATTCCGACGATGACGCGTGATGCGCAGTTCTGCGTGCCGAGGCAGTCCTGAACGGAGAGGTTGGTGCCGGTGTATATGGCGGAGAGGTCGAAGCCGTAGACGTTGACG
>WBZX01000516.1_pt1 | contig 34968 bp, 22 predicted proteins | sample 5204211 | NCBI WGS metagenome assembly WBZX01 (sample SAMN12344362, study PRJNA552823) | activated sludge metagenome | biome: Activated sludge suspended growth; feature: Nitrification reactor; material: Wastewater; isolation source: activated sludge from nitrification reactor of wastewater...
GCGAAGGTAGGTCGCGTGCTCTTCGTACTCAGGGCCAAATACAAACGCCTTGGGTCCGGTCTTGACGACCAGCTCGTGTAGCTCCACCGGGTGGAGCCGGAAGTTGTAGGGCGCAAAGATCGCGCCAAGCTTTGCACAGGCGAACAGTAGGTCGATGTACTCAATGCCGTTTTGTGCGAGCAGTCCGACGCGGTCCCCCTTGCCGATGCCTTGGGCCACCAAGAAGCGGGCGAGGCGACAGGCTCGTTCGTTGATCGCGCGATAATCGAAGCGTCCAGCGTCCCCGCGCTCGACATCGACCACTGCTGTGCGCGCGCCGAAATACACCGCAGAGCGGGCTGCGTAGTCGACCGTTTGAGCAAAGGCGTCACGATAAGTCGTTCCGGTCAGCACCGGTGCTGCGGGGTTCATCAGGGGGCCTCCTTCGGATGCATCGTAGGAGGCCATAGGCTATCAGACCGAAGCAGCTGCGAAAACCACCGACTGTGGACTGCAACAGGGCGAAACCAAAAGCGACCCGCGTCCGAAACCCAAGAGGGCGGATGCTGCGTTGGAAGGCTGCGCGGGTTCGGGTAACGAGACGGGAATCCTCGTTGGCTGACCCGACCAGATCGGCTACGATGGCGATTCCCGCTCTCTGAAAAACGGCAAGGGTAGGAAGGTCTTATGCAGTACTTCCAAAAAGCTCGACGAAGGTGTGCGCGGCTGGGTCTGTGGCTTCCGCTGTTGGCGCTGTGGCTGTCGACGCTGCCGATCGGGCTCGTGGGCTGTGGACCGAAGCTGTCGGCGCAAAGCTCGGTGGCCAGCGTCGAAGTGGTGCGGACAAGCGTGGATGTGGATGGCTCGTCAGGACATCACTCGGTGCTGGGCGAAGAGCGGGTGATGGCGGGGCAGACGCTTGCGGTGGCGGAGCGGGCCCAGGCACTTTTGCATCACGATGTCGGCGCGCGGCTGCTTGTCGATGGCGGAAGTGAAGTACTGGTCACCGAGCAGGGCGTGCAGCTGCGAAAAGGGCGACTCTGGGTCGATGCGCGCAGCGGCGGACGAATGGAAGTGACGGTCGGTCAGCAGACGCTGATATCGCAAGCGGCGGGCTTTGAGGTCACAAGCGCTGCGGGCGGGGCTCGACTTCTGGTGGTGCGCGGCGAAGTGGCGTATGTGGGCGCGGGCCGTGGTGTGGTTCATGCCGGAGAGCAGCTGTCTCTTCTGGACGCAGGAACGGCTCCGAAGCTGGCTCCAGTGGCGCTGTGGGATGACTGGACGGGTGGGCTTGGCTGGCCGGATCCGCGCGTGCAAGGTGGTGCGCCGGGACTCGGTGAAGTCGGGGCGCGAAAGCCGGGGAGCTTGGGCGAAGCGCGCTTTCCGCTGTCGCTGCATCGGCTGGAAGTACGGGTTCGGATCGAAGACGACCTAGCGATTACGACGGTCGAAGAGACGTTCTTTAACCCGGCGGAATCGACGCTGGAAGGCATCTTCCGGGTGCGGCTGCCCGACGATGCGATCTTGTCACGCTTTGCGATCGATCGGCACGGTCGCTATGTCGATGGCTATGTCAAAGAGCGCGAGACGGCACGCCGTGACTACGAGTCGAAGGTGTACGAAGGCTCGACGCACGATCCGGCGCTGCTCGAGTGGGAGGCTCCGGGGCAGTTCAAAGCGCGGCTGTATCCGCTGCCTCCGGGTTCGACACGAAAGGTCTTGTATACGTACAGTCAGTGGCTGCCGTTTGGGGGACAGGGACACTCGCTGCGGACGTATCGCTTCCCGATGGGGGCAGCAGCGGGAGCGGGCGCACCGATGATTCAAGAGCTGGACATCGAGGTGGACGCGAGCCGGGCGCAGGCCAAGGAAGTGCGCTCGGGACTCGGCGCGGCGCTGTCTGACGATCGCAAGCGGGTGGTGATGCAGCGCACCGACTACGTGCCGAGCGCCGATTTGGTGGTCGAGCTGGTGGGTTCGGCGCGGCCTGACGACGTGGCGCGGGTGTATCGTGTGCCGCACGTCGATCCGCCCCGGCCCGGAGGTCACAGCGGCAAGCCGGAAGATGACTACGTGCTGATTCGGACGCTGCCTGCGCCGGTTCCTTCGTCGAGTGAGCGCGTTCCGCTGGATCTGGCGCTGCTGGTGGATGTGTCGGCAGCCACCGATGCGACGCACTTGGCGATGGCCAAGACGCTGATTGAGTCGGTGCTGCGACGGCTGGGGCCAGAGGATCGGGTGGTGCTGCTCGGGGCGGACTTGGACGCGCACGCGGTCGGGGGCAAGCGGACTGGCAAGAAGGAAGCGGCGGCGGCTCCGACGTGGCAGGCGATGGGCGCAGACACGACGAATCAGCTGCTGGAACAGCTGGGTCGGGCGACGACGGGTGGTGCGACGGATCTGGGAAGGACGCTGAGTCAGGCGGCGGCGATGCTGGAGCCGACTCGCTTGGGTGCGGTGCTGTACGTCGGGGATGGCAAGCCCACGGTCGGGGAGCTGTCGCTGCCAGCGCTGCGCGAGCGACTGGCGAGCTTGCCACAGCCGCTTCGTCTGTACGCGGTCGGAATTGGCGATGATGCGAACCTGGACTTGCTATCGGGGCTGGCTGCGGTGAGCGCGGGACAGTCCTTCCGCGTTGGGGATCGCAGTGCAGCGGCAGAAACGGCGCTGCAAGTGGTCACGCACGTCAGTCGTCCGGCGGTGAGCAAGCTGAAGATCGATGTCGGAAGCTCACTCGATCGGGTGTACCCGCGTGAGACGGTGGCGGTGCGAGCGGGCGAGCCGTTGTTTGTGCTGGCGCGACTGAAGAAGCGGCTGCCACAGAGCATCACCATCGAGGGCGTGCAGCTTGGACAGCCGTTTAAGCGCAGCTATCGACTGGAAGGACACGGCATCGACAACACGTCGGATCTGCGGCTGCGCTGGTCGCAGGCTCGGCTGCATCAGCTGCTGGAGAGCGGTGGTTCCGTCGAAGAAGTGGCGGAGCTGGGCGTTCGTCAGAACCTGATTACGCCGTATACGTCGTACTACGTGCCGAGTGAGGAAGAGGTGTCGCGGCTTGCGCGCTCGATTCCTGAGGTTCGCGCGGCGGGCTGTAGCAGTCGGTCGCCGATTTCCTTTAGTAGGAGTGAGTCCGCCCCGGCGGCAACGTCGGCTCCGATGGTGGTTGCGTCGGCGGATGCTCCCCCGCCACCGCCGGTGATGGCGGAAGGCAAGATGGGCAACAAAGACCGTCGTCGCAGCAAGCAGGACAGCGAAGAGCAGAGAGAACAGGCTAAGCCGGCGCGAGAATCGGCTGAGGTTCTGAATTCGCTGATGGACAAGCCGATGGCTCCCAGTGCGTCGGCTGCGGCCACGCTTGCGCGCGATGAAGCCTACGCGGGAGCGCCCGCCAAGAAGGCCAAGCGCAGCGCGGCCAAAGAAAAAGCAGAACTGGATGATGTGGACGCGCTAAAGGACCTACCGGGAGACGGCTTTGGTCTGGTCGGAACGGGCAAAGGCGGTGGCGGCGCGGCGGGCTCGGGTGAAGGAACGATAGGACTTGGCTCGCTCGGGACGATTGGTCATGGCGCGGGCGGTGGCTACGGCAGTAAGACCGGCGCGAGTCGAGGAACTCGCGTGCTTAGCCCAGACCTGGTGCTTGGTATGGCGGAAGTGCGTGGCGGGATCGACAAAGAGATCGTCCGTCGCATCATCCGTCGTCACATCAGCGAAGTGAAGTTCTGCCAAGAGCGCGAGATGCACCGAGGCGGCGCGAGCGTGGGACGGGTGGTCATTCTGTTTTCGATTGGTGTAGATGGCGGGGTGAAGACGAGCTTGGTGCAAAGCTCGACGGTGGGAAATGCATCGCTAGAGCAGTGCGTGGCTGGGGCAGTACGTCGCTGGGAGTTTCCAAAGCCGCGCAGCGGTAGCCCGGCGGTGGTCACGTATCCGTTTACGTTCAAAGGCGATGGCATCAGCAGCGGCTATCAGGAAGTGGCGATGCCGTCGGTGGAAATCTCGACGCCGGATGTGACGGTGGTGGTCGGAATTGTGTCGCACCGGCCCAGAGGCTGCTCGGCGGCGTCGATGCAGCCGCTTGATGAGCGACGACAGCTGTGGAAAGAGCGCTTGTCGGGGAGCGTGCGCAAGGCGATGGAAGTGCTGCAAGACGCCGAGCATGGCTGCGAAGTCCGTCGCTGGACCGATCGTCGTGAGCTGCTTCGTCTGATGCTGCGCAACGTCGGTGGTCCACGCGGGATGGTCGAGCTGTATAAGAACCTGTCCGAGGAGCCCGATGATCAGGAATACCTGCGTCACTCGATCCTCGGTGAGGTGCGCAGTCCGCGCGATCTGCGGGTGGTGTACGACGGGCTGGGGCTGGGCGATGAAGAGCGTGCGCTGCTTGCGCAAGAAGTGGTGGCGAAGGCCAAGTCGCTGCCGGACAAGCTGACTCGGCTGACGGATCTGCTGGCGAAGTGGCCGGAGGATCTGCGGCTGCGCATCTTGCGGATGGAGACGGAAGAAGCGCTGGGCGAAGCGGACGCGGCGCGCCGGACGGCAGAGGAGATTCAGGTCGATCCGTACGCGGATGCGCAGGCGCGGACGGCGGTGGGCGAGCTGCTCGTGCGACTGGGTGATGAGGTGGGTGCGCGACGGGCGTTTTCGGAGATCGTCGAGTTTGCGCCGCAAGATCCACTGGCGCGGCGACGGCTGGGGGATCTGTATCGGGCGCACGGGCTGTTTGACGAAGCGTATCGTCAGTATGAGACGCTGCTTCAGCTTCAGCCGGGGGACAACTCGGTGCTGATCCTGCTGGCAGCGGCGGCGGCGGGTTCGGGCAAGGTGGAAGAAGCGCTGGGTCTGGAAAAGCGCGTGGTCGGCGATGCAGAGCCGGGCAGTGAGAGCGGTCTGGCGAAGGTGGCGCTGCTGTGGTCAAGCCTGCGACTGGCGGAGCTGCGCGAGCAAGCGCGGACGCTCAAGGGCAAGGACACAGCGGAAGAGCTGGCGCTTTTGAACCTGCGGGCGCGACAGAGTGGCATCGAAGGTCTGTATCGTCCGGTGCGGGTGTTTCTGTCGTGGGCGCACCCGGAGGCGGACTTGGATCTGCGGGTGGCGGCTCCGGGGGAATCGGCGGGTCCAGCGATGGACTTGGCGCCGCAGTTTGGTCTGCTCGGCTGGCACAGCGACAAGGCTGCGTCGTCGCGCGGGGAATACGTGATTGAAGTCCGTCGGCAAGATCGCGCCAGAGCGATTGGCTACGACGTGGTGTTGGAAGTGGTGGTCGCGGAAGGTCAGAACGACGAGCGACTGCAAAGTAGCAAGTTCAGGATGGCGGGCGAGCTGGACTCGCGTCGCTTCCTGCTGCGAGACGGACGGCTTTTGCCCCAGTAATGAGGTCGCCATGAAGAGCTTTGCGCAGGTTCGCAACAAACAAGTGGGCGGCCGCTTCGTCCTGGCCTGGACGCTGTCAGCGGCGCTGTGGATGACGGGCTGTCCCAAGCCTCCGACGCAGGAACCGACGGTGGCTTCGGTGGAAGCAAGCCGAGACGGAGCGACGATCACGGCGGGCAAGACCCAGCTGCCGATTCAGCGCAGTCATCGCTTGGTCGCGGGCAGCGTGGTGACGACTCCGCCGGGAGTTCGTGCGTCGCTGTACCTGGATGCAGGCGCGTGGGTGCTGCTCGATCAGGGCAGTGTGCTCAAGCTGCTCGACAAAGGCATTGAGGTGGTGAGTGGTCGGGCGTGGATCGATGCGCGCGTCGGAACCGATGTGCCCGTGGTGGCGGCGGGCGTTTCGCTGACAGCGCAGCGGGCGGGCCTGGCGGTGACGATGACCGAGGGGGGCGCGAAGATCTATTGCGCGAGCGGTCAGGTGGCGTGGAAAGGCGAAGCGAAGTCGGGTCGGCTGGAGTCCGGTCTGACGCTGCTTGTGTCTGCGAAAGAGGCCAAGCAGACGGCGCAAGCGCTGTGGGACGACTTCACGCTGGGACTGGCTGAGCCGGGACCGCTGCGTGCGCTGGAGCCAGCAGGCGTGGGTCAGCTGACGGCGCGACCAGCGACGGGACTGGGGACAGCGCGGACGCCGCTGATTGTGCGTGCTCACGACGTCAATGTGTCGATAGATGGCGACATGGCGACGACGACGGTTGAGCAGACGTTCTTCAATCCGCGCTCGGAGTACTTGGAAGGTCTGTACACGGTGCGGCTGCCGGAAGCGGCGATCTTGGAACACTTCTCGGTGGCAGACGGCGACCAAGTGCCGCGTCGAGGCACGGTGATGCCGATGGATCGCCAGGGCGGCGGGCTGTCGAGCTTTTCCGCAAACCTAGAGTGGGCGGGCGCAGGTCGCTATCGCGGCTTGGTTCGCAACATTGCGCCGGGAAAAGTACGCAAGGTGGTGCTGCGCTATCGCGAGTGGCTGCCGCACATTCCCTACTCGGACGCAGTGCGTCGTACCTACGTCTACCCGATGGGACAGAGCGCGCAGATGCAAGCGGGCTCGCTGTCGAACCTGGGAGAGTTTTCGCTGTCGGTGGATGTGGCGCAGGCGCAAGCGGCGGCACTGCAAGCAGGACTGGGCGCGCAGATCGAAGGATCGATGGTGACGCTGCGGCGCAGTGACTTCAAGCCGTCGGCGGACTTTGTGCTCGATCTGATCGACGGCAAAGAGCGGGTGAGTGAGCGGCTTGTGGCGTTCCGAGGGGACGAGCTGGACGGTCAGCGCTATCTGATGGTGCAGCCGACGCCAGCAGCGGGAAAGCCGAGCAAGGGCCTGGATGTGGTACTGCTCGTCGATGTGTCGGCGGGAACGGATGAAGCGCGGCTGAGCCTGGCCAAGAGCGCGGCGCAAGCGGTGCTCAAGCGACTGACGCCAGCGGATCGGGTCGCGGTGGTGGCGGCGTCTCTGTCATCGGCGACGCTGGGTAGCGAAGCGATGGGTCCGGCGACCAAAGAGCGGATTGATCAGCTCGATGTTCAGCTTGCGAAGCAGACGCCGGGCGGAGCGACGAACCTGCAGCAGGCGTTTTTGCGCGCGGTCGAGCTTCTGCCGCGCGGGCAAGGCGCGGTGATCTACATCGGGGATGGTCGTCCGACGGTGGGCGCGCTGACTCCGAATGATCTGAAGGCGCAGCTTCAGCAGCTTGGGGATCTGCCTCGGTTCTTTGCGGCAGCGGTGGGCAGCGATGCGAATGTGGCGCTTCTGGAGTCGCTGTGTCACTCGGGGACACGATCGGGTGTGGTGCGCATCGAAGACGCGCCGGATGCGTCGCGGGCGGCGCTGTATCTGCTGGAACGGGTGGCGCAGCCAAGCCTGACCGGCGTCAAAGTAGAGCTGGGTGAAGGCGCGGATGTGGTCTATCCCGACGAGCCGGTGACGCTAGAGAGCGGCGATGCGCTGACGGTGGTGGCGCGGCTGCGTGCGGATCGAGCGGCTCCGTCGAAGCTGGTGCTGCGCGGACTGCGGGACGGACAGCCGTTTGTCGAGCAGCGCGATCTGACGGTGCGGAACCTCGAAGACGGCGGGGACTTGGCTCGACGCTGGGCGCTGTATCGGATGCAAGGTCTGCTAGAGCGGGCGTCGGGAAAAGAAGCGATTTTGGACATCGGCAAGCGCTTTCAGGTGGTGACGCCGTGGACCGCGATTGTCGTCGAGCCGTCGGGTGGAGAGAGCTATCGTCCGATGGTCGGTGAGCTGGAGTCGGGACAGTTTGTGCCGCCGTCGCTGCGCGGACAGGCTCCGCAAGACTCGGCGATCGTGCTGGAGTCGGGCGTGTCGACGCAGAGCCTGCGCGCGGTGAGCGTGAGTGAGATGTATGTGCGGGCGCTCAAGTCGCAGAGCAGCGCAGCACGGCTGTGTTATGAGCGACGGGCAGCGGGAAATCCGGGTCTGTCGGGTCGCGTCGAGCTGAAGTTGAAGGTTGGCATCGACGGGCTGCCGAAAGATGTCAAGGTCTCGTCGTCAACGCTGCGCAACAAAGAGATCGACGACTGCATCGAGCGAGCGCTGCTGGCGGTGAAGCTGCCGGTGTCTCCCGACGGGAAGCTGCACGATGTGGACTACGCGCTACAGCTCAATCAAAAAGAGCACGACGACGGGCCGCAGCGCTGTAGTCCGGCGTCACGGGCGTATCTACAAGTGCGTCGGTCGCTGTGGCGAGAGCGCTTGTCGAGTCATCCGGGCGTCGAGGGTGCGATGACGGTGTTCCAAGAGGCGGATGCGCGCTGTGAGCTAAAGACGTGGCTCGATCGACGGGCGCTCATCGATTTGATGCGTGTTCACGTCGGTGGCACGGCGCAGCAGGTCGATCTGCATCATCGCTTCGACGACAGTGAGTATGCGCAGGAAATCCAGTCGCATCTGCGTCGAGAGATCCTGCGTGCGGTGCGAACGGAAGCGGACATTCGGGCGGCGCAGAGTGGGCTGGCGCTCGACGGTGGTGTCGATGAAGCACTGCTTGCGCAAGAGCTGAAGAAGACCAAAGGAATCGCGGATCAGCTGACGGTGATTCGTCGCTTTTTGGCGCTGCTGCCGGACTCTTTGTCGCTGAAGCTGAAGCTGCTGGCGCTGCTGGAAGAGGCGAGCGCGGAAAAAGGGCTGTCTGCGACGGGGCAGCAAGCGCTGTTTGCCGAAGCGAACCGGCTGATTGAGTCGCTGCGCGTCGATCCGGGCGCTGATGCGGCGATTCGTCAAGCGGTCGGTGAGTATCTGATCCGTCGCGGGGAAGGGGCCGAAGGGGCGCGCGCTCTGTCGGAGATCGTCGAGTTTGCACCGTTCGATCCGTGGGGACGACGACGGCTTGGTGATCTGTATCGCGCACACGGATTCTTCGACGCTGCGTATCGGGAATATCAGGGGCTCAGCTGGCTTTTGCCACAGGATGACAGCGTGCTGCTGCTGCTGGCGGATGCAGCGGTGGGCGTCGGACGAACGGACGAAGCGCTGCGGCTGACGAGTCGGGTGGCAGAGTCGGTGGGCGCGCAGAAGACGCAGAAAGGGGCTCCGGCGTGGGCGCGGGCGCTGTATGCGGTGCGGATGGCTCGGCTGGTCGACGAGGCGCGACGCAAGGGCGATCAGAACCTGCTTGGGCAGCTCAAAGCGCGTGGACGCAGCGACGGAATTTCCAGCTACGCAGGGCAGATGCTGGTCGCGGTGACGTGGTCGCATCCCGATGCGAAGCTGCAGCTTCAGATTGCTCCGCCGGGGAAGGGGAGTGTGTTTCAGGGCGCCAGCGTGTCGGGCGGTGAGGTCGGCATCGAGGCGCAGCGCTATCCGCAGACGCAGCCGGGTGAGTGGCAGATTCGCGTGATCAAGCCGAGCATGGCGCTGGGTGCGGGCGAATACAAAGGCGAGCTGATGGTTTTGTTACACGCTGGAACGGCGGAAGAGACGATTCTGCGACAGCCGATCTCGGTGAGTGCGGGCTTTTCGTCGGTGAAAGAGTTTTCGCTGCGCGGTAGCGCGCTGACTCCGATTCCCACCAAGTAGCGCGGAGATAGCGCTCGTCGTTTCGGGCGAATCGCTTCGGCGATATTCTCTGCGGATGCCAAAACTCAAACTCCCGGTCCTTTGCACGCTGGCGCTCGTCGGCTGCACGAGCGAAGGACTTGATACCCTGGTTCCTCACTTTGATCCGCCCAGCTCGACGACGCTTCCGTCGGTCAACTCGCTGGTGCATGTCATCAACCTGGATGCCGAGCCGACGATCTGCTATTCCACCGATGGAAGTCCCGTCGAGTGGAGCGATGGTAGCTGTGCCAAGAAGCTCGACGACAGCCGTGCGATTGCGGTGCCCGCGTGCGGCTTCAACCTGATTCGCATCGCGTGGCCGACGGGCAGCGACGAAGCCAACTACAAGGTGGAAAGCGAAGCCTGTGCGTCCAGCTGCGAGCCGGTGGTTCCATGGCCAAACGGCGAGCTGGCGCAAGCGTTTGCGCGCTGGACCGACGAGGTCAAGTGCATGCTCAACAACTGCCAAAACCCGTCGAGCACCGGCAACTGGTCGATGAACTGCGACTCGGGAAAGGTGAGCTGGAACGTGAGCCTCAATGGGCTGCGCGCGATCAGCACGTTCACCTACGAGTCCTGTGCGCACTCGGTCAGCATTGACGTCAGCGACGGAGGCAAGACGGTCTCTCGCAAGTTCAACTTGGTCATTTCTGGCAAGCTGGTTCAGGACACCGACTTCGACGGCAGCGGCAACGAAGGCGGCAACGTCACGATCGCGGGTGACTTCACAGGCAAGATCAACTCGCGGATGGTGCTCGACAGCAAGCAGCGCACGGGCGGTACCGTCGATGCGGGCTGTACGGTCGATCCAATCGACGGCAAGCAGTGTGCGCCCGGCGGAGCGACGATTGCGTACAACTTTCCCGACTGGAGCTGTCGCGGCGGCATCTGTCCGGTCGCTGCGTCGGGAACCTGCAAGCAGCCTGACAGCGATGGCGACGGAGTTACCGACGACAAAGACAACTGTCCGATGGTGGCGAACACGGATCAGCTCGATGTGGATCGCGACGGCGTCGGTGACGAGTGCGACAGCGAGCCGGCATTTGCGCTGCTTCGCTTCAAGGTCGGGAGCCGCTGTCTGACGCTGGGGAGCAAGAAGCAAGTTCACTCGACCAGCACCTGTGAGCCGACGGACCCCAAGCAGCAGTGGCAGATGTTTCCGTCGGGAAATGCCTATGGATTCCGCAATCTGTCGACGGGAGAGTGCCTAAGCCAGAGCGGCGTGCTGGCGGGACCGTGGACGGTGGTGACTGCGCCGTGCGACGGAACCGACAAGCAGCGCTGGAAGCTGGAAGCCTATAACCAAGGAGGCACCGACGCGAAATATCCGCTGCGGATGCACAATGCCGCCGAAAACTTCTGCATTTACACCGACCTGACCGGGCTGGTCTACGGAACGGCGCTCAACTGCGACTTGGCTGGAACAGAGTCCAATCGCAAGGTCGGCGTGTATCTGGGCGGCACGTTCGAGAAGGCTCCGTTTGTTCCATAGCCCAATGTAGGAATCGAGTAGGAATCGGGTAGGAATCGGGTGGGAATCGAGTAGGAATCGGTTGGGAATCGAGTAGGAATCGAGTAGGAATCGGCTGGGTTCGATTCCTGCTCGCGGCGCTACGCTTTGAAGGCGCTGGCGTCGGGCAGACCGCTTCCCGCTAGATCGGCACCCATGGCGGTGAGTACGCCGGAAAAGATGTCGGGCTCATTGGGGGTGAGCTTGCCGACCTGCGGTGCGCCGGTGCGCGCGTCAAAGCCGTAAGTGAGGGTGGTCAGCGGATCGACACCGCCCAAGATGGTGTTGCCTTTGACCATCGGGGACAAAAGGACAAAGCCGTTGTTCAGATCATGTCCGCTGCCGAACGTGGTGGCGCTGTCGGGACGATTGCGGGTCCGGCCAAAGTCGGTGGCGACATAGATCATGGTGCGATCCCACAGGCTCTCTCCGGTTGCGGTGTCAAACGGTTCGGACTTGAGCAGCGTGATGAGTTTATCGACGGTGCCCATGATCCGATCCCACATAAACGCCTGACCGCTGCGGTGATCGTTGTGGCTGAAGTCAAACGCGAGCGGCGGATTGAACAGTCCGGTGCCACCACCGAGCTTGACGTTAAAGTCGGGACCGATCGTGACAGCGGAAGAGACACGATACTTGATGAGCAGGAATGCGAGCGCAGCCTGTCCCGCAAACGGATCATCAAAGAACGTAGGAAGCACTTGTCGGACGCGCGCACCGTCGGGAGACGTCGCAAGTCCATACTGCGTAAGCGGAATCTGCGGTGGCATATCCGGCAGTACGTTCAGCTTGGTGATCAGGTCTTGGGCTTCCAGCGTAGAGCTGGCCGCGCTCTGGGCGAGCCAGCGCTGCATCGACACCGCATCCGAAAACGTCTGACCAAAGACAGACTGCGTGTGCAGCTCATCGCGGGCCTTGCGCGCCAGATCCACCACGTCTTTACCGGGGGCTCCCAGAATGCCGCGCGTGCCATCCAAACCGAGCGGCCACAGCGACGGATTGGTGACGGTTTCAGCGTACATCGCCGCAGGAAGGGAATCGTCTACGCCGCGCTCTGTGTAGCCACCAAACGCCATGTTGACGTTGGGAACTGGCATTCCCTGTCCGAACTGGAGCGCAACACACTCCTGAAGGGTGCGTCCCTTCCATGCGTTGTTTCCGGTGATGGAGCGCTTTTGGGCTATGACGTGATTGACCGACGTTCCCACTGAGGTCGCAACCAGCATGTCATCGGCGTACTTTTTGACAAACGCAAGCTGGTCGGTGTTCACCGGAATCGGAATGCTCCCGATCTTCGCAGAAGAGTGACGCACCGCGCGGAACGGACTTCCGGGGACGCTCTGCACAGACGCATCTGGGAATGCGTTCAGACGAATCGCATTGGCACCCGCTTCGGATTCCCGAACCGCGAGCATTCCGTCGACAATGCTGGCTCCTCCTGCTGCTGCGATCACGACCAAGAACTTGGGCTTGGTGCTGAGCGGATCGATGCGGGTTCCGAGCTTTTCACGCGACTGTGGAGTCTCTAGCGACTGACGACAACCGATCAGAAAGGGAGACAGCGAGGTCGATCCGGCAGCCAGGAGTCCCAGTGCAGAGAGCGCCTCTCTTCGCGACAGTCTTCCGCTATTTCGTAGTGACATCTGCTTGGCTCCCTTTAGTAAAAGACCGACTCTGCGGACGATAGGATCGCGAAACAGACAGCCTGCATCCACGCGCGTGCGGGCTCTGCGTTTCCGGTCGTTTCGATGTCTTTGGCAAGTCGAACGTAGCGCTCCAGCTCGTTGCGATAGGGATTGCGCAGATACACCCGCTGCGTCAGCAGTCCGATCACACCACGAACCTCGGGACCATCGACATTCCCAAGCTTTTTTCCACTCAAGGGAACGCCGCGAAAGATCACTGCTGCGGATGGATTGTCCAGATCCGCACTGACGCGCTGCGTACACGCTGTCCACGCCACGCGCTCTGCAACAATCGGAGTCGTGGTGGCTGTAGCGTTTGGTGATTCATACAGTCCGGCTCCGTAGGGATCGACGCCTCCCAGCGCGACGTTGTGTACCGCAGCGGTACAAGGATACAGTCCCAGCTCCAGACAGACAGACTCTGGACGAAGCTCAAGTGCCGTCGCAAAGTCTGTGTTCAAGCGCTCTGGACCTTTGAAGCGGATGTTGCCGCGCGCAGACTTCGCAACCGGAGTGGCCGGCAGCTCTAGGACATCGGGATCAGGGGGCGCTTGGGCGGAGTCCGTACACGCTACGCACAGCGCAGCACACATGAGAAGTTTGTTAAGGCGCACCGTAGGCCTCCGTCTTGACGATGTCATGGAGCAGTTTCTGAACGCGGAACTGATGAGTGGACTTGAAGCGCTGCCAGGTCGCTACAAACTCGGCGTTTTCTTCCGGCGTCGGCGCGTGTCCAACCAGCAGCTTCCAGTAGTCCTTGGTCGCTGAGATCGCGAAGGCATCACTATCGACCGCGACCTGAGCCCACTCTCGCAGGTTGTTCACCGGCTTGCCAAAGATCACTCCCTTTTCAGGAGTCTGGGTGATGCGTGGCGCAGCGGTCGGGAAGAACATCTCGAGCCGATTGGGAATGTACTGGGTTTCGTACTTGGATGAAGCGATTCCGTTGTAGTTTCGGAATGGATACGTCAGTGGATCGAGCGTGGCATGACACGCTGCGCACTCTTTGGCGGTGACTCCCTTGGCGTCGTAGTCCTGTGGTTCGTTGGCGACGCTGTAGAGTCCTTCCTGCTTGGCGATGTCGAGTCCCAGATACGCGCGATACATCTGTGATGCTGCGTTGCGAGGAATCGCCGTAAACATGATGAAGTCGGTGAGCGACCAGGCTGTGGTCATGTTGCCTGCGCGGTGCGCTTGATCGACTTTTTGGGATGTCAGACTGGCGACCTTGCTGTAGCGCGTCGGGTTGACATCTCGACGGACAAAGAAGTCTGCGGTCAGCACTTCGCGCGCATCGTGATCATCGGTCTGGGTGTACGCAAACAGGTTGTAGTCGTCGTAGTAATCGGCCAGCGGAACGCCGCCTTTGTCTTCGCCATCTTTGAGCGATCCAACCGGACGAATCTTCGGATGCGCGACCTTCCAGAGCTGTCCGTTTTTGCCTCGCCAGAACTCTGTCTGCGCGCAGCGATCGATCTCTGTATCAATGAAAGCACGTCGTTCATCGTCGCTGGCTTTGGACACAAACGCATTTACGTCCGCAAAGGAAGGAGAGACTCCGCACAGGTCGCGCAGCACCTTTTTGTAGGCATGGCGCAGATCGTAGCGACACACCGAATACTGCGGATTGTCGCCTCCCTGACAGGCGTTGCTTCCCGGCTTGCTGCTGGGATCTGCGGGCTGGGTTCCGCGCTGAATTTCTTCCAGATTGCTGACGCCGTCACCGTCGGCATCTTGCGCTTCAACTGCTGTGAGAGCGCTCGGAAGTGCGGTCGAAAAGTCGGCATCCGAAAGGGGTCGCGGCATGCCGAGCGCGAGGCTCTTTTCGAGCATCGTTCCAAAGACATTTCGCTGCGGCGGAGCGATGTGACAGTAGGTGCAAGAAGGCTGCTTTCCGACACACTCTGGGGATGTGGGGTACTTTTGACAGAACACTCCGCCAGCGGGGGGCTTTGCTTGTGCCTGTCCGGCCAAGCCCAAGCCCAAGACCGTCGTCAAGAGCGTCCACTGTAACGTGTATGTTTTCACGAACTTACGCCTCCGACTGCGTAGTGGATGTCCATGCAGGGATCGCTGGACTGTTCACGGAACCACATCGATGTTGGACTTCCGATCTGGATGCGACACACAGACGTATGGCTAGCGTAGACGAAGCGCTGCCTTTGATGGTTCCAAACTGCGGTACGGATGCAATCGCAGCGACGGTTGTCTGTGGGATGAAAGGGGCTCTGTAGGCGCGTTGGGAATGCGCGCCAAGTGGACGCTGCTGCGCGATTCCGTTCGCCGCTTGGCTTGGCCGAGCCGCGACACGAGGAATCAGCAGGATCGGCGTGTACTACGGCGTCGCGATCAGCACTTTGTATGGAATCGGATACTTGTTGCCAAAGGCCAAGATTCGCAGACAGCGCGGTTCGGTCGTGGTTGCAATGTCATGGGCGGTAGAGACCAATACTCCGCTGCCAGATACCGTGGTCGCAAGGCAGTCTGCATCGGACGTGAGCATCATTGAAATGGCCGTTGCAGTCGGTGCTTGTACTTGAACCATGATGTCACTTCCTGCCACTGCTGTGCCAAATCTGATGTAATCAACGTCTCCCGCATAGTCGGTCGCACCATCGGTTGCATAGGCCCCTTTTCCTGCGGCCAAGTTGGTGACTGTCGCGAGCGGTGTGCTGCCGGTATCTGCCGTGCCAGGCTCTTTGGCAGAAAAAGAACTGCTCGGTAGTGCGCGAATCACCAGCTCATGCGTGTATCCAGTGGCATACCCGGTAAAGTTGGTGGGATATGTAGAAAGATAGTAGGTTTCAGCATTGGGCAGAAGCGCAAGGCTTCCCATGACCGTCTGGCCCATGTTGTTTAGAAATGTTCCTTGTGCATTGAGTGGCTGTCCACTGCCGAACATACCATTGCTGGGGGCCAGTGCTGCGTTGACAGATGGAAGCTGCTGACCAAAGTTGCTGTATTGCACATACAGGATCTGATTGGCCGCCGTGGTGGCAAATCGATACAGGTTGGTGCTGAGCGGAGTCAGGAAGTCTTGATTGCCAATCGGTGTTCCCAGCGTAAGCGCAGTCGGATTCCGCGCTGTGACGGTGGGCATATTGGCATCTTGCGGTGCTGCGTAGTAGCTGACGGGCTGACCGAAGACGTCTGAACCGGCGACTCGCACCGAAGAAAGCGGACCCGCTGCGGCCAGCGGATCGATGAGCGCCGTGGCCGTGAGTCGACCGGCAGTGATCGTCGCACCCGTGGTGATCGGCGAGGCTGCCGCGCCACCCAGTCGAGGCTGTCCAAACGTCGTGATGAACGGATTTTGCACGTAGTCTTGGTTGCGCAGCACAATCGGGACCAGTCCGCCCTGCATGCCAGAGGCTGGAGTCGTCTGCTGCTCTGCGGTCAGCGACGGAAGGACCGAAAACGCACCGGACAGCTTGATGGTGCGGTCGCCAGAGGTGATCGTGACATCGTGTGCGCCTACTTTTGCGGCATCAGAGATATCAACAGATAGCGTGATGTTTCCATCGCCATTTACAGCCATTTTCCCAACAGTAATGCCCGGATCTGCAAAATCAACGGTTGGCATTGCCGATTGAAACGCTGTTCCTGACGTTGCGATCTGAACCTGCGGTGAGCGACCCAAGAAACCGGAATTTGGAATCAGTCCTGCAATGACAGGCATTGCCGTGCTGGCGGATTCCGTCGGGCTGTCTGAGCTACAGCCAAAGACAAAGCTGAGAGACAAACAGGCAGTGACGCGAAGCAGCGTCTGCCCGAAAAACTGATTGTTCATCGTGATGTACTCCTCAAGACCGGATCGCTCCCCGCAGCTCGGTGTCTGGCTGCATGGGCCGTTTGAAATCAACGACACCGCCGCGCCGATCGTAAAGGATTCATGGGCTGTCAAGCAACGGATTTGGAAACGATTTGATTGTTAAATATCCGGTGATTGGTCCACTGCTCATAAGCAATTGAATGGAAAGAAGAGACGTTGCCTGAATTTGAGATCCGGTATTTGATGACAGCTCTGAAGTGTTGAAAATATGACGCTACGTGCGATTTGCCTGTTCCTGTTTATTTGTCAATTGTGCTGAAATCTGTCGTATCGTCCTGTTTTCATTTGTTCGCGGGCTTTATGTGCGCAAATGAAGTTGCAATCGATCGTCAGTCGCTGAATCGATCGCAGAGGACAGGCGCGCTGGCTGGGAGGACGCATCCGCGCAAGTGTGGACCGTCTGGCGCTGCGGGGTCATCCGTCAGCTTTGCCGGATGCGTGGGCCAGGGCGAGGCAGTTGCTCTTGATGACGGAATTCGTCCGGCGTCAGTCCTGTGCGACGCTTGAAGTGTCGATGCAGATGGCTCTGATCGCAGAATCCGACGCTCAAGGCGACCTCGCAGGGACTCTTGCCGCTAGCGAGCAGAGACTGTGCCGCTTCAATCCGACGCTCGATGAGATACGCATGCGGCGGAAGTCCATACTCTTGGCGAAACAAGCGAACGAGCGACACCGGATGCAGGTTGGCGAGCTGAGCGAGCTCTTCCAAGCGAAAGCCATGGCACGAGTGCTGATCCAGAATCGTGCGCACTCTGGCTACATCGGTGCGGAGCCCTGCGCGACCTTCTGCGTGAGCTGACAAGCCCGCTGAGCGGGTCAGCTCAACCAGGAGATGGACCAGCGCCTCTTCGATGCTGTCGGCTGTACGTAGCGCCAGAAACCGGCGTAGCAGCACGGGACTTTCGAGCTGCGCTGCAGAGAAAGCCTGCTGGACAGAGGATGGACCCAAGCGACTCAATCGCGCGGAATCAATGCGCAGAACGGTCATCGCGGATGGCTGCTCAACGGATACGGTACGGAAGTGAGCGCCGGGGGGCTTGAGTCGAATCCCTCCTTCATACGTGATGCGATCGGTGGCACCGATTCGCCAGACGGATGCGCCAGTGTCAATGGAGGTGATGGTGAAGGTCTGTGTCTCACCGCTCCACAGCCTGCGTGACTGCGCCAGCTTGGCCCACTGCACGCCGGTGTAAATGGTTCGTAGCAGGACCAGAGGGTCACGGTCCTCTGGAAGCTTTGGGGTGCGATCCATGCTTAAAACATCCAAGACGCAGCTGGGGTCCGATCAGCATAGTTGCTTTTCGGAGGATGCAGAGCATGCAGCGTGGACCGAGTGATTTTTTTGTCTTTGGTGCGAGCAGCGAGCTGGCGCAACGGCTCTTTGAACAGGAGAGAGCCTGGCTCTTGGCAAATGTGCGAAGGCTTGTCTTGGTGCAGCGGAGCAGAGAGGTTGCATCGGCGTATCAGGGCTTCGATGTTCAGCTTGAGATCGCGGACGCTGCGGACCCTCGTGCGTTCGCAACGGCGCTTGAGCAGATCGTCCAACGTCATGCGCAGGCCAAGCAGCACATGCATGTCTTTCCAACCTATGGAAAGTTCAACTGGAGCACGGCTCGACGACCGCACTTTGTCCCCTCCCAGGATGGCTTTCAGATAAACCTCAACTCGAGGCTTCAGATCATTGAAGCGTTTCGGTCCTTCGCTGCGAACACTACGTTCCATCTGCTCGGATCTCTGCTGTCGAACTTTCCGTACCTTGGCGACTACGCGATGAGCATGTGGTACGTGAACCAGCTTCCGAGTCATCCCTCGTATAGCGATCTGGATCTGCGCGTCTACAACTTGGGAGGAATGAAGACTCGCTTTTGGGATCACTCCAAAGAGAACACTGCGTCGAATCCCTTCCTTCACAGAGAGATTCCTACGCGACAACTTCTACAAGCAATGGCCAGTGATCAGCGCGGAGTCACAAACATCTATCCGACGACACTTTCACGCGCGCTCAGCTGGATTGCTCGTCGCGGAGTGCGCCTGTTGTAGGCGACGTGAGCTTGATGCTCAAGGTCTGCGGCTTGAGCGATGCAGCAAGCACGGGAGAGATGGGTACGCGGGCAAAAGACCACCACCGCCAAGAAGTCATGCGCACTCAGCGTCTCGGCGTAGCAGTACGGCATCATCCACCCGTTCCGTTTGCGAAGACTAGTGCTTGTTTTCCGGTGCGGGCGGATAAATCGGCGGAGACAGATCCCCTGGAAGCTCTGTGAAAAACCGCAGCAGATCTTTGTGAACCGCTTTGGCGTCGCGACGACCCAGCTCGATCAGCTGCATCGCGAACTCTCCATCGAACAGCAGATAGGACAGCAGATCGCTCTCGTCTTCTTCATCCGATTCACAGATCTTTTTCACAATCCGTCCCAGCGCTCCCGGCGTGCGCTTGGCAAACGTCGGAGAGCAGACATAGTCCACCGCCATCTTTCCGATGTTGTCCGAAGCACGCACCAGCAGCGACGACAAAGGCTTCATTCCTTCGTGCTTGTTCTGGTATCCCATCGCAGCGTTGAGCTTGGGTAGGAACGCGTCTCCGAACTGACTCTGTCCCGCGAGCAGGATGGAATTGATGCGCTGAAGTCGCTCGATGTCATTTTCCACGCGATCGAGCAGCAGCGCATTGAGCGCTTTTCCCACAAGGAACATCGGACTGGGCATCTTCGCGCGCGGATTGGGACGATCAGGAATCTTCTGGATCTCTCCGACGAAGCGAGGACTGACCACAATCATTCCGTTTGCGCCCAGATGACGAGCCGGAGACAGCGGAACATTTTGACGCAGACCGCCATCACAGTAGAACTCGCCATCGATCCGCACAGAAGGAAACACCAGCGGAATCGCCGCAGAGGCCAGCGCATGCTGAATCCGAAGCTGCTCGACTTTGCGCGGAACGACCTTGGGATCGCGTGACCAGCGCGGCACACCGTGACTGGATCGCGAGATGAACACCACCGTATTTCCCGTCGCGATGTGCGTCGCAGAAGCCGTCACCGCTTGCAGCAGTCCAGCGCGCAAGTGCTCGGTGATCCGCTCAAACGGAATCGCGTTCTTGATGATGTTTTCCATTCCCGAAGGCTCGATCAGTCCACCGTACCGATCTTCGGTCACTTCCGAAGCCAGCGGCGATCGACCGATCAAGCTGCGCGCAAAGCTCCACAGGTGCGACGTCCGAATCCGCACCACATCATCCATCTTGAGCGCTTGCCACTGCGACACCAGACGACGCGCACGACTCCGTGGCGCATCGGCGAACGCAGCCAGCCCACAGCCGTTGATCGCGCCCACCGATGTTCCACAGATGATATCAAGCGGCACGTCGCGACCGAGATCGCGGGCCACTTCCTCGACGATGTGCTGGACAACTCCGACTTCGTACGCACCACGCGCTGCACCCCCAGCCAGAACCAGTGCGACTCTGCCTGGGGTCTTATAGAGAAACTCGGGACGGACAGGGACCATCCCTTGATTGTCGGCGACTCGGTGGGTTTGTTTCAACCAAGACGCGGCAGCGACGGGTCCGAGTGGTGTTTTGCCAGCTCGGCCAAAAGCTCGGGTGATGGCAGCGACGGGAACTTCTTCGGCTCGTTCTGCACCTCGATGGCTTTTGGACCCTGGATAGCCAGCGAGTCCGGCGCAAAGCGATGCTTGACGATCTCCAGCAGCGTCACCCAAGCCGCCCGCAGCGAGTTGAAGCTCGACGAGCCAATCACCCGAGGGTGATAGTCAATCGGTAGCTCGCTAAGCTGGAAGCCCTTGCGCCGCGCTTCCGCCAACAGCTGTCCGTCGATGAACACCGAGCTTGCTGTCAGCCGAATCGCATCGAGCACCCGCCGATGCACGAACTTGAACGAAAAGTTCACATCGCGCACCTTCACGCCAAACAGCAGCCGCACCAGCAGGTTGTAGACCCGCGAATACAGCGCGCGGCGCGGCGTATCGAACCGCTTCTTGCGAAACCCGATGAGCAGATCCGTCTGCTGCGCCCTCGGCAGCGCATCGACCAGCACTTGCAAGTCCACCGGCAGATCACTGTCGGTATAGAACACCAAGTCACAGCGCGCCGACTGAAATCCCGTCCGCAGGGCTGCTCCATATCCGAGGTTTTTCGGATGCTGGACCAGCCGAACGTGGGGGTTGTCTTGCATAAAGCGCTGCACCACCTCCGCCGAGCCATCCTTGCTGCCGTCGTCGACAACCAGGATCTCGTAGTCAGAAAACCCGAGCTTGGGAATCACCGCGAGGGTCTGCCGTAGCGTCGCTGCGATGTTGTCCCGCTCGTTGTACATGGGGAAAAAGATTGAAAAGCTTTGTGCCGCCCGCACCGCATCGGTGTAGCGCGAGCCGATTGCGCCGTCTATGGGAAAAGAAGCACAGAAGATCCAACGTTGTTTGACAACTTCAGGTGAGCTTGAAAGCTCAACTTTGCAGCCGACTTACGAACCGGGCAGGATCCAGATGTGTACCGGCCAGCGGCTCAAGTCAGGCTGATTGTCCGCCAGCTCTTCTTGCACACAAGTACAGATCTGCGTGATTCGGTTCCGAACTTGTTCATTTTGATAGTGATTATACGGAAAGTAGCGATCACCGATCTTTTTGAGCACAATCGCCGATTCTGGACGCGCATCGATGTCCGCTTGTTTGACATTCTTTAGACATTCTTTCATCAGCACAGCGACCTGCTCCGTCAGACACGGAACTTGACCGTTACAAAACGAAGAGATCCGAAACTCTTCCTTGGCCGCATGCGCTCTGTGCGTCGTGTGAGCGGTCGAGTGATGGCGCGACGAGGTCACGTTGCTGCCAGCGGGGGCAGGCTCGACGTCCGACGCGGAATCGATAGAAGCCGCGGGCTCTCGACGGGGTTCTGGCGCAGGGACGACCGCTGGAGCAGGCTCTTCTTCTTCGGCGGACACCGACGCAGCATCGGGCGGCGCTTGCGCGAGCACCGAGGGCTCGGTGGGATGAACGGTCTCATCGTCGTCGTCAGCCTGCGCAGCCTTGGCCGAAGACTCGACGTTCAGCGCAGCCACAGCGACGGGCGCATCGCGCATCACCATCGGCGGCAGCTTCACCTCTGGTTGACCGCCCTTCCGAGTCGCCGCCTTCAGCGACTGCGCGGTCCAGTCCGAGCGACGCCCCAATAGATGCGGAAACGCCAGCCCGAGCAGCAGCAGCCCCAGCCCGACGGTCAGCAAAAACGACAGCATCCCGTAGAGCAAGAGCGGGGATTTGCGCCGAATCCGCAGCGTCTGCGCGTTGCGCTCTGGATCAAACTCCGTCGGTCGAGAGCGACTCGCTGCCTTCCACTCCTCGGCCCGCCGGTCGGCAGGATCAGGCGCCGCCGGACGCGTTCGCCACGGCGGCAGGTGCGCCGGATACACGTCAAGCACCGGAACATCCAGCAACCGAGGCAGCTTTCCGACGACAAACTCTTCAAACAGCAGGTGAAACGCTTCATCCGTCGCAGTACAGATCAGGATCACGCTGCCAGACTCGACCGCTTCAATCGTCAGCTCTGCGTCGCTGGTATGCAGCCGCAGGTGCCCAAGCAGCGCGGTGATCTTGTGCCGGTCAGCCTCTTCAATCGTCGCCGATAGGATCACCACAAAGCGCTTGCGCGGCTCATCGGTCGGAAGCTCCAGCGAGTAAGCCCGCTCGCCCAGCAGCGCACGCACCGCTTGGACCTGCTGCGGAAACGACTGCTCGACCTGCGCACGCAGCAGATCTTCTTCGGTATTCCAGAGCAATAGGTTCAGCTTGACATCACGATTCATTCCATCACTGGTTAATCGATAGATGTCTTGAAAATAGTCAATAAGAAACGCATCTAGCTCTGCTGGCGCACCGAGCGCACGATTGAGAACTTGCCGAATCGCACGCCGATTCAGCCCAGGTGAATTCATCACCACAGCAGCCGATTGCGAAGCAGGAACGGACGTGAGCGGCTCACACAGACTCATATGCTAACCCCCAATTCGCTGTGCGGACACAGCAAGAACAGCGCCAGCCGCCCACGCCCGAGCCACCAGCAGCCGATCCACCAGCAGCCGAGCCGCCCGCGCCCGGAACACTACACCGTACAGTTTACTTTTTGACCGATCCGCTGCTACGCTAACCGGCAAGCGGCTGCGCAAGCGACGCAGACCCACACACTTCCATGGACGCAGAAAAACCCCCTACGCTGACCGAACGCAAGCGAGCAGCCATCTTGCGCGCCGCAGCAGAGTCCTTTCGTCATGAAGGCTTTGTGGCGACCAGCACTGATCGGATCGCCGAGCGCGCGGGCGTATCGAAGCGCACGCTCTACAACCACTTTCCCTCAAAGGATGCGCTGTTTGATGCAGTGTTCGAGGGCTACTGGGCGCGGCTCCTCACGCTGTCGCAGCCGCTTCAGTCTTCGACACAAGGCATTGAGGAACGACTGCTGGCGTTTGCGCGCGAGCGACTCGCGGTGCTGCTCGACCCGGAAGTGCTCGGCATCTTTCGCGCGGTGATGGCCGAGTCGATGCGCGCGCCGGAGCTAGCGCGGGCGTGGCGACGCGATGCGTCCTACGAAGAGCTGCTGGGAATCTCGACCCTGCTGGAAGAAGAGACCGCGCGCGGACGGCTACAGGTACAAAACCAAGAGCTGGCGGCTGCTCACCTGTGGGGACTTGTGTTTGGTGGTCTGTTTTGGTCGGGCGTGATGCACGTTCACGGGCATGTCTCCCCGACGTATCGCGATCAAGTAGCCCGCGAGGGAGTACGAACATTTTTGGCTCGCTATGGCGCAGCGGATCCGCCCGCAGCCTCCGCGGGTCGCAACCGAAAAGCAGGGGCCAACAAACCGGCCAAAGGAACAAGTACATGACCATGGAGACGATGACGGCACGCGAGGCTCCGCAAGGAAAGCCGCTGCCGTGGGTGGGGCATCTTCTACATCTTGCGCACTACGGAATGTATGACTTTTTGCTGAAGGAACAGCGCGCACGCGGCGACTACTTCCGTCTGACGCTCGGTCCGCAGCGGATGTTTGTGATCGCGCATCCCGATGGGATTGAGCGCGTGCTGGGATCAAACCGCGACAACTACATCAAGCAGAAGTCCTACGACTCAATGCGGATGCTGACCGGAGACGGACTGCTCACGATGGAAGGAGATCCGTGGCGCAGCCGTCGACGACTGGCCAACCCGGCGTTTCATCGTGAGAGCATCCGTCGCTTTGTCGGATCGATCAGCAGCATCTCTCGCGAAGCACTGGCTGCGTGGCGCTGGCGGATTCCCAATGGCGGAACGCTCGATCTTCATCACGAGATGATGCTGCTGACGCTGGAAGTGGTGGCAGAGACTCTGTTCGGTCAGCGAATGGGAGAAGCCGCCGGAGACACCTCTGGACGCGCGTTTTCCGAAGCACTGAAGATGCTGTCCGAGCGTGGCAACACCGGCGTACGCTTGCCGCTGCACATTCCGACGCCAGCGAACCTACGCTTCCGTCAGATCTTGCAGACACTCGATGAAGAGGTCTATCGCATCCTGGGAAACGCCAAAAAGGAGTCCGATCCGCACGCGGTTCCTACGCTGGTTCACATGCTGCTGCAAGCGCGCGATGAAGACACCGGAAAGGGACTGACCGATCGCGAGCTACGCAACGAGCTGATGACGCTGTTTCTGGCCGGACATGAGACGACCGCGCTGCTCCTGACGTGGCTGTTTACACTCCTTTGTCAGCATCCCAGCGTGATCGAGCGCGCCGAAGCGGAAGTCGATGCCGTGCTGGGAGATCGCAGTCCCACCGCCGAAGATGTCCCGAAGCTTGTCTATCTGCGTCAGATCGTAGATGAAGCACTGCGACTGCGTCCGCCCGCGTGGAGCATCGCGCGTGACACCCTGGCAGACGATGTGATCGGTGGCTTTCAGGTTCGATCCGGTGATGTGGTGCTTCCTGCGATCTATCTGGTGCATCGTCATCCCGACTTCTGGTCAAACCCCGAGCGCTTCGATCCCGAGCGCTTCTCACCGGAGCGCGCGAAGTCGCGGCATCACTTTTCGTATCTGCCGTTTTCACTCGGTCCCCGGATCTGCATTGGCAACATCTTTGCGCTCACGGAAGCCACGGTGATGCTGGCAACGCTGATTCAGCAGGTGCGCATCACGATGGACGATCCACGATCGATTCAGATGAACGCGGGCATCACGCTGCGACCCTCTGGTCCGGTTCCCGTTCGGGTTCGCTGGCGTCGCGCACGCGCCCAAGCCTAGCACGCAGCGCGATCCCTCATCTTGTCGATCAGGAATTGATCAGGAATTGATCAGGAATTGATCAGGAATCGTTCAGGAATTGATCAGGAATCGGGTGAGAAGATCGCGCGGAGTCCGCAGCGAAGCGGACTCCGATAAGGCCAAACCGCTCAGCCGACGACGTACGAACAGACCCCTGTTCGCTGGTTGCACAGCGTCGGTGCGCAGCAGTCCGCATTCGAGGTACAAGCGCCGCACGTTCCGCTCTTGCACGCTTGGCCACCGCAGTCCTGGCACTTGGTACACATCGTCGTGGTTCCGCCGCTGCCACCGCTGCCGCCCGAACCGCCACACTCCTGCGAGGCATTGAGGATCGCGATGTCGTGGTGGATCGATACCGCTGCGCTCGGGTTGAAGCTGTTGACGAAGATCGCGCCGAACACTTCCAGCGGACCCGCCGTCACCAGCGCCGAGTTGGGCGCGTAGATGTTGCCGCCAATCACGCTGTTGGCTGCCAGGTTGATGTTGCGCGATCCGCCCATGTACAGACGAACCTTCGCGGGTGCGTTCTTGTTGCCAAAGTTGAGCGGCGCCGAGCTGGTGAGTCCTCCGTTGATGAACAGATCCAGCTCTCCGGTGGTGCCCACGTTGACGGTGAATGCATCGTTGATGTTGACATCACCACCGATAAACAGCGCAGTCCGTCCGGTGATGTTCAGCGTCACCTTTCCTTGACCACCAACGCGATTCAGATAGAAGCGACCGCACGGCAGGTTGATCGTCTGATCTCCGCTGTAGTTGGCCAGCCGGTTCGGATCGAGCGGAATCGAGGCGTTGTCATTGCTCTGGCTGCGCGCAGTGACATAGCCCGCGATGTCAAAGATGCTCCCCGCTGCGCAGTCACACGGCTGCCCCACCGTCACCGGCGCACGCACAATCGCGCCAATCGACTGATTCGGAGCCGACAGCGTTCTCGTCGCTGGATAGGTCAGCGTGCCCGTCACCTTCAGCAGTCCGTTGCTCTTTACGTCCCCTGCGATCTGCGCGTTCTTCCCAACCGTCACCGAGTTGTTCGCCGACAGCGTATCGCTCATCAGCAGATCGGTTCCTACCAGCAGATCATTGACGACCACACCACCCGCAACTTGCAGGCTACCGCCTACGGAAAACTTGTTGCTGACGTTGATGTTGGAGTTCATGCCCGCCGATCCGCCGTTGCCAAACGTCGTCGCTCCAGCGGCACTGCTGTCGAATGCATCAATCGTCATCGCAGAGCTTGCGGCCAGTCCGCTACACAGACACAGACCGTAGCGGAATGCGGTGGCAGCCACTTGTCCGGTGCAGCGCGCAGCGCTTCCGCTCGCATCGCTCACCACAATCGGGGGACCCTTGCCACTGCAGTACGCAGCCTGGTCGCCACCGTCGCCCGTTGTGCCGGTTCCGCCGTCGCCACCGCCACCACTTGTTCCACCGTCATCGGTGTACTCTCCAGAGGACAGATCTCCACCATCGGGATCTGTGCCGCCAACATTGCTGCCATTGCAACCATGAACAAAAGCGCCCAACAGGACGCCGCCAAGGAGTGTTGTGAGGACTGGATTTCGTTTCACTGTGTATCGACTCCGACTGAGGGGATTCATGCCTCCGATCGTACAATGCACAGAGCCCATGAAAAAGCGTATCTCCGACGAGAGATTGATCCACAAAGATCTACGCAGAGTTAGCAACCGCACGCGCTCACAGCCCACACGTCTTGCCGCAAGGATGTGACACAGCGCACAGCCAAGTCATCTTTCCCAAGGTGAGACAGAGTCAGACATGACCGCTGGAGCGTCCGCGAAACATGAGCGATTCCGTGACAACCTTGTGACGGAAACCTGCCGAGTCGTACGACCACCGCTTCCCTTTGCATCCCGTGCGCGCGTATGATGAATGGGCTGCTCTTGCGCCATCATCTATAGCAAGAGAAAGGGTGCGGCCATGGATATCGACGCTCATCATGCGGGAACGTATGTCGTTGCGCGGCTCGCAGGAATCAGTCATCGCGAAGCAGAGATCATCGCGCATGCAGCGCAGTACGTAGACGATGCAACCAACGAAGGCGTCATTCACTTCGACAACGGAGCGATGTATCGACGCATCTGTTCTGCGCACAAGATGCTGGACTATCGCAACACAGAGTCCTTGGCGAGTGCGCGGGTCTGGGTTCCGTTTCACTTCCTACCCGGAAACGGAGGACTCCCAGCTGGACAGGAGCCCGCCGCAAACGCAGCGAGCAGCACGATCGAAAAGATGATCTGTCGGGCTGACAGTCCCGTCGCACAAGACATGGTTCGCGATGCCATCTTGGCGCACGGTTCTCCTTATGCGCTGCATCGCTTGGGAATCACCGCGCACGTCTATGTCGACACCTGGGCGCATCAAGGATTCAGTGGCACCAACCACGAATGGAATCGCGCCAGTGACTTGATCGGAGCGGATGGCACCCCTGATGTCTCGATGATGTCGCGGCTCAAGGGATTCTTCATCAGCAATTCCTGGCCGCTTGGACACGGCGCAGTACTGGGACATCCTGACCGTCCTTATCTCATCTGGGGATACGTCAACGGACGGGGAGAAAAAGTGCTGCGCAACAATCCGCAGGACTACCTCACCGCGTTCGATGCGATGTGCAAGATGTTTCGCCGCTACCTGCTGCGCAACCCGGATGCAGAGGTTCCCGGACTCCTCGATCCTGACCGTACGCTGATCACGGCGCTGTTCCGAACACTGACCGATCCCGATGGAGAAGTCCGTCACAAGCAGTGGCTGGATGCGCTGTCTCAAGGACACTTCAGCTTCGGGAAAGTGATCCTCACCTATCAGCCCAAGGGCGAAGGTTCCTGGAAGCATCAAGCGCTACAGACAGTGAAGGAAGTTGATGATGAAGACGATGTCTTTCCGTTTCATCCCGACTTCTTTCGTAGCAACTGGAAGCTGTTTCATGACGCGCTGATTCGTCATCAGTTCCATGTGGTTCACGAGATTCTGCCGCGCTACGGAATCTGCACAGCCTAACCCCGCACAGACAGGCAAGCCGCACGCAAACGACGAGGTTCTGTCCGCACACACAGGGCCGCGAAGCCGCGCTACGGACGCAGTCCTACGCACGCAAACAGCCGCAGAAGCAGCGTCAGAAGCCACAGCCGAATCTGTCCCCAGACAGACAGCGTTACGGGCAGCGGCAGCGAGTCGGGCAGCTGCCACAGTGATTCAAAGTGCGCGACAAAGGCAGACACCACCGGCTGCGCCTGCGTCTCAATGTCTGTCTCTAGATAGGCCCCGCTAAACGAGTTCGGCGTGAAGTTGGCTTGACCCCCAATCAAGCGCGGATGCGATCCAAGCTTCGCAATCGTCTTCAGGTGCATCATCTGACCTTGGTGTGAGTGATGAATGCGAACCTGGAAGCGATCGGGAAAGCGTAGATGCAGCTTCCTTGCATCTACAAGCACGCTGTGATTCACCAAGTTCCGCGTGAGCCAGGCCGGAATCGCAGGAAGCGGAAGGGCAAACAGAGAGTCCCACAGCACCCGCACCTTGACGCCACGCAGCAGCGCCTGTTCGATCTCTTGGAGCATGGATGGATCGGAAAAGTAGGCCGTAGCAATCAAGACCTCTTCGCCTGGTTGGGCATCCGCCAAGAGCGCACAGATCCGACCGCGAATCTGCTGGGTCGCAAGCAGCTGACAGTGTGGATCAGCAGTCAGCGGAGCGTGCGAATACGCGGTGTCTTCCCAGTCGATCGGATAGTCAGGAATCGGCAGCGTGCGTAGACAAAGATCGGCTTGATACGCAGGCAGATCACCGTCGGTGTTCATGGAAAGGACGCGCTCGATCTGTATCCGCTCCTCCGCGACAAAGTGATACGGAAGCTGCCCTGCAAGGCGCAGCGCATCCATCGCTGCTTGCCACAGTGCGATCGCAACATCTCCAGCCAGCCAGAACAGGTTTTCATGCCAGTCGTACGCGGGATCAAACAAGTTGTGACTGGTGACAAGTCCTGCGCGCCCGCCATCAATCACCAAGTTCTTGCGATGATCTTCCACATTGTGAAGCGACTGCCAGCGATTCTGCTGATAGACAAAGTCCTGTGCGGACACCTTGTGATGATGCAGATGAAAGTTCATCGCGGGCAGCAGCCGCTTGTGTCGTGCAAACTCTACTTGAAACAGATTTGCATGTAGCACGATGATCCCGGCGTCTTGAAGCTGCTTGCGAACCAGCTCTCCCTTGCGGCGCGTTCGCTGCGGATCGTCGGGTGTGTTCGTGTCCAAGATCACGATGATGATCACCTGCGGATCGCGCAGCTTCTTTTCGCGCAGCCAGCGTGCCACCGTGTGCGCATACGGAAACGATCCGTCCCGAGGCAGCAGCAGCGTCTGATCTCCGCTCGCTGCAAACAGATACATCTGAAGGACGATGCTCTGCTGCGCTGCGCTGATGAGCTGATAAAACGCGGACAAGATCGCGTGTCTGTCCCCCAGATAGCCAAGCTGCGAAGTCATCGCGGGTGCTTAGGAATTGGAAGGAAGCTGCTGCCGCAGAAGCTTTGCCAGAAACGGTCCGAGCGCAATCTGGGACTTCTCTACTTTGGCGGCAAAGCTGGCGATTCCCATGCGATCGGACTGGCTCGGTCCGCGATGCAGCAGGCGATGTCTCTGCTCTGCGGTGAGCGCGCACTCTCTGTCCGCCAGCGCCACCACATCCGCCCATGCAGAGCGCGCCCGACCGTCGACAAAGCCGAGCAGAGGAAGCATCATCAGCGTCTCTGCCATGCTACGGAGTCGCGACCGTTCTTCGCTGCGCTGATGCAGCACCCGCGCATCAATCGCGACATGCGGCTGCTCTTCCTTGGCATGAAGTCGCATCACTTCCGCAATGATCGGTGCGCACTGTGCAGGCTGTACATCCAGCGCCACCGGAACAAACAGCGTGATCTCTTCAAACAGCCAAGCCAGCAAAAAGAACGAACCTACAGGCGACAGTGCCACCGCCAGATCATCATGCAGTCCCCAGCGCAGAAATCGCAGCCCGGTGGTCGTCGTCGCTTTGGATGAATACAGATCAGGACGCAGCATACACAGCAGCCGAAGGAAGGCATCGGAGTGCGCTTTTTCTTCGGCCACAAAGCGATCCAGACTCGCCAATGAGATCGATCCAATGCTGCGTCGATTGCGTTCCAGATACTCGATCAGATAGCGCTCAAAGTGAATGAACAGCTCGCAGGTGTAGCACGCAAACAAGCGATTGAGTGTCTGTCGCGCCGACGGTGAAAGTCCCAAGCGCTCGACATCCATGTAGTGCGACTCTGTAATGATCAGCCGATCGGTCGGAATCGGTGTCTGCCAGTCGAGTCGTTCCCAGCGTTTGCGGACAAAGTCAATCAAGCGACCGTGGGTCTCACTTCGTTCAGAGAGCATGCTGATTTCCTAGAAATGAAGGGGGAGGATCCGATGAGGACGCATCCGGCTGCCACACAGGTAGCTCGCACAGACCGCCCCCCAAAAACAGGTGATGCCAGAGCTGTGTCATGACCAGCGCGGTGAACGCGCCATCCAGGACATAGCGACGTGGAAACGTAGACGGAAGCAGCGTTTGCAAGGCGCGCTCGTGACGCACGCTGTCCACCGAAAAGTAGCCGGTCTGACGCAGCGAAGGAGGACTCAGAAGCTGTGCGATCCAGCGCGGCTGCGGCGTCAGCTCACACAGCGCACGGGCCTTGAACATCTGCTTGGGCGGACGAGCAATCTCTTTGGGAAGGAGTGTCTCCGCAACACGGCGCAGCAGCCACTTGTCCTCAAAGCCTCGCAGCTTGTAGGAAGGCGACAGCGTACTGGCCAGATCGATGAAGTCTTCATCCAAAAAGGGATAGCGCGTCTCGACGCCAGCGTGCATCGCCACACGGTCCCCCTTTCCAAGCAGAAGATGTCCCGGAAGCATCAGCTTGTATTCCAGATACAGCGCCTGATGCAGTGGATCCCAGCGCTTCATCGCATCGATGCGAAGATCCAGATCCGCAAACGGATTGTGATCACGCAGCGTGTCCATCATCGCATCGGAATAGAGCAGGCTGCGCGCTTGCGACAGCGGCTCATACAGATCGAGCTGACTCGGTCGCAGACCGTACAGGTGACGATCCAGATGTGGGGACTTCACACCCGGCGTAGCCAAGAAGGAAACACCTTGGCGCAGCCAGCTTGGTGCATCAGGATGAAGCCGCGAGAGGGCACGCAGGATCTTTGCGGACTTGTGCCAGACATAGCCGCCCATCGCTTCGTCCGCACCTTCTCCGGTCAGGACCACTTTGAAGCCTTGTGCGGACACCTGCTTGGCCAGCAGCAGCAGACACGCATTCGCGGTGTCCATGATGGGACCTTCCGCCGCAGTCACCGCCAACGGAAGCGCAGACAGAAGCTGCGAAGCCGAAGGAACCAGGGTGTGAAGCTGCGCAGACAGAAGCGAAGCCGAGCGCGCGGCGCGTGGACGTTCGTCCAGTCCTGCGTCATCAAATCCGACGGTAAACGCAGTCATCGGAAGGTCGGAAAGGAGCCTGCGAGCGATTCCCACGATCAGGGTCGAGTCGAGTCCTCCAGACAGATAGAACGCAACCGGTCCATCGGACGCAAAGCGACGATCGACCGCGTGATGCAGCGTGGCTGCGACTTCCTCTTGCAAGAGCGGCTCGTCTTGGACGGAAACGGTGCGCTCTTGTCCTTGATCGGGAAACTGCAAGTCCCAGTAGCGACGGAGCGCCAGCTGTCCTTCCGCGACGCGCAGAAAGTGACCGGGACGCAGCGCATGGATGTTCGCAAAAGCAGTCCGCTGCGTTCCTGCCGCAAACAGAGAGAAGACCAGATCGATTCCTTTCCGATCGGGTGCAGCGTCTACAAGTCCTGATGCCAGCAGTCCTTTGATCTCGGAAGACCACAGCAGCAGTCCATCTGTCACCGTGTAATAGAGCGGACAGATTCCCACCCGATCGCGTCCGAGCAGCAGCGTCCGTTCCGCACGATCATACAGCGCCACCGCAAACTGTCCGCGTACGCTGGAAAAGCAGTCGGTTCCTTTGGCCAGATACAGTGAGGGCCAGACCTCGGTATCACAGCGGCTGCGGAAGACAGTACCAGATGCGGACAGCTCCCTGCGGAGCGCTGGCGCGTTGAAGATCTCTCCGTTTTGGGATGCCCACACCCGTCCACTTGGATCGGACAGCGGCTGCTTTCCTTGCGCGACATCCTGGATCGCGAGTCGCTGCGCAGCCATCGCAATCCCCACATCAGACCATGAAAAGGAGTCATCTGGGCCGCGATGACGAACCCCCTGCGCCATCTGCCACAGTCGCTTTTTATCCAGCGTTCTGTGACCGCGCAGATCGAAGCCACCGACGATTCCGCACATGAGATCTTACGATGCCTCCGCAGTAGGAATCCGACCCAAGTGCGCACGCAGCCAGCGATAGCCAAGCCGAGGACCGATCCGCAGCGCAATCGCTCGCAGCAGCGGCGCGCTCGACTGTCCGTAGGTCGCAAAGCCTCGCCAAATACGCTGCCAACAGAGTGCTGCGTGCGAAGCATCTCCCTGCACCGCGATATCATCCAGATACAGCGCGATCGCTTCGGTAGACCATGCAGTATGTCCAGATGCGCCATTGTCGATCGTGTTGTGCAAGACAAAGAAGTACGGATCGATCTGATGACGTCGCAGAAGACGGCTGGCGCGGGAATACATCGATCCGACACCAGCCAGCTCAATCGCGAGGTTTAGCCCGAGCAGCTCTGGAAAAAAATCCTGACTGTGCAGCGCATACGCAAGCCACAAAACCGGCGTAGAAAACGCAGCAGACAGGATCTGCGGATGATTCACAAACTCCTCACGGTCCACCGCAGCCAGCGTGATGCCTTCCGCCGCCAAGACCTTGCGCATGAGGTTTCCGTGATGCTGATGACACAGACCTGCGCCCAGCTCATCACGATAGATTTTTTGCAAAAGCGTCACAGGTGGCAAATAGGGACAAGAAGGACGCAGCGTTCCTTGCAGCCACGCGCCATCAATCAGCGCAGCCGGTGCAAGCTGAAGCAGGAGCCAGATCACTTCCTCACGAGTCAGGAGCGACTCGACAGAGACACCATCCTGCTCTTCCGATTCCTCCTTCACTTGCTCTTTCAGACGCGCATCCACCCAGGCTGACAATCGCTGCGCAGACCACGGCCACAGTCCTTGACGCAGCAAGGTCGAAACCTGTCCGGCGTGCTCCACTTCAGACAGCTTGGCCACCACATAGGAACGCGCCTGCGCCACCGATCCGGGCTGCTTGGACGGACAGAGCCAGCGCTGATACAGCTGACGAAGCGCGATCTTCGGAACGGGCTCACGCGACGGAATCAGCGACGATTCGAGCGGCTCGGAAGTCACGGACAGACTCGCCACAGAATGCACGGGTTGTGGTGTCCTGTCCGCGTGGTCGTAAGCATCCGTGAGCGAAGCAATCCAGCGCGCAATCACAGCCAGCTCGGCGTCATCAAACACACCGAACATCGATCCACCAAACTGCGTAACCTGCGTCAGCAGAGGACTCTGTTCCGGCTGACCTTTCACGATCCAGGGAGACTCTGCCAGCGCAGTCAGAAGCTCTCCGATCTGCGGATGCTGCGGATTCCAGTACGAGTCCATCGTTCGCGCACCAAGCAGGACATGGCGATGAAATCCGTAGCCATGACCGAGCTTGCGAACGACCAGATCCTGCATCTGCTGTGCGACGGAAACCGTTGGCAGAACGGTCAGCGACTGTAGCCACTGCCGCTTGGCATCCAGCACCCACAGTGCTCCGCGTAGCACCCGCGCAAGATCGGCGCCTTCGGTCTGCGCGTACACGGTCAAGATCGAATCAAGCTGCGGTACGGACGACTTGCGGACCACAGCTGGCCTGTCCGCTTGCAGAACCACACTGCGCGGAAGCGCGTGCTCCACATCCAGCAGCGTCTCGCTGAGCATCATCGCAGCATGTACGCCGATGACTTCCGGCTTCTGCGCAGCGCTCAGCCTGCTCGCTTGAAGGAGCACGGTTCCTAGCAAAAAGTCGGCATCGGAAAAGCGCGGATCGCGCGCAAAGAGAGGACTCTGTGGATCGTGTAGCTGAACACCATGTGCGACGAGAATGCTGCGATAGTGAACACTGCGATGCGAAGACCAGTGACCCTGTCCGCAGAGCGCAAAGTGTTCCGACAAAAGGAGCTGTCCGAGCTCGGTGTGACTCTGTTCAACGGTCAGCTGACCCGCCAGCCAGCAGCCCGCAATCAGCGCAGTCGGCGCAGCGTGAATCAGCCGCAGCTGCACAGTCATCGCTGGATCAGGAATCGGTTGATCTGCCTCTGCGCTCCGATCGAGAAGATGAGTCAGCAGGTCCTTGGGACTTCGCAGCCAGCCTTGTGAACTGGCAGCAAGCAAGACACCCTGCGCATGCGCAGACAGCGTCGGAAGCGCATCCAGCGGAACATCTACCGCTTGCCCGATCAGCCGATGATAGTCAGCGCGCGCGCTTCTTGTTGGAACAGAATCTGCCAAGCCTGCTTCCCCCCACAGACCCAGGTGACCGCAGCACGCCGATCAGACACGGTGTGATGCAGCCCTGCTGGGAAATTGTGTTTGGAAGTCCGACCACTGTCACGGAGTTTTTGTAAGCCCGCTACATCCGGGCAGAGTCGATGCTGCGTACGCGCACCGGAAGGTCGCGGAATGAATGCGATTACGGCAGCGCGACCGGCTTCAGTCCCAGGGCCGCACCGAGCGCGCGGGTCGCATCTTTTTCAAACGGCGCCGCACCCGGAGCCTTCGCACGAGCCAGCATTCCGTCGTAGAACGCACGAAGCTCGGTCTTGTTCATCGGACGCTCTGCGCCGCCGCCGATCGCAATGAAGAACTTTCCGCGTGTGGGTGAGCCGTCCTTTTCATCCTGACGAACCTGAACCATCAGCGCGCCCGCCGTGCCGGTCATCGTCCAGCTCCCATTGGCGTGAACCGCGGTCGGATAGTAGGTCTTCAGGTTCGCAGCCTTAAACTTGGCGATGACCGCCGGACTCGCGGGAGCTGGAGTTGGCGCAGGCGAAGGAGCCGATGCCGTCGTCGCTGCCGGAGCAGGAGTCGGAGCAGGAGTCGGAGCAGGAGTCGGAGC
>WBZX01000517.1_pt1 | contig 34941 bp, 31 predicted proteins | sample 5204211 | NCBI WGS metagenome assembly WBZX01 (sample SAMN12344362, study PRJNA552823) | activated sludge metagenome | biome: Activated sludge suspended growth; feature: Nitrification reactor; material: Wastewater; isolation source: activated sludge from nitrification reactor of wastewater...
GCGCGCAGCGACGACCGCCACAGCATGAGCCAGCGCCGGCTGGCCGCCTGGCGCGAACGCACACAAAAGCAAGAGAACCTGGATTCCCGCCTGCGCGGGAATGACGGCGGTGGCGGGGATGACGGCTGTGCGCCAACAAGCGCCATCCACACCGTCAGCTCAGGCGTAGGTGACCCAGCTCGCCAACTCGGGCGCATCGAGGTGCGGCAGGGTGTTGAAGCTCAGCAGGCCGTGGCGTTTGGGGTTGGCGTGGAACTCGGTGATGGCGCTGTTGCGGATGCGCATGTTCAGGTCCACCACCGCCTCGGAGCCCAGGCCCAGCACCAGGCCCATGGCCGCCGAGATGGGGCCGCCGCTGCTGACGATCAGCACGTCGCCTTCAGCATGCTGTCGGGCCTGGGTCAGCGCGTCGGCCACGCCGGCCACGAAGTCGGCATGGCTGGGCATGCCCTCGGGGGCCACGCGGCCGGCCATCCAGGCCAGCAGGCCCTCTCGCAGCCACCGGAAGTGCTGGCGCACGGCCTCGGGGGTCTTGGGGTGGCTGAGCTCGCCGGGGTGTATGGCGCGCACCACGGCCTCGCTGTCGTACTCGTTCAGGCCCGGCAGGGCCTGGGCTTGGGGCAGACCCTGCAGGCCCGAGGCGATGCCGGCCAGCGACTGGTGGTGGCGCTTGAGCGTGCCGGTGTAGACGGCGTCAAAGCGTTGCCCGCGCTCGGCCAGGTAGGCGCCCAGGCGCTCGCACTGGCGCTGGCCCAGAGGGCTGAGCTGGTCGTAATCGGCGGCGCCAAACGAGGCCTGGCCATGGCGCACGAGGTAGAGCTTTCCCATGGGGCGCGATTGTGGCGTGGCCACCCCGGTGGGCCTTGTCGCGCTGGCGACGCCGGCCTGGCACCCAGCAAGGGCGGAATTGCGGCCGGGCTGCCAGCCATTTCGCAAGTCCACCGCCCTGCTGCGGCCAGACAATCGGGCCATGTGCGCAGTGTTGGGCTCGGGCTCGGCCTGCCCATTCGCATGAGAAAGAAACAGCCTCTCGCCTCGGCCATTGCCCTCGCCATTTTGGTGGCGGGCGGAGCCCTGACCGCATGGGTGGCACAACGGCAGGAGGCAGCCCAGCACCAGGCCGCACAGCAACGTTTTGAGCACGAGGCCGACGGCATCGCCGAGCAGGTGGGCCAGCGCCTGGAGGCCCCGCTGATGGGCCTGCGTGGGCTGCAGGGCCTGTACGCCGCGAGCGACGACGTCTCGCGCGACGAGTTTGAACGCTACATCGCCAGCAGCGGCCTGACCCCGCTGCCACCGGGCATGCGGGGCATCGGCTACATCGCCCGCACCGAGGCCGGCGGCGCCCCGGGACGCCACCAGAACCGGGTCGTGTACCTGCACCCGGCCAATGCCGGTGCCCTGGGGCCCGGCACCGACCTGGCCAGCCAGCCAGCCTGGCTGGCCGCCGCTGAACAAGCCGCCGTGCAAGCCCTGCCCCGGCTCACGCCACCGGCCGTGGTGGCCACGGCGGAAGCTTCCACCCCGTTGTTGCTGGCGCTGGCCCCCATCTACCGGCACGCGCCCGGCCTGGCCCCCAGCCAGACCGACCCCGCGCACCTGGAAGGGTGGGTGTTTGCCCCGCTTTCGCCGGCCGACCTGCTGGGCCCTGTGCAGAGCGAGTACGCCCACCTGGCCCACTTCGCCCTCACCCGGCTGAGTGCCGGGGACGGCCAGGCAAGCCTGGTCTACGCGCCGGCCAACTGGCAAGCCCCCACACCGCAGGACCCCGGACTCAGCACCCGGCGCCGCATCACGCTGGGCGGCCAAAGCCTGGACCTGGAGGTGCGCAGTGTGCCGCTGCCCCCAGGCGAGGGTCTGGCGCCGGTCGACCACCTGGTGGCTCCGATCGGCGCCCTGCTCAGCCTGGCCCTGGCGGCCGTGGGCTGGCTGATGATCACGGGTCGGGCCCGGGCCCGGGCCACCGCGCTGCGCATGACCGAAGACCTGGCCCGCCTGGCCCAGGCCGTGCGCCTGACCACCAACGCCGTGTTGATCACCGACGCTGCGCTGCGCATCACCTGGGTCAACGAAGGCTTCACCCGCATGTACGGCCACACGGCCGACGAGGCCCTGGGCCGCTCACCGGGCCAGTTGCTGGGCTCGCGCGGTTGCGACCCCGCCGCGCTGCGCACCTTGTCCGACGCCATCGCCCATCGCGAGCACTGCCATGTGGAGCTGCTCAACCAGGCCAAGGACGGCCGGCTGGTGTGGGCCGAGGTCGAGATCCAGCCCACCTACGACGCCCAGGGCAGGCACATCGGCTTCATCGAACTGGCCCTGGACATCACGGCCCAGAAGACCACCGCCCAGCGCCTGCAGGCCGCCCTGCACGAGAACGAAGGCCTGCTGGGCACCATCCGCCAGCACGCCGTGCTCTCGGTGGCCGATGCCCAGGGCCTAATCGTGGACGTGAACGACGCCTTCTGCGAGATCAGCCAGCACCCGCGCGAGACCCTGCTGGGCCGCAACCACAGCCTGCTGGGCTCGGGCGTGCAGACCGACGCCTTCTGGGCCAGCATGTGGCGCACCATCGCCGCTGGCCAACCCTGGCGCGGCCAGGTCTGCAACCGCGCGCGCGACGGCAGCCTGTACTGGATCGACAGCATCATCGCCCCGGTGCGGGGCGCTGACGGCCACATCGAACGCTACGTCTCCATCGCCAGCGACATCACCGCCAGCAAGCAGGCCGAGCAGGCCTTGCAGGACAGCCAGGCCTTCCTGAACCGCGTGGGCCGCATGGCCGGGGTGGGCGGCTGGTCGCTGCACCTGCGCCCCGGCAGCGGCCGCCTCAGCGTGGCCGACGAGGTGCGCCGCCAACTGGGCTTGGGCGAAGCCCCCGCCCTCTCGGAGCGGGCCTTTCTGCGCCACTGCGACCCGGCCTCGCGCTGGCAGCTCATCATGGCCGCGCGCACCGCCCTGCGCCATGGCCGCGGCTGGGACCTGGAGCTGCCCCTGCAAGGCCCCGATGGCACGACCCGCTGGCTGCGCATCGTGGGCGAGGTGGGCCTGGCCGCCAACGGCACACGCACCCACCTGGTGGGCGCGGCCCAGGACGTCACCCGCCGGCGCGAGCTGGAGGCCGGCGTGCGCCACACCAACGGCCTGCTGACCGGCGTGGTGCAGAACCTGCCCTGCGGCCTGGCCGTGTTCGACGCCGAGCGCCGGCTGGTGGTGCACAACGCCAGCTTTGGCGAACTGGTGGGCATGCCCCCCGAACTGCTCAGCCACCCCGGCCTCTCGTTGGACGACGTGGTGCGCCACGGCGCGTCGCTGCGCGGGCAGTCGCCCGAATCCGCCGAGGCCCAGGTGCACGCCGTGGCCGCCGAGTTTGCCCAAACCACCCGCAAGGAGCTGCGGCTGCGCGGCGACCTGACCGTGGAAATCAGCAGCTCGCCCATGCCCGGCGGCGGCGTGGTGCGCACCTACGTGGACGTGAGCGAGCGCAAGCGCCAGGAAGCCGAGGTGCGCCGCGCCGACCTGCTGCTGCGCACTGCGCTGGACACGCTGGACGAAGCCTTCGTGCTCTACGACCCCGACGACCGGCTGGTGCTGTGCAATGACCGCTACCGGCGGATCTTCGCCACCTCGGCCGACGCCATCGTGCCAGGCAACACCTTCGAGCACATCGTGCGCGTGGGCCTGGCGCGCGGCCAATACCCGGAGGCCTTGGGCCGTGAGGCCGAGTGGCTGGAAGCCCGCATGGACCGCCACCGCGCCGCGGCCAGCGAATCGCTGATGAAGCTCGACAGCGGCCGCTGGCTGCGCGTGATCGAGCGCCGCATGGCCGACGGCCACGCCGTGGGCTTCCGCATCGACATCACCGACCTGATGAACGCCAACGAGGCGGCACGCTCGGCGTCCGAGGCCAAGAGCCAGTTCCTGGCCAACATGAGCCACGAGATCCGCACGCCGCTCAACGCCATCCTGGGCATGCTGCGCCTGCTGCAGCGCACCCCCCTCTCGCCACGCCAGTTCGACTACACCGGCAAGACCGAGAGTGCCGCCCGTGCCCTGCTGGCCCTGGTGAACGACATCCTCGACTTCTCCAAGATCGAGGCCGGCATGATGCTGCTGGACCCGCAGCCCTTCCGCCCGCGTCAGCTGCTGGACGACCTGAACGTGCTGCTCACCGCCCAACAGCGCGACGAACGCGCCGTGGCCCTGCACATCGACGCCGACCCGGCCCTGCCCGAGTGGCTGCAGGGCGACGCCATGCGCCTGCTGCAGGTGCTGGTGAACCTGGGCGGCAACGCCCTCAAGTTCACCCAGCAAGGCGAGGTGCGGGTGCGGGTGGCGGTGCTCTCGCAGGACGACGGGGCCGTGCGCCTGGACTTCGCCGTCAGCGACACCGGCATCGGCATCGCGCCCGAGCACATCGGCCGCATCTTCACCGGCTTCAGCCAGGCCGAGGCGTCCACCACCCGGCGCTACGGCGGCACCGGGCTGGGCCTGGCCATCTCGCGCCGCTTCGTGCAGCTGATGGGCGGCGACCTGCAGGTCGACAGCGTGGCCGGCCAGGGCAGCCGCTTCCACTTCCAGGTGGGCCTGCCGTTGGCCCAGCCACCCGCCGAACAAGCAGGGGGTGCGCGCTCTCCCGGCGAGCCGGCCCCGGCCACCGACGACCCGGTGCTGCGCACCGACTCGGCCCAGCGCCTGCGCGGCCTGCGCGTGCTGCTGGTGGAGGACAACCCCAACAACCGCCAAGTGGCCAGCGAACTGTTGCAGGACGAAGGCGCCGACGTGCGCAGCGCCCACGACGGCCGTGAGGGTGCCGACATGGTGCTGGCCGACCCGCAGCAGTTCGACGTGGTGCTGATGGACGTGCAGATGCCGGTGATGGACGGGCTGGACGCCACGCGGCTCATCCGCGCCGATGCGCGCTGCGCCAACCTGCCCATCGTGGCCATGTCGGCCAACGTCAGCACGGCCGACCGCGCCGAGGCCCTGGCCGCCGGCATGAACGACCATGTGGGCAAGCCCTTCGAGCTCAACCACCTGGCGCAAGTGCTGCAGCGCTGGACGGGCTGGCAGACCTCGGACCCGGCCCAGGCCGCCCTGCCCACCCTGGTGCTGCCGCCGGCACTGGCCGCCGACGCCCAAGCCAGCGGCATGGCCCTGCAAGAGGCGCTGGACCGCGTGCTGGGCCGCACCGCCGTGTACCAACGCATGCTGGGCCTGTTCGCCGAGCGCCGCGCCGAAGTGCAGGAACTGCTGGCCGGCCACCTGGCCCGCCGCGACACCGAGGCCCTGGGCCGCGAGTTGCACAGCCTCAAGGGCATGGCCGCCATGCTGGGCGCGCGCGACCTGGCCGCCCTGGCGGCCCAGGGCGAGGCCGGTGCCGCCACGCTGGACGAGGTCGGCCTGCAGGCCCTGTGCCGGCGGTTTGACGACAGCGTGCAGCACCTGCAGCGCCTGGCGTCCCAGTTGCCGGCTGCGACCACAGCCACCCGTCCGGAGGCCACTCCCCCCTGGCCACCCGCCCAGCCGGCGGTGCTGCAAGCCCTGCTGGCCCGCCTGGGAGCCCAGTTGGCCGAGGCCGACATGGCCGCCACCGACACCTTCGAAGAACTGCAGGCACACTGCGAAGGCGCGCCAACTGACCTGATGGCGCCCCTGGAAGCGGCCATTGGCCGGCTGGACTTCGCCGCCGCGCAAGCCCACACCCAGGCTTTGCAGGACCTGGTCGAGCCATGAACGCGCCCATTGCCACACCGCCCTTTTTGCCCGACGAACTCACCGGCGGGCGCAAGCTCAAGCTGCTGATCGTCGACGACCAGCCGCTCAACATCCAGGTGCTGTACCAGGCCTTTGCGGGCGACTGCCAGGTCTACATGGCCACCAGCGGCGAGCAGGCCCTGGCCCAGTGCCAGGAGCGCCAGCCCGACGTGGTGCTGCTGGACGTGGTGATGCCCGGCATGGACGGCTACGAGGTGTGCCGCCGGCTCAAGAGCGAGCTCGCCACACGCGACATCCCGGTCATCTTCATCACCGCCCACAACGACGAAGCCGCCGAAACCCGCGGCCTGGACGTGGGGGCGGTCGACTTCATCGCCAAGCCCATCAACCCGCGCACCGTGCGGGCCCGCGTGCGCACCCACGCCACGCTCAAGCTGCAGACCGATTTGCTGCGCAGCATCGTCTTCGTCGACGGCCTGACCGGCGTCTTCAACCGCCGCCACTTCGACGAGCGGCTGGAGGCGGAATGGGGCCGCGCCATCCGCAACAAGACCGGCCTGAGCCTGCTGATGATCGACGTGGACCACTTCAAGGCCTACAACGACCGCTACGGCCACCAGGCCGGCGACGCCTGTTTGAAAGAGGTGGCCATGGTGCTGCGGCGCTGCATCAAGCGCTCGGGCGACATCATTGCCCGCTATGGCGGCGAGGAGTTCGCCTGCATCCTGCCCGAGACCGAGCCGGGCGCCGTGATGCTGCTGGCCCGCATGATCGAGCAGCGTGTGCGCGAGGACATCACCCTGCCCGATGAGGCCGGCGCCCCGCAAGGCCCGGTGTCCATCAGCATCGGCGTGGCCCTCAAACCCCCCGACATGGACGCACGCCTGTACAAGGCCACCGACCTGCTGGCCTTGGCCGACCAGCAGCTGTACGCCGCCAAGGCCGCCGGACGCGCCTGCGTGATGGGCCAGGGCCTGGGCAGCGAGCAGCCCTTTGTGCTGCCGGTGCTGTCGCTGTCCAGCACGCGGCAGGCCACCGGCATCAAGCCGGCCTGACACCAGCCCCGACAATGGCGGCCATGCCCGCCACGTTTCCTGAACGCATCGTCTGCCTCACCGAAGAGCCCACCGAGGTGCTGTACGCGCTGGGCGAGCAGCACCGCATCGTGGGCATCTCGGGTTTCACCGTGCGCCCGCCGCAGGCCCGGCAGGAGAAGCCGCGCGTCTCGGCCTTCACCAGCGCCAAGGTGGACAAGATCCTGGCCTTGCAGCCCGACCTGGCCATCGGCTTCTCGGACATGCAGGCCGACATTGCCCAGGCGCTGATCCGCCACGGCGTGGAAGTGTGGATCAGCAACCACCGCACGGTGGACGCCACGCTGGGCTATGTGCGCCGCCTGGGCGCCATGGTGGGGGCCGAGGCCCGCGCCGAGGCCTATGTGGCCAGCCTTCAGGCCCACCTCGACACCGTGGCCGCAGCCGCCGCCCGCCTGCCGCGCCGGCCCAAGGTGTACTTCGAGGAATGGGACGAGCCGGCGATCTCGGCCATCCGCTGGGTCAGCGAGCTCATCACCCTGGCCGGCGGCGACGACATCTTTCCCGAGCGGGCGCTGGCGCCGCTGGGGCGCGACCGCATCGTCGCCGACCCGCTCGATGTGGTGGCCCGCGCGCCCGACCTCATCATCGGCTCGTGGTGCGGCAAGAAGTTCCAGCCCCGGCGCGTGGCCCAGCGTCCCGGCTGGCAGGCGGTGCCGGCCGTGCGCGACGGCGAACTGCACGAGATCAAGTCGCCCCTCATCCTGCAACCCGGCCCGGCCGCGCTCACCGACGGGCTGGACGCCCTGCACCGCATCATCGCCCGCTGGGCCACGCACGACACCGCATGAAGCTCACCGACACCGAACTCGCCCAGCGCCTGCCCGTGTGGGTGGCCCTGGCCGGCATGTTCCTCAACGCCGACGTGGCGCTCACGCGCGGCGCGCGCGTCCAGGCCCTGGCCGCTTCGCCCTACCCCGCCGAGGTGCTGGCGCTAATCCTGATGGACGAGGTCTACCCGGTCTGCTGGGCCAGCCTCAATGCCGCACAGGGCGAGGCGCTGAACTTCCCGCCGGACAGGCTGGCCGTCGCCATCCGGGGCATGGACCCGGCGTCGCCCACCGTGATGAGGCTGCGCGAGCTGGCGCGGCTCGCGGTGCCGCACTCCAGCGAGTGGCAGAGCACGCTGGCCGATGTGGCCGTGCTGCGCGCAGCCTCAGCTGTGGTCGAGCAGGGCGTCGCGCAGGGCGGCGTCAACGGGTGAATCACCGAACCAGATGCGCAGCACGAGGTTGAAGAACTCGTCGTTGCCCACCGGGTTGCCCTGGGCCTTGCCCTGGATGGTGAAGGTGGTGCCCTTGCCGGGCTCGAATTCCATCGTGAAGGTCTCGCCCGGCATCAGCTTGGGTCGGCCCGAGAACACGTCGATCAGCCGCGTGGTGGCGGCGCTGTGGCGGTTCATCTGCTCGGGGGTGGCGTTGTCGCCCATGCCACGCAGAAAGAGCCGGCCCAGGTCGGTGCCTGGCAGCTCGCGCAGGGCCACGAACTGCAGCCGCTTGGGGCCGGGCAGCGCCAGCAGCGCGGCCGGCGTGGTGACCTTCTTCATGGTGTAGAGCGCCATGTCGTACACCTTGAAGGCAAAGCGGTAGCGGGTGCCCGCGCCATTGAGCTGCAAGGTCTGCGCACCCACCTCGGTGGAGCGAGGGAAGGCCGTGGACGGCGCGGCCAGGGCCGGCGCGGTGCCCCCCAGGGCACTGAACGACAGCGCCAGCGCCGCCAACAGGCGCCTGCGCGCCGGGGAATGCTCGGTTTGTCTCAAGGCACCTTCTCCAGGGTTTGTTCTGCCGGGCCGCGATTTGACACCACGCGCCCTGTGCTGGCCCTGACAGCGCTGCAGCCGCCACAAGCCCCGAAATTCGATGTGGTCGCTTCCTTGAACCGGTTCAAGGAAAAAAACCGAGCAAATCGCGAGGATACCCACCGTCACGTCACCGAGTGAGGAGGGCTCCATGAGCCAGGTTGCCAGCGGGTTCACCAAGCAGATGGCCCGCAACATGTTCTACGGGGGCAGCGTGTTTTTCGCGCTGCTGTTTGCCGCCATCGTGTTCGATTCTGAACAGAAGATTCCAACCCGTTCCAACGCCCAGGCCATCACGCCGGCGGTGGTGGCGGGCAAGAAGATCTGGGAGACGCGCAACTGCATCGGCTGCCACACGCTGCTGGGCGAGGGTGCGTACTTCGCACCCGAGCTGGGCAACGTCTACAAGCGCCGCGGGCCCGACTTCATCAAGGGCTGGATCAAGTCCATGCCCACCAACGTCGAAGGCCGCCGCCAGATGCCACAGTTCAACCTCACCGACCAGCAGCTCGACGACCTGGTCGAGTTCCTGAAGTGGACCAGCGAGGTCAACACCGAGAAGTGGCCTCCGAACATTCAAGGTTGAGGCGGAGAAACACACCATGACCATCACCACACTCAAGTACCAGAGCCAATCGGTCTCGAAGCTCTATTTCATCGCCGCCATGGGCCTGTTTGCAGCCCAGATCATCTTCGGCATCGCCCTGGGCCTGCAGTACCTGCTGGGGGACTTCTTGTTCCCCTATGTGCCGTTCAACCAGGCGCGCATGGTGCACACCAACCTGCTCATCGTCTGGCTGCTGTTCGGCTTCATGGGCGCGGCCTACTACATGGTCCCCGAAGAGGCCGAGACCGAGCTGCACTCGCCACTGCTGGCCAAGATCCTGTTCTGGGTCTTCCTGGTCGCAGGTGCACTCACCATCGTGGGCTACCTCGCGGTGCCCTATGCCAAGCTGGCCGAGCTCACCGGCAACGACCTGCTGCAGACCATGGGGCGCGAGTTCCTGGAGCAGCCGCTGCCCACCAAGCTGGGCATCGTGGTGGTGGCGCTGGGCTTCCTCTACAACATCTCGATGACGGTGCTCAAGGGCCGCAAGACCAGCATCTCGCTGGTGCTGCTGATGGGCCTGTGGGGCCTGGCCATCTTCTTCCTGTTCAGCTTCGTCAACCCGCACAACCTGGTGCGCGACAAGATGTACTGGTGGTTCGTGGTGCACCTGTGGGTGGAAGGCGTGTGGGAGCTGATCCTCGGCGCGCTGCTGGCCTACGTGCTGGTCAAGACCACCGGTGTGGACCGTGAGGTGATCGACAAGTGGCTGTACGTGATCATCGCCTTCGCGCTGATGACCGGCATCCTCGGCACCGGCCACCACTTCTACTTCATCGGCCTGCCCGGCTACTGGCAGTGGATCGGTTCGGTCTTCTCGGCCATGGAACCCATCCCCTTCTTCATGATGACGGTGTTCGCCTTCAACATGGTGCAGCGCCGCCGCCGCGAGCACCCCAACCAGGCCGCCATCCTGTGGGCCGTGGGCACCTCGGTGATGGGCTTCCTGGGCGCCGGCCTGTGGGGCTTCATCCACACGCTCAGCGCGGTGAACTACTACACCCACGGCTCGCAGGTCACCGCCGCGCACGGCCACCTGGCCTTCTACGGCGCCTACGTGCTGGTGGTGATCACGCTGATCAGCTACGCCATGCCCACGCTGCGCGGTCGCATCGCCAACAGCAAGAAGGCCCAGTCGGTTGAGATGTGGAGCTTCTGGATCATGACCATCGGCATGGGCATCATGGTGCTGGCCCTCACGGGCGCCGGCATCCTGCAGGTGTGGCTGCAACGCATCCCCACCGACGGCTCGGCCCTGGGCTTCATGGCCACGCAAGACCAGCTGCGCTTCTTCTACTGGATCCGCATCGTCGGCGGTGTCACCTTCCTCATCGGCCAGTTCACCTACTTCGCCAGCTTCTTCGTCGGTGGCGAGCCGGTGCTGGTGGACGAAGGCGCACCGGTCACCGGTGGTGGCCTCCTGCGCGCCAAGCCGGCGCAACGTGCCCACGGCCGTGTCTGAACCCGCACGTCAAGCCGCGACCATGGACCACACCGAACAGCAGCGTCTGGGTGCCCCCGAACCTGTCGCTTTGCGCCAGGCCCCCCTAGGGGGTCAAGCAAACTCGGGAGCGGCCCAGCGTTTGCTTGAGGCCCAGGTGCCGTACTACGCGGAACAGGCCGGCGAGGTGGCGCTCTTCGAGCACGCCCACCGCCAGTGCCTGCCCCTGCTGATCAAGGGGCCCACGGGCTGCGGCAAGACGCGCTTCGTCGAGCACATGGCGGCCCGCCTGGGCCGCCCGCTCATCACCGTGAGCTGCCACGACGACCTCAGCGCGGCCGACCTGGTCGGCCGCCACCTGATCGGCCCCGAGGGCACCGTGTGGGCCGACGGCCCGCTGGCCCGCGCCGTGCGCACCGGTGCCATCTGCTACCTGGACGAAGTGGTGGAGGCCCGCAAGGACACCACCGTGGTGCTGCACCCGCTGGCCGACGACCGGCGCGTGCTGCCCATCGAACGCACCGGAGAACAGCTGGTGGCGCCGCCGGGCTTCATGCTGGTCATCAGCTACAACCCGGGCTACCAGAACCTGCTCAAGAGCCTCAAGCCCAGCACGCGCCAGCGCTTCATCGCGCTGAACTTCGGCTACCCGGCGCCGGCGGTGGAGCAGGCCATTTTGCAAACCGAGGCCGGTGTGGACGCCGCGCTGGCGGCACGGCTGGTGAAGCTGGCCGAAGCCCTGCGCCGCCTCACCGACCACGACGTCGAAGAAACCGCCAGCACCCGCTTGCTGGTGATGGCCGCGCGCCTGGTGGCCAGCGGCGTGCCGCTGCTGCCGGCCTGCCAGGCGGCCATCGTGAATGCCCTGACCGACGACGCCGACACGGCGGCCGCACTCGACGAAGTGGTGCGCGCCGTCATCGGCCACGGCGGCTGACAACAACCCGTCATTCCCGCATCCCCTCATCGTCATTCCCCCGTCCCCTCATCGTCATTCCCGCGCAGGCGGGAATCCATGAAGGTCCTGAACAGCCTGGATTCCCGCCTGCGCGGGAATGACGGGGCCCACACACCATGCAGCGCCGCCGCCTCTACTTCCAGCTGGGCTTCTTCGCCCTGTTCCTGCTGGCCCCCGCGCTGAACCTGCTGCGCTTCGACCTCACCGAGGCCCAGCTCTGGGTGCTGGGCCTGCGCTGGTCGCTGGGCATCGACGCCTTCCGCGCTGGCCAGATCGGCCCCACCGAAGTGGCCCTGTCCATCCTGCTGCGCGGCGTGCTGCCGGTGCTGCTGCTGGCCGTGGCCTTCCTGGCGGTGGCGCGGCGCTATGGCCGCCTGTACTGCGGTTGGCTGTGCCCGCATTTCACGCTGGTGGAAACGCTCAACAACGCCCTGCACCGCGCCTGCGGCAAGCTCAGCCTGTGGGACAAGCGCCCCACCCTGCGAGCTGACGTGAAGCCCAGCGCCCGCTGGTGGCCGGTGTTCTTCGCGCTGTGCGCGGGTTTCGGCTTCCTGTGGGCCATCACCCTGCTCACCTATTTGCTGCCGCCAGCCACCATCTGGGGCCACCTGGCGCGGGGCACGCTCACGCCCAACCAGGCCCGCTTCCTCGTCATCGGCAGCGCCGTGTTCACCGCCGAGTTCGCCTTCGCCCGCCATTTGTTCTGCCGCTTCGGCTGCGCGGTGGGCCTGTTCCAGAGCCTGGTGTGGATGGGCAACCCCAAGGGCATGGTGGTGGCCTTCGAGCGCGAGCAGGCGCGTGATTGCCGCAGCTGCGCCACCGCACGCAGCCCCCAAGGCAGCGCTTGCGACAACGGCTGCCCCATGCGGCTGAACCCGCGCAACATCAAGCGGATGATGTTTTCGTGCGTGCAGTGCGGCCAGTGCCTGGACGCCTGCGACGAATCGCAAAGCGCACAGCAACGCGAGCCGCTGCTGAACTGGGCGGTCGGCGCGGACGCGGTGCGTGAGACGCTGCGCCAGCGCAAGGCCGAGATCGCGGCCGAGAAGGCCGCCGCAGCGGCCCCTGTCAACCACCCCGTGGAGGCGCACTGAATGAACCAGCCCCAAGCTCACTTCGTTCGCAGCCCCCGTGGGGCGCGTCAGCACCTTCGGACGGCCGGGCGGTACTGACATGGAAGAGTGGGTCGGCCGCCAGTGGCACCGTTTCATCACCCGTGCGGCCGACCGCCAGCACGCCGACGCCGCCGTGCAGCTGCCGCAGGTACAACGCGCCATCGGCATGCTGTTCCGTGCCGCCGGCGGTGGCGCCACGGTGCGGCTGGCACCGGCCACCGACTCGCGCGTGGGTGGCCCGCGCGGCTGGCTGCAGCGCGTGGCCGGCAGCGGCACGCACGCCGCCACCGGCCGGCTGGAGCCCGAGGCGCTGTCGCTGCCGCCCAAGATCGCCGTGTTTGCCGACGTGGAACTCAACCGCGCGCTCTACCTGTGGCTGGCCGCGCTGGCTGCCCAGGTGCAGCCCACCGGCAACTGGCTGGCCGACAACCAGCGCGCCACCGCCGAGGTGCTGCAGCACTTCCCCGGCCTGCGCGAGCGCCATGCCCACTTGCTGCAGGCCCAACTGGCCCTGCGGCCCGACGTGGCCACGCTCAAGGGCACCGCCGCCCAGGCCGAGGCCCTGGTGCAGCAGGCCCTGCGCGGCCAGGCCCTGCCCGCTGCACGCCCCGTGGTGCACCCTGCCGACGTGGCCCCGGTGTGGCTGTGGCTGGACACGGCCCTGGCCGCCGGCACCGCGCCAGACCGCGAGGCCAGCGCCCAGGATGGGCAAGCCGACGCCACACCGCGCGCCAACACCCAGAAGGACGCCCGCCGCCGCAAGGCCCAGGCCGTGCAGGACGAGCGCGACAAGGCGCCGCTGCTGATGTTCTTCCGCGCCGAGTCCATCCTCTCCTGGGGCGAGTTCATCAAGGTCAACCGCGCCAGCGATGACGACGACGATGGCAACGCCACCACCGCCGCCAACGACATGGACACGCTGGCCATCGCGCCCGACGGCCAAACGGCCGCGTCGCGCGTCAAGTTCGACCTCGACCTGCCCAGCGCCGCCGCCGACGACCAACCCCTGGACGCCGCCCAAGCCGCGTTGCGGCTGCCCGAGTGGGACCACCGCAAGGCCCTGCTGCTGCCCGCGCACTGCGCCGTGCAGACCCTGGTGGCCACCGCCCCCGAGCCCTACGCCCCGCCGCCGGCACTGCGCCAGACCGCGCGCCGGGTGCGCCGCCGCATGGAGGTGCTGCGCGCCGGCATGGGCCGGCTGCGGGCCCAGCCCGACGGCGACGAGATCGACCTTGACGCCTGGGTGCGGCACCGCGTGGACGCGGCCCAGGCGCCGCACAGCGAATCGCCCGCCGTGTACACCCGCCGCGTGCGCAGCGAACGCAGCCTGGCCACGCTGCTGCTGGCCGACCTGTCCCTCTCCACCGACGCCTATGCCAGCAACACCCAGCGCGTGATCGACGTCATCCGCGAGGCCCTCTACGTCTTCGGCGAGGCCCTGCACGCCAGCGGTGACCCGTTCGAGATGCTGGGCTTCAGCTCGGTGCGGCGCCAGCATGTGCGGCTGCAGCACCTCAAGGGCTTTGACGAGCCCTGGGCCGCCGCAGCCCGCAACCGCGTGGGCGCCATCAAGCCCGGCTACTACACGCGCATGGGGGCGGCCATCCGCGCCGCCACGCTGCGCCTGCAGGCCCGGCCCGAGCGCCAGCGCCTGCTGCTCATCCTCACCGACGGCAAGCCCAACGACCTCGACGTGTACGAAGGCCGCTACGGCCTGGAAGACACTCGCCACGCGGTGCAGGCCGCACGCGCGGCGGGCCTCACGCCCTTCTGCGTCACCATCGACGAAGAAGCCCACGCCTACCTGCCGCAGCTCTTCGGCCAGCACGGCTATGCCCTGGTGCACCGCCCGCAAGACCTGGTGCAGCGGCTGGCCACGGTGCACGCGCAGCTCACCAAAGCCAGCTGAATCCCTGGGGTTACTCCGCCATGGCATGCGACACAATCCGGCCGTCCGCTGCACCCGGCGGCGCCTAGGAGTCCCCCATGGAAGCCAAGAGCTTCGACCTGCCCCGCTACCTGGCCGTGCTGCCGCTGTTCCAGGAAATGACCCCCTCCGAGCTGCAGCGTCTGGCCGAGGGCTGCCGCGTGCGCCGACTGGCGCGGGGCGACAACGTGTTCCGCATCGGCGAGGCCTGCGATGAGTTCCACGTCACGGTGATGGGCCAGGTCAAGCTGTTCGCCATCTCGCCCGCCGGGCAAGAGAAGGTCATCGAGCTGGTGGGCCCAGGCAACAGCTTTGCCGAGGCGCTGATGTTCACCGGCAAGCCCTACATCATCAACGCCCAGGCCCTCACCGACACCCTGCTGCTCTCGGTGGGCAAGCAGGCGGTGATCTCCGAAATCGAGCGCGACCCGCGCTTCGCCATGCGCATGCTGGCCGGCATCTCGCGCCGCCTGCACGGCCTGGTGCACGACGTGCAGGCCTATGCGCTGCACAGCGGCCTGCAGCGCGTGATCGGCTACCTGCTGCGGGATCTGCCCGAAGACTCCGACGACGCCGCCGAGATGAGCCTGGCCGACGCCGGGTTGCCCAGCACCGCCAAGCCCGACGCTGCGCTGCAGCGCGAACTGCGCGTCTCGCTGCCGGTGAGCAAGGCCACCATCGCCTCGCGCCTGTCGCTCACGCCCGAGTACTTCTCGCGCGTGCTGCACGAGCTCGAAGGCGAGGGGCTGATCAGCATCGACAAGCGCGACATCTGCATCCCCGACCCGGCCCGCCTGGCCAAGTACCACATGCAGTGAGCCTGTGGACCCGAATCGCCGCTTCTTCCTGCGCCGGGCCGTGAACCCGGCGGCCGAACCGGCCCGCGCGCCCGCCGCTGGCCCGCTGCGGGTGGCCGTGTCCGACCGCTGCCTGGCCCAGCGCCACGTGGAATGCCGCATCTGCGCCGAGCTGTGCGACACGCGGGCGCTGCGCTTTCGGCCTGCGTCCGGTGGCATTTCGCAACTCGTCATCGACCTGGCCGCCTGCACCGGCTGCGGCGACTGCGTGGCCCCTTGCCCAGTGGGCGCCATCAGCCTGAAAGCCAGCCCCGCATGAGCCACGACGACGAGCTCGCCATCACGGAGGTGTGCGACACGCTGATCCACATGCGCCAGCACATCGGCCCCAAGCACCTGGCCGAGCCCGGCCCCAGCACCGCGCAGCTGCGCGAGCTGTTCGCCGCCGCCGCCGCCGCGCCCGACCACAAGCAGCTCATGCCCTGGCGCTTCCTGGTGCTCGGTGACGAAGCGCGGCAGCGGCTCTCGGAGGTGTTTGTGGCGGCGCTGCTGGCGCGCGACCCCGAGGCCCTGCCGGCCCACATCGACGACGCGCGCAAGAAGGCCTTCCGCGGCGCCGTGCTGATCCTGGCCGTGGCCGACCTGCGCGCCGAGAACGACGACGTGCACCCGCTGGAGCGCGTGGTCTCGCTGGGCGCGGCCATCCAGAACCTGCTGCTGGCCGCTCAGGCCCGCGGCTTTGGCAGCGGCCTGTCCAGTGGCCGGGCGCTGCACACCCCGCTGCTGCGTGAGGCCTTTGGCATCGCCGAGGGCGAGCACGCGCTGTGCTTCATCAGCCTGGGCACGCCCCAGCGGAGCAAGGCCGGCCGCCAGCGGCCGGCGGTGGATGCGTTTGTGCAGTGGCGGCCGTGAACCTGGCCCACCGCCGCTGCGGCCACCCGGCCGTCTACCTGGCGCTGTTCATCCCCTTTGGCGTCACGCCGGGCTTCCTCTCCATCGCCCTGGCCTACCAACTGAACCAGGCCGGCATGGGCGCCAGCGCGGTGGCCGGCCTGATCGCGCTCTCGTACGTGCCCCACACCTGGAAGGTGCTGTGGGCGCCGCTGGTGGACACCACATTCACCCGCAAACGCTGGTACCTGGCCAGCAACGCGCTCAGCAGCCTGGGCATCTGGGGCAGCGGCTTGCTGGCCTCGGGCGGGTACTCCGCCACAGCGCTGACGGTGATGGTCTTCGTCGCCAGCCTCGCCTCCACCTTCGTGGCCATGGCCATCGAAGGCCTGATGTCCACCAGCGTGCCCGACACGCAGCGCGGCCGCGCCAGCGGTTGGGCACAGGCGGGCAACCTGGGCGGCGTGGGCCTGGGCGGCGGCCTGGGCCTGTGGCTGATGCAGAGTGGCGGCTGGGGCTCGGGCACCGCCGGTGCGGCCTTGGCCCTGCTGTGCCTGCTGTGCGGCGCCGCGCTGTGGGCGGTGCACGAGCCGCCGCGATCGGTGGATGCCAGCACGCCGCCCGGCCTGGCCGAGCATGCACGCACGGTGCTGCGAGATGTGCTGTCGCTGCTGCGCTCGCGGCCCGGCGCGCTGGCCCTGGCGCTGTGCTTTTTGCCCATCGGCTGCGGCGGGGCCGGCAACATGTGGTCGGTGGTGGCCGACAGCTGGCACGCCTCGGCCGACACCGTGGCCTGGGCCAATGGCGCGGTGAGCGGCCTGGTGTCGGCGCTGGGTTGCCTGGTCGGCGGCTGGCTGTGCGACCGCATGGACCGGCGCACGGCTTACTGCGTCTTTGGCGGGGTGCTGGTGGCCTGCGCGCTGGCCATGGCGGCCGCGCCGCGCACCTCGGGGCAGTTCGTGCTGTGGCTGCAGGTCTATGCCTTCGGCCTGGGCCTGGCCTACGCCGCCTATTCGGCCGTGGTGCTGGAGGCCATCGGCCGCAGCAGCGGTGCCACCCAGTTCAGCCTGCTGGGCTCGCTGGCCAACATGCCCATCGCCTACATCACCGTGCTGGACGGCTGGGCCTACGAGCGCTGGGGCGCCACCGGCATGCTGCTGGCCGACGCCGCCAGCGGCTTGGCCGGCGTGCTGGTGTTCGCGCTGCTGGCGCTGGCCACGCGGCGCAGGGTGGCATGACGCTGACCCGTTCGCATTCACACGAATGAATGACGCAAAGAGGCCGATGGCAGTTCCAGACGCATTGCGGTCATTCCCGTAACCGCCGTCATTCCCGCGAAGGCGGGAATCCATGTCTTTCAGCCTCGGCTGCAGCAGCGCAGCGGCGGTGCCTGGCGGGGCAGGTGGTTTGGGGTTCGGGCGCAGGGGCCATTCGCGGGACGCTGAGCAGGCGGGTGCGTCGGGAAGGCAAGGTTGCCCAGACCAGCCAAGGGCACGGGCCGTGTTCCGCGAGCCCGACCCGGAGAACGAACCCCGGGGCCACCTGCACCACCGCACACAGAGCTGGAGCGCGAGAACCACCGACGGCAAGGCGCCGTAAACAGCCGACTGGCAATCCAGCATCAATCGCTTGAATGCGAGGCAGCTTCAGTTCGATGCCGCCGAGGCCGCGGCGGCCGCAGCCGAAGCGGCCACCTCTTCCTTCACCGCCGCCTCGCGCGGGTTGACCACGCCGGGGCTGCTCGGGTCGGCCGGCTCGGCCTTGGGCGCGCCAATGTGCTGCTCGATGGGCGGCAGCGTGTGGGCAATGCCCTTGTGGCAATCGATGCAGGTCTTGCCCTCGGCAAAGGCCGTCTGGTGGGTGTGGGACGAGCGGCGGTTCTGCTCGGCGTAGTCCATCGACTGGAAGTTGTGGCAGTTGCGGCACTCGCGGCTGTCGGTGCGCTTCATGCGGTCCCACTCGTGCTGGGCCAGCTCGTGCCGCTTGGCGTTGAACTTCTCGGGCGTGTCGATGCTGCCCAGGATCTTGTGCAGCACCTCGTTGCTCGCCTGGATCTTGCGGATCATCTTGTGCCCCCATTCCTTGGGCACGTGGCAGTCGGGGCAGGTGGCACGCACCCCCGTGCGGTTCTGGTAGTGGATGGTGTTGCGGTACTCGGCGTAGACGTTCTCTTTCATCTCGTGGCACGAGATGCAGAACTCTTCGCGGTTGGTGTACTCCATCGCGGTGTTGAAGCCGCCCCAGAACAGGATGCCGCCCACGAAACAGATGGCGGCAAAGCCGAACTTGGGCGTCTTCACGAAAGCCCACACCTTGCCCACCAGGCCCTTGGGCTTCTCTTCGTTGTTGTCAGTCATTCATTGCCTCTGTCGTTCGTTGTGACGATGCAGCCATCCAGCGAGCGCCGCGGAACCGGCTCTGCCGGGCCGCTGGTGCTGCCCCCTTGAGGGGGCGGCCGAAGGCCGTAGGGGGTGGGTCATTGCAATCCGCGCGCACGCTGGAAGGTGTTGTCCACCAGCGGTTTGGCGTCGGTCTGCGGCACGTGGCACTGGGTGCAGAAGTAGCGGCGCGGGCTGATGTTGTCCAGCTCCTGGCCCTCGCGGGTCTTGAAGTGCGTGACGCTGACCTTGGTGGCGCCGCTGGCCTTGGTCTTCTGCCAGGCGTGGCAGTCCATGCACTTGTTGAAGTTCATGGTGATCTGGTAGCCCTGCGTGGTGTGCGGAATCAGCGGTGGCTGCTGCACGAAGTCACGGTCGGCCGGGCCGTGGTCGCGCTCCTGGCGCGTGCCCATGGGCGCCTGGTTCTGGGTCAGCGGCAGGCCGTCGCGCAGGCCCTTGAGCTTCACTGCGGTGGCGCTGGTGGGCGAAGTGTCATCCGCGGCCGTGGCCAGATCAGCGCCCATCCACACCATCGAGGCGGCCAGGGCCAGCTTGGCCAGGGTGCTCAGCATGTTTTTCATCAGTCTCTCCGGGTATCGAATCGGTGGGTGAGGGTGAACACGTCCGGGCCGCACACGTCGATGCAGCGGCCGCAGTTGGTGCAGGCGGCGCTGGCGATGACCGGCGAAGCGCCCTGCTTGCCCTTGAGGGCGATGGGGATCACTTGGGGTTCGGGGCAGACGGCGTAGCAGTCGGCGCAGTCGTTGCAGCGGCTGCTGTGGCGGGCACTCACACGCAGCAACGAGGCCTGTCCGATCAACGCGTAGGCCGCGCCCACCGGGCACAGGTGGCCGCACCAGCCGCGCGGCGCCACCAGCAGGTCGGACAGGAACACCGCAGCCGTCACGCCCCAGGCCACGCCGCCGCCGAAGACGATGGCGCGCTGGGTGAAGCTCACCGGGTTGACGCTCTCCCACGCGGCTGTGCCGCTGAGCGCGCTGGCCAGCAGCACGGCACCCAGCAGCCAGTGGCGCAGGTGGCCGCGCGGTGCACGGCCGGTCGTGATGTTGAACTTTCGGCGCAGCCAGGCGGCCGCGTCCGTCACCACGTTCACCGGGCAGACCCAGGCGCAGAAGGCCCGGCCGCCCACCAGCGCGTAGAAGGCCACGACGATGCCGGCGCCGATCAGCGCGCTCAGCTCGGGCATGTGGCGCGCAGCCAGCACCTGGGCCAGCACGAAGGGGTCGGTGAGCGGCAGCACGCCCAGCGTGAGGCTGCTGGCCAGGTTGCCCTTCACCAGCCACACCCCCGCCAACGGGCCGAGCAGGAACAGCGCCATCACGCCCAGTTGCGTGGCGCGGCGCATCAGCAGATAGCGGTGGGCGCGCAGGTTCATGTGCCCTCCGTCATTCCCGCGCAGGCGGGAATCCAGCCCTGCGGCCGACCCATGGATTCCCGCCTGCGCGGGAATGACGGGCTCATGCAGCGCTTGCCGCTCATGGCACCACCCTGGGAGCCACCGCGCCGTACGGCGCAGCCCCCGAACGCAGCGGCACCAGGTCACCCGGCACGGCGTGCTCGGGCAGGTTCTGCTGCGGCTGCTTGAACTGCGGAAGGCCGGACTGGCTCTCGGCCGACCCGCCCCGCCCGTCGCCGGGCCGCCCCAAGACGGGCGATCCCCCTCGGGGGGCGGAGCGCCATTGGCGCTCCTGGGGGCCATTTTTTCTGTAGTGGTGGCCCAGCTCGCCGCGCGCGATGTCGGCCGGCAGCACCTTGATGGCCGCCTTCTCCAGCACGCAGCTCTTCTCGCACTTGCCGCAACCGGTGCAGTGCTCGGACTGCACGATGGGCAGCAGCATGGCGTGGCGGTCGCTGCGCGGGTTGCTGATCTTCTCCAGCGTGATGGCCTGGTCGATCAGCGGGCAGACGCGGTAGCAGACGTCGCAGCGCAGGCCCAGGAAGTTCAGGCAGTTCTCCTGGTCGATCAGCACCGCCACGCCCATGCGGGCCTGGTTGATGTCGGTGAGCGCGTGGTCCAGCGCGCCGGTGGGGCAGGCCTTGACGCAGGGAATGTCGTCGCACATCTCGCAGGGGATGTCGCGCGCCACGAAGTAGGGTGTGCCGATGGCCACGTCGGCCGCCAGGCCGGCGCCCCACTGGCTGAGCTTGAGGTTGCCCGGCGGGCAGTCGCGCACGCACAGGCCACAGCGCACGCAGGCGCCCAGGAACTCGCGCTCGGGCAGCGCGCCGGGTGGGCGCAGCGCCTGGGCTGGCCGCGCCTGCGCCGGCCGGCCGGCCAGGGTCGCCCCACCGGCGATGAGCCCGGCGGCGGTGGCGCTGGCGCTGGCTTGCAGCAGCTCGCGGCGGTTCATGCCAGCCCCTCGTCCGGCGAGTACGCCGGCCGATCCCCCGAGGGGATCGCGCCCGCCTTGGGGCGGCCCGGCGCCGTGCGCGTATGCGACCTGAAGAACATGGTGCGTCCGAAATCAGGCGACGAGGACCTTCACCGCGCACTTCTTGAAGTCGGTTTCCTTGCTGATCGGGCAGGTGGCGTCGAGCGTGAGCTTGTTCACCAGCTTGCCTTCGTCGAAGAAGGGCACGAAGACCAGGCCACGCGGCACCTTGTTGCGGCCCTTGGTTTCCACCGCCAGCGTGATCTCGCCGCGCCGCGACACCACCTTCACCAACATGCCGCGCTGCAGCTTGCGGTCCTTGGCGTCGTCGGGGTGCATGAAGAGCACGGCCTCGGGCACGGCGCGGTGCAGCTCGGCCACGCGGCGGGTCATCGATCCGGTGTGCCAGTGCTCCAGCACGCGGCCGGTGCACAGCCACAGGTCGTAGTCCTTGTCGGGGCTCTCGGCGGCGGGCTGGTAGGGCAGCGCGAAAATGTTGGCCTTGCCGTCCTTGTTGCCGTAGAACCTGATGCCCTCGCCGGCCTTCACATACGGGTCGTAACCCTCGCGGAAGCGCCACAGCGTCTCCTTGCCGTTCACCACCGGCCAGCGCAGGCCGCGGGCCTCGTGGTAGACGTCGAAGGCGGCCAGGTCGTGGCCGTGGCCACGGCCGAACTCGGCGTATTCCTCGAACAGGCCCTTCTGCACGTAGAAGCCGAAGGCCTTGGATTCGTCGTTGCTGTAGCCGGGGATGTACTTGGCGTTGACCTTGGTGAGGTCGGCCAGCGGGTACTTGTTGACCTTGCCGTTCTTGTAGAGCACGTCGAACAGGGTCTTGCCCTTCACGCTGGGCATCTTGGCGATGAGCTCGGCCGGCCACACCTCTTCGATCTTGAAGCGCTTGCTGAACTCCATCATCTGCCACAGGTCAGACCGCGCCTGGCCCGGGGCCGCCACCTGCTGGCGCCACACCTGGGTGCGGCGCTCGGCGTTGCCGAAGGCGCCTTCCTTTTCCACCCACATGGCGGCGGGCAGCACCAGGTCGGCGGCCATGGCGCTCACCGTGGGGTAGGGGTCGCTCACCACCACGAAGGCCTTGGGGTTGCGCCAGCCCGGCAGGATCTCGCCGTTGATGTTGGGGCCGGCCTGCATGTTGTTGTTGGTGGTGACCCAGTAGCACTTGAGCTTGCCGTCCTTCAGCGCACGGCTCTGGGCCACGGCGTGCAGGCCGATCTTGTCGGGGATGGTGCCTTCGGGCAGGCCCCAGATCTCTTCGGTGTGCTTGCGGTGCTCGGGGTTGGTCACCACCATGTCGGCCGGCAGGCGGTGGGCAAAGGTGCCCACTTCGCGCGCGGTACCGCAGGCGCTGGGCTGGCCGGTGAGGCTGAAGGGGCCATTGCCCGGCTGGCTGATCTTGCCGGTCAGCAGGTGGATGTTGTAGACCATGTTGTTGGCCCAGGTGCCACGGGTGTGCTGGTTGAAGCCCATGGTCCAGAACGACACCAGCTTCACCTTGGGGTCGGCGTACAACTCGGCCAGGGCCTTGAGCTTCTCCACCGGCACGCCGCTGATCTGGCTGACCTTCTCGGCCGTGTACTCGCTGACGAACTTGGCGTACTCGTCAAACGTGATGGGCGTGGAGTCGTTGGGGTTGTTCTTGGGCTTGCCGTCGGCGCCGGGGTAGCCATTGAAGGTGGCGTCCTTCTCCAGCGCGTGGCCGGGGCGCAGGCCGTAGCCGATGTCCGTCGCGCCCTTCTTGAAGTTGATGTTCTTCTGCACAAAGGCCTTGTTGACCTTGCCGGTGCTGATGATGTGGTGGGCGATGTAGTTCAGGATCGCCAAATCGGTCTGCGGCGTGAAGATCAGGCCCTGGTCGGCCAGGTCGAAGCTGCGGTGCTCGTAGGTGGAGAGCACGGCCACCTTCACATGCGGGTTCGAGAGGCGCCGGTCGGTGATGCGGCTCCACAGGATGGGGTGCATCTCGGCCATGTTGCTGCCCCACAGCACGAAGGCGTCGGCCTGCTCGATGTCGTCGTAGCAGCCCATGGGCTCGTCGATGCCGAAGGTGCGCATGAAGCCCGTCACCGCGCTGGCCATGCAGTGGCGCGCGTTCGGGTCGAGGTTGTTGGAGCGAAAGCCCGCCTTCCACAGCTTGCTGGCGGCATAGCCTTCCCACACCGTCCACTGGCCCGAGCCGAACATGGCGATGCCGGTGGGGCCGTCGGTCTTGAGCGTCTCCTTCCACTTGGCGGCCATCACGTCAAAGGCCTCGTCCCAGCTCACGGGCACGAAGTCGCCTTCCTTGTCGTAGACGCCGTTCTTCTTGCGCAGCAGCGGCGTTTGCAGCCGGTCCTTGCCGTACATGATCTTGCTGAGGAAGTAGCCCTTGATGCAGTTCAGGCCACGGTTCACCGGCGCTTCCGGGTCACCCTGCGTGGCCACCACCTTGCCGTCCTGCACACCCACCATCACCGAGCAACCAGTGCCACAGAAGCGGCAGGGCGCCTTGTCCCAGCGCACGCCCACATCGGCGGCGGTTTGCGGGGTGCCGTCCTTCTTGGTGGCGGCCTCCACCACGATGGGGATGCCGGCCGCAGCAGCGCTGGCGGCCAGGGCCTGGGCCTTGAGGAAGTCACGACGGTTGGCTTGCATGGTGGGTTCTCCGTGGGGCACGCGCGGGCGTGCCGATGTGTTTCCGGGATGCTGCAGCGCAGCTCAGGGTTTGTCCTTGAACTGGTTCAAGGGCAAAACCCATTGAGACAGTCAGGTCTTGGCGATGTCGGCCAGGCTGCTGCGCCAGGCCCGGTAGTCGATGCCGTCAGAGCCGGCTGGCGCCGGGGCGTCGGGACCCGAGTATTCGTAGACCAGCGAGGTGTTCAGCACCTCGGGCCACAGGGCCACGGCCGCCAGCGTGGCGGCGGCGGCCACGGGCTGGCCGTCTTGTTCGGCGTCCTCGATCACCACCACCAGGCGGCCGTCGCCGGGGTTGAGGGCCAGGTCGGCGCCCGGCAGGGTGGCGATGCGCTCGGCCACCCGCGCCACGTCGGCCACGCGGGTGCGCACGACGGTTCCTAGGATGCTCATGGCGGCGCTCCGGTCAGCGGTTCAGGGGCTCGCATGGTCTGCCTGCCGCGACCGCCCGTCCATAACCTGGATCAAGTTTCGAAAATGATTCCGGCGCACCTTCGGCGCCTCAGTGCGAGGTCCCCTCCGACCGGGTGATCTTGTTCCACACGTTGTACTTGCCCACCGGCTTGCTCATGGGCAGGCGCTTCACTTCCTTGAGCGTGGTGGCATCAAAGACGATCAGCGCACCGTCCATTTCCCACACGCTGGCCAGCGCATAGCGGCCGTCCTTGGTGAACTCGATGTGGGCCAGGGTCTTGCCGGGCTCGCGCACGCTGGCCACGGGCTGCAGCGTGGTCTTGTCGATCAGCGTCAGCGTGTCCTTGGCGGTGGGGCTCATCATCGAATCGGTCCAGGCGTAGCGCGTGGCCTCGTGGCTGCGCATGAAGAAGCCCGGCCCCGGCGTGGGGATGGTGGCCACGGGCTGCCAGGTCTTCATGTCGATCACGTCGATGGCACCCCCCTTCAGATTCGGGCTGGCCAACACCGTGGTGCCCTTCCACGCGAAGGTGATGCCCGAGCCCAGGTGCGGCATGCCGGCGATGGGCAGATCCGCGATCTTGCGGCGGGCGTCCAGGTTCACCACCTGGGCGGTGGCGGCGCCGTTCTCGGTCTTGGGTCGGGTGGCGCCCAGCACGTTGCGGTAGCTCTGGTCGAAGAAGAAGTCGTCCAGCGGCTCGTCCAGCGGCGTGCGCCGCACGCCCAGAAAGCCGGGCCTGGCAATGGCCTCGCCCATCTTGTAGTCGTGCACCAGGCCGTCATGGATGGGCGCGGCTTGGGGGTCGTACGAGATCTCCCACAGCTCGGGGAGGTCCTTCAGCGCCACCACAAAGCTGTGGCGCGGCGCCGCGTCGTACACGGCTGAAACGCGGGAGGCGCTCTTGCCATCGAGCGTGGTGGCGGGGTAGCTCTTCACCAGCTTGAGGTTGGCGTCAAACAGGGCCAGCGTGCGCGGCAGGTAGTTGGCGGCCATCACATACTTGCCGTCGGCACTCACCGCCACGTTGCGCATGTTCAGGCCGGCCCGCACCTCGGCCACGATGCCGAGGTTCCACAGGTCGTACTGGGTGATCCAGCCGTCGCGCGAGCCGAAGTACACGTAGCGGCCGTCAGGCGAGAACTTCGGCCCGCCGTGCAACGCGTAGCGGCTGGCGAAGCGGTGGATGACCTCGAAGCGGTCGCCGTCCAGCAGCGAGACATGGTGGTCGCCGCCCTCCACCACCACAAAGAGGTTCATGGGGTCGGCCCGCCATTGCGGCTTGTTGGGCCATTGCAGCGCGCCGGGCGTCTCTACGCGCGAGGCCCGTATGTCGGCCTCGGTCCAACTTGGCGCGGGGCTCACTGGCCGGTAGACCCACTTCTGCAGCGCGGCGATCTCGTCGGGTGTGAGCTTGTCGGCAAAGCCCTGCATCTGCGTGGCCACGCGGCCCTGGGTGATGACCTTCAGCGCCTCGGCCGGGCGCAGGCGCTCCAGGCTTTCGGGCAGCAGCGCGGGGCCCATGCCGCCGGTGCGCTGCTCGCCATGGCAGCTGCTGCAGTGCTGCTTGAACAGGGCGGGGGCGTCTGGGCTGGCCGACGCGGCCGAGGCCGCTGCAGAGGCCGGCACCGGTTGGGACCACGCTTGGCCGGCCAAGAGAACACAGGCCAAGGCCGCCAGCAGGCCCATCGCCCGATACCCACGGTGCACACGTTGCGGTTTCATGCCCCGCACTCTAGGCAGCCGGCGTTGGGCCTGCCTTGAACTGGTTCAGGTTTGCGGGTTGGCGCCCTCGCCGTCTTGGCCCTCTTGGTCCAGCGCCTGCTGCACCAGTTGGGCCATCGCGGCCGAGCCATGCAAGGCGTCGCTGCGCAACCCCCGTACGGTGCCATGGCGGTCGGCCAAGTCTTCGTCCTGGCTGGCCTTGAGCTTGCCCTCGATGCGGGTGATGGGGATGGCGATGCCCATGATGCCGCGCGCGAGTTGAGCAACGTAATCCGCCGGCGCGTCGGCCACCTGCCAGGGCGCGGGCCGCGCGCCTTCCTGCGCGTGGGTGAGCCGCTGCAGCATGGCCATGATCCACTTGGGGTCGTCCACCGCACGGGCCACGCCGTGCACATGGGCCACGCTGTAGTTCCAGGTGGGCACCACCTTGCCGTGCGCCGCCTTGCCCGGGTACCAGCTGGGCGTGATGTAGGCCTGCGGGCCCTGGAACATCACCACGGATTGCACGCCGCTGCCCAGCTGCCGCCACACCGGGTTGGCGCGCGAGACATGGCCCAACAGCGTGCCCAGCCCACCCTGGCGGCGGTCCAGCACGAACGGCAGGTGGTTGGCCACCAGGCCGCCCTCGGTCTGGCAAACCCAGGCGCCCAGTGGGTGGGCTATGACCATGGCCAGGGCCTGCACCTCGCAGTCCTCGGACGACGGCCCCGGCAACTGGTGCTGTTGGCGGATGTACATGCGAATTCCTTCAGGCGCCCAGCAGCGCGTGGCGCACCAGCAGGGCAGACAAGACGAACATGGTCAGGCCGATCAACGCGTCCAGCACCTGCCAGGCGCGCGGCCGGCTGAACACCGGCGCCAGCCCCCTTGCGCCAAAGCCCAGCAGCGCAAACCAGCCGAGGCTGGCCGCGCTGGCGCCGGCCACGAACCAGCCGCGCAGCGCCGCCGGCTGCTGTGCGCCGATACTGCCCACCAGCAGCACGGTGTCCAGGTAGACATGCGGGTTCAGCAGGGTGAAGGCCGCCGCCTGCGCCAGCGCCGCAGCGCGGCCCAGCCCGGTGCCGCCCGCATCGGTGTTCAGTTGCTGCGGGCGCTGCGCACGCCGCAGCGCCCGCCAGCCGTAGGCCGCCAGAAACAGCGCGCCCGCCACCGCCAGCGCGCGCGCCAGCCCCGGCCGCTCGCCCAGCACCTGCGCCATGCCCAGCACGCCGGCGGCGATCAGCACCGCGTCGGCCAGCGCGCAGAACAGCACCACGGGTGCCACATGCTCGCGGCGCAGCCCTTGGCGCAGCACGAAGGCGTTCTGCGCGCCGATGGCCACGATGAGCCCGAAGCTCAGCGCCGCCGCCTGCATGAACACCGGCCAAGCTTGTACAGAGGGTTCCACAACATCCATGGGCGCGCAGCTTGCCAGTTCGGTGTGATGTAGACAAACTGTCTTTTCTTCACAGTCTTTAGAGAAACTGAACCATGCTCGACTACGCCTCGCTCGCTGCGCTCGTCGCCGTGGTGCGTGAAGGCAGCTTCGAGCGCGCCGCCCGTGCGCTCAGCGTCACGCCCTCGGCCGTCTCGCAGCGCATTCGCTTGCTGGAAGAACGCATGGGCTGCGCCCTGGTGGTGCGCGCCCAGCCCTGCCGCCCCACCGACACTGGCCGGCGCCTGTGCCAGCACCTGGACCGCGTGCAATTGCTAGAGCACGAACTGCAAGGCGCCCTGCCCGCGCTGGCGGCCGACGGTGTGGCCCGCGCCGCCCTGCCCATCGCCGTGAACGCCGACAGCCTGGCCACCTGGCTGGCGCCGGCCATCGCGCAGTTCGCGGCCCGAGCCCCGGTGCTGATGGACGTGGCCGTGGACGACCAGGACCACACCAGCGAATGGCTGCGCAGTGGCGCCGTTCTGGCCGCCGTCACGTCCGCCGCCCACCCCGCCGCCGGCTGCAACGGCCGCCCGCTGGGCGCCATGCGCTACGTGGCCGCCGCCAGCCCGGCCTTTGTGCAGCAGCACTTCGCCGGCGGCGTGCGGGCCGCCAGCCTGGGCGCCGCGCCCAGCCTGCTGTTCAACGCCAAGGACGAGCTGCAAGACCGCTGGGTGCGCCGCCAATGCCGCCGCCACGTAGAGCTGCCCCGCCACACCCTGCCCTCGCCCCAGGCCTTTGTGACGGCCGCACTGGCCGGCATGGGCTGGGGCCTGCACCCGCTGGCCCTGGTGGCGCCGCTGCTGAAGGCCGGCACGCTGGTGGAACTGGTGCCCGGCACGCCGCTGGATGTGCCGCTGTACTGGCACCACGCGCGGGCCGCGTCCGGCCTGCTCGATGGCCTGAGCCGCCAGGTAGAGAAAGCGGCCAAGACGGCATTGCTGCAAGCCTGACACCGCAGGTTCAAACAGGGGCCCTACTTCTTGGCCCACGCGCCCCTAGAACGCCGTGCAGACGGATGGGGGCTCCAGACGTCTACTCCCTGAACCGGCCGCTCGCGGCCACTTTCAGAGGAGTATCAGCATGAGCCTCACCCAAGCTCAGCATGTCTTCGGGTCCATCCATGAATCGGCCCTGAACGACCTACTGACCGCCTTTTTCAACGCTCGGCCGCGCTACCTGCGGTACGGGTCGCCGGCCTTCGTGCCGGCCACCAATGTCACGGCCACCCAGATGGCCGCGATCGCCTTCCCCGGGTTGCCGGGCGGCATCGACTGGGCCGTGCAGTTCACGACCCCGCGAATCGACCTGTACAAGCAGACCGACGCGCTGCCGCCCCAGCTGAGCTTGCCGCCAGGTGGTTTCTCGTTGCGCACCGACGTGGAACTGTGCGTGAACTGCGCACGGCGCCCGGACGACAAGGGCGGCAACGACCGCGACGGCCACAACGGCGCCAGCCTGGGCCATGTCACCTGCACCAAGCTGCAGGTGTTTGCCACCGGCCACATGGACAGCTGGGCCGACGCCAACGGCAACGGCGAGATCCGCTTCCGCGTGGACGCCGTCGAGTTGGTGGACATCACCCCCGACTCGCTGGAGTCGGTACTGGAGTGCCTGATCCGCATGCTGCTCGATGCCGTGCTGTCTCAGGTTTACCTTCCGCTGCAGGCCCTGCGCGCCGGCGCCTTCCAACTCACCGTGACCCAGGGCCCGCTGATCGACGACGATCACGTGCTGGCGCGCGGCAACGTCTAGGAGATCCACATGGCCGAAATCACCGCCGCACTCGACGAAGCCGGTGCCAACACCCTGTTCAACACCGCCATGGGCCTGGTGGCCATCCCGCCACAAAGCGGCAGCGGAAGCCTGGGCCCGTTCACGGCCAGCTACACCGCCTCGGTGTCCTACGTGCATGGCGCCATCGACCTGATCGTGCCCGACACCATCCGCGTGGACCACCTGCGCGTGAACTGGCATGTGACGCTGGGCTTCAGCATCAACCTCAACGACTTCCTGCCCCACTTCTGCCTGCCCCAGGTGTGCGTGGACATCCCCTGCGTGGGCCGGGTGTGCACACCGCGTGTGTGCCTGAGTTGGCCGACCATCAGCGTCTCGGTGCCGTTGGCCGACTGGGTGGAAGCCACGGCCGACTTCGGCCTGGACATCGGCCTGAACGCCGGCAACTGGAAGGTGCAGGGTGTGGTGCAGAACGTGTCGCAACTGCAGTTCGGGCCCGCCACGGCCGGCATGCTGCTGGTCATCGGCGCCGCCATCACGCCGCTGCTGCTGGCCATCCCATTCATCGGCCCCTTCATCGCCATCGCGGTGGATGCCGTGCTGCTGGCCATCGGCGTGGCGGGCCTCACCGGCCTGCTGGGACCGATCATCTCGCCCTTCATCAGCAGTTTGAAGATTCCCATCTACAGCCAGCCACAGCACCTGCAGATCCTGCCGGCCAACGGGCCCAACGACCCGGCTGTGTTCATCACCCTCGACACGGTGAAGGCGGAGATTCAGGGCAACGGCGAAGACGAGCTCGTGCTCGGCGTGGACGTGTCAGCTTGAGCAACGAACCAGGAGCCTCACATGCAACAACTTGACAACCTCGACAGCCGCCGTCTGCAGGCCAACGACTGCTACGGCCAACGCTTCATGCGCGAAGGCAGCTTTGCCTACCATGTGCTGCCCGCCGGTGGTGGCGCCATCAACCTGGAGCGGCCCTTCGGCATCACCGTCACGCCCCGCAAGAGCGAGGGCAAGATGACCCAGCACCACGTGGCCCTGCGCTGGGACGGACAGCGGTTCCAGCCCGACCGCGACAAGCTCACCGTCGAGGCCGGCGACCTGGTCAGCTGGAACTGCCCTGACCAGGGCGCCCCGGCCTGCGAGATCGCGGGGGACAAGTCCTTCTTCGACAGCGGCACACTGACCAACGAGTGCGGCTACAGCCATGCCTTTGGCATGCCCGGCACCTACCACTGGGTGGACGCCCACGGCTCTGGCCTGCGCGGCGTGGTGCGGGTGAAGCCCATGGCCTGCAAGAGCCGCGCCGACCTGGCGCACTGGCGCGCGCAAGTCGGCAAGGCGGCGCTGGTGATGATCAACCAGGGCAAGGCCGAGCCCGCCGAGGTGGACATCGTGATCGGCCAGACGGTGTATTTCGCCATCGTCACCGGGCCCGGCGTGAGCATCACCGACGAGCGACTGGTGTCAGGCAAGCACGCCTGCGAAGACCGCAAGGCGGCCTGAGCAGGGCGCCACCTGACCCTGGGCCAGGTGGCGCCAGCCTAGCCCAGCCGCCGCAGCAGCACCTGCGCCGCCGCCACCGCATCGGCGGGCGGGCGGCGTATGGGCAGCGTGGTCTGCTTCGTCCAGGCCGTTTCCCAGGCGATCAGTTCGTCGGTGAGCTGCTGCTGGTCGAAGGCCCGGTCGCTGCGGATGGTGGCCAGCTGGGCCGCCACGTAGCGCGCCCAGCGCGGCAGGTAGAAATCCTTCACCAGACCATGCCAGGCCTTGGAGGCGTAGTCGTTCAGCACCGCGTCGCCGCCCCAGACCGTCACCTGCCGGCGCGCCTGCTCCACGTACAGCGCGGATTCGGCCGGCTTGTCGCCGTAGCGCTGCGCCTGCAGCAGCCACTCGCGCAGGCCCAGCGGCTGGGCGCCCAGCAGGTCGTCCACCGCGTCGGCCACGCGCTGCACCCTTGCCCACAGCGGGGCAGCGGCGGCGGCGTCACGCGCCTTGAGGGCACGCACGCAGCCCTGCAAGTCCTTGTCCAGCAACAGCAGCGCGGCGTGCACGGTGGTGGCCACCAGGTCGTGCCGGTAGAGCGGCTCGTGGCCGTAGCGCGGCGCCACGGCCGCCAGCGCGCGGACGCCCTTCAGCAGTTGTGCGGCATCCCCGGGTTCGGCTTCGAAATCGGCAAACTTGTCGTGCGGGCGCTTGCACAACAGGTAGGTTCCGAAGGCGCCGTTCCACCAGGCGGTCTTCCAGTTGGCCACCTGGTACACCGCCGGCCACATCTCGCCCCAGGCTGCCAGCAGCGCGTCGTCCACCTGGCCATAGCGGGCCTTGAGCTGGCGCGCTAACACCGCGGGCACGTCGCGCGGGCTGCCGGCCGCCGGCCAGGCCGCGTCGAACATGAAGTCGTAGACCAGCGAGTTGGTGTTCAGCCCCTCGGGGAACACGCCAAAGCCCTGCAGGTGGCCGCAGTCCGGCCGCGTGGGCAAGGTGGCCAGGTCTTGCTGCACCTGCGGCAGGTGGCCAAACAGCGGGTTGTTGCCACCGAAGTTGTGGATGTAGCCGTACAGCCAGGCCTTGCCGCCAAAGGCCGCGTGCTTCTCCCACACGCCCCGGTAGGTGTCGTTGGCAATGTCCAGCACCAGCACGCGCTCGTCGGGCATGTCCTTCAGGAAGGCGCTGACGCTCTCGGGCGTCCAGAACTCGGGGTCGATGCCAAACAGCCAGCCCTGCATGGCCAGCACCGCGCCGGGCTTGGCCGCCGCCAGTGAATCGAACAGCGCGCAGCCGTAGCGCGAAAGGATCTGCGCACGCTGCTCGGCGCTGGCGTCCTGCACCGGCGGGCGCATCTCGTTGAAGGCGTCGGCCAGGTAATGGGTGCCCTCGCCGTAGGCCTGGCTGTACAACTCGATGAAGCGCCGCGCGATGGTGGGGAACAGCGGGTCGGTCGGGTCGAGCCAATACGTTTCATGGAAGCCGCCCCAGGGCGTCATGCGGTGGATGCGCGCGCCCGGGTAGCGCTTGGCCAGCGCCCCCGGCACATAGCCGGCAAAGGCCGGCAGGATGGGCGTCATGCCCAGCTCGCGCATGCGCGAGAGCATGCGCTGCTGCAGGCGGTGCTTCTTGTTGATCCAGTTGCGCGGCAGCCGGCCATAGCCCTCGATGTTGCCCATGCGCTGCCACGGCAGAAAGGGCGCGCCGCAGAAGTAGGCGTCCAGCTCCTCGTCGCTCAGCCCCATCTCGGCCCAGAGCTGGCGCCACACGAACTCCTGCCCCTCCAGCGCCACCGGCATGCTGATGCCGTGCAGCGCCATCCAGTCGATCTCGCGCTCCCAGCGCGCCCAGTCCCAGAACGGCGCGGTGTAGCCGTAGGCGCAGGGGTTGAGGTACGCGCGGTGGCGGAACGGCGTGGCCGAGGGAGCGATGGCGTGGTCTGGCCAGCGAGCCGGCAACTGCGTGCTGCTGCCCTCCCAGTTGAACTGCGCGGCGCCGATGTTCTGCAGGTAGGCGTAGGCGCCGCGCAGCTGGGCCACGGGGGTGTCGCCGCTGACCTGCACCCGGCCACGGCTGGCCTGCACCGCGAAGGTCGGCTGCTCGGCGGCGGCGTGGATGAAATCGAATTCGTCGGCACGGGGGCCGATGAGGCGGCGCAGGGCGGCGCGGGCGGGCGCAGCCTGCGCGCCCACGGCCCATAGGGGCGCTGCGGTCGCCAGGCCGGCACCGATCAAAGTCTCCCGTCGCGTCCAAGCCACCTGTGGTCTCCTGCTGTGGGCAATGCGCTATGTTGCCTTGACTTGGGTGGCGTAGGTGTTTTGGCCGGTCTTGGGAAGGCTCGCTACAGACTGAGTGTGGAAGCTCATCGGCGTGCGCACTTGGGGATGCCAGTAGGCAGATGATTGAATTGGCAGCGCCAAACCCCAACCCAAGGAGTTGAGGGGGTCGGATACCATCAACTGCCAAGTAGGGGGCAAAACACATGGCACATGACTATCAGCGGATCGTCTATCCGGAACGCGCGGAGTACCTCGCCGATGACTCGGTCTTTAGTGGCTACAGAATCTTTCTGGACCACTGGAATCCGATCACTTCGTACCTGCAAGAAAGCTATGAGGTGCTTCGCTCCCGTCGCTTCTCAAAGGCGTTGATGATCTTTGGCAAACAGGGCTGCGGCAAGTCGGTACTCGCAAGCAAGATTACCGGAGACTTTCAGCGCACTAAGACCAGCATCTTTCAGAAGGCGCTTTCCTACGACCCCGACAACATCTGGCATCGGATCTCCGGCGGTGGGTCGGAGAGAGTACAGGTATCAAACATCACCGATGCAACCGCTGCCACGGTCGTGCTTCAGGTCGAAAACAAGAAGAGCTGGATTAACGAAGCCGAGACGTTGGTGGCAGGAAATCGTGATAGGGCTTGCCTAGTGATCGCGGACAACTGCGAAAAGGACTACTTCCTAAAAGGTTTGCTTGACGTCTCTGATGACGCATATCTGCAGAACGGAAGGTCCGCCACCGCACTTCGGGCTGCAGCACATCGCTTCGTCGAACTCTGTCGTACCTCGCTTCGCGGGTGCTTCTTCGTTTTCTTCACGAACGACGACGATTTCGCACTTGCTTTTGACAACCACGTGAACGACCAGCACAGGGGCCTAGTCGACATTCGTGATTTGAATATGCCCTCGGATGCACAGAAAGAATCCATCGTCAGAATCAACGTCAATAGGCTGAACTCATTCAGCTATTGGCTGTGCATCGATCGTGCTGGGCCGGATGAGAAGACCGCGGTGTGGCGCACCCTGAAGAGTGCCGAGACGTTTCCAGCCACCTTTCAGGCTGTCGACAACGCAATCCGCTCGTCCACTCGAAATCGAGAGGGACGACCTGCCCGCAAGTGCATGCTCAACGCCTTTGTGTTGCTCAGCGGAACGAGCGTAGCGGATGGGTTTGACAGTGCGGCGAACGTTGGTGATCACGAGGATCTTTATGTTGGCAAGGCGTTCCGAATCCGCATCTATCGGAACGGTTGGGATGCAATTTTCGGCTCTGAGCGAGAGCACCGCATGTTGGCCTCAGAGTGGTGTCTCAAGGTCATCCTAGCCAACGATTCGGTAGTCGCGGCGCTACTGGCGGGCGCAGACGCCGCAAAGCGTCTCGTCGAACATGCCACGACATACCACGGACCAGGAACTCACAACACGACCAAACTGGCCTACTTCGACACTCTGACAGCACTGGACGATGAGATTTCGGCGAGCTTCCCGATCCCTGACAACTCCGCCTTCTGGGCAAAAGGAAGTGTCCGAAACCACGACTACGAAGCAAAGCTCAAACAGTTCTTCCCCTCATACAACACAAAGTCCGGAGGCTTCATGTCGGCGCGGCCTGATCTAGTGCTGAGCGACTATAGGCCTTGCTCCGTACTCGCCGCAGCAACGGGTGACTTGGAGGCAGTCAATACGGCCGTGCGGCGCGAAGGCAATGCAGTCGAGTTCACCGCCATCAAGGACTTCACGTTCCAAAAGCTCGTGTCGTACCTCGGCGACCAGAAGATAGGGAACTACATCTCGGCCACGCAAGAGCAGTAGGCAGACAATTGGTCGGGTGTTTGAGCAGATCTAGTAGCCAGAACGCACTTCTGCACCCGATGCTTTCAATGCGAACATTGAACGGCCGCTTTCAGGCATCGGGTTCGATGAAGCAGAAGACAGCACCCGCTACATCGTCGGCCCTGCAAATCTGCCGGAGCCCGCATGAATGCTGGCTCTGCGGCGTAAATCTTGCCTGTTGAATCCCGGGATTTCAATTCACCAGAGCCCGGATTTCTGAGGGATTTGCAGCATGACGAC
>WBZX01000518.1_pt1 | contig 34927 bp, 36 predicted proteins | sample 5204211 | NCBI WGS metagenome assembly WBZX01 (sample SAMN12344362, study PRJNA552823) | activated sludge metagenome | biome: Activated sludge suspended growth; feature: Nitrification reactor; material: Wastewater; isolation source: activated sludge from nitrification reactor of wastewater...
TCTCGGCGGCGGCAAAGCCCGGATAGATCTCGACGCCCAGCGCCTCGGCCTGCTGGCCGAGCCAGCGGCAGACGTCGCCCAGGCTCACGATGTAGTTGCCGTGGTTGTTCATCAGCCGCGGCAGCAGGAAATTGGGGAAGCGGTAGGAACCGCTCTTGGTCAGGAACAGGAACTGATCGTCGGTGACCTGCGTCTCGAGCGGCGCCCCCTTCTCCTTCCAGTCGGGAATGAGCTCATTCAGACCGATCGGATCCACCACCGCGCCCGAGAGGATGTGGGCGCCGATTTCCGAACCCTTCTCGATCAGGCAGACCGACACTTCGTGATTGCGCTCTGCCGCGAGCTGCTTCAGGCGGATCGCCGCCGACAGCCCGGCCGGACCGCCGCCCACGATCACAACGTCATATTCCATCGCCTCGCGCGTCATACCTGTCTCGCTCTGCAGTGCCTTTTCCTGATGGACGCGCGCCTGTCGGGCGGCAATCCTTCGATTCTAGATAGCCTGTCGGGGGCAGGATCGCCACCCGCTGAGAGGGGGAATTCCCGTGGCAGAGTTGACCGATATCGAGAGCAGGATCTTCTCTGCACGCGATTATCTCCTCGAAAGTGGCCAGACTTTGCCCACTCTGGAGCTTGCCTACGAAACGTACGGAACGCTCTCGCCAACCCGGGACAATGCCATTCTGGTCGTGCATGGCTATACGTCGAGTCATCACGCAGCAGGCAAAAATGCCCCCGGCAAGCAGGGGCGTGGCGTTCCCGAGGGCTCCGCAGGCTGGTTCGACGGCCTGATCGGCCCCGGAAAGGCAGTCGACACGGACCGCTATTTCGTCGTTTCCGTGAATGCGCTGGGTTCGGCACATGGCAGCACGGGGCCGAACTGCACCGATCCGCGCACCGGCAAGCCCTTCGGCCCGACCTTCCCAGATATCACCATGCGAGACATCGTCGGCAGCCAGAAGCTCCTGATCGATTCGCTCGGACTGAAGAGTCTCGTGGCGGTGATCGGTCCCTCCATGGGCGGCTTCCAGTCGTTCCAGTGGGCCGCCTCCTATCCCGGCTTCATGAAGGCGATCGTGCCTTCGGTGACGGCGCCGCGCTCGCCGGGCGGGCTCGATCGGCTGGAAAGCCTGCAGAAACGGCTGGCCTCGGACCCTAACTGGAACGGCGGCTGGTATTACGAAAATGGCGGCATCGCCCGCACCCTCGAAGAGATCCGCTTCGAGACATTAATGAACTACGGTCAGAACGAGATCCTGGCCGAGACCATGCCCGACCCCAAGGCGCGCGAGGCAGCGATCCGTGCCAACGCGCAAGCATGGTCCAAAATCTACGACGGCCATTCGATGATCGCGCTGCGCCGGGCCATCGGCACGATCGACATCACCGGCGACTACGCCAAGCTCAAGAGCACAAAGGTGCTCTATGTGCAGTCTCCGACCGACAAGCTGTTCGACATCGCCCTGTCGCCCGCCTATGTCAGCGACATGCGCAAGGCCGGAGTCGACGTCACCTATGTGGAGCTGCCCTCCAACAAGGGCCATATGGCGAGCCACGCCGATGCCGCGCTGTGGGCGCCGATCCTCGGCGCCTTCCTGAAGCGCCTGCCCTGAGCCGCCCCCCGTGACCGACGTTTCCCTGGCGCCCGATGCTGCAGCGGCCCTGCTGCGCTGGTATGTCGATCAGGGTCTCGACGAGGCAATCGGCGAGACGGCGATCGACCGCTTCGCCCTTCCGCCCCCTGCTGCCGCCACGGCGACTGTCACCCCCATGGCTGCGCCGGCCGCAACGCCATCGGCACCGGCACCGACACCGATCCGCCCGGCCGCACCGCCGCCTCAACGCGCGCCGGTCCCCCTCGAATCGCCACAGCTCGTCGAGGATGCCCGCGAGGTTGCCCGAAAGGCCACCAGCGTCGCCGAACTCGAAGCCGCGGTACGCGCCTTCGAGGGGTGTGCGCTGAAGCGTACCGCCAAGAACACGGTGTTCGCCGACGGCGTCGTCGGCGCGCCGGTGATGATCGTGGGCGAAGCGCCGGGAGCCGACGAAGACCGGCTGGGCAAGCCGTTCGTGGGCGTGAGCGGCCAGCTCATGGACCGCATGTTCGACGCCATCGGCATGAGCCGCGAGCGCGATCTCTACATCACCAATATTCTCTTCTGGCGGCCGCCCGGTAATCGCACGCCGACCCTGGCCGAACAGGCGATCTGCCTCGCCTTCACGCGGCGTCACATCGAACTCGCCAAGCCGAAGCTCGTGGTGCTGGCAGGCGGCACGGCCGTGAAGGCGGTGCTCGACACGACCGAGGGCATCACGCGCCTGCGCGGCAAATGGGCGACGCTGCGCCTCGACGACGGCACCGAGGTGCCGGCGCTCCCGACCTTCCACCCGGCCTATCTGCTGCGCACGCCGGCCAGCAAACGGCAAAGCTGGTGGGATCTCCTGTCGGTCGACAAGAAGTTGAAAGAGCTGGGCGCGAGATAGGCGCTAACTCGGCTTCTTCACCTGCACACCGCTGTCGCGGATCAGCTTGCCCCACCGCTCGTACTCGGCGTGGATGAATCCAGCGAATTGGTCGGACGTGCTGCCCACGGTCGTGGCGGCAAGCGGCGCTAGTTGCTGCTTGACCTCCGGCATGCGCGCGACCGCTGCGACGTCACCGCTGAGCTTGGCGGTGATGGCGGGAGGCAGCTTGGCCGGCCCCAGCACACCGTACCAGGCCGAAGCCTCGTAGCCCTTCACGCCGGCCTCCGCGACAGTCGGAACCTCCGGCAGCCCCTCAAACCGAGTCGCTGTCGTGACGCCGATCGCTCTCAAGGCTCCGCTATGAACGTGCGGCAGAAAGGAACTCGCGTCCCCCAGGGAAACATTCACGCGGTTCTGCAGAATGTCGGGGATCATGGGTGCGACACCGGCATAGGCGATATGCTCGAAGCGCACTTTGGCCAGATTCTCGAACAGCAAGGCCGCGAGATGCGGCGACGAGCCGATGCCCGCGGTGCCACAGTTGAGGCCTCCCGGGTTCTTCTGCGCATAGGCGATCAGCTCGGCGATCGAATGGATGGGCTGGCTGGGATGGACGACCACGAGCATGGCGACCGTCGCGAAGAGGCTGATCGGCGTGAAGCCGTTCAACGTATCGTAGGGCATGTTGGGGATAAGATGCGCGTTGGTAGCGCTTGTGCCGACCGTGCCCAGCAACAGGGTATGGCCATCGGGAGCGGCTTGGGCGACTGCCGCGGCGCCGATGGAACCGGACGCGCCGACCTTGTTCTCGACGATGACGGGTTTGTTCCATCGCTCGCCCAGCCGTTGCGCGACGATGCGCGCGCACGTGTCTGTGGCACCGCCAGGTGCAAACGGCGCGATCACCTTGACCTGTTTGGTCGGATAGTCGGGCATTGCGAATGTCGAACGCCCACCGGCTAGAACGGCGGCAGCCGCCGTCAGGCCCCCTACGAGCCCACGTCTCGTCGTCATGTGACTCCTCCGGTTTATTGTTTTTTCAGGCGACCGCAGCCAGCATCTGCATCAACGCCTCGCGGTCGTCGGTGCGCGTCGCGGCAGGTTCCAGGATACGGCCGGTCATCTCGCCCTGGAGCGAGCAGCGCAGCATCAGGCGCGGCTGACGCTGGTCGAAATCTGGCAACGCGATGTGCTGCGTGCATCGATTGTCCCACATCACCAGATCGTTGACCGTCCAGCGGTGGCGATACGTGAACTCCGGCGACTCGGCATGTTCGTTCAGGAAGCGAAGGAGCGCCGCACTCTCCCCCTCAGACAAGCCGATGATGCCGCGGATGCGCTGGCCGACCAGCAACGACTTGCGCCCGGTCTCCGGGTGCGTCTGGACGATCCTGTGCGCCACGGGCGGGTTGCGGCGCTTCATCTCGGCGACCTTCTCCGGATCGCGCTGCTCCAGTCCCTTGACCAGCGAGGCGTCGTGGATCGCCTCCATATCGTCGATGAAGGCGCGCATGCGGGCGCTCAGGGTCTCGTAGGCCAGGCACATATTGGCAAACATCGTATCGCCACCGACCGGCGGCTTTTCCCGGCAGAGCAGGAGCGCGCCCTTGGCGGGCCGCGGCGTGAAGGTCAGGTCGGTATGCCAGTTGCGGCCGGTATTGCGCGTGTCCGACGGCTTGCCGTCGATGAGCTTGTTGGTGACCATCAGGATCTCGCGATGGTCGGGATGCGTGTAGCGCGGCTGGAACTCGTGCTTGTCGAGTTCGCCGAAGCATCGCGAGAAGGCGATCTGCTCCGTCGTCGAAAGGTCCTGGCCGGGAAACACCAGTACCAGGTGACGCAGCCATGCTTCGTTGATGGCGTCCTTCAAGGCCGGCTCGATCGGTCGACGCAGATCCACGCCTGTGACTTCGGCCCCAAGCGCGTAACCGATCGGCTTCACCTGAAGCATGCTCATGCGTTCCCTCCTCGCGTTGCCGCACAATTGCCGATTGTCGATTATCTGACAATAGTCAATCTGATGAATTGTGATAGGGTCCTGCTGTGCGCCCAACCGCCTCCCAAGCGCCGATTCCCCTCGGCAAAGCCGTCAAATCGCTTCCCGAACTTCTGGCCGAGAAGATTCTCGAGGACATCATGTCCGGCCACCTGCCCGCGGGTGAGCGGCTGAAGGAAATTGCGCTGGCGGAAGAGCACGCCGTGAGCCGGGCGACCGTGCGCGAAGCCCTGATCGCGCTGGCCAAGCTCGGCTATGTCGAGCAGGTCCCGCGCTTCGGGGCGCGCGTAGCGCCTTTCGCCAAGGACGATGTCTTCCATCTCTTCGAGATCCGGGCGGCCCTGCTCGCGATTGCCGCGCGCAACTGTGCGCTCGATCCTGCGGCCCCCCGCGAGAAGCTGAAGGAGCTCACCGACGAGATGGAGCGGCTTGCCGCCGATCCCGATACGCCCGCGCAGACTTTCTCCGAACGCTCCGTCGCCGCGCAGACGCTGCTGATCAATGCCAGCGGCAACGGCCGGCTGCCGGCGCTTTACGATCATCTCTCCGATATCAGCAGCTGGCGCATGATCCGGGGACGCGCGACGAGCTTTCTCAAAGCCGAGCGCCGCCGCGAAGCCGCCAGGGATTGGCGGGCCATCGAACGTGCGATCCGCTCCGGCGATGCGGGCGCAGCCGAAGCCCGCGCCCGACTGCTGTTCGCGCATTCCTCGGCCGCCGTCCGCGCCGAACTGCAGGGCGCGGAGTGAGGCGTCGAGACGCTCCGGCTTCTCGCTATTTTGCCAGTTTCTTCTTCAGGAAGAATTTCTGGTAGCCAGGCGGAAAGTCGTCGAGCGTGGCGAAGAGTTCATAGCCGCGCCTCTCGTAGAACGGCCGAGCCTGCCACGTGTGCGTGTCGAGAAACGCCGAATGGCAGTTGCGATAGCGGGCGTAGTCCTCGGCGGCATCCATCAGGCGCGTCGCATGGCCCTTGCCGCGTAGCGCCTCGTCGACCCAAAGCGTGGAGATGAAGAGCCAGTCGCTCCAGACATAGCCCAGCAGGCCCCCCAAGGTTTCGTCCTTCTCGCCTTTCAGGAAGATATTACAGGGATAGTAGTCCGATCGGCCGGTCTTGCTCGCGTTGAAGAGCGAGAGCCGGCGGCCGACATAGGCCTCCGCCGCCGGATTGTGCGGGTCGAAGACGAGATCGATTTTCTCGTCCATTCGACCCCGTCAGCGCATCGCTGCGCGCTGGCGCACCAGCGCGAGCACCGTCCGGCCGATCGGCATGTCGACGCCGACCCACTCGGCCATCTCCACCACGGCGCCCAGCAGAGCCTCGATTTCGAGCGGCCGACCGCGTTCGAGGTCCTGCAGCATCGACGTTTTGTGGGCACCGACTTCGGCGCCGCCGGCGATGCGCTTGTCGACGCCGATGGCGAACTTCACGCCGAGCTTCTCGGCGACCTGCTGGCCCTCGACCATGAGGGCGCGGCAGACGGCATGCGTGCCGGGCTCGGCGATCAGCCGGTCCAAAGTCGCCGTCGTGAGCGCGCTCAACGGATTGAACGCCATGTTGCCCCACAGCTTGACCCAGAGCTCGTCGCGGATGCGCGGCCGCACCGGGGCCTTGAGGCCCGCCTTGATCAGAAGCTCCGACAGTCTGGTCGCGCGCTCGCTGCGGCTGCCATCGGGCTCCCCGAGGGAGAAACGATCACCGTAGGTATGCTCGATGACGCCCGGCTCGACTACATCGGCCGCCGGATAGACGATGCTGCCCAGAACCTGCGACGGCGGCAGGCCCGCGGTGAGCTTGCCTTCGGGATCAACCGACTCGATGCACCGGCCGTCGAAGTCGCCGCCTAGCTTGTAGGTGTACCACCAGGGTACGCCGTTGATGGCCGCCACGATGGTCGTGTCCGGTCCGATCAGCGGCTCGAGCTGCGCCATCGCCGGCAACAACGAATGCGCCTTGAGCGTCAGCACCAGATAGTCCTGCGGGCCGATCTTCTTCGGATCGGTCGCCACGCGTGGCCGCGTGACGGACTCCTGCCCCTCGCTCAGGAGGGTCAGGCCTTTGGTCCGCAGGGCATCGCCATGCGGACCGCGCGCCACGACGGTGACCGGCGTGCCGGCCATCTCGAGTTTGGCGGCCATGAAGCCGCCGATGGCGCCGGCGCCGAAAACGCAGATCGAGGTCACAGCTTCTCCGTCAGGCCGTCGCTTCGCCCAGGCCGAGCTTGGCGGCAAGGCCGATGCGCTGCAACTTGCCGGTCGCGCCCTTCGGGATCTCGGTCACGAACACGACCTTGCGCGGCACCTTGAAGTCGGCGACGTGCTTGGCCACGAAGTCGCGCAGCTCGCGCTCCGTGCATTCGGTACCACTGCGCAGCACGACGACGGCGCCCACCTCTTCTCCCAGCTTGGGATGCGGGATGGCGAAGGTCACGCACTGCTCGACCGCCGGGTGATCCATCAGGATGACGTCGATCTCGATCGGGCTGATCTTCTCGCCGCCGCGGTTGATGATCTCCTTCAGTCGGCCGGTGAGGAACAGGTAGCCGTCCTCGTCGAAACGGCCCTGGTCGCCTGTGCGGAACCAGCCATTGGCAAACGCCTTGAGGTTGGCGTCCGGGTTGTTGTCGTAGCCCGCCGTCACATTCGGTCCCTGGATCACGACCTCGCCGATCGTGCCCTGCGGCAGCATGTTGCCGGCATCGTCCATGATGGCGATCTTCGGACCGGCGGCCAGGCCGACCGCGCCCGGCTTGCGCTTGCCCGGCGGCAGCGCATTCGACGCCATCTGATGGCTGGCCTCGGTCATGCCGTAGGCCTCGATCACCGGGCAGTCGAAGGCGGCTTCGAGCTCGGCCATCACCTGCGGCGGCAGCGAGGCCGACGAGGAGCGGATGAAGCGCAGCTTGGCGGCCTTGGCCGCGTCCACATGGCTGCGCAGGCGGCCCAGGATGGCCTGATGCATGGTCGGCACGGCCGTGTACCAGGTGGGCTTCACTTCTTCGAGCCAGGCGAAGAAGCGTAGCGCGTTGAAGCCCGGCGTGCACGACACCGAGGCGCCGGCGCCCAGCGACGACAGGGTCGCCGCGATCAGGCCGTGGATATGGAACAGCGGCATGATGTTGAGGCAGCGGTCGACCGGCGTAAGGGCCAGCGACTTGCCGATGTGGCGCGCCGAGGCCGCGAGGTTCGCCGTCGAGAGCGGCACGATCTTGGGCCGCGCCGTCGTTCCGGACGTATGCAGCACCAGAGCGATCTCCTCGCCCACGGACGTGCCGGGCTTTGCCGCCTTGGCAGGCTTCAGCGCCGAGACGTCGAGCGTGAAGGTGCCGGCCGGCGCATCGACCGTCGGCACCAGCTCGACGATCGGCACGCCGACCTTGACGGCGACTGCGCGCACGGGACTGTCCATGCCCTGCTGCACTATCACGGCCTTGGGCTTGAGATCTTCGAGATAGAACTCGAACTCTTCATCGCGATAGGCCGGGTTCAGAGGCGCGGACGTCGTGCCCGACGCCACGGCGATGAACGACGCCGCCATCTCAGGCCCGTTGTGCACGACCATGGCGACGCGATCGCCACGACCGATGCCGACGCCGTTCAATGCTGCGAGCGTGTCGTCGGTGAGCTTCTTGAGGCCGGCGTAGCTGAGCCACGGGCGTCCCGGCGCCCCGATGGCCGGCGCATCCGGTTTGCCGGCCGACGTGACTTCGTAAACGTTGTTGACCATCGTCCGCCCCTCAGGCCGCAGCCTTCTTCTCGTCGGCAATGATGCGATCGTACGCCGGCAGAGTCAGGAACTCGTAGAACTGCGGCTGTTCGACCAGGTCGATCATGAGCTGAGCGGCATCCTCGTACCGGCCCTTGGCATAGTTCTCCTCGCCCATCTGCGCCTTCACCTTGTCGTTCTCCTCGCGCACGATCTCGCGCACGAGCTCCTTGGTGATGGCGCGGCCATCGTCGAGCTTCTGGTTATGGCGGACCCACTGCCAGACCTGCGCACGGCTGATCTCGGCGGTGGCGGCGTCTTCCATCAGATTGAACAGCGGCACGCAGCCGATGCCGCGCAGCCAGGCCTCGACGTAGCCGATGCCCACGGCCACGTTCTGGCGCAGGCCCGCCTCGGTCTTCGGGCCCGACGGCATCTGGATCAGGTCGGCCGCGGTGACGTTCACGTCCTGCCGCTTGCGCGCGATCTGATTGGCTTCCTTCATCACTGCATCGAACTCGCCCTTGGCGATCGGCACGAGGCCCGGATGCGCAACCCAGGTACCGTCATGGCCGTCGCCGGCCTCGCGCTTCTTGTCGGCATGCACGCGGGCCATCGCCTCGTCGTTGGCCTTCGGGTCGTTCTTGATCGGAATCTGGGCCGCCATGCCACCCATCGCATGCACCTCGCGGCGATGGCAGGTCTTGATGACGAGCTGGCTATAGGACCGCAGGAAGTGCGAGGTCATGCCGACCGTGCCGCGATCCGGCAGCACCGCCCACTCCTGTTCGCGGAACTTCTTGATGAAGGAGAAGATGTAGTCCCAACGGCCGCAGTTCAGGCCGGCCGAATGGTCCTTCAGCTCCCACAGGATCTCGTCCATCTCGAAGGTGGCGAGGATGGTCTCGATCAGCACCGTGGCCTTGATCGACTTCTGCGGCACGCCGAGCGCATCCTGCGCGTGGACGAACACGTCGTTCCACAGACGGGCTTCGAGATGGCTTTCCATCTTCGGCAGGTAGAAGTACGGACCGGTCCCGCGCGACAGCGCTTCCTTGGCGTTATGGAAGAAGTAGAGACCGAAATCGAACAGCGAGCCCGACATCGGCTGACCATCGACCGTGACGTGCTTCTCGAGCAGGTGCCAGCCGCGCGGACGAACGAACAGTACGGCGGTTTTGTCGTTCAGCTTGTAGGATTTGCCGCTGGTGGGATCGACATAGTCGATCTGGCGGCGCACTGCGTCGGCGAGATTGAACTGGCCTTCGACCATGTTGGCCCAGGTCGGCGTCGAGGCGTCCTCGAAGTCGGCCATGAAGACGTTGGCGCCGCAGTTCAGCGCATTGATGATCATCTTGCGATCGACAGGCCCGGTAATCTCGACGCGGCGGTCCAGGATGTCCTGAGGCAGCGACGCCACCGTCCAGTCGCTCTCGCGGATCTTCGCCGTCTCCGGCAGGAAGTCCGGCTTCTCGCCGGCATCGAGCCGCTTCTGGCGCTCGACGCGGGCCGCCAGCAGTTCCTCGCGGCGGGCGTTGAACTTGCGCTGCAGGTCGGCAATGAAAGCGACAGCTTCCTTGGTGAGCACCTTTTCGAAGCCGGGCTTCATCGCGCCGTCGATCGAAACACCCGCCGGAAGGTCCAGAGCCGTCATTGCATTTCCCCTTGAATTTGTTCGAATCACTGCGAAGGGGCGATTTACCGCCTTGAGACCCCGCCCGGCAAGGCGCTACGAGGAAGCATGGACGCTGCGTTTATCGTCGACTGGCTGAATCTGCTGCTGCGATGGGCTCACATGATTGTGGGCATTGCCTGGATCGGGGCGTCTTTCTACTTCATCTGGCTGGACAACCACCTGCAAAAGCCGCTCGATCCGGCCGACATCGCCAAGGGCATCGGCGGCGAGGTCTGGGCGGTCCATGGCGGCGGTTTCTACACCGCCAAGAAGTTCGCCCTGGCGCCCGAGCGCCTGCCGCCGGAACTGCACTGGTTCAAGTGGGAAGCCTACACGACCCTGATCACCGGCTTCTTCCTGCTGTGTCTCGTCTACTATTACGGTGCGGAAGTCGCCCTGATCGATCCCTCGGTCATGGACCTCAGCAAGCCCGCCGCAATCGCCATCGGGCTGGGTTTTCTGGTGCTGGGCTGGCTGGTCTACGACTGGCTCTGCCGCTCTGCACTGGGCCAGGACGATGTCGTCCTGGGCGGGCTGCTGTTCCTTTACTGCATCGCCTCGGCCTGGGTGCTCTGTCACATCTTTTCCGGCCGCGGTGCCTACATCCATTTCGGCGCGATGCTGGGCACGATCATGGTGCTCAACGTCTACTTCGTGATCATTCCGGGCCAGCGCGAAATGGTGAAGGCCAAGGAGGAAGGAAGGCCGCTCGATCCGAAGTATGGCCTGAGGGGCCGCCAGCGCTCGGTCCACAATACCTATTTCACTCTGCCTGTACTGTTCACGATGATCAGCAACCACTATGCCGGCCTCTACGGCCACGAGTGGAACTGGGTTCTGCTGATCCTGATCTCGGTGGCCGGCGCGCTGATCCGCGTCTGGTTCGTGCAGCGCCACAAGGGCAACGCCAATCCGCTGGTGCTGGCGTCGGGTTTCGTGTTCATCGCCTTCACGGCCCTGCTCGCCCTGCCGCGCCCGAGCGCCGATGGCGGCGGGCCGGTCGCCTTCGATCAGGTCCAGCCCATCATTCAGGCCCGTTGCGTTTCCTGCCACGCCGCCAAGCCTACACAGGAAGGCTTCCTGGCACCGCCCAAGGGCGTCCTGCTGGAGACGCCGGCACAGATCCGCGCCCTGGCCGCCGCCATCAACCAGCAGGCGTCCGCCTCGCGGGTCATGCCTCCCGGCAACATGACCGAGATCACCGACGCCGAACGCCGCATGATTGCGCGGTGGTTCAAGGGTGGCGCACAATAGCGGAATGAATGTCCGCACCGGCGGCTTGCCGTGGCGTCGTCTCCTGACGGCCGCCTTGGCGGCGGTCGCGATCTTTCTCTACTGGTTCCAGGTCGGCGACCGCAGTGCCGGGGACGCCGCGCATAATTCTACTGTCGTAGAAGCGCGAGAGCCTGCATCAAGTACGGGGGGCTGGGGCGCCAGTGTCGGCTTCGCCGACTCGCGGCGTCTCGACGAGCATTTCGAGAAGCATGGCGCAGAGTTTGGCCGCATCACCAAGCAGGACTATCTGAGGCAGGCGCAGCTCCTGCGCGACGCCCGCGTCGGCGGTCCGATCCTGGAGACGGTGCGCGCCGACGGTGTGACGACCCGCTTCGACAAGCAGACCGGGGCGTTCATAGCCTTCAATCCAAATGGCGTGATCCGCACCTTCTTCAAACCGAACGATGGCGAGCGATACTATCGCCGGCAGGCCGAGCGAGAGCGCGGATGACCCCTCCTCCTTCCCCTCCCAACGTGGCCGACCTCTGCGAGCTGATCGACCAATGGACGACGTTCGTGGCCGATCTCGAACGGCAGGGCTACAATTTCGATCTCGACAACTGGCTGAACGACGTGGACGTGCGCGAACTGATCCTCGAAGCGCTGCCCATGTTCAGCCGCGAGGAGATGGGCGAACACGCCTTCAAGCTCGACGAGGCCGACAAGACCTTCATGGCGGCAACACGCGACTTCAAGCGATGTGTCTGGGGCCATGGCACCGCTCGCAAGGAAAGATGGACCCCGCAGAAAAACTGGTGGTACTTCCGCACACCGAGGCGGTCGAACGCCCAGCTTGAAGACGAGCTCGCGACCGTTAGATAAGACGGTGCCATGAGTACCCCCAAAATCGTGGTCGAGGCCCAGGGTCCGGTCACGACGATCACCATCAACCGGCCGCAGGCCAAGAACGCCCTCGACAACGAGGCGGCACGCGCTCTTGCCGATGCGCTGCGTGCCTTCGAGGCCGACCCGCAGGCTAAGGTCGCTGTCCTCACAGGTGCCGGCGGCGCCTTCTGCGCGGGAGCCGATCTCAAGGAGCTGGGCGGCGGCACGGACTATTTCCCCTGGGCCGGCAGCTCGGACGGGCCCTTGCGCGCGCCGCTTGCCAAGCCGGTGATTGCCGCCATCGAAGGCCATGCCTGCGCCGGCGGGCTGGGCGTGGCGTTGTTCTGCGATATCCGCATCGTCGATGAAACCGCATCCTTCGGCGTGTTCTCGCGCCGCTGGGGGGTTCCGATGAGCGACGGCACGACCGTGCGTCTGCCGCGCATCGTGGGCCAGGGTCGCGCCATGGACATGCTGCTGACCGGCCGCGCCGTCGGCGCCGACGAAGCCATCTCCATTGGATTGGCCACCCGCAAGGTGGCGCGCGGCACGACGCGCGCCGAGGCGGAGAAGCTCGCCCTCCAGATCGCGGGCTTTCCGCCGATCGCCATGACGTCGGATCGCCAGTCGGCCTACGAGAGTTTCGACCGCGACCAGGCGGCTGCGATCCAGCGCGAGATGGAACTGTCGCTGGAAGCGCGACGGCAGGAATCGCAAAGCGGTGCCGCGCGCTTCGCCAAGGGCGAAGGCCGGCACGGCCAGTTCAAGAAGTAGCGCAGAAGTAAAGGAAGCTAAGATGCGGGCGCTGGTCTGTCATGCCTATGGTCCGATCGACAATCTGAAGATCGAGGACATCCCGCAGCCCGTTCCGAAGGCCGGTGAGGTGCTGGTACGCGTGCGCGCCGCCGGCGTAAGCTTCGCGGCGATGCTGGGCGTGCAAGGCAAGCACCAGAACAAGCCGCCGCTGCCCTATGTGCCGGGCAACGAACTCGCGGGCCATGTCGTGGCCCTCGGCGAAGGCGTCAGCAACGTGGAAGTTGGCGACCGCATCGCGACCGGCGTCAGCCAGGGGGCCTTTGCCGAATACGCCATCGCGACCGCGGCCAATCTGATCCCGATCCCCGAGCAACTGCCCTACGCCGAGGCGACCAACTTTCCGACGCTCTATCCCACCGCCTACGGCGCGCTGAAGTGGAAGGCGGCGATGCAGCCCGGCGAAGTACTGCTGGTCCACGGCGCCGGCGGAGGCTCGGGCCTGACCGCCATCGAGGTCGGCAAGGCGATGGGCGCCGTCGTCATCGCGAGCGCCGGTGGCGCCGACAAGCTCAAGGCGGCGCAGGAAGCCGGCGCCGACCACCTGATCGACTACCGTTCGGAAGATCTGCGCACCAAGGTGCTGGAACTGACCGGCGGACGCGGCGCCGACGTGATCTACGATCCGGTCGGCGGTTCGGCGTTCGACGCGTCGCTGCGCTGCGTGGCGCCCGAGGGCCGTATCATCCCGATGGGCTTCGCCAGCGGCACCGTCCCGCAGATTCCGGCCAATATCCTGCTGGTCAAGAACGTGACCGTGATCGGCTTCTATTACGGCTACTGGAATGGCTGGGGCGGCAAAGGAACGCCCTCGCCCAAGGAAGAAGCAGCGCTTGCCACACGCCGCGCCATGGTGGCCGACGCCCAGAAGGAGCTGACCCGCTGGTTCGTCGAAGGCAAGCTCAAGGCCACAGTCGCCGCGACCTACGATCTCGCGGACTGGGTTAAGGGCTTCAAGCTGATCGAGGAACGCACCGTCGTCGGCAAGGCGGTACTCGTTCCGTAGAGCCTGCCTACTACGGCCAGACCTTCGGGAAGGTCGCGCATTCGAGCCGGTCGCCCGGCTTCAGGCCGTGGCCTTCGAGCGGCGGCGAGATTTGGCCGACGCGCGCGGCGTAGCGCGCATCGTCGCCACACCAGCGCGTCGCGAAGGCACGACGACGACGCGAGGTCGACTGATTGCCGGAAGCGCCGTGAAGCGTCAGCGCGTGGAAGGCGATGACGTCGCCCGGCTCCATGTCCCAGGCGAGGAACTCGTGCTGCTCGCGCTCGGCATCGATATCGGGCAGCGGCTCGAAGCGACTGTCCTGCACGGTGAGATCGACACCGCCCTGCTTGAAGAATTTCGGCTGGAACCAGCGGCCCCAGCGATGCGAACCCTTCACGTATTCGACGCAGGTCGCGCGATCGACCGGATCGAGCGGCAGCCACAGCGAGACGATCTGCTCGCCGTCGATCGGATAATAGGGCTGGTCGTGGTGCCACGGCGTACGCTCCTGCGTGCCCGGCTCCTTCACCAGAAGATGGTCGTGATAGTAGACGACCTCGTCCGAGCCCATCAGGCGCGCCGCAATCTCGCGCGCCGGCGATTCGTAGACGAAGGCGTGTGCGTCGGGATGGCGCTGCCAAAGCTGGAAATCGACGAAGAACAGGCCCGGCGCACCCTTGGGCGTATTGATGCGGACCATCGGCCCGGGGGTTGCCATGTCGGCTTCGACGGCGGCGCGCAGCCGTTCGATCCAGTCGAGCGAGAAGGCCCCGCGCAGGCAGATGGCACCGTCGCTACGGTACCGCGCGACCTCGGCGTCTGTCGGCAGGCTCATCAAATCTCTCCGAAATCTCCGCCGCGTCCCTTGCCGGCGGCGAAGCGGGCAGCGCCCTTGCGGGTCTCCGCCTGCAGCGCCGGCATCCCGTGCCGCGCTTCGTTGATCAGAGCGGCGGGAAGATCGAGCGCCCATTGCTCATAGGACGACTGGCGATCCGAGCGCAGGCAGGTTTGGGGGAATTTCGCCAGCACGTTGGCCAGCGCCTTGGCTTCGGCAAGCGCCTGCCCCTCGGGGGCCAATCGGTTGGCAAGCCCCCAGTCGAACGCTTCGCGGGCACCGACCTCGCGGCCGGTCAGGATCATGTCGAGGGCGCGGCTATGGCCGACGAGGCGTGGCAGACGCACCGTGCCGCCATCGATCAACGGCACACCCCAGCGCCGGCAGAACACGCCGAACCTGGCGCTCTCGGAAGCGACACGCATATCGCACCACAGCGCGAGTTCGAGACCGCCCGCCACGGCATAGCCTTCGACAGCGGCGATCACGGGCTTGGACAGGAGATGCCGGGTCGGCCCCATGGGGCCGGGACCGGCCGGATCGAACGCCGATGGGCTTTCGCGGCTGGCCGCGACCTTGAGGTCGTAGCCGGCGCAGAAGGCGCCGCCGCGGCCGGTCAGAATGGCAACCGATTGGCTCTCGTCGGCATCGAAGGCGAGGAAGGCCTCGCGCAGCAGGATCGCCGTCTCGGGATCGACCGCATTGCGCGCCTCGGCGAAGCGATCGATCGAGACGATCGTCGTCGTGCCTTCCTTCTCGACGGCGACCTTGGCCATCAGCGGCCCTGCATCATGCGCAGCGGCGTGTAGACCAGCACGGTCTCGCCCCTCTGGTTCTTCACGAGGTTGGTTGTGCGGACCAGCGCTCGCGACGGATCCTTGGAGGTCGGCTTGATCTCGGTGACCTCGATCTCGACGTGGATCGTGTCGTTCACGTAGGTCGGTCCCTTGATGTCGAACCCCATCGACAGGAAGGCCAGCCCCGATCCCTGCAGGGTGGTCGGAATCACCAGACCTTCGGCCATCGAATAAACCAGCGCGCCCGGGACGGGATGCCCGCCGCGCATCGGCGCATGTTCCTTGATGTACTCCTTGTTCGTGAACAGCTCCTCGGAAAAGCCGCAAAGCGTCACGAAATTCAGAAGGTCGGCTTCGAAGAGGGTCCTGCCATAGGTAGTGAACTTGTCGCCGATCTTGAGGTCGCGCCAGTTCCAGCCTTCGCCGAGCTGCTTCATGGGTCGGTCCTAATGGGCGTGCGCGGGATGTGCGCCTTCGCGCAACTTGTACAGCCGGCTACAATAGGGGCACTCGATATGCCCTTCCGAGCCCAGGTTGAGATACACTTTGGGATGGCCCAACGCGCCGCCACCGCCATCGCAGGCGACGCGGTCAGTATCGACAGTGATGACTTCAAACGGCTCAGTCACAATCCCACTCCTTCTGCGCCGGCGCATGATAGCGGCCGTCGCCGTTTCGGTCATGCTTTCCGCCTGTGCGCCCACCGTCGTTCCGGCGGGCGGTCCGGTCCAGGCACCGCAGCTGACCGAAGACCGTTATGTCGCGGCCGACGGCACCGCGCTACCGGTGTCGACATGGCCTGCGGCAAACGGCGCGCCTACCGCGGTGATCCTGGGTTTGCACGGCTTCGGCGACTACCGGAACGCGTGGGAAGAGCCAGCGACGGTCTGGGCCAAGGACGGCATCACGACCTATGCCTACGACCAGCGCGGCTTCGGCGGCAGCCCGACACGCGGTCGCTGGCCCGGCACCGACACGCTTGTCGACGACGCCAAGGCCGTGGCGGCCCTGCTGCGGGCGAAATATCCCGGCGTGCCGCTCTACCTCGCAGGCGAAAGCATGGGGGGCGCCGTCGTCCTGGTGGCCGCCGACCGGGGCGTGGATGCCGATGGGCTGATCCTGTCGGCGACCGCCCTTCGTTCGCGCGAGACCTTCGGACCGATGGCGAGCGCGGGGCTCTGGTTCTTCGGCCACACGATCCCCTGGATGCCGTCGGGTCCAACCTCGATCGACTACAAGCCGACCGACAATCCGAAGACCCTCGACAAGCTGCGCAACGACCCGATGATCCTGCGCCAGACTCGGCTCGATATGGCATACGGGCTGATCAACCTGATGGACGATGCGACGGCCGCCGCAAGCCATGTGCAGCGTCCCTACTTGATGATGCACGGGCTGGGTGATCGCATCGTGCCGCAGGAGCCGGTCCGGGCGGCCATCGAGGTCATGCCGCCACGTCCCGATTCCAAGCTCGCCTTCTACAAGGACGGCTATCACCTGTTGATGCGCGACAAGGCCGGACCAACCGTGGCCGCCGACGTCGCGGCCTGGATCGCCGATCACGACGCAGCCCTGCCGTCGGGCGCCGAAGCGAGTTCGTCTCAGCCGAAGATGGCTACGGCCTGGGGCTCCCGTCGAAGCCGCTGATCGCCCCGATCGCCATTACTTGCCGCAGCGAACGATGGCCGACGCTGCACCGCGCACCGTGCCGAGATCGCCGCGCGTCGGCATGTTCTCCATTTTGAGCACGGTGTAGTCGCCATTGGTGCGATTGCACATCGCGACCGCACGGGTCTGGCAGGCCCCCGGCTCGCCGCAACTGATGGCGATGGCTTCCTTGCCGTCGGCCCAGGTGACGATCGAAGCGTTGGTGCCGCTCCTCGGATCCTCGCCGGGCGTGCTCTTGGCCACCGCGCAGGCCGTCGCCAATGCCGCGAGGCCAACAGCCAGCACCAACCGAACCGTCGATCGAGAAACCATCTTCATCCCCCCGTACGTCCGGTTGTCGGACGATCGAACGACAGTACATCGTCGTCATCTGCAGGTTCAAGGCGGCGCGGGTTGTGGCCTATAGTTCAACGATGACGCGACGCTGCCGAACCTGCCTTCTGTCGATCCTTGCCGCTTTTGCCAGCCTGCCATTTTCAGCGCAGGCGCAACAGACCAACGAACAGCTGGCGGCACGCTGCGCCGAACTGGGTGCCCTCTTCGACAGGTTCAACACGCGACGCGGCGAAGGCTCCGGCGGGCCGGACATGCTGCGGCTCGGCGCCGGGATCGACTGCCAGCGCGGCCGCTATCAACAAGGCATCAAGACGCTGGAAGACCTCCTCCAGCGCAACAGGATCCCCTATCCGCCGGCCTGATCGACGTCAGCGATCGACGACGGCCGTCGCTTCGATCTCGACCAGCAAGCCCGGCACCGCGAGCGCGCTGACCGCGACAAGGGTCGAGACGACGACCGAACCCTTGAGAGCCTTGCCCAAGGCCTTGGCGACGGCCGTCATGTCGCGAATGTCGGTAACGTAGATCGTCGTACGCGTGAGGTCCGACAGGCGTGCGCCGGCGGATTTCAGACCAGCCTCGATCTTGCGCATGGTGATGGCAGTCTGCTGCGCGGCATCCTTGCCCTGCACGCGCCCCTTCGAGTCGAGCGAGGTCGTCCCGGACACGAAAACGAAAGGACCGCTGCGGATCGTACGGACATAGAAGCCCGCGACCTCGGTGCCGTCCGGAAAGAGTTTCTTGGCCATGATCGTTCCCCGCTGTCGATACGCTATGGTGGAAGTGTAAGCTGCCGTTGGCGCTACACAAAGGAGGAGCCCCTGTCTCTGGATCGCTATCGCACCGCCATCGTCACGGGAGCAAGCCGCGGCATCGGCGCGGCGACGGTGAGAGAACTTCGGGTCGGTGGCCTCGACGTTTACGCCGTGGCCCGTTCGGCCGACGATCTCGTGACATTGGCCAACGAGACAGGGTGCCGGCCAATGGCGCTCGACATCACGCATCGCGATGCAGTGATGAGTGCATTGGGTTCGCTGGACGCCGACGTGCTGATCAACAACGCCTCGGCCCTGGCCCGCTCGACGGCGTCGTGGGAGACAGCTCCCGACGACATCGATGCGCTGATGGACGTGAACCTGCGCGGTACGCTGAATTGCCTGGCCGCAGTGGTGCCCGGCATGAAGGCCCGCGGGCTTGGCCATATCGTCAATCTCGGCTCGACATCCGGGACCTGGCCTCTGCCCGGCATGCCGGTCTACGCGATGACCAAGGCGGCCATTCACAACCTCAGCCACACGCTCCGCCTCGACCTGCATGGCTCCGGCGTACGGGTGAGCGAAATATCTCCGGGTCGGGTCGAGACCGGCGCGCATCTCGTGCTGGCGCAGAACCAGGAGGAAAGCCGTCGCCTGTTCTACGACGGCTTCGAAACCCTGCTGCCCGCCGACATCGCCGAGGCCATCATGTTCGTCCTAGGCGCTCCGCAACGCATGGATGTGAGCTACATGGAGATCGTGCCGACCGACCAGTCCTATGGCGGCTCACAGTTCCACAAGCGCGGCTGAGCGAGATCAGGAGTCGGCGGTAAAGCCGATCTTCTTCACGATCGGCCCCCAGCGGTCGTAGCTTTCCTTCAGGAGCGTGGCCAACTCCTGCGGCGTCGAGGATTTGGCTTCGAGCCCCATCACACCGAGCCCGTCGACGACGTCCTTTCGCGCCAGCGCGGTACGCAGGGCGGCGTTGGCGCGCTGGACGGCCGGCGCTCCGGTACCGCCTGGCGCGAAGAAGCCAAACCATTCGGAGAACACCAGGTCCTTGTAGCCCTGCTCGGCAAAGGTCGGCACGTTCGGGGCGAAGCGGCTGCGCGCGCCGCCCGATACGCCGAGGAAGCGGATCTTGCCGGCATTGGCCTGCTGGGTGAACTCGCCGACCGGGCCCGACACGGCCTGGACCTGGCCACCGACCAGGTCCTGTACGGCGGGCTGCGTGCCGCGATAGGCGACGTGCTTCAGCTCGATTCCGCCCGCCTGACCCAGCAATACACCGATGAAATGCGGCACCGAACCGGCCGCGGGCGAGCCGTAGTTCGCCTTGTCGGGGTTCGCCTTGCACCAGGCCAGGAACTCCGGAATGGTCTTCACGCTCTCCGGTACGGCCGGCCCGACGCAGAACCCGAAGTCGAAGGTGCAGGCGAGCGACACCGGCGTCACGTCCGTGAAGGCGTTATAGGCCAGGTTCTTGTAGATGTGAGGATAGATCATCAGCATCGAGGCCGGCGTCTGCAGGATCACACTGCCGTCTGTCGCCGCGCCCTTCATCGACTGCACGGCGATCTGGCCGCCGGCACCGGGTTTGTTCTCGACCAGCGCAACCTTGGTGTAACTCGTGCCGCGCAGCCCTTCGGCGACGCGCCGACACAACGTGTCGGACGTGCCACCGGGCGGGAACCCGGTAACGATGCGGACGGTCTCAAGCGGCGCGGCATCCTGCGCGCCGGCGCGTGTAGCAAGGCCCAAAGCGGCCAGTGCAGCGGCCGCGCCCGACACGCGGGCAAGATCTCTGCGCTTGTAGCTCGACATGGTGCGTTTCCCAGAAGTGTTGTTCGTTGTGGTCGAACTGTCGCCCAATCGCCGGCCGCCGCCAAGGCGGGGATTGCGTCCAAAACGCCAAAAGGGCCGCGTTGCGTGGCCGGGACCCCTCCGCTATGTTCCGGCCGCATTGGACCCGTAGCTCAGCTGGATAGAGCGCTGCCCTCCGAAGGCAGAGGTCGTGAGTTCGAATCTCGCCGGGTCCGCCACTTCAGAACAGAACTGCGAACGCCGGACGTAGCCGGCATTACGCCCGGCCCCGCCGCGAGGGCCCTGAGAAGCTGGCTCTTCGACCCCATGATGCGAACTTCCTTATCCGCGACCTCCACGCGCTGCGCGAGCGCGCGCAAGTGATCTCGGCGATAGCCGCCGCCGTCAATCCTGATCCGGGCCCTCGCCGTGCTGGCGAACTCCCTCACCATCTGCGGTGTGATTGCCTGCCGGCTTGAGCTTTCAGTCACGGCTTGCACCCGCTCGGCATCAGCCCGGGCTTGATCGCGAATCGCCTTGAGGCCCGCTATGCGTTCCTTCAACGCCGGGTCGGTAAGGTCGGCCACGCCTGATTCGATGGCGTCATAGAGCCGCTTGAGCCGCAGGTCCGTCTCAGCCGCGCGCTTGTTCAACTCCGCGATATGTTCGCGGTGCCGCTCGGCACGCTCCTGGCGTCGGTCCAGGACCGTGGCGAGCACCTCCTCCAACCGCTCGGGCTGTAGCAGCCGATCCTCGATGTGGGAGGCGACGAGGTTGTCCAGCTTATCCATCGGGATCGAGCGGCCTTTGCAGCCCGTCTCGCCCTGACGCGCCTTGGTAGAGCAGGTATAATAGCGATAGCGGCCGCCCTTACCGGTCCGCAGCGTCATTGCTCCTTCGCAGCCGGCGCAGAAGCAGATGCCGGTCAGGAGGGTCGGACCACTGACGACACGCGCGGGCGTGACCCTCGGATTGCGTGACCGCAGACGCGCCTGGACGGTATCAAAGGCAGCCTGGTCGATGATCGGTGGGACCTCGACCGTGATCATCTCGGCCTCGGCGTTAAGCTTCCGCGTCTTGCCGCGCTTGTTGAACGTGTGACGGCCGACATAGGTCGGAGCCGTCAGGATCCGATAGACCTGAGCAATGCCCCAGCGCCCGCCATCGCGGGTGAAGATGTGCCGGGAGTTGAGGTAGGAAACGACCTTCTTGACGCCCAGCGGACCGGATACGCCGTCGCCTTCCAGCGTCAGCCGATAGATCAGCCTGATCGTCTCGGCGTGCAGCGGATCGATTTCCAGCTTCTTCTTGACCTTGGTGCCGCGTTGCTCGGCCTCGACAATGCGGTAGCCGATCGGCGGCAGAGCGCCGTTCCAGAAGCCCTGGCGTGCGTTCTCCTTCATGGCGCGGAGCACGTGCTTGGCAATTTCCTTGGACTGGTACTCGTCGAACAGGGACATGATCTGACGCATCATGATATGCATCGGATCGTCACCCATCTCCTGGGTGATGGAGAGCAGCTTGACGCCGTTTTTCGCCAGCTTGCGCACGTAGAACTCGAGCTCGAAGTGGTCGCGAAAGAAGCGGCTGAAGGAATGGACGATGACCACGTCGAAGGGCGGGGGCTTGGCTGTTCCCGCCTCGATCATGCGCTGGAACTCGGGCCGGCGGTCGTTGGTCGCCGACGCTCCCGGCTCGACATAGGTCTCGACCAGCTGGTAGCCGCGCGACTTGCAGTATGCCTCGCCCTGCCGCTTCTGGTCGGGAATGGAAACATCATGTTCGGCCTGCCGCGCCGTCGAGACGCGCAGGTAGAGGGCGGCGCGCAGCGGCGGGGTCATTGCAAGCACCTCCTCGTCAGATCATCGGCATGGCCCGAAAAGCTCGTCCAACACGTCGCCGAACCAGGCCTCGAACACGTCCACTTCGGCATCCGTGACGGGGACACGCTCCGGCCAATCGTCGGTGACCGTCCAGGTTCCAAGATCATGCTTGGGTGGACGCCCCTGAAACGGCCAGGGCTTGCCGAGGAGTTGGTGAAGCTGGTCGGACGCCGACGGCTGACGTGGACGGGAAGCGCGAGGCATGCGGCGAAAGTCGCGGACACGCTTGGCTGAGACAATCGACCGTGTCTACGCCACAGCCCTCCCTGCCGCCCAGCGCAAGAATACAGGCGCCCGGCTGTTCCCGGATAGACTGGAGTAGCGATGGCAGTCATCAGGCGGCGATCCGGAGCGGCCGGGCGCGCTTGATTCGCTCCCGCTCCTTGGGGCTGTGCATCGCTTCCCAAAGATCGTTCCGCCGCTGCACGTTCAGCCAGAAATCCGGGCTGTTGCCGAACACGCGGGCCAGGATGAGGGCGGTCGGCGCCGTGACGTTCCGGCGGCCGTTGCACAATTCGTTGACGTGCTTGCGCTGCACGCCCATCGCCTCGGCTAGCGCGCCCTGGGTCAGCCCCATGGGCTGCATGAACTCCTCCAGGAGAATTTCGCCGACTGTTACCGGCTTCCGCTTCGTCATCAGCATGGCTGCCTCTCCTACCTGTAGCTATGGTCGTCGAGATAGATGTCCTTCGCTTCGCCCTGGCTGCCATCCCACTGAAAGACCAGCCGCCATTGCTTGTTGACCCGGATCGAGTGAAATCCTGCCAGATTGCCGCGCAGCTTCTCGAAATGATTGCTGGGCGGCACCCGCAGGTCCTGATCGGTCGTGGCGTCGTCGATCATCTGGAGCTTGCGGAAAAGGCGGCCTTCCAGATCGGGCGGAATGTTCCGTGACCGGACGTCTTCGACGAAGAAGGTGCGCAGCCACTCGTGGCGAAAAGTCACGATCATGAGACAGTCCCAGGGTGGATATGTGTACCACTCTATGGGTCATATTGCAATCTCCGCGACCTGGATAGTTGCCTGCGGCCATTCTAAGCCGTAACTGCTTGGCAAGCCCCTGCCGGGCTGGCGACAGGCGAAGGCGGCGGAAAAAGCTGGGCGACGCCGTTGCGGGCAGGTGATCGAGGCGCAGCCGACCCTCGGTCAGATCAGGCCATTGAGGTGCGGGTCCGCGTCTGGACCGATCCGCAAGGAGTCATGGCGGTTTTCGGTCCGGCAAGTGAGCGGACGGGCGGGTCGTGCGAAGATCCGTCCTGGCGCATCAACGGCGGTAAAAACCTGGCCTCAAGGACGATCGAGGCTTCGTAGGGCGCGCACTTCGGCGTGAGGACCAGCGGTCAAGCCTATGTCATCGAGCGGCAGTAACTTTCCTTGGGCTAAACGCGCAAGGTTACCGGTCCTCTCTCACAGTCCCAAGCCGCGCTTGCGGCCGAACGTCCAGTCGATGCCGCCATCCTGGACGATCCCGCTGACGTGGCGCCCGATCTGCCGCTCCAGGACCGGCTGCCAGGGCACGAGCTGGAAGCCAAGGCCGCCGTCGCCGGTGATGGTCTCGATCATGGCGAAGCGGCCGCCGGCGAGGTTGGTCGTGCCCACGAGTTTGCCGGCGACGTAATCGCCGGACTCGGCTGGCATGAAGGTCATGCCGCGCGCCGCCGCCATGTCACGTCCGGCGCGGGCGATCTCGATCCGCTCCAGCCTGGCGATCAGGTCCCGCGGCGCGCGGACGCTGCCGTCGGCCAGCCGGACCGCATGGCCCTGGTCGACGAGGCTTTGCCGTCGTCGCTCCATGGCCTCGCTGACCTCCCGCCCGAACCCTACGGCGGCGAGCGGTGTGCGGTTCGGCGAGGCCAGCTCGCGGTCGAGCCAGGTTGCCCCGTCGCTGCCGATCTGCTGCTCCAGGTCGAGGGTGGTGAGCACCCGGACCGCGTTGTTGACGCCTCGCCGGGCGTCATAGCCGGCGGCGCGCTGCTCGAAATCGTTCGGGATGCGCCACTGGTCGGCGTCGATCCGCTCGACGATGCCGGCCCGACGCAGCGCTTCCAAGCGCCGAACATGGCTGCGGACATAGCGGTTGTGGTCACCGCCGGGCACGCGCACCAAGCCGCTGTCGGCGAGAGCCCTGTGCTCGCTCGGACGGTAGGTGCCGTCATGGTCGCGCGCGAGGCTGGCAATGTTACGATCGGCCGGGCGCGGACCGGTGGCGACGCGGCCCATCTGCACGATGCTGCCTTGCTCCGGCGGCTCGGCAGTGCCTTCGAACCTGACATGGTGGACGCGGCCATCCACGCCGTCGATCACGAGGCCGATGCGTTCGCCCAGTTCGTCGTCCAGGCGCTTGCCGATCACGCGGCCGATGACAGGTTCGCCGGGGGCTTGGCCATGCAGCACGTAGCTGCCCACGGCGCGTTCCTCGCCGCGCGCGGAGAGCGCGCGGTTCATCGCCTTGATGATGTCGCCGCGCTGCCCGAGCTCCCGCATCGTGGGCTCCAATCGCTCCGAAAAGGACCAGATCCCGGGTTGAACCTCTCGGGCGAGGCGATAGCGTTCAAGGGTCTTCAGCCGGCCGATCAACAGCGTCTTGTCGAGGTCGGCGCGGAGCTGGCCTGCGTCCGGCCGCAGGTCGAGGAGCCTGGTCGGGATTTCCTCCACCAGCATGCGGTCGAGCCGGGTGAAGCGCTCGGCATCGACCTCCCGCTCCAGGCTGCGCGCTACCTCCTGCTCGGTCTGGCGGCCGAGCTCCAGGGTGACGATCTCGCTCGCCCGTTCGCGGACGCCGTGGGCGATGTAGTCGCCGGCGATGTTGAGCGTCTTGCCGTCGTCGGTGATGCCGCGGACGACGATGTGGGTATGCGGATGGCCGGTGTTGTGGTGGTCGACCGCGACCCAGTCGAGCCTAGTGCCGAGGTCGGCTTCCATCTGCTTCATCAAGTTCCGTGTGGTCTCGCGCAGGTCGGCCAGCTCGACGCTCTCCTCCGCCGAGACGATGAAGCGGAACTGATGGCGGTCCTCGCCACCCCGCTCGAGGAAGGCGTGACCGTCCTCCACGTCCCTCTCGGCCGAATAGAGCTGGCCTTTCTCGCCATCGCAGGTCACGCCGTCGCGCTGGAGGTAGCGCAGGTGGGCGTCCACCGCCTTGGCGCTGACGAACTGGCGCCCGCGCGACGCTCCCCGCTGGGGGTTCAGCTTCACGATGCGGGCCTTGACGGCGATCCTCCGCGCTCGCGTTCGGACGCCGCTTCCGTCCCGGCTCCAGGGACTGCGTCCTTTGAGGGCGATCGCGGCCGAAGCGCCGCGCCCGCGCGCGTTGAACCGGCCGCCTCCCGTTCCGGACCCGGCCAACCGGTTGGGATCGCCGCCCGCCCGGCGGATGGCCTGATGCACCTCGCCCATGAAGGTCGCCGGGCGAGTGCGTAGCGCGCGCACGCGTCGGCCGGGCATTGGCCGGCCTTCCCGGTCTCGGATCCTGCCGGGACGAAGACGGAAGTCGTCATCGTTGCGCGCCATGAAGGAACGATCGGCACCCGGGGTATGGCTCGCAAGAGCCAGAACGTGGCTGTCGGGCTACGGCGCAGAAAAACGTGCGGCAGCGTAGGTTCGCTGTTGGCACCTCGCGGGCGGCGGCTCTCGATGCATTGAAAAGAAATGAGAAATCGACTCAACCGCGGCGCGCGCACCTCGCCATGAGATCACGAGCCGGACAAAAAACAATGTGCAGACAAAGCCTTAGGAACGAAGTTCCGGCAGCGGGGCCACCCGCTTTATCTTGCCGTCCTAATCGGTGGGATGAGTCTGATCTTCTTCGCCATCGTCGTCTCTCCTCTATAGCACGCAACGTCCTTCTTCGCTTCGCGGCAATGCGCCGTTCCACGACGGTTGAGAGTTCCGGTGCGCCGTGCAGTCCTCCGCGCTCAGCGACGGGGTGGGATGGCTGCGGTCGTGCAGCGCTCGAACCGTCGCGGCGCATTTTTCCATCGGATTGACGGGGCATCATCACAGGCAGTCGAGCGTGGTCCGACACCGCAAGCTGTGCGGCCACAGGCAACGTATGGCCTGCCCCGCTGCAAGAGGTTTGCTGAGATGGATGTAACAGTCTGCGTCAACGTATTCGGCCTCGACATCAAATGTCCTGCCAAGATGGAGATTCGCACGCTCGGTTCCTGCTAAGATACACGGCCTCGAAAGGGCCATTGCCTGACGACAGGTTTGCCGAACGTCGATCGACTGTTGGGCCATCTATTCGCGTACCACTCGCAGATCCTTTGCAGCTCGATCGTCTTTACATAACCGCCCCGACCGCTAGAGATTCGTCATGCCGCGACAGGGTCGGCAGCAAACGGTCTGCCGCGCGCCAGCACGGCCCAGACAATTCGAGCCAACTTATTGGCCAGGGCGACGACAACGACATTACGCTTTGCTCTTGCAAGGAGACCGCGCAACCATGCTCCCAGCAGTGTGCTGCTCGCTGCCAAACCTGGCAGCGCCGAGCGGGCGCCGTGGATAAGCAGCACGCGCAAATAGCGGTTTCCTCGCTTTGTGATTCCAACTAACCGGGGATTGCCACCTGTCGTTACTTGACGCGGCGCAAGCCCGAGCCATGCAGCGAAGTCTCGCCCGCGTTCAAAAGCCGCCGCATCGCCCACGGCGGCAACAATTGCCGTACCGTTCAGCACACCGATTCCAGGAATGGATTGGAGACGCTGCGTGGCCTCATCCGACCTGGTCATTGCCTTAAATTCGCGGTCGAAGGCGCCGATACGTGCGTCGAGTTCACGCATCTCGGCTACCAGATCCCCGACGAATCGCTGCATTCGGGCCGACACCGCGACGATGTTCGGAAGCTCCGTTCGCAACCATACTTCAAGCTTGGTGCGACCTTTCGCGATGGTCACACCGCGCTCGAGAAGCAGAGCCCGGAGCTGATTGATCAATGCAGTTCGTGCGGCAACCAGCCGAGCACGGCTGCGGTGCAGGGACTGGACATCGAGTTGCTCTTCCGTCTTCAAAGGAACAAATCTCATAGTAGGCCGCGTCGCTGCTTCAGCGATGCCCTCCGCGTCTCGGTCGTCATTCTTTTGCGATTTGACATACGCTTTGACGTATTCTGGAGGCATTAAGCGCACGTCATGACCTAACGCCACCATCTGCCGTCCCAGATGATGTGCTCCACAGCATGCCTCCATGCCAATAACGCACGCGGGCAGTCTTTGGAGAAAGGCCGCGAGCGAACCAGGACGCATACGACGACGAAGGACGACCTGTCCGGCCGCATCGAGCGCAACCAAGCTGCAGACGTTCTTGCCGAGATCAATTCCGATTACCTTGGCCTCCATAGCTCATCCTTTCCCACGCTTGTGAACCCTGAAAACCTATCTTGGAGCGTCAGGGGCAGGCCATCCCATAAGATAACGTGCGTCCCGTCGTCCTTGGTCTGCACCAGTCCTCATCCGCCGCAGCGGAGCTCCATTGTTCAGTTGGCGGCCGTCGGGATGACGGACCGCAGCATCAAAGGTCCCGGTCGCGCGCTCATGCTTGGGCTCCCAGCAGCTTGCCATCCTTCCGGGCGGCGCGTGCTTGGTTTTCGCTGGTGCTGGCCGCCGCATCGCCAACGTAGCAGGTTCCATCCGTCCACATGGCGTGCATGATCACGGCCAGCTTGCGCGCCACGGCCACCGTCGCCTTGCGGTGGCAGCTGCGCCTGGCCAGCGCCAAGCCCCACGTCTGCACCTTGTCGCGACCCTTGAAGCGCGTCATCAATGCCGACGCCGCCTCGTACAACGCTCGCCGAACATCCCCATCGCCGGCCTTGCTGATGCGACCCTGGACGTCGATCGATGTGCCGGATTGCCAGCGTCGCGAGGTCAGCCCGAAGTACGCCGCCACGTCACGTGAGCGACGGAAGCGCGACGGATCGTCGATCGCCGTCACGAAGCTCAACGCCGTCACCGGACCCACGCCTGGGATCGCCATGAAGCGCCGACAGAGCTCGTGCCGCGCGACGAACTTCACCACCAAGTCGTGCAGCCGGCGGTATTGCTTCCACAGCATCGCCCGTGCCGCCAGCATGGCGTCCATCAGTTCGCTGGTCAGCGCATCGTCGGCCACCGCCTCGCGCACCGCCGCGTCGAAGCCAGTGCGCCCTGTGCCCTTGATGCGGATGCCGAAGGCCTTCAGCGAGTGCCGGATGGTGTTCTCGAGATCCAACACCTTGCGTTTGAGATTGCGCCGTTGCGTCAGCAGAAGCCGCAGCCGGTAGCAGCTCTCCGCCTTGATATGGGCCTGCCGGAACCAGCCGGTTCGCACGATATGCGCCAACGCCAACGCATCCGTCGCATCGGTCTTGTTGCGCTGCGCTGACATGGCCGCGCGCACGTGCCCGGTCTCCAGACAGACCGCCGGCAGACCGCGCTTGACGAGCTCGGGCTGCAGCCAGGGCGACAGCGATCCGGCCTCATGACCCGCGCGCCGTAGCCGCGGCAAGAACGGCTTGAGGGCTGCCGCGATCGCGTCCGGATCGGTCACCACCTCCGTCTGCATCTGCACCTCGCCCTTGTCGTCGACCACGCAGATCGCTGTCCGCTCCATAGACACATCGAGACCCGAGAAGAATTCCATCGCTCGCCTCCTGCGTTGCTGCTTCACCGCAGCGACGTTAACAGCAGGCGCACCCGACAATTGCCTTTCGCCGGTGCCATACGGTGCACACCGATTACGGGCCGCAGTCCTAATCAGGCCACTCAAGTCAAGATGCTCGTTCGCTTTTCTTCGATCTACCTTCCATCGTCACCTACCTTTCTCACTGCGTGAACAGCGGCCAGAGTCCGTCCGTCAACACGCATGCGGTTTGCAATCTCCAGGCGGGGTCCATGCGTTCCTTCGCGATCAGCACAGGGCCGTCGCATGCTCTTCAACAGTCGTAACAAGGTGGTCCAAGCAGTCATAGCGCTCTCATCCTCGAGGGATGGCAGCCGGCAAGATAGCGGACATTCCCTGTTTCGCGGCCCCGCCAGGGGACACTCACCGCGCGCGCGGGTCTCGATCTCATCTCCTCTCGTGCAAGTTCTCGGCAACTCCAACTACAAGATGACCGGCCATGCCCGACACGACATCGCTACGCCGGCTTCAACTTGACCTTCTCGATCACCTTCGCACCGAAGCCCACTTGGAACTCCGTGCCGTCGATCCACATACGGTGCAGGATGCCCGCCAGCTTGCGAGCGACGGCCACGATCGCGCAAAGCATGCTCGTCCGCTTTGCGACCCGGAGCCCCCAGGCCCGCAAGGCAGAGTAGCGCTTCACCCGCAGCAGCAAGCTTGCAGCGGCCTCGCAGAGAGCTTCGCGGACAGTACCATCACCCTGCTTGGTTATGTGCCCTTCGAAGTCGATGGATGTACCGGATTGATGTCGCCTGGGCGTCAAACCGAAGTGCGCCCCAACCGTTCGTGATCTGGTGAAGCGCAGCGGATCATCGACGCCAACCTTGAACGACAGCGCGGTAACGGGACCAACGCCCGGCACGGTCATGAGACGTCGACAAACGACATCATGTTGCACGACCCGCAGAAGGATCTTGTGCAGTCGATTGAAGCCCTCCCAGACGGCCCGGCGCACGTCCAGCATGGTCTCGATCATTGTCGTAAAGACGATGTCGGTACGCTCGACCAGCTCGCGCACCCGCGCTTCGAAGCCCGCTCGACCGACCGGGCCGATCAACAATCCATAGGTCCTGAGCGCTCCTCGAATGTGATTCTCCATGTCGATGAGCTTGCGCTTCAACAGCTTGCGGTTGGACAGCAGCGTGCGCAGCCTCTGCGCCTCGATGTTCTTGACATGCACCGCCCGGAACCAACCCAGCCGCATCATCTGAGCAATGCCGCGGGCATCGTTACGGTCGGTCTTGTTGCGCATGGCCGACAGAGACACATGCATATGTCGCGCTTCCACGACGATCACCGGAAGACCGGCCGGGTGCAGCTCACGATAGAGCCAAAGTCCAATCGACGACGCTTACAAGCCTATCCGCTGCAGGTCATCGGCGAAGCCCGCCAGTGCCGAGCGGATCGCTTCCGGTTCGGTCGGAACCTTCGGTTCGCGGACGTTCTTGCCGTCCTGGTCCACAACGCAAAGACTAGGGCTGAGACTCATTAAATCCACCATACGATAGCAGCAGCGAGGCAGACGGAGGCGAGGAAGTTTCGAGCGAGTCTGTCGTATCGGGTGAAGACGCGTCGGAAGTCTTTGAGGCGGCAGAAGGCATTCTCGATGAGATGTCGCTGCCTGTAGGTCTTTTTACTGAAGCTGAAGGGCTGTTTGCGGTTTGAGGTATTGGGGATGACCGGCTTGGTGCCGCGCTCGGTCAGCCATTGCCGCAACTCGGCGCTGTCATAGGCCTTGTCGGCGAGCAGCTTCTTGGCGGCCTTTGTGCGTCGGATCAGGCGCTGAGCTGGTGGACAGTCGTGCGCTTGGCCGCCGGTCAGGAGGATGGAAAGAAGGCGGCCTTTAGCATCTGCGAGTGCATGGATCTTCGTGTTGCGCCCTCCACGAGAGCGACCGATCGCCTGTGTCTGCTCCCCCCTTTTGCGCCCGCAGCAGAGCGATGCGTCTTGATGTGCGTCGAGTCGATCATCTGGGTGGCGGTTGATCGACCGCGCCCCGCAAGTTCGCGAAACAAATTCTCCCAGACGCCTCGCCGAGCCCAGCGCGTGAAGCGATTGTAGATCGTCGTATGCGGGCCGTACTCCGGCGGACAATCCTTCCAGCGACAGCCACTTCGCAGCACATGCAGGATACCGCTGATGACACGTCGATCATCCGCTCGCTCCTTGCCCCGTACGTCGGTCGGCAAGTGTGGTTCGATCCGCCGCCACTGATCGTCGTCGAGCCAGAATAGGTTGCTACGCATCTGCTGCTCCGTTTGACAGCAGAGAATCAACAACCGATTCTAATCGCAACCAATTTATTGGGTTTCAGCCCTAGTCCTTGCTGCGGCCCTTGCGGCCCCCAAGAACTTCGGCGTGGCTGGCGGCTCCGATCGCCTTCACCATCTCGAAGATGCGCTTGCGCACGCGGCCTTCGCGAATCTTGTAGTAGGCGCGGACCAGCTCCAGGGTCTCGCGCTTGATCAGCGGATCCTTCTCCTGCTCGAAGGGCGTGGCGGCCTCGCCGAAGCCGCTCTTGCGGCCGCGGCCCGACATCGGCCGGCCAGCCAGTGCATTCGACGGCATCTCGTCGAAGAAATAGGAGACGGGAACATCCAGCACCTTCGCGAATTCGAAGAGCCGGCTCGAGCCAATGCGGTTGGAGCCGCGCTCATACTTTTGAATCTGCTGAAAGGTAAGTCCGACCGCCGTCCCGAGTTTCTCCTGGCTCATGCCGAGAAGAGTGCGTCGCTGGCGCATGCGCGCTCCGACGTGAACGTCAACGGGATGCGATCTCGCCATGGGGTCCCCATCTTTCCGGATACAACACGAGGTAGAACGTCGCTTCGGCACAAAAGTGCCGCCCGGGCCCTGTTATACCGTCCTGATCTCATATGTGCAGAAATGCATATCTACGCGAGCAGGCCGCATATCACTTTAACCCCTTCCGAGTACAATGCAAGCCGAACCTTGTTCGTTAAATGTCTGAATTCCTATGCATTTTCAGCATCACCGAAACGAGATGAGACAATCAGCACAATCGTAGCGACTGCAAAAAGGGCGAGCAGAATCCAGTCACCCCACCGTCCGTAAGGTGTGACGGCACGGGCTATCGGCAGTGGGTGATCGATGATCCCTTCCTGTTGCATATCGAGCGAAGCAAGCACCCGGCCATAGGCATCTATGATGGCCGATACGCCGGTATTGGCCGCGCGGATCATCGGCAGCCCTTCTTCGATCGATCGCATGCGGGCACTGGCGAGGTGCTGGTACGGCCCACTCGACAGGCCGAACCAGGCGTCGTTGGTGACGTTCAGCAACCAGCGCGGCCGCGCGCCAGGACCGGTGACGGCGGCGGGAAAGATGACCTCGTAGCAGATCACCGGCGACACCGATGGCAGGCCCGGCAAATCCAGCGTCATCCGCGCCTCGCCTTCCTCGAACGAGCCGCGGCCGATGAAGCCGGCAACCGGAGCGAGCTGGCGGTGAAAGGGGATATATTCTCCTAGCGGAACGAGATGGACCTTGTCGTAGTGAGCGACGATCGCCCCCGCAGGATCGATCACCAGCAGCGAATTCCAGACGCCGTCGCCCCGCACGCCGGTGCTGCGCGCAGCGCCGGTCAGCAGATAGCCGCCCGGCGGGGCTGCCGCCCCCATCACCTTCAGCGCCGGTGAACCCGGCTCGACGATGAACGGCGGCGCCGTTTCCGGCCAGACCACGGCGCTCAGCCGGTCGAAACCGTCGCGCCGGCTCATCTCCACGAGCTTGGCCAGTTGCCGCGCCCGGTTTTCAGGCTGCCACTTCTCCGCCTGAGGCGTGTTGGGCTGGACGACGCGCACCAGGGGGCCTTCGGCAGCATTGACCGGCGCCATGGCCAACTGCCCACCGAAGCCTGCAATGCCGACCAGCGCCAGCGCTGCAATCGATGCCCGCCATCCCGCCGCCGGAGCGGCGAGCACGAGGAAACTCAGGAGGCCGAGACCGTAGACGCCGAACAGCGACACGCTTTGGAGCAGCGGCGTGGCGAAGGCCCAGACATGGCCAAGCGGGTTCCACGGGTAGCCGGTGAAGACATGCCCGCGCAGCCATTCCGCCGCCGTCCAGCCGATGGCCAGCAACAGCAGCCGGCAATGACGCCCGCCGAGGCGCGGCCAGCGCAATGCCGCCCACTTGGCTGCCATGCCTGCAAGTCCTGGAAAGAACCCTAGGATCGCGGCCAACCCGATCACGATGGGCGGCCCGGCAAAGGCGAAATCTGCGGGTGGCACGAAGAAGGCGTCGAGGATCCAGTAGGAGCCGACTGCAAAATGACCGAGACCCCAAGCCCACCCTCGCCACAGCGCGCTTCTCGGTCCTGAGGCCGTGTCCCACTGCCAGACGAAGACGACCATCCCCAGCACCGCGAGGGGGAGCCACTGCAATGGCGGCATGGCGAGCGCAGCCAAAGCGCCGGCGACAAAGGCGACGCCAACGGCGCGCCAGCCCGTAAGGTTCTTCACGATGGTGCTGCGGTCAGGCGACCGGCGCCGACTGGGTCGGTGGCCGGACTCGCAGGCGGCGGATGCGCCTCGGATCAACGTCGAGAATTTCGAACTCCACACCGGAGGGATGACGAACGACTTCACCGCGCTCGGGAATACGTCCGAGCAGCGAGAAGATTAGGCCGCCAACCGTGTCGATTTCGCGTCGCTCGTCGTCGGACAGAACGCGGCCGATCTCTTCCTCGAGCAGCTCGATGGGCGTGCGACCGTTGACGTCGATCGTGCCATCGACGCGACGCGCCACCGTCGGCGTCTGAGCGACGTCGTGTTCGTCTTCGATCTCGCCCACGATCTCTTCGACGAGATCTTCGATGGTGAGAAGCCCGTCGGTGCCGCCGAACTCGTCGACCACCAGCGCCATGTGCGTGCGCGAGCGGCGCATGTCGAGCAGCATGTCGAGCACCGGCAGGGTCGGCGCCACGAAGACGACGCGGCGAAGTATGTCGCGCAGATTGAACTTCTTGGCCGTGCCCCAATAGGCCAGCACGTCCTTGATGTGGATCATGCCGATCACATCGTCGAGCGACTCGCGATAGATCGGATAGCGCGAATGCGCCTCGGCCTGGATCAGGCGCACGACTTCATCGAGCGGCGTATCGGCAGCGATGGCGGAAATATCGACTCGCGGCACCATCACATCGGCCACGGTCTTGTCGCGCAGCTTCAGGATGTTGGCGAGAAGGACGCGCTGATCCTCGCTGATCGGCGTATCGCTCTCGGGCGTTTCCTCGATCAGTTCCTCGATCGCCTCGCGAACGGCTTCATTCTTTTCGCGCCGCCGGAGGCGACGCAGGATTGCACGCAGCAACCCGCCATTAGAGGGCGCCTCGGCGATCGATGATGAAGTCGAAACCGCGGGCTCGCTTGTAGACGCCGGGCCATGAGAGCCCGGCCGTGTACTGTGCGCTGTGGAGTCCGGCATGATCGCTAAGATAGGCTATCGCTCCCCCGTTGCAATCATGGAAGTTCCTGATGCGTTCCTGCAATTTGCCTTCCGGCTCGACAGTTCCGGCTTTCGGCCTTGGCACCTGGCGGATGGGCGAGAGTGCAAGGCGGCGCGCCGAGGAGCTGGATGCGCTCATGTACGGCCTCGATCTCGGCTATCCGATGATCGACACGGCGGAGATGTACGGTGACGGCGGCGCCGAGGAAATCGTCGGCGACGCGCTCCAAGGCCGCACTTCGCTGCCGTACATCGTGAGCAAGGTCTATCCGCACAACGCCACGCGCAGCGGCACGGTTGCCGCCTGCGAACGCAGCCTGAAGCGGATGCGGATCGACCGGATCGACCTCTATCTGCTGCACTGGCGCGGCGACGCGCGCATCGAGGAAACCTTCGAGGCATTTCATCGCCTGCGCGACGCCGGCAAGATCGCTGACTTCGGCGTCAGCAATTTCGACCTGGACGACATGGAAGATGCCGCCCGCCTCGACAAGGGCCTCAACGGCAGCAACCAGGTGCTCTACTGCCTGTCGCGTCGCAGACCCGAGTTCGACCTGCTGCCGTGGATGCGCAAGCGTTCGATTCCGCTGATGGCCTATTCGCCACTCGACCAAGGCGGACTGCTGCGCAAGGCGTCACTCAAGAAGCTGGCCGACGAGGTGGGCTGCACGCCAGCGCAGCTCGCACTCGCCTGGCTGCTCGCCCAGCCCGGCGTCGTCACCATTCCGAAGTCGGCAAGCCGCGACCGCGTGAAGGAGAATTTCGGCGCGCTCGACGTCAAGCTCTCGCCGCAAATTCTCGCGGAACTCAACCGCGCCTTTCCACCGCCCAAGGGCAAGCAGCCTCTCGAAATGCTCTAGGGTCAAAACCCAATCAAGTCATTGAATTCGTTCGCCGTTGATGATTCAAGCTCAGGAACGGTGGAGCTTGAAGATGGCGAACGAGTTTTGGCTGAACGATCGCCAATGGTCGGCGATCGA
>WBZX01000519.1_pt1 | contig 34919 bp, 24 predicted proteins | sample 5204211 | NCBI WGS metagenome assembly WBZX01 (sample SAMN12344362, study PRJNA552823) | activated sludge metagenome | biome: Activated sludge suspended growth; feature: Nitrification reactor; material: Wastewater; isolation source: activated sludge from nitrification reactor of wastewater...
GGCGGGCGGCAGCGCCAGTGCGAGCAGTACAGCGGTGGAGCGAGGGAGCATGGGGTGCCGTCCTTGGCGTCTTGCGAGAGGGGTTAGTGGGCTACGGGATGTCGGCACCGGCGACGTCGGCGGAACCGTCGACGCCCGGGCGGTCCTCCGTGCCGTCGATGTCGACGAGCGGGTCACCGGCCTGCCACTGAGCTGCGGTGAGAATGGCTGCGGGTGCGTTCGCGATGTTGAGGTGGAAGTCGCCGCCCGCGTAGCCACCGAACCAACTCGAGCTCTCGGTGGGGCCCATGACGCCGACCGTGGTGATGTTGCTACCCCCGGGGAAGTTGGCTTCGGTCACGGAGTCGGAGATGGTCGCGTTGGAGCACTGGATGTCGCTGGCTGCGTCGGCCCGCGAGAGCAGGAGGCTGTTGCGGACAGTGACGGTCGCGCCCGGGTTACAGAGAATCGACGCGGAGTCTCCGGCCGAACCGACGAACGAGCTGTAGAGGCCGTCGAGTGTCGCGTCGGAGATCGAAATGACCGGAATGTCGAGATTCCCGCCGACAAACGAGTTGCGCACGAGCGCATACGCCCCGTTGTCGAGGGAGATGCCGCCGCCGGCGTTCTGGACGACGCGAGCGCGGTCGAGGTAGAGCGAGGCGTTGTCGACGGCGATGCCGGGGGCCAAGGCATAGCCGTTCTGTGAGACGGAGATGCCTTGGATGTAGACCTCGGCGCTGTCGTCGATGGCGAGGGTGGAGGTGTTGCCCGAGGTCCTCGCCCACAGGGGCACCATCATGTCGTCGGGGTTGGCGTCGAGGATGGCCCAGACGGCATTGGAGCCGGAGAGGACGATGGCCTCGTCGTAGGTGGGGCCGGAAGAGACGCGCAGGACGGCCATCTCGGCGCCGAGGGAGCCCGCGGCGGCGGTGAAGTCCTCGAAGTCCTGACCTGCACCGACGGTGTGGACATCGGCTTCGTCGAAGCACTCGCCTGTGGCGATGCGGCAGGCCGAGTCTGGGCACTGCTCGTGGAACGCACACCCCATGCAGGTATTGACGGCGGCATCGCAGATGGGTGTGGCGCCGCCGCAGCCGTCGTCGTTGCTCGCGGTGCACTGGACGCACTGGCCGTCGTCGCGGCATGCCGGGGCGCCAGCATCCTTCGCCGCGCACTGGGCATCACTCTCGCAGGGCGAGCAGACCTCGTCGATACAGATGGGCGTGCCGGGCTCACCGCACGCCTCATCCCCCGCGCACCCCTGCGGCCCCGTCGAGCTGGACCCGGCGGTGGTGCTCATCGTGCTCCCCGTCATGCTCGAGGTGCTCGAGCTGGGGCCGGTGCTGTCGGTCGTGCTGGCGCTGGCGGAGCTGCCGACGCTGCTCGAGCTGTCGTCGGCGACGGCGTCGCACTCCGGGTCATCCGCGAGCGCCTTCATGCCGCCGCACGGGGCGTAACACATGTCGTCGTCGGGACGGATCGGCACGCAGCCGTCGGTCACCGTCGGCTCGCAGGTTCCGCTCGCGCAGTATGGCTTGTCGTCGCCGTGCTTCTCGCGGCAGGTCGCGTCGCCGTCGGCGTTGAAGCAGTGGTTCGGGTCGCGCACGATGGTGGAGTTCGTGCACGCGAACGCGACGCCGAGCGTCGCGCCGAGCAGCGGGGAAACGATTCGCCGGGGGTTCATCATGGGAAACGACCTTCCTGGAGGCTGAGGTGCGCGACGATGACGGGCCGATCAGAAGCGCCCGGAGACACTGAAGCCTACGAGCCGCGAATTCAACACTACTGCGGCGCCGATGCGACGCCGCTTGCGGAGTACCACGTCGGTCACGACCATCGCGATGCCGCCGGCCACCAGCGCAGCCCCGACCCCGACGAGCGCCAAGCCTCCGGTGTCGCGCTCGACCTCGCGAAAGGCACCGGCGTCGCCCGGTACCCGCTCGCGCTGCGCTGGCCGAGTGGCCAACACGGCGCCCGCGACGACGCCCGCGAGTCCGACCGCGCCGATGGCGATCCCAGCCCCGCCGACCGCACCGAGCGGCGTGGTCGGCTTGGCCGGCGTGGTCGTCGGCGGCGACCCCGAGGGCTCGGTCGCTGCACTTGCGGGAGAGCCGTGCTCGTGCCGCGTCGCCGTCTCCGACGGTGCGCGGGATGGCACGGGCTCGCTCGGCGTTGCAGGGCTGGCCGCGGCATCGTCGAGGCGCTGTGCCTGCGCCTGCAAGGCCTCGTACTGGCGCACGAGCAGGTCGTCGAGACGGCGGACGACGTCCTCGTGCGTGCACGGGTCGCAGCGCCCCTCGCGATCATCGATCGGCACCAGCGTGCCGTCGAGCTGCGCGGTCACGACGTACTCGAAGCCCAACGCTTTCGGTGTCGATCGCACCGCCACCTTGATGCTCGCGCGGCCCCGCTCCACGATGGCGACACCCGCGTCGCGGGCTCGCAGCTCTGCCTGCTTGCGCACGCGCTTGGTCACGAGATCCGCGAGCACCGTGACGCCCTTGGTGTCGACCTGCAGGCCCACACCGAGTGGAGCCTGTGGATCGGGTTCGCTCGCCGTGGTGCGCGTCGACGCACGGGCCGGCGTGGCCGTAGCGACCGCGACGGCGGTGAGGATGACCAGGCTGAGTTTGCGTCGCACGTGCTCTCCGTCCTCGTATCTGTGCAGCGGCTCGCTCGTCGCCACCGCAGAACGGCGGCGGGGGACCCATCGCGGTCGCTCGCTCGCTTCGCTGGCTAGGGGGTCGCCTCCGCGCGGGCACGGCACATCTCGCCGATCGCGGCGGTCTCGGGGTCACCCGCGCGCTCGGTCAGCTGCGCACAACGCCGGAACTGCCCGAGCTGATAGTGCGCGGCGGCCTGGCGACGACGGGCAGCCCGCTTGTCGACCCAGCATCCCTTGCGACGCAAGCCCACCAGCACCGCGTTGAAGTCGCCACGTTCCTCGGCGGCATCGGTCTGTGCACGCAGCGCGGCACAGACCGCACCGTTGGGGTCGTCGATCGGCTGCGACGGCGTCGGCGTCCGACCGGTGGACGACGGCCGCTCGGCGATCGGGGACGTCGAGGCGGACGGCGCGGCCACGGGCACCGACGGCGCCGACACGGGCGTCGTGGCGACCGACGGCGCAAGCTGGGGCTCTTGCGCGTCAACCGAGGGCGCGACGGCCGGCAGACTCGCCCCGCCGGGCGATGCGGTTGCCGCGCTCGCAGGCACGACCGCGGCCCCACCCTCGTCGCCTCCGACGTCCACTGCGATCGGGCGCGCGACACCGGGCTCGTCGACGTGCGGTGCCGGCGAGCGCAGCCACCACCAGCCGATCAGTCCACACACGGGCAGGATCGCCGCAAGCACGGCGACGCGAGGCCACCGCGGCGACTCCCGGGGCTCGCCTGGCGCGGTGCTCTCGCTCGTCCGCTCGTCGGTGACGGCGGGCGCGAGTGTGTCGGTCGACCCGCCGAGCCGATCGAGCACCTGCTCGAGCTGCGCCTGCACGTGCACCATCGAGGGCCGCCGCTCGGGCTCGCGGGCCATGCAGGCGTCCACCAGCTCGACGAGCGCATCGGGGAGCTCGAGCTGCAAACGCCGGAGCGAGGGCGCCGGCTCGGCGGGATCGAGCTTGCGCGCGACCAGCTCGCCGGCGGCCAGGCCCGCCAGCGGTGCGACGCCCGCGAGCATCTCGTGCATGGTGACGCCCCACGCGAACACATCGAAGGCGCAGCGCGCCGCGGCACCCGAGGCCTGCTCGGGCGACATGTAGAGCGTGGTCCCGGGTCGCTCGAACACCGCGGTCACCCGCGGTGCACCGGCATCGCTCGGCTCCCGCGACGCCAACCCGAAGTCGACCAGCCGCGCGTGCTCGCGACCACCGGCCTCATCGACCACGATGTTCTCCGGCTTCACGTCGCGATGCACGATGCGCCGCGCATGCAGGGCAAGCAGCGCACTCGCAATGTCGAGCCCGATGCGAACCGCGCGGGCGGCCGGCAATGCGCGTTCGCTGGCGAGGATGCGGGACAACGGTCGCCCGCAAGCGCGCGCCGAGATCACGAACGGCAGATCGTCGCACTCGCGCAGCCGACCAGCCTCGAGCGGGCGCACGATATGCGGATGATCGCCGAGTTCGGCGACCAGCTCGACCTCGTTGCGAAGGCGGTACTCGACGTCGGCACGGCTGGCCGCCTTCGCATGCAGGAGCTTGAGCGCGACCTCGTCACCGCGCTCGCCCCGGACGGCAGCATAGACGGTGGCCATGCCGCCGCGGCCGAGCACGCCGACGACGCGATAGCGACCGCCGAGCACCACGTCGCCCGCGTGGAGCACATCGTCGTCGCCTGGCAGGGCGCCGTAGCGCATACGGCCCGACTCCTCCCGCTCGCGGACCCGCTGCGCCATCACTCGCCGACGCCCTTCCAGCCGACCATCGGACCGTTGCTGCGCATGTGGATGACATAGGTCTTGCGCGCGTCGAGCCGCAGCTTCGGCAGACGATGCCAGCCGGTCTCGCCGATGCGGCGCCACGCGAACGCGTGGGAGCCCGCCCGCAAGCGCGTGTCGATGGTGTCGCCGATGACGTAGACCCTGCCGTCGACCTTGACTTCGCCCGTGGCCATCATCTGCGTGAAGCGTACCTTCACCCACGGACGCGGCGCGGGCGTGGCGGCCTTCGACGGCGGCTCCGGGGTGACCGCATCGACCGCGGACGCCGAGTTCGGCGCGGCCGGATCGATGCCCACGCCGGACGCCGCGGCCGGAGCCCCCAGCGGCGCGAGCTCAGGCGAGACCGCGGGCGCGGGCGTCGGCGCCGGATCGATGCTCGCAGCGGGCGAGGCCGCGGCGGGCGAGGCCGCGATCGGACCCGCCGGGATCGCGGCCCCATCCGACGCGGGCAGCAGCGGCGCAGTCGAGCCCGAACTCGGCGCAGTCGAGGCCGAACTCGGCGCCTGCGGATGGGTCGATGCCGCCGTCGCGTCGCGCTCGAGCGCGCCGGGCTCGACGACCCCGGAGACGTCGGACGCGACCCGCTCGTCCGCGTCGAGGGCGTTGCGCCATCGCTCCCATCGCAGGATCACGGCAAACAACGACACGATGCCGACCGCGGCGAAGGCTGCCCACGCGGCCCCGGCTGCGTGCCGACGATCGAGGCGCCGCAGCCACGACCATCGCCGCCAACCGACCGCACTCGCGGTGCGGGTGACGGCGATCTCGGTCACGGTCGCGCCAGGCCCGACCTGGCCCGCGGTCGCGCCGGTCCGCGGAGCGTCCGCCGCGGCGGAAGCGGGCACGCGCGGGCCGGCCGTGGGCGAAGCCGCGGCGCCGAGCACCGGCGCAGCCGCGCGCGGCCGGCCGAAGACCTCCGTGCGCGCCTGCTTCGGCGCTGCGTCCTGCGGGCCAGCAGGCTCCGTGACCGACGGCGTGCTGCGCTCGGGCCCGCCGCGACCCGGCTCGACGGATACCGCGGGCGCGGGCGCGGCCGCGGAGCGGATCTCGCCGCCCGCCGCGTCCGCCATCGCAGCGTGATCCAGCGCCGCGAGCAACGCCCGCAGCGGCTCGGGGATCTCGAGGTCGGCCTCGGTGTAGCCCGACTTCGGCAATCGACCGAGGTGCACGGCATAGAGCGCGCGCAGGTCGGCAGCGGTCGCGCGGCCGCCCTGCCACGACGCGAGCCGAGCGATCGCCTCGGCCGCACTCGCGAATCGATCACGCCGCTTCGCCACCAAGCCGTCGTAGAACACCCGCAGCTCCCCAGGGACATCGTGCCGCTGCAGCCGCGGGCTCTTGCCATCGAGCGCGGCGAGCAGCAGATCGTGGCGGATCTCGTCGCGGAATTTCCGGCCCTCGACCAGCTCGTAGAAGATGGCACCAACCGCGAACAGATCGCACTGCTGCGAGGCATCACCGCCGGCCTGCTCCGGCGACATGTAGCGGACCTTTCCCTTGATGTGCTGACGCGAGGTCTGATCGTCGAGCGACTTGCCGATCCCGAAGTCCATGATCTTCACCTCACCTGCGGAGCTGATGATCACGTTGCTGGGCGTGAGATCGCGATGCATGATGCCGAGCCGCCGGCCATCGATGGCGAACTCGTGGGCGTAGCGCAAGCCCTCGAGGATCGAGCCGATGACGTACACCGCCATCGCCATCGACAGGCGCTCGCCTGCGCTGCGCAGACCGCCCAGGAACTGCGCGAGGTCGATGCCGTCGATTCGCTCGAGCTCGAGATAGACCACCCCGGCGTGCTCGCCGAAGTCGACCACCTGCACGATGTTGGAATGCGACAGCTGCAGGCCGAGCTTGGCCTCGTTGAAGATCGCGTCGCGCTGCAGCTCGCTGGCGCCGATCAGATCGGGCGGCATCTTGAGTGCGCAAACCTTCTTCACGCCGGCGTGGCCGTGCTTGTGCGCCAACCACACCTGCGCCATGCCGCCGCGACCCAGCGGACGGAGCAGCTCGTACTTGCCCGCGAAGAGCAACCCGGCATGCAAGGCGGCTGCGCCGGGCTCGGGTCTCGCCTGATGCGGTCGCGACATCCTGGACCTGGCCGGTATCGTACCAACGGGACAGGTCGTTGCAGCGCTTGGTTGCAGCGGGGGGAAGGACACACGCGCGGCGCGATCGCGATCGAATGGCCAATCGGCCACACGCGACCTCGCGGGGTCCCATCGGCTCGGCGCCGTGGCTGGTGCACGGTGATCGAGCGCCCGTCGAACGTTCGCGCCGCGCACTGTCCTCGCGCGAGGACAGTTCGCACGCCGACGCGCCGTCACCCCGTGCGTCGCGGCGACGGACTTCGCCATGTCCGATGACGGGCGTCGGGCATCACCCGATCTCGAATCCGCGCGCGCGTCGACTGCGGGAGTCCGCGTTGCGGCGGCTCGATGCTCGCGCTACACCTCGCGCACGCATGCCCATGACGCGCATCGTCGTATTGTTGCTCTCGCTCGTCGCGTGCGTGCACGAGGCTCCCGCCAGCCGCAACGTGCACTTCGCGACCGCGAAGATCGATCCCGTCTCGCAGGATGATTTCGTCACCCTCGGTCGCGTCGTCGAGATCATGGACCACGACGACAAGCTGCGCCTGCTGGTCGTGGGGCACACCGACAGCGTCGGCACCGACGAAGCCAACCGCGTGCTCGCGTTCCAGCGGGCCACCCGCGTCCGCACGCTCCTGCTCGGCGTCGAGCCCGACCTCGCGCACCGCAGCTCGATCGCGTACTACGGGAAGTCGCGACCGATCGCCGACAACGCCACCGCCGAGGGCAAGGCCAAGAATCGCCGCGTCGAGCTCTACTTCTACGTACCGGAGAACGGCGTCGAGAACGACGTCAAGCTGCAACGCGAGTTCGGCGGGGGGCTCGAGTTCGAGGCGTCCGCCTCGGCATCGGCCTCCATCGAATAGCCTACCGCTCCGTGATTGGCGCGGGCGTCACCGCGTCGATGAATGTACCGACCGTGTCGATCCACCCCTCGAGCTCCGCGACCGCCGGCGCGAGTTCGTAGGCGTGGTAGTGCGTCGCCTCGCTCAGGGCGTGCCACGCATAGACGACCCTGCGGGCGAGCTCGGGACGATTCGAGAGCGCCGTGAGAGCGATGAGCTGCGCGCGCATCGGCGTGTCGCGCAGTCCCGGCGCATGGCGGTCGACAAAGGAGGTCACCGAGGCCTCGACCGCCTGGCGAGCGAGGAACGCGACGCAGCGAGGCCACACGCCCTCGGTTGCGACATCACGCTGGGCGATGAGGCCACGCGCCTGCGCGAGCAGCTGTCGCGGCGTCATTGCACCGACTCCAGCAGCGTCACGATGCGCGCCACCTCGGCCACCAGACCGCCGGCATCGCCGACCCAGCCGCCATGCGCTCCTTCCTTGCAGGCGCGAAACGCGTCACCTGCCCGCGAGCCCACGCGCCGGTTCAGGTGACCGAAAACGTCACTCTCGCGATCCGGCTCGCCGAAGAACGCCAGTGCAGCCAAGCGATGCGTCGTCTTCGCTTCGGTGATCGCGGCCTCGAGGTCGCCACCCGAGCTCGAGACCGCGCCGCCCGCCCGACGCCGGATCGCGGCCACACAAGCGGCCTCGATCGCGGTGCGACCGAGTGAAGGCACGAGGCGGAGGAGTACGCCTTCGTCGACCCGATCGGCCGCGCGTAGGAGTGCGCGGGCATCGTCGAGCGCACGTCGTGCAGGATCGTACACCGGGCGGATCTCGAGCACGGAGTTGGGTCCCCGGGTGACCTCGAGGATCTCGGCATCGATCTGCAACCGCCGGATCGCCTCCGGCAGGCGGGTGTCGTGGGTGAACACGAGCACCTGACGCTTGCCCGCGAACTCTTCGAGTACCCGGGCCAAGCCGTCGACCTTGTGCGGATCCATGGCCTGCACCGGGTCGTCGATCACCACGAAGCCGAACGGACTATCCGGCAACGCCATCCGCGGGAGGAAGAGGCTGAGTGCGAGCGCGTTGAGCTCGCCCTGCGACATCACACCGACCGCGACGCCGCTGGTGCCGTCGACGGTGACGTCGACATCGACGTGGCGGCGCGTCTGGGTACCGGCGAGTGAGACGCTGGCGATGTCGACGTTGCTGCGCTGGCGCAGCTGCGCCCAGATGCGCTGGGTATGATCGGCGATCGGCGCGAATCGAGCGTCCCGGATCTGCTGTTCGGTGTCCTTCAGCCATGTCGCCGCCTCGTCGAGCGCCTTGCGCACGTCCGCGCACGCGGCGAGGTCGCGAGCGCGTTGCACCCAGCCGAGCACGCGGTTCGCCGCCGGTCGCCAGTCGGCCTCGAGCAGCTCGAGCCGGGATCGCGCGGCGTCGCGCAGCGTGACGACGTGCTCGACCATCTCGAGGACGTGCCGCTCGAGGTGGTCCGCCAGCTCAGCCGGGGCTGGCGGCGGCGACCAGCGCCCCCACGCCCGCAGCGCATCCTCAAACCCTGCGAGCTCCAGCCGCGCCGCCTCGTGCATCACGGCTGGAGCCGCACGCACGAGGCTGCGCGCCCGCTGACTCAATTGCGTGGCGCGGGTCGCCGCAGCGTCGAGTTCCTCCGATTGGGCGCGAAGGCGTGCGAGCGACTCGCCGCGCGCTTCGGCCCAACCCTCGGACACCGGGGCACCACAGGCCGGGCAGTCGCCGCCGTGTTGCCGATGGTACGCGAGCACATGCTCGAGGATCTCCGCGAGCTCGCCGGCATGGGCCGCGCTCGCGCTCGCCAGCGCATCCCGGTGCGACATGGCGTCCCGCAACGCGATCGCGGCGGTGGTCACCTCCTCGAAGTCCGGGGGCTGCAGCTCAGCGAGTTGTCGCAACATGGCGACATCGGTCTCGACCTGCGCCGACTCGCCCCGCGCGATCGCTTCGATCTGCTCGAGATCCACCTTCTTGCGATCGAGTGCCGCACGGCAGGACTCCGCCTCGGGATGCGCGACGGCGGCGAGCGCAGCGACCAGCGTCTCCTTCTCGGCCCGGTGTTGCTTCGCTTCGGCGTCGAACCGCTTCTTCTCTGCCGTGAGGGCCTTGATCGCGACCGTCACGTCCTCGAGACCAAGGATGCTGCTGAGTTCGTCGAACAGCCGCGAGGGCTCGCCGGAGAGCAGCGTGCCAAGATCGGCGTAGCTGAGGAAGGGGCGGAACGCAGCGATGTCGGCGGTGACCTCCGCGAGCGGGTCTGGGGCTGCGGTGGTGGTCACCGTGCACGCGTCGAGTTCGCCCTGGTCGCCCCAGCTGCGAACACGCTCGAACGCCCGCTCACCTGCGCCGGTGAAGCGCGCAGTGATTCGGGTGTTGCCTTCGTGGAGGTTGCGCCAGCCCTGCCGCCACGCAACGTGGCGGTCTCGCCAACGACTGCTGGTGCCGGTGAGCAGAGCCTCGAGCGCCTCCGCGAAGCTCGACTTGCCGCACCCATTGCGACCGACGACCAGCGTGAGTCCTGGTGCGGGATGGAGTCGTAGCGTCGCCTCGGGACCGATGCCGCGGAAGCCCTGGACGACCAAGCGCTCGAGGTAGATCGGCCGCCGCGTCGCCGCCTGCGGTGGATCGTGCGCGGCCGGCTCGCGGGTGTCGCCCTGGGGCGACGCGAGTTGTCGCGCGAGCGCCTGCCGGCCGCGACACGCGGCATCGACGAGATCTTGCGCAGCGGCGGGAAGCGTCTCGTCGGCGAGCACGCGCTTCAAGATCTCGTCGTGCAGCGATGGATGCATGGCGTGCCTGGATCAGTGGACATGCGGCGAGCGTCGCGACCGGAGTCGACGCGTACGCCCAGCGACGCGCTGGCGCTCGAGGCACGGCCACCGTGGGATCTGTGCAGGCGTGGACGCGCTGGAGCAGGCTACTCCGGCGCTGCAGATCGACGCGACAGGCAGAACCTGAGACGCGACGATTCGGCGATCGACGCGAGCGAGGAGGACCGCGTTCGACGGTCGAACACGCGCAGGCGATCACGATCGCGCGCGCACGTGGCCAGACGATCGCGAGATGGACGTATCGCAGGCGCACAGTGTCCTCGCGCGAGGACAGTCGAACGAATGCGCTCTCGTAGGCTCGCGACACGGCCGAGCTCGCACATCCTAGCCGACGTCTCGATCCCCGCACGTCGACACTTCGATGATGCGCGCGCCGATGATCGAACGAGGATCATCGCGACGCTCATCGCGACGATCCAGCTTGCGAGCGCGGCCGCGTTCCCTGCATACTGCGAACGCGCTCGTCGTTCGAACGAGCGCGAAGCAGCAACGCATGAGCTGACGATCCGCCCGCGCGCGTGCGCGCAGCGAGACCCGTCAGGTCGTCACAGCGCCGCAAGGTCGCCTCCGGAGTTCCCCGTGACCGTCCTCGATCTCGCCCTCCTCAATGACCTCGTCGCCGGTGATGGCGTTGCCATCTGCGTTCGCCAGCAACTCCAACCGGCGGGCGGTCCGGGTGACAAGGTCTTCCCGCCGACCTACTCCACCGGCGATCGCACCCTCAAGTACGCGATCGAGACCCGACGCAGCGACGGCAAGGATGTCCAGGTCGTCCTGCTCGACTCGGTGGCCTCGCAGGCGAATCGAATGGAAGAAGCGCTGCTGGCCGCATGGGAACGCGAGCAGCTGAGCTTTCCGGTGATCGGCGTCGACTTCTCCGGCGACCCAGAGCTCGCGGACATCGGCACGATCACCTCCCTGCAGGCGCCGCATCGAATCGCGGACGCGATCCTCCGCGACGCGACCAATGAGGAAGGCACGCAGCTGTTCCGCGACACGGCCGCCGGGCAAGCCTATACCGACGCGACGATTCGCAACGCGACCGCGGTCTACCAGCTGTGCCCGACCGCGTTGGTGTTCGGCGTATGGGATTCCACCGGACCGAAGGGCGGACTCGGAGCCAAGTTCCAACGACTGTTGACCTCGGAGATCGTCGGCATCGGTGCGGTCGCTGGTTCGAAGGTCGGGAGTCGTATCGATCCGCTCGCGATCCAGGCCAGTGTCCCGGTGTATCACCGTGCAGACGACGAATCAGACTGGACGATCGACGAGGGCGAAGCAAAGAAGGAGAAGGGCAAGCCGGTCCTCTTCAGCCGCAAGGGTGGCGAAGGCAAGGGCAAGCCATCGGCGGTCAACCACTCGAACATTGCGCCTTCGATCGACGAATTCGCCGGCGGGGTCAGCTTCGACGTCGCGACCCAGACCGTCGTGCTTTCGCTCGCGGCCCTGCGACGACTGCGTTTCACCACCGCCCTCGACGGCACGCCGCTGGCCCGGCGCGACGAAGCCGAGCATGCCGCGCGGGTCTCGCTTGCCGCGCTCGCGCTCGCTGCGATCGCGCACCAACGCGCGCGAGGCTACGATCTCCGCTCCCGCTGCCTGCTCGTGCCCGATGGGCCGTTGACGCTCGAGATCGTCCACGGCGACGGATCGCGCAAGCAGACCCAGCTCGCGCCCGACGCCGCCAACCACCTGGTTGCGAAGGCAGCCGCACAGGCGGAGGCGGTCGGCATGGCGTGGGTGCGCGAGCCCGTCCGCCTCAAGCCGGCGCCGAAGCTGGTCGCGCTGCTCAAGCGCAGCCGCAAGGATGCGGCGGCGGGCGCCGACGACGAGGGCAAGTAGCATGTTCGCGATCGGCGTCGAGCTGCTGTCGGGGCGCTACGTCGCGACCGCGTACAATGATCGCGACGCGGCCGAGTGGCCCCCCCACCCCGCACGTTTCTTCTCCGCCCTCGTCGCGACCTGGGCAGACGGGGAACCGCAATCGACGGACGGCGCCGACGAGTATGCGGCGCTCGAATGGCTCGAGCGGCAGCCAGCGCCGGAGATCATCGCGAGTCCGAGCGACGACCTCGCCGCTCGCGCGACGCCCCCCGTGTTCGTGCCGGTCAACGACACCGCGGTCATCTCTGCTCCGGATCGCGACAAGCTCGACGCCGCTGTGAGTCTCTTGCAGAACACGCTCGATGCAAAGGCGCGAGCGAAGGCCGAGAAGGAGATCGTGAAGACCCGCGCCAAGCTGGAGAAGGACACGCAGAAGGCGCTCTCCGCCCCCGCGAAGCCTTCGAACGCGGACCTCGCGGCCGCGGTGGCGCTGCTGCCCGAGCACCGCGTGCGCCAACCGCGAACGTTCCCGAGCATCGCGCCGGGTAATCCAGTGTTTGCGTTCGCGTGGCCCGACACCGACCTCCCGCCCGAGCATGCCGCCGCCATGCAGCGACTCCTGTCGCGAGTGGTTCGACTCGGACACTCGGCCAGCCTCGTGCATGCCCGGCTCGTCACGGCCGACGTGGTGGCGGCCCTCGAGCGCGACGCCAGCGTATTCGTCGCGGACCCGGAGGCCGGTACTCTGGTGGTTCGCTGGGTCAGCGCCGGCCAGTGCGGGCGACTGGTCGACGCCCATCATCGACACCGAGAGATCGAGCCGCGCGTGATGCCGGCGCGCTACGTTCGCTATCGCGAGGGGCGAAGCGCGTCAGCGCTCCCCATCGCCCGCTCGAGCTTCGACGACGAGTTCATGGTGCTGGCGCGCGTCCGAGGTCCGCGTTTTCCGATCACGGCGTGCGTCGGCGTGGCGCGCCAGCTGCGACGCGCGCTGATGTCGGTCGCGCCGCAGCCGGTGCCGGAGATCTTGAGCGGCCACCGAGACGACGGCAGCCCTGCGACGGGCGGCCACCTCGCGATCGTCCCGCTGCCGAACGTCGCGCAGGCGCATGCGGACGGCGCGCTGCTCGGGATTGCGCTCGTGCTGCCACGCTGCGCGACCCATGACGAACGCGCCGCTGTGATGCGCGCCGTGCAAGCGTTCGAGGCCGCGGGCCGCGACGAAGGCGGCCATGCACCGGTTGGTCGGTTGGCGCTGGATGCCCCCTCCCCGCTCGAGCTGCAACGGGTCGTGTGGGGAGAACACGGAAGCACCACGCTGCGCCCGACGACCTGGATCGGCCCCTCGACGCACTGGGCCTCCGCGACGCCGGTGGCTCTCGATCAGAACCCCGGCGATCTCCACGACCCCGAGCCCGCGCGGCGCGTGCTCGCGTTCGACGCGGCGACGACGTGCGTACGGGACGCGCTCTCGCGGCTCGGCGAACTCCCGGAGGCGGAGGTCACGGTGCTGCGCTCCGCCGTGCTGCCGGGTAGCGCGAAGCCGAGGATGCATCCGCGCTACCCCGCCGACGCGAGGCGCCCGCAGCGGGTGCTCGTCCACGTGCGCGTCGTGTTCGCTGCGCCGGTGCGTGGGCCGTTGCTCGTCGGCGCCGGCCGCTACCAAGGCCTCGGACTGCTGCGGCCCGTGACTCCGCGCGCGGCCCAGGAGCAGCCATGACGCTGCCCAGCTTTGCGAGCTTCTTCGAAGCCGTCCACGGTCACGCCGCGTTCCCCTGGCAAGTCCGACTTGCCGCGCAGGTGCTCGACCCGGCCCGCGGCTGGCCCAACCTGCTCGACCTGCCGACGGGCGTTGGCAAGACCAGCGCGCTCGACGTGGCGCTCTACGCCTGCGCCGTCGCGCCGCAGCGGATGCCACGTCGCGTGCTGCTGGTGGTCGACCGCCGCATCGTGGTCGATCAGGGGGCCGAGCACGCGCGCGGCATCCTCGACAGGCTCACGGCGTCGGACGCCCCACCCGCGGCTCGAGCCATCGCCGAGGCGCTGCGAGGCCTGTGGGGCGGCGCCGTCGACGAGCCGCCCTTCGCCGTTGCGACCCTGCGCGGCGGCATGCCCCGCGACAACGACTGGGCCCGCCGGCCCGACCAGCCCGTGCTCGGCGTGTCGACGGTCGACCAGGTGGGTTCGCGACTGCTCTTCCGCGGCTACGGCTTCTCGAGCACGGTCGCGTCGATTCAGGCGGGCTTGGTCGGCAACGACACGCTGATTTTGCTCGACGAGGTGCACCTCGCGGCTCCGTTCGCGCAGACGCTCGACGCGATCGCCGGTCGCTATCGGTGCGACAGCGAAGAGCTCCCACGGCGCTTCGCGGTCGTGAAGATGTCGGCGACCGCGGCAGACCACGACACGTCCGTGGCGCCATTCCGGCTCGCGGCCGACGACGACGAGCATCCCGTGCTCACGCGGCGGCTGGGCGCAAGCAAGCATGCGCGACTCGAAGTGGTCAAGGTGCGAGCGAGCGATGACGAAGCGAGCAAGCGTGCAACGCTCGCCGCGGCCGCGGTGGAGTCCGCGATCGAGCTGCAGACGGACGGCGTCGCAGTGGTCGCCGTCGTGGTCAATCGCGTCGACACTGCGCGCCTGGTGTGGCAGCGCCTCACCGCCCTGCGCCCCGATGCCGGGGTGCACCTCGTCACTGGCCGCATGCGACCGTTGGACCGCGATCGTCTGCTCGACGCGCGCGTGCTCCCGCTGGCGGGCCGCGATCGCACTCGCGCAACCCCGTCATTCATCGTCGCAACGCAGTGCATCGAGGCGGGCGCCGACCTCGACTTCGACGCGATGGTCACGGAGTCCGCCAGCCTGGACGCGCTGCGTCAGCGGTTCGGTCGCGTCGATCGCCGCGGCGAGCGCAGTCGCACGGAATCGGTGATCCTGATCCGGAGCGACGATGTCACGCGGACCGATGATCCCGTCTACGGTGCCGCGCTCGCGACGACCTGGGCATGGATGAGTGGCACGGCACGCGACGGCGTCGTCGACTTCGGCGTTCGTGCACTGCCGGCGGCGGTGGGCGACGACGGGCGGTCCCGAGATGACCTGCTCGCTCCGCACGTCGACGCCCCCGTCCTGCTCCCAGCGCACCTGGATGCTTGGGCGCAGACCAGCCCGCTGCCACATGCGAGTGCAGAGCCCGATGTTGCGCTGTGGCTGCACGGGCCGCAGCGCAACACCGCCGACATCCAGATCGTCTGGCGCAGCGAGCTCGAGCTGGTGTCGTGGCCGAAGGATGGCGATTGTGCGGCGCCCCGTGACGCAGCACAGCGGTGGTGCGAGTGGCTGGCAGCGGTGCGCCCGAGCGCACTCGAGGCGATCACGATACCGCTGCACGCAGCGCGCACTTGGTTGAGCGGCGCGACGGACGACGCGGCGATCGCCGACGCCGTGGCGCAGGCCGAAGCGGCTGAATCACCTGGTCGCCGGCGGACCTCCGAAGAGGTACGGGTGCTTCGCTGGATGGGTGCCGACAGCGTGTTGGTCGCAGCTTCCGCGCTTCGTCCCGGCGACACGATCGTGCTTCCCACCTCGCGTGGGGGCGTGCGCGCGGGCAACTTCGATCCCGACGCGACCGAGCGGGTCGCCGATCTCGGCGACCTCGCGAACCTCCGAGGCCGCGGCGTCGCCACGCTCCGACTCACGGCCGACGCACTCGCAACGTTCGGCCTCGCCGACCATCCGGCGCCACCAGAGCTCGATCCCGACGCGAGCGCTGTGGAGCAGCGAGACGCATTGCGGGCGTGGGTCGAGACCTGGCCCGACGCGCCACCTGCGAGTTTCGTGGGTCGCGACCACGAGTGGACGGCCGCCCGCGAGGCGCTCCAGAGCCGCCGACTCGAGGTCGTCTCACTCCCGGGCGGCGTGCTGCTTCGCGCGAAGCTCATCCCTCATGTTCGGCACCCGGCCGCGCTCTCGGAGCTGGTCACGGAGGACGACGACAGCTCGTTCACCGCCGGGCGACTCGGGCTCGCGCAGCACGGCGACGACGTACGCAAGCTCGCGGGTCACTTTGCCCGCGCGCTCGGACTGTCACCGGCGATGGTCGGGGACCTCGAGCGCGCGGCGTGGCTGCACGACGTCGGCAAGGCAGACCCGCGCTTTCAACGATGGTTGCGCGGTGGCGCCGAGGCGACCGATGGAACGCTGCTCGCGAAGTCCAGCCTCCGCGCGGGTGCCCCCGCCGATCGCGAGCTGGCGCGCGTGCGCGCCGGTTATCCTCAGGGCTATCGCCACGAGCTGCTCTCGCTCGCGATGCTGCAGTCATGCCCGCAGGTGCTCGACCAGGCACACGATCGCGACCTCGTGCTGCATCTCGTCGCTAGCCATCACGGTTGGTGCCGCCCGTTCCCCCCACTGCTCGACGACGCAGAGGACATCGTGGCCGAGTACGAAGGCGCCGGGTTTTCGCTGCGTGCAACGACGCGACACCGACTGGCCGCGCTCGACAGCGGCGTCAGCGATCGCTTCTGGGCTCTGGTCGAGCGCTACGGATGGTGGGGCCTGGCGTGGCTCGAAGCGATCGTGCGTCTGGCAGACCACCGGGCGAGCGAGGCGAGGGAGGAGGCACGCACGTGAGCGAGTTCAACTTGAACGGACTCGATGGCCAGAATCCCCTGGGCCTGTTTGCTGCACTGGGCCTCCTGCGCGTGCTCGACGGACACGCGCGGCGCGGCGGCCTCGAGCGACCACGGCTATGGTTCGTCGACGAAGGCGCTCCGATCGCCCACGTCCGAGCGGCCGTGCCCGATGCGGAAGGCTTGATCGAACTCGTGCTCGCGGATGCGCGCGCACGAGCCGAGGATCCCGTGCTGTCGCTCCGCTACGACGCCAACGGCCTTGAGGTCGAGCGTGGCGAGCCGGGGACGGGCGACCTGAAGGCCGCGCCGGCGATGGTCCGCCGGCTGCTCTTGCGCGTCGCCGACGGACCGCGCGACCAGGCCGATCTGGCGGCCGCCTGCTTCAGCGAGTTGGTGCAGGACAACAACGGCAACACCAAGCCGACCGCGTTTCACTTCACCGCGGGTCAGCAGGCCTTCCTCGAGATGGTCGAGGCACTCCGGAACGCGGTTGTCGAGGACGACGTGCGTGAGGCCCTCTTCGGGCCGTGGACCGGCACGTCGCAAGCGCCCTCGCTGTCGTGGGACGCGACTGTCGCACGACAGTACGCCTTGCGAGCCGGCAACCCGTCCAAGGAGAAGCGCGGCAGTGTGCCCGGCGCGAACTGGCTCGCGGTGCTCGGCCTCGCGTGCTTCCCGGTGAACGTGTCCAACGGACGACTGGTCACGAGCTGCGTGGAAGGCGGTTGGAAGGACGCCGTCTTCACATGGCCGGTCTGGTCGAGCCCGGCCGGCCATGCGTCGATCTGCGCGCTCCTCCGGCTCGACGTGGCTGCGCTCGACGCACCCGCCCGCGCGGCGCTCGGCGTGCGTCACGTTTTGGCCTCGCGGATTCTCCGCTCGGACCAGGGCGGGTACGGGTCGTTCACCCCAGCCGCGGTCGTGCTCCCGCGCACCTAGCCCAGCGCGCCGCGTCGGTCCGATCTTGCGCGCGGTCGCCGAGCCCACGCCACGGATCAAGCCGGACCCGAGGTAGCGTTCGAGCGCCTCGTGGCACTCGAACTGCTCGCCGTGCCGTGGGTGCACCGTCCAGTTGCCGTGGAACTCCATCGTCGCGCCGGCGAAGACGGCAACTTGATGCAGCGTGACGGTGAAGCGGGTGTGTGGCGCGTCGAACGGACACACCTTCAGCACGGTTCATCCGGTCTGCGCGCTCTCGAACGTGAGCCGCTCGACGACACCGACCAGTCGCTCGCGCACGATCGCGGGCGCTCGCCCTCCCCATGGTACCGCGCCGGACTTGCCTGCTCTCGAAGCTCGCGGCGTCTGCTCGCGACCGCGCTCCCCCGCCGCCCGAGCAGCGCCCACCCGCGCGCGATCCCAGCGACCAGGTGTCCTCACGCGGCCGCTGGCGGGGTTCCCCGGCCCCTCGCGCGCGGCCGCTCGCGCCGCGCAACCCGAGCCGAATGGCCCGGTCACACCCTACCCTCGTCATTGCGGGTGACCGCGCCGGAGCCCCGCCGTAGAGTGACCGTGGCCAAGCCTTTGGTGATCACGATGCACTTGCCGACCACGTTCCGCCCCCGCTCGCTCCTGCTTCGCCCGTGGCCGGCCGCGCTCGCGCTCGCGCTCGCGCTCACGAGCGCCTGTGGCGACGACGGCAGCGCCGAGGGCAGCGCCGACGACTCGACCACCGATGCGGGCACGACGGGCTCGGCGAGCGCGACGAGTGCGACGGGTATGGCCACGACGGCGACCGATGCGACCGGCATGAGCGCGAGCGCAGCCGACAGCTCGGGCGGCATGGACGGCTCGACCACCGACGCAACCGACACCGACACCGGCTCGCCGGGCGTTGCGTGCATCGACATGCAGTATGTCGCGGGCGTCTCGCCGGTCGCCGATTACTCGATGTTCGACGTGCCGCTCGGCTCGCACTGCCAAGGCACCAACCAGCAGGACATCACCGACATCGAGCGCATCGTCTTCCTCGGCGACTCGGTGACGGTGGGCACGCCGCCGACCACGGCGACGCAGTTCTACCGCTCGATCCTCGCCAACGCCCTGGCGACCCAGTTCGAGCTGGAGCCGCCGTCGACGCAGTGGGAAGGCGTCAGCATCGGCGGCACCACGAACGTGATGGAGAGCGGTGCGTTCGCGTCGTGCGCGGTGTGGGGCGCCCGCAACGACGACCTCGAGGGCCAGCTGTCGAACTGCTTCGCGCCCGAGGACCTCACGCAGCGCACGCTGGTGATCTACACGATGGGCGGCAACGACGGCGCCGCGATCGCGAAGGACTATCTCGACGGCACCCCGCTGGCCGACCTGCTGGCCGAGGTCGAGGCGATGGTGGCCGAGCACGAGGCCGCGGTGAAGTGGCTGGTCGAGGATCCCGACAAGTTCCCCAACGGCGTGTTCGTGGTGAACGCCAACGTCTACGAGTTCACCGACGTGACGTTCGACTTCCTCAGCTGCCCGACGGCGGGCCTGGCGGGCTTCAACTCGAGCGCGAAGATGCCCGACGTGCTGCAGGGCTCGCTCAAGCACATCAACGAGGAGTACATGCGCATCGCGCAGGAGAACGGTACCGACGTCGTGTTCATGTCGGAGGGCTTCTGTGGCCACGGCTTCCACGCCGGCGATCCCGCGAGCCAGTGCTACCGCGGGCCCGACAACGCGACATGGTTCGACCTCACCTGCATCCATCCCACGCCGGAAGGGCACGCGGCGCTGGCCGACATGTTCTTGAACACGATCGCGGAGTGAGGGCTGTCCGCTGGCGCTCACTCGGGCGCACCGCCGGTGCCGTCGACCGCCGCGAGTAGCTCGGCGGGGTCGACCTGCAGCGCGCTCGCGAGTCGAGCGATGGTGCCGACCGTCATCGACGCGCGGCCAGCCAGCGCGCGGTACATGGCCGAGCGCGTGACGTCGGCGAAGTGACACACGCGCACGATCGAGAGCCCGCGTTGCTTGGCGAGCCGACGGAGGTTGTACGCGACGCGGGCACGCAGCGCCGCGGTCGCACGTTGGAGCTCGTCCGTTTCGGAGTTCGGGGTTCGCACGAGGGCATTGCACACCCGAAGCGGACGTCGGATTCGCGCTGCACCACCGATTGTCTCGGCGAGATCATCGGCGGGCCGGCCTCGCGCCGACCATCGTGCGCCCGTCGACGCCGATGATCCAACGTGGACAATCGGGCCGCGCCGCCCTTGCGCTCAAGCGTCGCGACCGAGCGCGATCGTCAGCCCCAGCGTGGCGGCGAAGCCGACCGGCCGGCCCTCGAAGAGCAGCGCCTCACCGATGCGGTAACGCGTCTGTAGGAGCGGCACGATCATCGCAGCGGCGACGGTGGCCGCCACGCGTGCGTGCAACCACGCCAGCAGCCGCAGCTCGGCGCGCAGCGCCAACCATGGCGCGCGCCCGATCCGGCGCACGACCTCGCCGCGTGCGCGCACGCGGCTGGCTCCGGCCTCGAACGCGCCCCCCGGTCGCAGCTCGACGCGAGCCCAGCGCAACCGCGCGCTGGCGTGGACGCTGCTGGCGGCGACCATGATCGTGCCGCTGGTCGTGGCATCGATCGCGCGACGCATCGGCGCCAGCCCGAACGCGCCGACCTCGAGCGCGACGCGGGTCCACGACCAGCCCAATGCGCCGCGGCCACCGACGTCGATCCGCGGCACCGAACCGACGCCCACGGTCGCGGCCGCGAGCACGTAGGGCCCGAGGATCGCGGGGGGCTCGGCGTCGCGGGGCCAGTGGGGCACCGCGCGCGGTGGCCGACGGGTCGATCGATCGGCGGACGCGGACGATGCAACGCTCGCGGGCGCAGCGGCCGGCGCTGCCGCGGGCTCCGGCTGCGCGGGCACCCGGACGCCCGGCGCGCTCTCGCCCGCGAGCGGCTCCGGCGGTGGCACGTCCATGCCCGCCAGCAGCAGCGCGACCGCGGTCGCGAGCTCGTCGCAGCTGGCCGAGCGCAGCTCGTGACGACGCCCGCCATGCTCGACCTGCGCCGCAAACCCGCCGGGCACGGCCTCGATGGTCGCGGACGCATCGAGATCCGCCGGCCCGAGGGCACGCGCGCGAGCGGCGACCACGTCGGACGTGGGACACTGCGCAGGTGCGCGCCAGCGCAACGCCTCGGCCGTGGGCGGGGCCGCCGGCTCCGTGCACGCGAGCAGCCCCGAGACCACGAACCACGCCGGCATCTGCCGCCGCCCAGTGTAGCCGCACGCGTGCCGGCAACGAAACCACCGCGATGCGGAGATCGAAGCGGGTGAAGCCCATGCCGACCCCCCGACTGCAGCCCGCCCTGCTCCTCGTCCCCCTGCTCGTGCCCGCCTGCGTGCGCGAGCAGGATCTCGGTGATCCCGCCGAGCTGCTCACCGCGTCGGGCTCTGGCGACGCCGAGAGCGGCTCGGGTGACGACGCCGGCTCGGTGTCGGCGACGAGCACCACGGGTGCCGACGCCTGTGCGAGCAACACGGGCACCCGCTCGCTGCTGTCGATCCACGCCGGGCCCGACGACGACCCGCAGCTGTCGGGCTTCGAGGACGTGGTGTTCTCTCCGGCAGGCGAGGTCTCGATCACGTTCATTCAGGGCAACCACACCTGGGCGCAGATCGACACTGCCGGCGAGATCACGTTCGGTACGGCCCCGGGAACACTCGAGCACGTCGGCGTGCTCTCGCGCGATGCGAGCAATCGCCACCTGGTCGCGATGTCGAGCTTCTACGAGGGCGACGAGTGGCTGCAGCTGACGGGCGCCGACGGCAGCGTGATGTGGAGCGCTGCGGCGTTCGATGGCCCGATGTTCAACGCGCTCGCCAACGAAGCGCTGCTGCTCGCCGACGGCACCTCGCTCGCCCACGCGTACTGGTACTCCGATGGGCTCGGGTACTCACGACTGCTCCACTTCGATGTCGACGGCGCCGAGATATCCCGCGCCGACGCCGCGGACACGAGCATGTTCAGCCATCTCGTCGAGGGCGCGGCGGGTGAAGTCTGGGGCCTGCGCGGCAACGGGGCCGGCGTGGAGGTCGTGCGCTTCGCCGCGGGCGACTACACCATGCCGACCAGCGCGTTCCAGCTCGAAGGCCGCGTTCCGCGGGCGCTCGCCGTCGACTCGAACCAGCGCCCGGTGGTCGCTTCCTACGATCTCGACTACGAGGTCCCGCCCGGCACCGAGACCCAGTGGCTCGACGTCCTCGATCGCGACACCGGTAGCACGGTGTTCGCCCTCGACAGCGCGACGACGCCTGGCTTCGAACACCCGTGGGCGCTGGCCACCGGCGCATGCGGCGAGATCTTCGTGATCGGCGGCACCAACACCGGCAACCCGCAGAGCTGGGTCGCGTCGGTCGATGCCAACGGGATCATCTGGGCCGACGTGCTCGAGTTCGACGGCGCCGCCTACGGCGACGTCGCCGACGACGGTACGCTCGTCGTGATCGGCCAGACGACGGTGCCCGATGCCGCCGTGCTGACCATCGGCCCCTGGATGGCCCGCTACGAACCGTAGGGGGTGCACGTCGCCATGCAGGCCAACGCACTCGATGCTCGACTCCCCGCGCGAGGGTTCAGGGCGGTCTACCGCGAGAACCTCCCGCTGGTGCGCGCGACGATCCGCCGGCTCGGCGTGCCGTCGTGGCTCGAGGACGACGCCGTGCAGGACGTCTTCGTGGTGGCCCATCGGCGACTCGACGACTTCGACGGCGATCGCATCGACGGCTGGCTGGTGGTGATCGCCCGCCGCGTGGCCTTCCGCCACCGTCGCAGCGCCCAGCGACACCGTCGCAAGCTCGACGCGCTGCGTACCTGGATGGGCTTCGCACCACCGGAGCGGCCATGGCAGGCACCCGAGGCCCGCGTGCTGCTGCGCGAGATGACGCGGCGCCTGGCCGCGGAGCAGCAGCAGGCGTTCGCCTGGTGCGAGGTCGAGGGCTACACCGCGATCGAGGCCTCGCAGCGCTACGGCGTGAACCCCAACACCGTATCGACGCGGTTGCGGGCGGCACGTCACGAGCTGCGGCGCGCGTTGGTCGAGCTCCCGATCGACGCGGCGCCACGCACGCGCCCACGGTTTGTGGCTGCTGTGGCCGCGGCTGCTGCTCGGCAAGGCGTGGCCGGCCGCCGCCGCCGCGAGCTGGGCGCTGGTGACCGCGGTCGCCGTGAGCTCGATCATCGCGAGCTTCGACCGAGCGGCGCCGATGCGTCCGCCGAGCACCGCCGCGCCGGTGGTGACCGCGTCCGCTCCGGTCCCACCGCCGAGCGTCGCTGCGCCGGTGGTCGAGCTGCCCGCCGTCGCGGCACCGGAGCTCGCACGACCGGAGATCCCTGCGCCCGTCGCCCGCGCGACGACCACCCGCACGCCGCCGCCGGCGATCCCGGCGCTGCCGCTGCTGGGCGCCGAGCAGCTGGCCGAGGCGTGGCGCCGCCTCGCCGCCGGTGAGTACGACGCCGCGCGGCGGCTGCTCGACGATCACCAGCAACGTCACCCCGACAGCCCGCTCGATGGCACGCGGGCGCGACTGCGGGCGCGACTCGACGCGGCCCGCGACGCGGCGGCGGCACGCTAGTTGGTCGGCGCATCGACGACGGTGTGCCCCCCCACCGCCCGCACCCATCGCCGCTGCTCGCGGTACCAATCGCGGCCGACGAACGGCAGCGGCCGCCGCAGCTTCCGATCGTCGGTGGCGGTGAAGCCGAACGCGGTGAGACCGCTGAGCCAGACCGCCATGCGCCACGCCTCGCCGCGGCTGCGCCACACCGCGGCGGCGTGCAGGCCCAGCTGCTCGCTGTCGATCACCTCGACCTCGACGAGCTCGCCCTGGACGAGCACCTTCGCGTGACCCGAGAGCGGCTCGACACGCTCGAGCTCCGGCGCCGCGACGATCAGTGGATCGAGCGCGGTGAGGTGAATGAGCAGCGGGCGCGTGTTCTCGACCTCGGCTCGCGCCTCGATGCGCACCGCGCCGTCGGCCACGTGGATCTCACCGTCGTACAGGCGCACCCACGTACCGTCGCTCTTGCCGCCGTCGGTGCGGATCGAGACCGCATCGGAGCGCACGGCGATGCCGTCCACCGCGAAGGCGCCGCCGGGCTCGCGCCGCAGCGTGCCATCGAGCCCGACGGTGCCGCCGACCCGCACCGAGCCGGCCGCGAGCACGGCGGCCTTCAGGCCCAGGTCGAGGTCCAGCCGCGGGATTTCGTCGGCGCCGATGTCGAGCACCGCGTGGCCGCGACCGCGGCCGCGCTCGAACGACCAGCCGTCGTCACCCAGCGGGATCCGGCGCAGATCGTCCGCGATGAGCTCGGAGCCCTCGGCATGCACGCGTTCGATCGACCACGGCTGCGTGAGGTCGCCATGGGGCAGCACGAGCCAGCCACGCAGCGCAGCGGCGTGCACCATCTCGCCATGCCCGCCGTGCAACGCGGCGTCGTGCAGGGTCAACGACGCCGCAGGGCGGCCGTCGTCGCCGACCGCGAGCACCAGGTGCGAGCGGCCGCGCAACGACGCGTCCGCGGGCCCGGCCTCGATGTGGTCGCTGTCGTGGGTCACGCGGCTGCCCGGTCGCAGCACCCCGGCGTCGATCGCAACGTCGATCGACAGCGGCCCGGGCTCGCCGGCCAGCTGGCCCTGCAGCTGCGGCCACCAGGTGGCGAGCGCCTCCGGCTCGATGACCGTGCCCTCGCCGCGGAACTCGAGCGACAGGTAGGCCGGGATCCCGGCCCCTGGCACTTCGCCCGAGTCGAAGCGGGCCAGCTCGACGGTGCCGTCGCAAGCCAGCGCGCGCACGGCCTCGTGGGCGCCGAACCACAGCACCGCGGCGTCGGCGTGCACCGTCGTGGGCGGCACGCTGAAGTCACCGCCGTCGACCCAGTGCAGGCCACCGTGGATGTGACCGCCGGGTTCGAAGTCGTACTCGTCGATCCACAGCGCGTCGACCTGCGCGTCGACCTCGTCGAGATCCACGCCCCAGGCCTCGCCCGGCGCGGGCTTGGGCTTGGGCGTGCTCGCGATCGGCTCGGGCGCGGTGCCGTCGAACGGCGGGAACGCGCGCAGGCGCGGCGCATCGGCCCCCTGCGCGTCGGGCTTGATGCGGTACTGCGCGCGCACGCCGGAGGCCGTGATCGACTCGAAGTGCGCTCGGCGCTGCAGCAACGACAGCAGGCGGATGTCGACCTCGGCGTGCTCGAGCTCGACCGCCAGCTGATAGCTGTACGAGTCGACCGCGAGCCGCGCGTCGTCGATGTGCACGTGGGTCGGCCACACCACCCACGCGAAGCCGTGCTCGAGCTCGACACGGGTGACCTCACCGTCACGGGTGACGATGGCCTCGATCGCGCCGGTCCACAGCATCACGTTGGCGGCGGCGAGGAACAGCACGAACACCATCAGCGGCGACAGCAACGCCCACGCGAGCGGTCGGAACCACCGTCGTCGCGACCACGACCGCACGCGCGCGCGGGCCTGTGCCAACGCGGGTCCGTGGGCGCCGTCAGCCATCCTCGGCCTTGCCCTCGCCCCTCATGTGACAGACGCCCTGCTGACACTTGCCGTCGGAACCGGGCACGTCCTCGCAGTCGACGCAGGCCTCGCCACAGTGGTGAGCGTCGGAGAGGATCTTGCGGCACTCGCCATCGCAGAGGCCGCGGTCCGGCGGGCACTGCACCGCGCCGGTGGACCCGCTGCTCGAGCCGACGTCGCCGGTGCTCGACGCATCGGCGGTGGCGGTGTCCGCCGCGCTCGCGGGCGCGCTCGAGGCCTCGCCGGCCCCGGCGTCGGTGCCATCGGTATCGGTCGATTCGCCACCGTCGCTCGCTGCGCGCTCGCGTTCGTCCCAGCGCGGGTTGACCCCGACGCACCCGACCGCGATGCCACAGAGCGCCATCGCGACCACCGCACGCACCCCAGGCGTCATCGCGAGGCCTCCAGCCGACGCAGGCGCTCGGCGGCCCCGCGATGACCGAGGCCATCGGCGCGCTGGTAGGCCCGTCGTGCCGCCTCGCGATCGAGCACCTTGTAGTAGCAGTCGCCCAGCTGCATCAACACCGCGGCGTCGCTGGGCGCGAGCTGGCTGGCCCGCCGCGCGTAGTGGAGCGCGCGCGCGTAGTCGCCGGCGTCGAAGCGGATGTCGCTCAGGCCGAGCATGGCGGGTGCGCTGCGCGGGTCGAGGGCGAGCGCCTGCGTGTGCTGGCCGAGGCGCAGGAGACGGCGGGCCGCGGTGGCCGGACGCGAGCGCGCGCCGGGCGGTCCGCACCAACGCCCGCGCACGGCTGCGATCGATTCGCGAGGGCTTGCTCGGCGCGACGTCGTCGAGCGGAGCGCTCGACGTGACGCTGGGTGTGGTGACGGGCGCAGCCGCGGAAGCGAGCGCAGGCCGGGCCTGCTGCGCCCGCGCGCGACCACCGGCGTGGTCGGTTGCATCGCGATCGTCGCGCCCGTGCCGCACCAGCAGCGAGGGCTTGGCCGCGACGACCTCGGAGACCTTGCGCGCGCGATCGTCGGGCTCGACCACCGCGAGCGCGGCGAGCGGTTCGACCGCCTCGAGCTCCGGCTCGCTGAAGTCCAACGCCTCGGCCTTGGCCCGCAGGTCGCTCAGCTCGCCGGGCGTGAATCCGGCACGATCGCGGGCCTGCTCGCGCTGCGGATCGAAGAGCAGCGCCTGCGCGTAGTAGTCGCGGGCGTAGGGCCGCACGGCGGGGTCGTCCCAGTAGCCGTCGCCGAGCGCGACCAGGTCGTCGGCGAGCTGCCGCCGCATGTCCGAAGCGGTCTCGCGCGCGAGGGCGGAGGCCGGCCCCTGCATCTGCTCGAGCGTGACCAGCGAGGCGTAGGCGGTGTCGCCGGCCTGCTCGCCGCCGGGGTACACGAACGCGCCGCGCTGGGCCGAGGCACGGATGTCGGCGACCAGCTGCTCGACGCGCTCGTGATCCGCGGCGCCGACCACCGACGACGACAGCCACAGCACGAGGCTCAGCGATGCCACCGCGGCCGACGCGATCGCGACCAGTCGATGCCGCCGCAGCGCCGGGTTGGCGCGCGCCCGCGGCATGCGGGCCTCGAGCTGCCGCCGGCGGGTCCCATCGAGCTCGGGCAGCGGCAGATCGTCCCACGCGGTGCGCAGGCCAGCGGCGATCTGGGCCTCGCACAGCGCGGCCTCGAGCTCGGCCATCGACGCGTAGCGATCGTCGGGCTGCTTGGCAATGCAGCGCATGACCACCGCCGCCAGTGCCGGTGGCACGTCGACCGCGACCTCGGCGATCGGGCGTGGATCGGCCTCGAGGTGTGCGCGGACGATCTCGAGCGGGGTCTCGCGCTGGAACGGCGGGCGGCCACTCAGCATCTCGTAGGCGGTGCAGCCGAGGGCGTAGATGTCGATGCGCGCATCGAACGAGGTGCCCTCGATCTGCTCGGGTGCCATGTAGCCGGGGGTGCCCGCCTTGCGGCGGGTGTGCACGTCGTGGAGGGTACCCGCGATGCCGAAGTCGAGCAGCTTCACGCAATCACGGCCGTGGCGACGATCGGCGACGACGATGACGTTCTCGGGCTTGACGTCGCGGTGGATGATGCCGGCCTCGTGCGCGGCCGCGAGCCCGGCACACATCTGCCGCAGCAGTCCGATGCTGCGCGAAGGAGCCATCGCGCCGGCATCGATTTCCCGCGACAACGGCGCGCCCCCCAGCAGCTCCATCGTGTAGAACACCCGCGCGTCGGGCAGCACGCCGAAGTCGAGCACCTGCACCACGTAGGGCGACGCGATCTTGGTGGTGAGCGCGGCCTCGCGGCGCAGTCGCTCGCGCTGCTCGTCGCAGTCGGCGATCTGGGATCGAAGGATCTTGAGCGCGACACGACGCTCGAGGTCGACCTGCTCGGCCTCGTAGACCACGCCCATGCCACCGTCGCCGAGCCAGCGGCACAGGCGGTAGCGCGTGCCCGGCACCAGCTCACCGGGCACCAGGCGCAGCCCACCGCCGTTGCGCCGCGACACCGCGGGGACGTCGACGTCGCGGGTCGGCACCGACGTCGGCGTGGGCGCGACGGCGCTGGGGAGTGGCGGGCCGAAGATGGTTTGCTCGAACATGGGATCGCCCGGGTGCGCGATGCGGGGCGCGCGAGGCAGCGCGGTGTCGCGGCGGGGCGCTCGTGCAAGCCTCGCGCCCGCGCCCGCACGGCAGCGTCGGCGCCACGAAGCCGCGCCCTGGTCACCCGCGGCGACGATCGACCGCGCTGCGCCACCGTGCGGACGCGTCGCGCTGTGTCGGCGAGCGACCGTGCGCGACCGCCCACACGCGCGCGTGCGTCGACCCGAGCCCGCGCCCCGCTGCGCCCGCGGCCGTGGCACCCCGGTTGCACACTGGGGTCGTCCAAACGGCCCGAGCGAGTTGACGCGACGATGATGGTGACGCAGTGGCTGGTGACGGCGGGGATGACCCTCGCGCTCGGCGTCGGCGATACCCCTCGCGCGGCAGCTCCCGTGACGCGAGCTCCCGCTGCGCCGGCCCACGCGGCCGCGTCGCAGTCGCCGGCCCCCTCGCCCACCGCGACCGCGGACGCGCCCATGCAGGTGCTCGTGGCGCCCGTCGTGGTCGACGGTGAGCTGCCGGCGCGCGACCGCGAGACGTTGACGGCGAGCCTCCGTCGCGCACTCGTGTCGACGTCCTACGAGCTGCTCGACGACTGCGGGACCCCGACGTGTCGCGACACCGCCGCCCGAGCCCACCGCGTGGAGCTGCGACTGCGCACCGGCGAGCACTCGTTCGCGCTCGAGCTGATCGCGCGCCGACCCGGCGAGCGCGAGCCGTTTGCCTCGACGTCCGCACACTGCGACATCTGCGGGCTCGCCGAGCTGAAGGAGCTGCTGTCGACGAAGGCCGACGCGCTGCGACGACGCCTCGAGGGCGACCAACCGGTCCCCGCGACCCTCGCGGTGACGAGCACCCCCCGCGGCGCCAGCGTGCGCATCGACGGTGAGGTCGTGGGGATCACGCCGCTCGAGCGCGCGGTGACGCCGGGGGTACACCGGGTCGAGATCTCGCAGTCGGGCTACTTCCCCAAGCGCACCAGCATCACCGCTGCCCGTGGCGTGCACGAGCGCGTTCACACCACGCTCGACCCGGCGCCGCGGACGAACACGCGCCGCATCCTCGGCGCCACCGCGATCGGCGTCGGCGCGGCCGCAATGGCCGGTGGCATCGGTCTGCTCGCGATCGATGGCCGCGAAATCCCACGGCGCTGCGACGCCTCGCAGCGCGACGCCGACGGCGACTGTCGCTGGGTGCACCGCACGCAGGCCGGCGGCATCGCGCTCACGATCGCCGGAGCTGCGTTCGCCGCCGCCGGGCTCGGCGTGTTGCTCGTGCACCGCCGCGGCCCTCGCGGCGAGTACGCGCTGCGGGGCACACTCTCGCCCAAGCGTGTCACGCTGACGCTACGCTTCTGAGTCGCGGATGACCGCGACGCGTTCACCCCGACACCGGACGAGAGCACTGCGAACTGACGCAGGGCTATGTGAGCCCGAGCATCGCGCGGGCCTCGGCCGGGCTCGCGATGCTACGTCCGGCGTTCGCGGCACACTTCGCGATCGCCTCGACCAGCTCGCCGTTGCCCCGCGCCTTGCCGCCGTCGGGCAGATAGAAGGTGTCCTCGAGCCCGGTGCGCAGCGAGCCGCCGAGCTCCGCCGCGCGCTGGTGCAGCGGCCACACGTCGGCGCGACCGATCGCCGTCACCTCCCAGCTCGCGCCCGACGGCAGCCAACGCTGCAGCAGCGGCAGGAGGTCGGGCTCGGCGGCCATGCCGGAGGCGACCCCCATCACGAAGTTGCAATGGGGATGCTTGGCCATGCCGTTCTCCACGAACAGCCCCACCGAGCGCAGGATGCCGGTGTCGAAGCACTCGAACTCCGGCATCGTACCGAGCTCGGCCATCACGTCGAGGAACGCCTTCACCTTCGCCACGGGGTTGTCGAACACCAGCGGCGGCCACGCCCACGAGCCGTCGCTGCGGGTCTTGAGGTAGTTGAGCGTGCCGGCGTTGCAGGCCGCGATCTCCGGGCGGATGCGACGCATGGCGGCGACCGGCGCGTCGATGTCGGGGCCCATCACGCCGGTGCTCATGTTGATGATGATCCCGGGGCACGCCGCACGCACCGCGTCGCAGATCGCGGCGCAGACCTCGGGGTCCCAGGTCGGCAGGTGCCCCATGCCCGGCTCCTGTCGGCGAAAGTGCAGGTGCACGATCGCGGCGCCGGCGTCGAACGCCTGCTTGCTCGACGCCGCCATCTGCTCGGCCGTGACCGGCACGGGGTGCTGCTTGGGATCGGTGAGCACGCCGGTGACGGCGCACGTGATGATGGCCTTGTCCATGGGGTCTCTGCGTTCGCCAGGAGCGCTACTGCGCCGGTTCGGGTTCGTTCGAGGTGGGCTCGAGCGTCGCGAGGATGGCCCGCTGCGCCACCTGCCCGCCGACCTGCACGCCCACGCTGCGTACGGTGCCGTCATACGGCGCCAGCACGCGATGTTCCATCTTCATGGCCTCGATGACCGCGAGGGTCTCGCCCTTGCGCACCACCGCGCCGACCACCGCTGCGACCGCGAGCACGCGGCCACCCATCGGGGCGCGCACGATGCCATCGCCACTGCCGGCATCCTCACCGCTGGCGCCGGCGTGCACCTCGACGAACGCGAACGCATGGCCGTCGTCGTCGATCCACAGCTCGTCGCCGTCGGCGAGCACGTCGATCCAGCGGCGCACGCCGTCGTGCTCGCACGCGACTTCGCCATCGCGACGCCCGTGCACACGCAGCTCGACCGGCGTGGCGGCGGCCCCCGCCACACTCGCGCGGCCGGTGCGATCGACGTGCACCGAGAGCACGCGCTCTTCGTCGCCGCAGCGCAGCTTGACCGACGCCGGGTACTCGCCGCTGCTGCGCCAGTGGGCCAGCTCGCCGTGGGCCTGGCCATCGGCGGCGAGCCACGCCGCCAGCGCCCACGCGCGGCCGCTCGGGCGCGGTCGCGTCGGCGCGTCGACGCCGATGCGCGCGTCGAGCGTGTCGGTGCGCAGCGCATTGTCGGCGAACTCGGCCGACTCGAGCAGCGAGAGCAGGAAGCCGCGGTTGGTGCCGACCCCGAAGATCACGCTGTCGGCCACGGCCTTGCGGACCGCGCGGATGGCCTCGGCCCGGGTGCGCCCCAAGCCGATGATCTTGGCCAGCATCGGGTCGTAGTACGGCGACACCGCCTGGCCCTGGACGATGCCGGCGTCGACGCGGGCGCTGCCGTGGCTCGCCGGCCGCCAGCGCAGCACCTGGCCGGTCTGCGGCAGGAACCCCGCGTAGGGATCCTCGGCGTACAGCCGCACCTCGATCGCGTGGCCGACCAGGTCGACCTCGTGCTGCGACAGCGGCAGGCGCTCGCCCTGGGCGACACGTAGCTGCCACGCGACCAGATCCTGTCGAACCACGATCTCGGTGACCGGGTGCTCGACCTGCAGGCGCGTGTTCATCTCGAGGAAGTAGAAGCGCGGCAGACCATCGTCGTCGAGCGCGCGGTCGTCGAGCAGGAACTCGACGGTGCCGGCACCGACGTAGCCGATGGCCCGCGCCGCAGCGACCGCGGCGTCGCCCATGCGCGCGCGCAGGTCGGGCGACACCGCTGCCGACGGGGCCTCCTCGATGATCTTCTGGTGGCGGCGCTGCACCGAGCACTCGCGCTCGCCGAGGTGGATGACGTTGCCGTGGGTGTCGGCGAAGACTTGGATCTCGATGTGGCGCGCGTGCTCGATCAGCTTCTCGAGGAACACCGAGCCCGAGCCGAACGCGTTGGCGGCCTCCGAGCGCGCGCCCGCGATGCCCTCGGCGAGCTCGGCCGCGCGTCGGACGATCCGCATGCCGCGACCACCACCGCCGGCGGCCGCCTTGACCAACACCGGGTAGCCGATGCGCTCCGCCTCGGCATGCAGCCGTGCGAGATCGCCTTCGCCGTCGCCGTCGCCGACGTGCAGGTACGCGGGGGCGGTCGGGACCCCCGCTTCGATCATGCGGCGCTTGGCCTCGATCTTGTCGCCCATCATGCGCATCGCCGACGCCGGTGGGCCCACGAACACGAGCCCGGCCTCGACGCAGCGTTGCGCGAACACGGGGTTCTCGGAGAGGAAGCCGTAACCGGGGTGGATGGCCTGGGCGCCCGCGCGGCGGGCAGCCTCGAGCACGCGATCGATCGCGAGGTACGACTCGCGCGACGGCGGCGCGCCGATGCACACCGCACGGTCGGCGAACGCCACGTGCGGCGCGTCGGCGTCGGCCTCGCTGTAGACCGCCACGCACGTCATGCCTAGCGCCCGTGCGGTCCGCATGACCCGCAGCGCGATCTCGCCGCGACTGGCGACCAGCAGCACGTCGATGCGTTCGTCGCTCATCGATCGGTCCCGTCGGCCCAGGCCGGCTTGCGCTTGTGCAGGAACGCCATCGTGCCCTCGCTGCCCTCGGGCCCGCGCACCGCGGTGGCGAACACCGCCGCGGCATCGTCGAGCACGCGCTCGAGATCCATCGCGCCGACCTGCGCCATGATGTGCTTGGTCGCCGCGATCGCACCGGGGGCGCAGCGGCGGATCTGCGCCAGCGCGGCCGCCAGCTCGCGCTCGAGCGCGTGTTCGTCGGCCGCGACCGCATGCACGAGCCCGATGCGGGCCGCGACCTCGCCGTCGAAGCGACCACCGGTGACCGCCAACCGCCGCGCCTCGGACAGCCCGAGGCGACGCACGAGGAACGCAGCGATCTGCGCGGGCGGCAGCCCGAGGCCGGTCTCGGGCAGGCCGAAGCGCGCGTCGGCGCGGGCGATCGCGACGTCGGCCACGCACGCCAGCCCGAAGCCGCCGCCCAGCACCGCCCCCTCGAGCACCGCGACCACGGCCTGCGGCGCACGGTCGACCGCGAGCATCACGGTGCCGAAGCGCCGATTCATCGCCGCGACCGGATCGGGCTCACCCTCGCGCCAGGTCGCAGCCCGCGAGGCGGCCATGTCCTTCACGTCGCCGCCGGCGCAGAAGTTGCCTCCGGCGCCGCGCAGCACCACTGCCCGCACGTCGCGACGGTCACGGATCGCCGCGAAGACCCCGACGATGTCGTCGATCATCTCCGCGTTCATGGCGTTCTTCACCTCGGGGCGCGACAGCGTCAGCCACAGCACGCCGTCGTCGAGGCGGGTCTGCACCGCGGAGGTCTCGGGGAGTGCGGCCGTCACGGTCAGGCCTTCTCCCGGCGCGGCAGGGTGCCGTCGAGCTTGCAGATGATTGCCAGCATGACCTCGTCGGCACCGCCGCCGATCGAGCACAGCCGACCGTCACGGTAGAACCGCGAGATCTTGGACTCGTGCATGAAGCCCATGCCGCCCCAGAACTGCAGGCAGGTATCCGAGACCTCGCGCGCGAGCCGACCGGCCTTGAGCTTGGCCATCGAGGCCCAGCGCGTGACGTCCTTGCCCTCGATGTACTGCTCGGTGGCCTGGTACACCAGCGCGCGCAGGGCTTCGATCTCGGTCGCGCACTCGGCGAGCTTGTAGTGCACGTACTGGTTGTCGAGCACGCTGTGGCCGAACACCTTGCGATCGCGGGTGTACTCGATGGTGGCCTTCAACGCCTGATCGAGCCCACCCAGGGTGTTGGCCGCGCCCCACAGGCGCTCCTCCTGGAACTGGATCATCTGCAGCATGAAGCCCATGCCCTCCTGGCCGACGACGTTGCGCCGGGGCACCCGCACGTCGTCGAAGAAGATCTGCGCGGTGTCGGAGCTGTTCATGCCGATCTTCTTGAGTTTGCGCGCCCGCTCGACGCCCTTGCTCGCCATCGGCACGATGATGAGGCTCTTGTTGCGGTGCGGAGCGCCCTCGGAGGTGTTGGCGAGGCAGCACATCCAATCGGCCTGCATGCCGTTGGTGATCCACATCTTTCCGCCGTTGATGACGTAGTCGTCGCCGTCCTTGCGCGCGAAGGTCTTGATCGCCGCGACGTCGGAGCCGGCCTGCGGCTCGCTGACACCGATGCAACCGACGAGATCGCCGGCGATGGACGGTGCCAGCCACTCGCGCTTGAGCTCGTCGCTGCCGAACTTCGCCAGCGCCGGCGTGCACATGTCGGTCTGCACGCCGATTGCCATCGGGACGCCGCCGCCGTTGATGGCTCCGAGCGCCTCGGCCATGACCACCGAGTAGCTGTAGTCGAGCCCGAGCCCGCCGTACTCGGGCGGCTTGGTGACGCCGAGGAAGCCCTGATCGCCGAGCTTCTTGAACAGCGCGTGGGCGGGGAAGATCTCTTCGTTCTCCCACGCGTCCATGTGGGGATTGATCTCGCGCTCGATGAACTTGAGCATCGAGTCGCGGAGCTGTTCGTGTTCCTGGGTGATCTTCATGGGCTTTCGGACTCCCGGGGCGGGCGCCACCGGCGATGCCGGGGCTGGATGGGTGGAGGTTGGTCGCTGCGCTGCTACAGGCGCGCCACGCCGAAGGTGATGGGCCGCAGCCGACGCTGCTCGCCCTCGCGACAGGTCGCCAGCGCGGTCGCGATGACGCGACGGGTGTCGCGCGGATCGATGATGCCGTCGTCCCACAGCCGCGCCGTGGAGAACAGCGCGGTCGACTCGGCGTCCAGCTTCTGCTTGATGCCGGCCGACATCTTGCCGAGGTTCTCGTCGTCGAGGATGACGCCTTGGCGCGCGAACTTGGCCCGCGTGATGATCTCCATCACCTTCGCCGCCTGCTCGCCGCCCATCACCGAGGTACGGGCGTTGGGCCACGCGAAGATGAAGCGCGGATCGAACGAACGACCGCACATGCCGTAGTTGCCGGCGCCGAACGAGCCGCCGACCAAGATCGTGATCTGCGGGACATTGGCGTTCGCGACCGCCTGGATCATCTTGGCGCCGTGCTTGACGATGCCGTGCTCCTCGGCGCGCTGCCCGACCATGTAGCCGGTGGTGTTCTGGAGATAGACGATCGGCGTGCCCGACTGGCAGCAGGCCTGGATGAAGTGCCCGGCCTTGGCGGCGCCCTCGGGGAAGATGGGCCCGTTGTTGCCGATGAACGCGACCGGCCAACCCTCGACGCGGGCGTGCACGCACACGGTCTGTTCGCCGTAGCGGGGCTTGAACTCGAGCACGTCGGAGTCGTCGACGACGCGCGCGAGGATCTCGCGCACGTCGTAGGGCGTGCGGTAGTCGACCGGCACCGCGCCGCACAGCTCGTCGGGATCGTGGCGCGGTGGTCGGCTGGGGAAC
>WBZX01000521.1_pt1 | contig 34845 bp, 24 predicted proteins | sample 5204211 | NCBI WGS metagenome assembly WBZX01 (sample SAMN12344362, study PRJNA552823) | activated sludge metagenome | biome: Activated sludge suspended growth; feature: Nitrification reactor; material: Wastewater; isolation source: activated sludge from nitrification reactor of wastewater...
AGTTGCACCAAGGGATGACTCAGGTTGACCAGTTCATCCAACCGTTGGCGAAATAAGTCATTGTTCTCTGGCGTGCGCGGTTTTGGTCCCATGTAACTCTCGCTAAATTTGCAGGAAATTGCTGCAAATTTACCAAGAACTGGTGAATTTAACCGCTCAAATTTATCTATTCATTACATAAAATCACATCGTTATGGGTTATTCAGAGCGGACTATCGAGGAAGTGGAATTCGCCACCCTTGAATGGGTGGACTGGTTCAATAATCGCCGGTTACTGGAGCCAATCGGAAATATTCCACCGGCTGAATTTGAAATGGCATATTATCGCCAATTAAGGGAGTCAGCCAATGAGGTTTGACTCAAGGCAGATAGTCTCCGGGAAACCCGGGGCGATTCAGAAAAGGAACCAAAACCAATCTTTTTGTTGCTGATCTGACACAAGTTTTGCGAATTTCGGATGACTTTCCGGCCAGATTGACGACCAAACTGTTTCCCGATACATTCGGTTCTTATGGAAAAGGGCGTTTATTTTTCCTATACGCGCCTGCATCTGGCGTAAACCCGCATCTCCGGTAGCAACGTGCTGCTGCCGGATGAGCTATCAAATGATCTGGATGTGGAAACCCTGCGTGCGCTGGAAGATTCCCTGCTGGAGTTTGCTGGTTGCGTGCTGGTGAGATCTCCCACGACCGCCGGTTCCTCGACCGCATCGTCATCCACATACTCGCCTGCGAACGCGATTCCAAGCGGACCTTCTTCGACGGCAACTATCAGGAATACGAAGCGGATAGGAAAAAGCGCTTGGGTGAGGAAGGCGCGAAGCCTAAGCGGATTCGGTATAAGCCGATTGGTCGGTGAGAATGTGGTGTATCTTTAATTAGCTGTCGACTGGTTAGTATAAAATGCCATCAATGGAAAAAGAATTTTCTCAAGAACTCATAGTGGGGCACGGGGCGTGCTTGGCAAATGAAAAACAATCCTTAAATGAGGCGCAGGAATGGCATGGGTCGACATTAGGGGGGCAGCAATGGAGCATCTATCAAGGTGATGCTGTAGTAAATCTCAGTAAACTACCGGATGAATCGGTCCATTGCGTCGTAACATCCCCACCTTATTTTTGGCTTCGTGATTACGGTGTTGAAGGCCAAATTGGTCTCGAAGAAACCGTCGATAGTTACGTGCAATCAATTTGTGCAGTGATGGATCAGATAATGCGTGTACTGCGACCCGATGGTTTGCTCTTTCTGAATCTAGGTGACACCTATTATTCAGGGAAAGGTAAGTCACACGGTAATGACCGAAAAAGCAATAAGCGCCGCTTTGGTCTGCGTGCAGTGGATAAGAGTGGTGGCCTAGGTATCGGGATTCAACGTAAGTCAATTATCGGAATACCATGGCGTGTTGCTATCGAGATGACGACCCACGGATGGGTGCTGAGAAGTCCAATCATTTGGCATCGCGAAAGATGCTTGCCAGAATCTGTTGCAGATCGGGCTAGCAGAAGCTATGAAAATCTCTTTATGTTCGCAAAGAACAGGCGATATTATTTCAACAAACAACCTTTAATTGAACAAAAAGTTGAAGAAGATATGTGGACAATTGCTGCAAGACCCAAAGCATCTAATGGCCTAGATACGGCTCCATATCCTGACGAGCTGGTTCAGAGATGCCTTCAGATCGGTTGCTTGCCAGGAGGGGTTGTACTCGATCCATTTCTTGGCAGCGGCACAACTGCCCGTGTTGCCTTGGCAATGGGATACCATGCAATCGGTATCGATTTAAATCGAGAGTTCTGTGTATATTCAGCTAACAATTTGTCGAATTTATGAGTAAATATTTTACAGCTACGAAGATTGCTGATTCGATAGAAGCTCTTGCAGACGTTCACCCGTTTCATGGCATTACTTTTTTAGCTTGCAAGCAAGCCAACTTGCCGGTTGATACATCGGTCACGTTTGCTATGGACTCATTTACAGATGCATTTCTAAAAGAACATCACCAAATCGATCCCACCTCAGATTGGTTCTTCCAGCCTTTCAAGTCTTCCGATAAAAACAAGAAATGGGTGCGTCCTGACTATGCCCCCAAAGGTCTAAATGCAGTAAATACAGGTTCGTTTCTCGACGCTTTCATCCATCCACGCGCTTCACGAGTTTGGGGCTGGGATAGAAACTATGTGTCGTTTCTAGAATCACGACTTCCCAAGAAAAAGAAGATACCAGCCTTCCATTTGGCAGTATGGTTGTATCAGCGCAGTGAATGGCCAGACACAATTTCATTCGAAAAAATTTTGACGACGTTCATGGAGGCATTCAACATAACACCGCAAGAAAAAGCGGCTCTGCTTGATACTTCGTTGCCTGATTCATCGATGGCTAAGACCTATTTTGATGACAAAATTTATGTGTGGCATGAGCTTCGTCCTTTACTGCCTTCCGCACCAGACTCTAAGCCAGATCAAGGTGGAACTCTTTCATATCTAGAGTTGGTTGGCCTTGGTCCAGCAGAGAAATTTGTGCTTGAACCTGCTGACCGGCTTACGTTGATAACTGGAGATAACGGACTTGGCAAAACGTTCTTGCTAGAATGTTGTTGGTGGGCTTTAACTGGAACATGGGCCGGTCGTCCAGCGTTATCAAATCCAGGATTACCTCATGGCAAGACTGAAATTACGTTTGAAATAAAGGGGAAGGCGGCCAAACCAGAGCGAAAGACTATCGCGTTCGATTGGAAAGCATTGGCTTGGCCCACTCCAAAGAATCGTCCTACTATTCCAGGTTTGATTGTTTATGCGCGCGTAGATGGCTCATTTGCTGTTTGGGATCCGGCAAAGCAGGGGATTCCGCAACTTGGGCAGCAAGCTGTTTTCTCTAGCGAGGAGGTGTGGGATGGATTGTCTGGTCGTATTGAAGGGCTAATTCGTGATTGGGTTCGTTGGCAAAGCAGTCCATCTACATCCCCATACGAAACATTCAAGAGGGTATTGGCACACTTGTCACCGCCTGACCTCGGGGTCTTCGAACCGGGCGAGCCAGTGCGTGTGCTTGGAGACCCGCGAGATATACCAACAATCAAACACCCCTTTGGAACTACTCCAATTATTTATTCGTCTGCTGGTGTTCGTAGAATTGTAACGCTTGCATACCTCATTGTTTGGGCATGGACCGAACACGTCATCGCCGCCAAATTAGCTTACACTGACCCCCAACGGCGAATCGTAGTATTGGTTGATGAAATGGAAGCGCATTTACATCCACGTTGGCAACGTGCGGTATTACCTGCGCTAATGTCGTTACAAGAGATGCTTTCGTCTGAGCTAGAAGCACAATATATTGTGGCAACACATTCGCCTTTGGTAATGGCCTCGTCAGAGGAGGTTTTCGATCCGGCCACAGATTCTTTGTTTCATCTTGATCTGGAAGGTGGCAAGGTTATGCTCAAAGAAATCGATTTTATAAAATTTGGGGACGTGTCATCGTGGCTCACGTCACCTGTATTTGAGCTAAGGCATGCACGTTCAAGTGAGGCGGAGGCGGCTATTGAGGCGGCGAAAGCGTTGCAAAGTAGCGCTACGGCTTCTCCTGATGATGTACGTAACGTCTCAGAGAGGTTGGTTCGTTACCTTGCTTCTGACGATAAGTTCTGGCCTAGATGGATTTTCTTCGCTGAGGAGCATGGAGTAATTCTATGATTCCTGTCCAGCTTAAGGCGGAACCTGCATCATTCAATTCAAAAGTTAGGCAACCTGGAAAGGCATTCCTTAAAAAATGCCCAAACCCAACAAATACGGAATTTCGGAAAAATGCGTTTTGGAAAAATTCTGTGCATGATTTACACGCGGCATATTTAGGCATCTGTGCATACACCTGTTTTTATCTCGTCCCGCCTGGCTCAACAGATCACTTTCTTCCAAAATCCATTCATCCAAGCGAAACGTATGAATGGAAAAATTATCGCCTTTGTTCACACCGAGTAAATGGGTATAAAAGTGACAGCAAAGATGTAATCGACCCATTCGTCGTGCAATCTGGATGGTTTGTTCTTGATGTGCCGAGCTGCCTTGTTAAGCCGGGTGCAGGGTTGTCCAAGGTTTTGACAAATCAAGTTGAGGCCACCATTAAACAATTACGTCTTAATGATGACGATTATTTTGTCCAGGAAAGATGTGAACTGATGGTGGATTTTGCATTTGGTGAGGTCACATTGGCACATCTGTTAAAGCGCTATCCCTTTCTCGCTGCTGAAATTATAAGACAAGGATTGCAGGCAACGGCCGCACAGATATTTAAGAAGAATTAAGAAGCCATCCACCGCGTCATGAGAGCATTGACCCGCCATGGCGCGCTCATTGAGGAGAGGGGGAGGGCACGCCCCACACATCGTCTTGTCTTCACTTGAATTAATGCAACGGCTGACTGCATTAATTCTCCCCGTAAGAAAAAATTGAGCTACCGCTCCACCAACACCACTTCAGCCACCATCACCGCATTATCCCTTCGATACCGCAGTTCTACCTTCTCTCCCGCCTTCAACGTGCGCAAAATAGCCGCATACGACGCTAAATCACTAACCGGTTGCCCGGCCAGTTGAATCAAAATGTCGCCTTGTTGCAATCCCGCTTGTTGCGCCGGGGAGCCGGGTAGGGTGTTGTCGATGCGTACGCCTTCGCCTTGGTAGGAGAAATCCGGGACGGTGCCGAGGCTGGCCGTGCGTTTTTCTTTGGGTGCGGCGGATTCTGCGGAGGAGGGGGCTGATGATAACGTAACCGTTAGCGGTTCGATGCGGTTGGCGAGGTATTCGGTGGCTTCTTTCAGGATCGCGGCGACTTTCACCAGTCCGGCGGTGTCGATTTTGTCGGCGGTGTCGCCGGGGGCGTGGTAGTCCTCGTGTGCGCTGGCGAAGAATTGCACGGCCGGGATGCCGGCTTGGATGAATGCGGCTTGGTCGCTGGAGCCGAAATCGTCTTGCACGGCGTTGATCGGGATGCCGGTGACGAAGCCCGTGCCGCGGAAAATATGCACCAGTTCGCGCGCGGTCCCGGTGCCGAACACGGTGACCGGATTGCTTCCTAACCGTCCGACGGTGTCGAGATTGAGCATGGCGATAATTTTATCGGACGGGAATTGATCGTTGCTGCGGACATAATGCTTGGAGCCGAGCAGATTAGCTTCTTCGCCGGTGAATGCGACGAAAATGACGGTGCGTTCCGGCTGCCATTTCGGCACGATCTGGCGCGCGAGTTCCAACATTACGGCGATGCCGCTGGCGTTGTCGTCCGCGCCGTGATGGATTTTTCCCTGATGCGCGGCGCGCATGTCGGGCCAGCCGGTGCCGAGATGGTCGTAATGCGCGCCGATTACCAAACTTTGCCCAGCGAGCTGCGGGTTGGTGCCGGGCAGGATGCCGACGACATTGCGTAGCGTGATGTTGCCTTTCGGCAAGCCGACGTCCTGTTGCCAGGTTTGGAAAAAACTACCGTCGTCGCCGCCAGGTAGCAGGCCGATTTGTTGAAACTGCTTGGCGATATACGTAGCCGCTTTGTCCAGTTCCGGTGTGCCGAGCTCGCGGCCCTTGAACGATTCATGCGCTAAGTGGTTAATATCCGCCATCATGCGGCTTTCGGAAAACACCGGCGGCAGTTCCGCCAGCGCGCGGCGCGGTTTGGTGATGCCGATGTGCGTGGTGTGAATCGTGTGGCCGTCTTTCTGTTTGATCCATTGCGTTAGCGGCGATTGTGTAATCGGCCATTGACCCTTGTCGATATTGGTCAATTCATCACCTTTAAACACCAGATAGCTGTATTTGCGATAGTGCGGCAATTTGTTCGCGAGTTCGGCAATCGCCTTGGGGTTGTCGGCGGCGACCCATAACAGCGTTTTGTCCGGATTGGTGGGCTGCCGGGTGGTCAGCACGATGGCATGATCCGCTTGCGGATAGTTTTTTTGATTCAACTGCAATTGCTTGGATTGATAAGACACCCTGCGATCCGCCAAGGTTTGGGCAACCGCGGCGGCGAATTTATTCTGCCACCCCATGATCCAGACGGTGCGATCTGCGGGGAGTGTTCTCAATTGATCGTCGGTGACGATTTCCAATGGACTCGATTGCGTTTTCTGCCAGTTCGTTGCGAGCGCTCGATACGCTTCCAGAGCCCATTTATCCGCTTGCGCAGGCAAAATCAGCAACGGTTTTTCCGCGCCGAAACCTTGCGACAACGCGGAAGGAATCTCGCGGCTATCCAAGCGCCGGAATACATCGAAATGCGGGTCGAGTTCGACGCGCACCGGACGGGCGGGAAAATCCAGTGCGATGGTTTGCGTGCGCTGATCGACGGTGATGTGCGATTGCACTGCCATGTCTTCACCTTCCAACGTGACGGAAACCGGAACCTTCAAGCGATACGGATCGCCCGCTTGGGTTTGCTCGACCGTTAGCGTGAGTTGGAATCCTTGCGCGGTGGGCTCGGTTTCTGCGTGCTGCAACAGCAAGCTGGGCGCACCTGTGCGGTGTACCCATTGTTCAAAGTGCCGGGAAAAATCCTTGCCGGTGAGTGTGTTGAAAGTGTTTTGCAGATCGTTGAAAGTCGCCTGCTTGAATTTAAACTGCTTATAGAATTGTCGCAAAGCGCGTACAAAGTCTTCATCGCCTAATTCCTGGCGCAGCATATGAAAAAACATCATGGTTTTGCCATAGCCCACGGCTTCAGAACTGGCGCTATGCCGCGACACGAATTGAATGATGGGAAAATCTTTTTCCTTGTTCACGAAATCGGCGTATTTTTGCAGCACGTCGCGGCGGTATTCCTCGCCTTTGCCGCGTTGTTCATTCACTAGATGATCGGCAAGGTAGGCGGTCAGGCCTTCCGCCCAGTTTCCCCTGGCGTAATCGACAAACACGCCGTTGCCCCAATAATTATGCAGAATCTCGTGCGGGTAGGAGGAATGCAGGATGAAAGGGAAACGGATCACCTTGGGGCCCAGCAAGGTAAAGGAAGGCATGCCGTAACCGGTTTCCCAGAAATTCTCGACCAGGGCAAATTTGGTATAAGGGTAGGGACCGAGTAGTTTGTTATACATGGCGATATATTGCGCGGTGGTGTCCAGGTATTTTTGGGCTAATGCATCATCGGTGCTACGCAGATAAACCAACGCATCCGCCGCACCTGCGGATTGTGTGTAACGTTTGTAGCGTCCCGCAACGATATAGATGTCATCTTGTGATTGTTTTTCTTCCCAAATCACATGTTGCGCAGTTGAGGTTTTTTGTTCGCTGACTAAAGTACCCTGGCTGACGACATCCCAGCCGGCGGGCACTTGAATATTGAGTCGGAATGACACCAGTGCATCGTCAAATTGCGGATACCAGGCGCTGGAATTAGCCAGAAAAACACCTTCACTCGAAATAACGCCCGGCGTATAGCTGAAACTGCGGGCGTATTCTTGCCCAGGACCTTGCACCGGATGATTGATTTTTCCACTGAAATGTAGGGTGACATCTTTCTGTTGCGGCGGTAACGTCAGTGTGTAATGTTTTAATGGAATTGGCCTGGTGTCCGAAGCAGCATTACTTTGCCGTAAGGTAACTTGCGCACCCTGGGCATCGGTAACCGTTAAATCGCCATGCAGGCTAAAGTCAAGTTTGATCGGTGTTTTATGATTCTGATTTTGTACCGGAATAGAAATGTGATCTTTAACCCAGATCTCAGCGGTGCCCGGCGACAGCGTAATTTCCATCTGATGATGAAATGTTTGATCGCCTGCTGATGCAGTCATGCTATAGAGCATGCAGTTAATGATGACAAACCATATCACACTGAAATTTTTTATTTTTCGCATTATTTCTTTAAACTTATATGTAAGTGTTAATCAATGGAAGTAGCTGAACTGCTTCGTAGCGTATCAAACATCCTTCAAACATACCTGATTGATCCTGAATTATGCTATAGTTCGCTGGCTTGAATCATAAGATTTTAAAAACAAATGGCCATGATATTTATGATTGTGATAAATTCATGTTTGGAGAGTCAGGTGCGTTAACATTGGCTTTCTTAATACAATATTTATAGTATAGGAGTTAAAAATGAACAAACTTGTTATTGCAGTATTCGCTTCAGTCTTTTTATTTGGTTCCTCTGTTACTCTGGCAAGTGGAAACTTGGAATCTGCATTGCCACCGGTATCTGCTCAAGATATTCTGAACAAAATGTCGTGTGAAGGTAAAAAAGCTGGTGAAAAATTCAAAGATCGTACGGATGGTGAAATGCTGACCTGTCCTGCAAAAATTAAGAATCCTAGAAAAGGTGGACCAGCAGCAGGATCGACCTACTAATATAATAATAAATGAACAGTCGCTTGCCTTGTTGAGCTAAACAAGCTGTGAAATAAGCAAGCGTAATTATTATAGAATGGTCCGTATTTAGGCCAAGCTGGGTAGATTATTAGGGTTATTTCTTTTAGATCCAACCAACTAAATGAATTGGTTCAGTGAGTTTACTAAGAGAAGTAAAGTGCATTACAACTATCGGCTTGGCCATCTTGGCAAATTAAGATTATTCGCCCCAAACCCTTCTACATTAAGAAAATCTGTTTGTACTAAACAGACTTCCTCAGCCTGATTTCAGTAGTTCATTGTCTTTATCTTGTGCGTGACAGTAAAGCGGAATATTTCAAAATTAGAATCGCGGTATTTCTAAAACTAAGAAACTTATAGGACATATCGCGCCAGATCTTCACTTTGCGAAAGACTCTTGAGACGTTCGTCGACATACGACGCATCAATAATAATGGTTTCTCCGCTGTGTTTAGATGCACCGTATGAAATTTCCTCCAATAGTTTTTCCATGACGGTGTGTAGGCGTCTGGCACCGATATTTTCAGTTTTGCTATTCACGGAGTATGCGATTTCGGCCAAACGTTTGATGGCATCACTGGCAAATTGCAGTTGTATACCTTCTGTAGCCAGTAGCGCCTCATATTGACGCGTCAGGCATGCATCCGTATTGGTCAAAATTTGTTCAAAGTCACTGACGCTCAGGCTAGACAGTTCAACCCGAATAGGAAAACGCCCTTGTAATTCGGGAATCAGATCAGAAGGCTTGGACATATGAAATGCACCGCTGGCAACAAATAGGATGTGATCAGTTTTGATCATGCCATATTTGGTTGAGATCGTAGTACCTTCAACCAGCGGTAGTAAATCCCGTTGTACCCCTTGACGTGAAACATCACCGCCTGTATTGCCTGTACGACTGGCGATTTTGTCTATTTCATCCAGAAATACAATGCCATTCTGTTCCACATTCTGTATCGCCGTCAGTTTCAATTCTTCATCGTTGACCAGCTTCGAAGCTTCTTCTTCCAGGAGCATTTTTTTTGCTTCACGAATCGTCAGCTTGCGTGTTTTCTTTTTGTCTCCTGTCATATTCTGAAACATACCCTGAATTTGGGAGGTCAGATCTTCCATGCCGGGTGGTGCAAAGATTTCCATATTGGCGCGCGGCATGGCGACTTCTATTTCAATTTCCTTGTCATCTAATTCGCCTTCGCGCAGTTTTTTACGGAATTTCTGCCGTGTTAAATTATCTCGATCCTCGGCAGTTGAATGTGACTCAAAATCCCTGGCAACGGGCAATAGAGCATCCAGAATGCGATCTTCGGCACGGTCTTCCGCGAGCGGTTGTTTCTTCCTGGTTTCCTGTTCTCGCGATTCTTTAATGGCTGTTTCGACCAAATCACGGATGATTGAATCGACATCACGTCCGACATAGCCGACTTCCGTGAATTTGGTCGCTTCGATTTTTATGAAAGGCGCATGCGCCAGTTTTGCCAGACGACGGGCGATTTCGGTTTTGCCGACGCCGGTAGGGCCGATCATCAGAATATTTTTCGGCGTGATTTCCTGACGTAACGGATCGGCAATCTGCTGCCTGCGCCAGCGGTTCCTGAGTGCAATAGCCACAGCCCGTTTGGCTGAATTCTGGCCGATGATATGTTTGTCCAGTTCATGGACAATTTCTTGTGGGGTCATTTGGGACATAGGTATAAATTCTGCGATAGAGGTAATATAAACAGCATTTCTAGATGACAGGCTCGGATAAATTGATTGGCGTGATATTTGTCAAAATAAAAAGGCTGCTGAGAGAATAATTAATCAATGGTTTCGATGACATGGTCCTGATTGGTGTAGATACAGATATCACCGGCAATGCTGAGTGATTTTTGTACAATCTCCTTAGGGGATAAGGTTGTGTTTTCCAATAACGCACGAGCAGCGGCTAACGCATAAGACCCGCCGCTACCAATGGCGGCAAGACCCAATTCAGGTTCGATCACATCGCCGGCACCGGTGATAATCAAAGTGGCATCTTCATTGGCAACCACCAGCATGGCCTCCAATCTGCGCAAAATCCGGTCTGTACGCCAATCTTTCGCCAGTTCGACAGCTGCACGCATGATATGGCCATGATGTGCTTCCAGTTTGCCCTCAAATCGTTCGAACAGCGTAAATGCATCCGCAGTGCCACCGGCGAATCCTGCCAGAATTTTGTCATGATAGAGTCTGCGTACTTTACGTGCGCTGGATTTAGCCACCACAGCCCCGAGCGTTACCTGACCATCACCACCCAATGCAACTTGACGTCCGCGTCTTACTGAAACAATTGTTGTCATGAAATTTATTTAGCTTGTTACAAAATGCCATTATAGCGTATAAAACATAGCCGATTCGGATAGAAGGAATCTGCAAATGATTAGCTTCTTTTTTTTGCGCGTGGGTGTGCCGTATCATAAATTTTGGTAAGGTGTTGAAAATCCAAGTGTGTGTATACCTGTGTGGAAGTTATGCTGGCATGACCAAGCATTTCTTGTACGGCACGCAAGTCACCGCTGGATTGTAAAAGATGAGAGGCAAAAGAGTGCCGTAACACGTGCGGATGCACATTCTGGTTGAGCCCTTGTTGCCTTGCCCGATTCTTTAAACGGTGACTGATCGTGCGCACGCTAATGGCATCGCCATGTTGCGATAAAAAAAGTGCGGTTACATCGGGTTTAATGATCTGTAGGCGTTGTTCAATCCAGGCTTTTAGGGCTTGAATGGCATAATCGCCAACTGGAACAATACGTGTTTTCCCGCCTTTGCCAAGCACCTTAATCGTTCCTTCCGTAAAGTTGATATCCGCAGGCTTAAGTTGCGCCAGTTCTGCCAGCCTTAGGCCGGAAGAGTAAAATAGCTCAAACATGGCGCTATCCCTAAACGTCAAAATATGATCAGTGCGAAACGTTAATAACCGTACCGCTTCATCAGGGGAGAGTGCATCGGGTAATTTCTGCGGTGATTTGGGAACACGCAAGCCAATACAGGGATTGTGCCGGTATTGATGATCGCGTATCAAATACAGATAAAAACTGCGCCAGGCCGATAACATTCTCGCTAAACTTCTACCGGAAAGGCCTTTGCCATGCAGTTGCGCGATCACCTGGCGAATATTGGCTGATTGAACCTGTGTTAAATTATCTGTGTTGAGATGTTTAAGCAGAACACGAATATCACGTGCATAATTTTCAGACGTCAACGGTGATAAACGCCGCTCATAAGTGAGATGATGAATAAATGCAGCAGCTAATGACTCAGGTTTGTTGTTCATTGGACAGGTCGTCTTGAATGGCCTCTTCGCCATTTGCAGTTTCTGCCAGGTCATAGCGGGCAATGGTGGTACACACCAGTTCTCCCAATCGTTTTAAATGCAGCGTTCCCATTTCCGGATAAAATCTTTCGGCATCAGGGCTGCCCAGAATCAGTAAACCAATGGTTTGTGTGGTATTCAATGGAATCATGGAAAATGAATTGAGGTGCTCAGCACCTTCACCAAACCAGCATTTGATTTCGTCCGCGATATGATTGCCACAATAAGGTTGCGACAGGCTTTCGGCAATCATATGAACATCCTGATTGACAGGGGTAAATTCAACATGATCCGGGGCACTGCAGGAGAGATTCCACAGACGCATGGCTACAAGCGGCACGGCGAAATCCTCTCGCAAACTGAAATAGAGTGCAGTAAAAAATTCACCTATGTTGGAAACGGAAAGTAATGCGATGGTTAAACGATGCATTTTCTCCCCGATGGCATCGTTTTCTTCACCAAAGCTGATCAGTTCCAGAAGCTTATCCTGTAATACGCGATTTCTTTCTCTTAATGAGATAACCTGTCGTTCATTGATTGAGACAACCTTGTTATCGTGCGTGCCAGGAATAGCAATGTCCGCCAGCAAATCGGCATATTCATTGAAGAATTGTGGGTGATCCTGTAGATACTGTGCGACATCTTCCGGTTTCATCATGCTTCCTTAATGATTAGTTACAAATTTATTTCGCCTTCGAATACAGTGACTGCCGGTCCCGTCATCCAAACGGGCTCGTCCGGCCCGTCCCAGTGGATCTTCAATTCACCGCCCCGCGTGCTGACAGTTACCTGATGCGCCAATAAATCCAGACGGATACCGGCGACAACTGCTGCGCACGCACCCGTTCCACAAGCCAGCGTTTCGCCCGCGCCACGTTCAAAAACCCGTAACTTGATGCGATTGCGATCGATAATTTGCATGTAGCCCACGTTCACTCTTTTGGGAAAACGTGGATGCGTTTCTATCAACGCACCCTCGGTAGCTACCGGCGCACTGTCAATATCCGCTACGACACGCACGGCATGCGGGTTACCCATTGACAAGGCACTTATTTTAACCGGTGTATCCTGTATTTCAAGCGAATAGGTTAATGCATCTTTTTCAGCGACAAATGGAATTTTTTCAGGCTCAAATATGGGTTTTCCCATATCAACAGTGATATTGCCATTGATTTCCAGTTTAGGGGATATCACGCCACCGAGTGTTTCAATGCGGATTTCATTTTTCCGGGTCAGACCATGATCGTGTACATAACGGACAAAGCAGCGCGCGCCATTGCCGCATTGTTCCACTTCACCGCCATCCGCATTAAAAATGCGATAACGAAAATCAGCCTGACCGGATGCTTGCTCAACCAGCAATATTTGATCGCAGCCGATGCCAAAATGACGATCGGCGAGCAGCCGCATCTGTTGCTGATTAAGACTGATCGATTGATTGATGCCGTCCAGAACGACAAAATCATTGCCTAACCCGTGCATTTTGGTAAATTTCAGTTTCATGGATCAGCTATTCCAGCGATTCAATTTTGTCAGAGTCATCAAATAATCGTTCATGGTAAAACCACCGCCAATATCTACCACACTATCCTCCATAATTTCAAACCCATATTGCTGATAAGCCAGAATAGCAGTTTGGTTCTGTTTATTGACGGTCAGGATCAGCGATTGCAAGTTGTTTTCTCGCATAATTTCAATGGCATCTGCCATCAATAGGGCACCATAGCCTTTGCGCTGATGATCACGATGAATATACAGTTTGTCAATTTTAAGTTCACCGGGTTGATGTGTACGCATGCAGCACGAAAAGCCAATAATCATTTCATCCAGTACCAATTTTCTCCACCAGATTTCCGGATTCAATAGTTGTTCCTTGATCAACGCCGGCTGATAGCGCTGTGCCAGCATATAATCAATCTGTTCAGGCGAAATGATAGCAGCATAATGATGACGCCAGATTATTTCAGCCAATGCGGAAATAGTGCGTGCGTCAGACATGGTTAAAGCCAATATTCTAGGTGTCATGTGATCCGAAAGTTTAGTAAACGCATTTTACAGACTGTTTTAGTGCGCGCTTCCATGTGCCACCCTATTTTTTTTATCGTGTATCAATTCAAACAGCGCTTGATAGGGAATGGGCCGGCTGAAGTGATAGCCTTGCTGATAATAGCACTCATGCCTGAGTAACAATCTGGTTTGTTGTTCTGTTTCCACACCTTCGGCGATAATTGTCAACCCTAAGTTTTTACCCAAGCCGATAATGGCTTGCACAATCTTCAGATCATTAATGTTATGGTCCAATGTACGCACGAAAGATTTGTCAATTTTCAGGATATCGATGGGCAATTCACGCAACAGCGTGAGCGAGGAATAGCCTGTACCAAAGTCATCAAGGGCAATTGAAATACCCAAGCTCTTGATTTCCTGTAAAACTTTGCTGATGCGCTCCATGTCATTGACAATGGCATCTTCAGTGATTTCAAGTATCAAAGATTTGGCAGGTAAGCCGGTGTCCTGGAGTATTTGGGAAACCATTTTCGGGAAATTTCTGTTCAATAGCTGACGTGGATTGACATTCACTGAAACATTGACAGGATAATTCAGTCGTAAAAGTTTACAGGCAGCGATACACGAAGTTTTTAGCACGATTTCACCGAGTTGCTCAATTTGTCCGATATCTTCGGCCAGAGGAATAAATTCGCTGGGTGATAAGTATCCTCGCTTGGGATGCGGCCAGCGTACCAGTGCTTCCATGCGTGCGATGTGGCGCGATTGCGCATTGACGATCGGCTGGAATAAAACCTGTAATTCGCTATTTTTTATGGCTGCGCGCAGTTCTCTTTCCAATGCAAGCCGGTCGAGCGTCCAAACCACAGAGGATTCAGGAGAATAATAACCAAACTGGTTGCCGCCATCTTGCTTGACACGGTACATGGCTGTCCCAGCTCTTTCCAGTACGGTTTCACTGGTTAATCCATTTTCCGGGTAAAAACTGATACCGATGCTGGCGGAAACGAATACTTCCAAATCATCAATCTCGAATCGCTGTCTGATGGCATCGAGGATTCTCTGCGCCATATCCAATACGGAATCCCCTTTATGTAAATGATCGGAAAGCAAAACAAATTCATCACCTCCCCAACGGCCAACGACGCCCTCCTTGCGAACGATTTCCAACAATCGCCAGGAAACCATCGTGAGTAATTTGTCTCCGGCATGATGTCCCATCGCATCATTGATTTTCTTGAAATTGTCCAGCGTGACAAAAAATACAGTAATTATTTTGTCGGTATTCCAGATTGCTTTGATCATGTGATCGAATTGAACCACCAGTTTTGAGCGGTTCGGCAGCTTTGTTAGCGCATCATGGCTTTCCTGATGCGCTACTCGTTGTGTCAGCTCAACAGTATCGGTAATATCCGTCATCGCGATCACTGTACCCATTATCACTTTTTGATCATCGTATAACTGGTTGCGGGTAATACGAACGGTTCGATCGTTACCATAGGTTGTTTTGAGCATGCACTCGATCATAATGGTTTTATCCGGATCAACGCTCAGAATATCTTTTTCGGCTTGAGTGATCAATGAATTGCCTGATTTTGTGTGAAGCCCCAGAATTTCTTGCGAAAGCCTTCCCTTAATTTGATCGAGCTGTGTTTGCAGGATCTTTTCAGCGCCTCTGTTGATGTAAATAATATGATCATAAGCATCGGTAATAATGACGCCATCACCAATGGATTCGAGTGCAGTGCTGGAGTGGACCTTAGTAATCCAGACGGACCGCAGGAATTCATTAATACGCCGCCAGTTCCACAACGGATAAAGTGACAATGTACCTAATAAGGCAGCTCCGGGTGGAATCCAGATATGGCTCAATTCAAGTATCAGGCCGGGAATAAATAAACCGAGAGCCAGTAAAGCCAGTAGCGTTGGAATCGTCAGATTTCTTTTTAACAACGCGATAACTGTCAAAATAAGGACTATCCATAAAGCTGAGATTATTGCCGTCAGCGTTTTGGTAACCGGATGAATGGCACGATTATTCTTTAGCATTGAAACAACATTCGCATGCCACTCAACACCCGTCATCGGTTGACGATTTCCCAGCGATACCGGCGTTGCGAAGCGCATCCCCATACCGGCTGCTGTCATACCGATAATGACAGTTTTATTTTTCAGACTGGCTAAAGCCTCATCGTCGAATAAAATCCGGGCATAGGATATTTTCTGAAAACTGCCGGGTTGACCGGTATACGGTATGAGGGCCTCTTGCGAGCGGACCCAGTGTTGTTGCCCAAATGTTCCTTTGCCGGTATCCGGTGATGAATGTGCTGTTCTTGTTGTTGTAGGATCTGCCAGCGCTAAACCTAATGCTGGCCATGTTGGCGCATTGATACCCGCATACAGAAAAACGCGCCGCGCAACACCGTCGCTATCTAGCTCAACATCAGCATGACCTAAAACTGCATGTTCCCTAAAAATCGGGAGCGGTTGCGCCAAGGTTAATGATTCTGAATCTATGTTTTTGTCAGATATCGGTGCTACAGGAAAAATGACATTGCCATGTGCAGCAATGGCCAAAGCCAGTAAATGATCAGCGTAGGGATCCGTTCCCTGTGATTCTGAAAAGAGTATATCCAAAGCGACCACCTTGTTATCAATGGCGGTCAGCCGGTTGATTAACTCTGCATGCACTCCCCTGGACCAGGGCCAGTGGCCTAAGACTTTGAGACTTTCTTCATCAATGGCGACAATGATGATGTCGGGGTCTTGCGGGTATTGTTGTAGGGTGGATATTTTGTCATAGAGAATGGAATCAAAACGCTCTAACATTTCCGTATAAGCGATGAGTGCAACACCAAACAGAAGTATGATAATGCGTAAAGCAAACGTATTATGCTTGACCAGATGACCACCCGACTGAATCATAAAAGCACAAACAGTGGTAGCAACATCAACAGCATGAACCAGTAAGATATGCCACGCGGCACTTCAATAATCTGATGTGGTCCCCATGGACCCTGAAAGCTATCCGATTCAATGGTTTTGATACGCAAATAATAAGTACCGCTATCCGGTTTTGCTATGGTTATTAGAGAAGTTGTCACCGGCAGATCATGAATGATATCGGTAAATGCTTTATCACGAGAAAACTGCAAATGAAAGCTTTGTCCCTCCGCAGCGGCACGCCATGCAAATGTCATTTGGTTTTCATCCAGCTTTGTATTCTCCAGCGATGGTCCGGGATAAGGAACCCTAAACGGCATGGTGTCACTGAATGGGCCCGCACCCTCGCTGGCTGAGACAGAAAAAATACGCCAGAAATAATGACCTGGCGTCAATGATTCAGATAAGGTGACACTGTTTCCTTTCACTTCAGGATTAGAGTAGATCAGATCGGAAAAATCAGCATCCCTGCTAACCATCATGGCGTAATGAGATGCTTCGGACTGGATCGTCCATTTAAATTCCTGATGTTCCGGTGCTGTTGCTCCGCCAGGCAATGGCGCAATCACAAAAGGCGCTTCCGGGCGTGCATTGAGTGAGAAAGAAATGACTGCATCCTTGCCTTCTATCAATGATTCATCAATACCGCGGATTCTTAGCCAATAATCACCATCCGGAATATCACCATCACGGAAAGGCAGACTGGTGGTGGTGAATTCAGACCATAAATCCCTGAAATCCGGATCAGTGCTTATTTGCGCGCGGTATGCCTGAGTACCCGGTAATGGTTTTAATTGAATAACCAGCGGCAGGCTTTGATAATAAGTGGCTGTTTCAGACAGATCAGGGGGCGGCAGTAATTTTACAGGCGGTGTTGGTGGTGTTTCCTTGGATATCACCGCACCATAACCGGCCGGTACCCTGAGTTTTCTTTGCTCGCTGTTGATTTCTGTAATGCCGGTTAACACTTCATTGCGGGTAGCAGAATGCACTTCAAGGGTGCCAACACGAAAATCAGTACCGCGCACCGAACTGATCGCCGACGGCGTTTTAATTCTGAAGCGCGTGCCGTTCTCAGATTTTGCCGGTATTGAGCTTTCAGTACGTCCTTGTTGCAAATTAATTAGGGTATCCACAAGACCATAATCACCGAATATCTGCATATTTTCCAAACGCAGATTGGTATTGTTCTGTATTTGTAAATAGGATTTATCAGCAAATTCCATGGTGACAAACGTATCGTTTCCGCTGCGTATTTCATCACCTGCCAGTAGTTGCATGCCCAGCTCGATCGGTATGTTTGGGTGATCTTTGCGGTGCAAGGTGGCTGTGCCATGTACACTGGTTACGTTTGCGGATGCTTCATGCAGCAATTTTGTCCACGCTATAGGGATTCGTAGCCGGGTTCCGGGAAGTATGACATAGGGGTTCTGTACATGATTTAACTGCTGCAATCCCTGCACATATTTTATGTTTTTGAGATGACGCTCGGTCAGGTTCCACAGATTGTCGCCCGGCCGTACGGTATAGATCCATTCTTCAGCAGCCGCAGAAGCGGATAGAACCATTAAAACCGCTAATAATAACCCGTCAGTTTTATTAAAAAAGCTGCTGCTGAAAATTCTTAATGGCATACCATTTCCTTTTCCCCTCGTATTGTCGAAGCATGAATTGGCAAAACAAGGTGCGTATTCTGAATGAGGATATTCAACCCTCGGAAAAAATAGAATATAAGATTAATAGCAGTCTATCTTTAGTATCTTACATGATTAATAGCGATAAATAAGCCGGAAATGATCGCTACCCTATGTGTAAGAAATCACACATTATCGCTATAACATATGCATTCTGCCAGTCATATTGTGATAGCTGTCACTGATGTTATTAGGAATTCTATTGATGGGATAAATTGGTATATGTGTAAATAAGAATACAGAAGAACTAACAATTGTGAAGAAAAGTAGTGTTAGAATTCTAACGCTTAGCTTATTAATCTAACTCAGTAGTTAAGAAATAGACGAGATTAAAAGGTTTTGACAAGGTTTGCCCTTTCTTTGAGTGACTTTGAATATGGGTAAATATGAAATAGAACTTATGATCAGATGACTAATTACTACAAAGGATATATAAAATGTTTGAAAGTTTAAAAAATCTGTTAAAACATTTTACAGGCGGTCAGGAAACAGAATCTGTCGTGCCTGCTGCAGGCAGTCAGCACTCGGAACCAACTCCACAAGCTGCTGATGAAAGCGGCCCTCAATATCACACGTTAGGAAAATTTAATTTAGGTGTGGGCACCATCGGCCCCGCAAATCGCAACGATATCGATCAGAAAGTATTAGGCGATATGTATCAATCAATTGCATCCGGTGCATTTAACATACCGGCAAATGGCGCTGTTCCGGAGATATGCGTCGATGGCCGTACTGATAAGGATGGCAAGCGTAAAAACGCGCCATGTGCTGCCGGCGGTACGTTAAGTATCGTTTACGGCGGTGATCTTGGTGGCGCTTCCACTTCCGGCGATACCAATGAAACACAATTAACCATTAGAATAATGAATACGCTCAAAGAAAAAGGCCATGCGACTGGCGTGCACGGAGATGATCACAGCAGCTGTGGTTGCGGTGCCTGCGCAAAAGCAAAAACCATCTATCAACATATCACTGAGCATATTAACGATATTGCATCACTGACCAGCCAACTTGGCATCAATCTCAGTCAAACGGAAAAGGAAACGATCGTTCAGCAAGCCAAGACTCGCCTGAGTCAATCCGATTTTTTTGCGGAAGATAGAGCGGCTATTCTCCACGTAGCACAGGAAAATGGGGCGGTTTTTGAAGAACTGGTCGGTGTACACAATGAGCTGGGAATTGCCTTGAATACGAAACCTGGCACAACGATAGATCGTTCGGCGATCCGTGCAAAATACGGCCCGCAATATGATATGTTTGTGGTCGATGCATGGGCATTTGGCGCAGCAGCCAAAGATGTCAATCCAACCGGTGACGATCAGGATACGCAACGCATTGCTAAGGCAATTACGTTGCAGAATGTAGCGACCGCATCGGTTCTGGGACACGGTTCCTTATGTATCATTCCTATCGGCTGATCGATTGGATAAAAGGCGCAAAGCTGTTTTCGTGATTTAAGAATCCAATTTTGCGCCTGATAGGCGGTACTAGAATCAAGAAAATTTCCGGAATGATTTACCGGTGAAAGTGAAGTGAATCAGTGATTATTCCGGGACAGACTGTTGACGTACAGACAGATCAAGAATCGCCGCCGCATTACTGCTTGAAAATACTTTCTCGGCTGCTTGCTGCCATGGCAGCCACATATAGTTCAAATGTTCTCTGGCAGCGAGCCTGATCGGTGTTATCTCGGGCAAACACAAGCCAAATGCATGCTCGGTATTGAATCGGACATCCGGCGCGTACCGCCAGCGCCATTCTTCATATATTTCATACTGATTCTCAACCTGCCAATCCGTCAGGGCATAATCGGTTGCATTTAAACCTGTTTCTTCAGACACCTCGCGAAACGCAGTTTGGAGCAGAGTTTCGCCGGGATTTTGACTACCTGTGACCGATTGCCAGTAACCCGGATGATCAGCGCGCTCCAATAATAGAACCTGTAAATCCGTAGTGTGGATAACAACCAAGACGGAAACCGGTATTTTGTACATCAGAACAACCAGCTATCTCTCAATTTGGTTTTGTTTCAACTTGTCGCAAGCGAATATTGAGTTCTCTTAATTGCTTTTCATCCACTGCACTCGGTGCATGCGTCAACAGGCATTGCGCACGTTGTGTTTTAGGGAAGGCGATCACATCTCGAATCGATTCCGAGCCTGTCATCATGGTTAGAATACGATCCAGACCAAATGCAATGCCGCCATGCGGTGGTGCGCCATATTGCAGTGCTTCTAACAGAAAACCAAATTTCTCTTGTGCCTCCTGTTCTGAAATATTCAACGCGCGGAATACCTTGGACTGGATATCCTGACGATGAATCCGTACCGATCCACCACCGATTTCCGAACCATTCAGCACCATATCATAGGCTTTGGAAATGGCATGACCGGGGTTCGTTTCCAGTAAATCTTCATGGCCATCGGCGGGTGAGGTGAAAGGGTGGTGCAGTGCCTGCCAGCGATTTTCTTCCTCATCGCGTTCGAACATGGGGAAATCAACTACCCATAACGGTTTCCAGCTGGATTCGGCATGACCATGTTGGTGACCGATCTTGATACGCAACGCACCTAAGGATTCATTGACGATTTTGGTTTTATCCGCGCCGAAGAATATCAAATCACCATTCTTTGCGTTGGTGCGGGCAAGAATTGTTTTAATCGTTTCTTCCGGCAGGAATTTCAGGATCGGCGACTGCAATCCTTCCACGCCATTCGCCAGGTCATTGACTTTGATATACGCCAGACCTTTGGCACCGTAGATCGCCACAAAATTGGTGTAATCATCAATTTCCTTGCGCGACAATTCCCCACCTTTCGGTACGCATAACGCCGCGACGCGGCCATCCGGTTTTTCCGCCGCTTCGCGAAACACCTTGAAAGACACATCTTTCATGACATCGGTCAATTCGGTGAATTCCAATGCAATGCGCATATCAGGCTTATCCGAGCCGTATTTGAACATCGCATCGGCATAAGTCAGCCGTGGAAACGGATTGGGTAGCTCCACATTGCTCACGGTTTTAAACAGGCCGCGTATCATCTCTTCCATCAGCGACATGATTTCATCTGCCGACAGGAAAGAGGTTTCAATATCGATTTGCGTAAATTCCGGCTGCCGGTCCGCACGCAAGTCCTCATCACGGAAACAGCGGGTGATCTGATAATAGCGATCAAACCCCGACACCATCAAGAGTTGCTTGAATAACTGCGGCGATTGCGGCAAGGCAAAGAAATGACCGGCATTAACCCGTGACGGCACCAGATAATCCCGCGCGCCTTCCGGTGTGGATTTGGTCAGCATCGGTGTTTCGATATCCAAAAATCCATGTTGATCCAAAAACACGCGCACTGCCATGGCAACCTTATGGCGCAAGCGCAGATTGGATTGCATCGCCGGACGCCGCAAATCCAGATAGCGATGCTCCAGCCGCACCACTTCGCTGATATTGTCATCATCCATTAGGAAAGGCGGCGTCAGGGAAGTATTCAGCACCTCAATTTCCGCCACCAGAATTTCAATTTCACCGCTGAATAAAGACGCATTGACGGTCCCTTCCGGGCGTCTTCTGACTTTGCCGGTAATTTTCAGCACAAACTCATTGCGTATCTTTTCTGCTGTCTGGAATGTTTCCACGTTGTCGGGATCGCATACGATCTGTACCAAGCCTTCGCGATCGCGCAAATCGATGAATATCACGCCACCATGATCCCTGCGCCGGTGCACCCAGCCAAAAAGTGTAACGGTCTGATCAAGATATCCGGCATTAATGGCGCCACAGTAATTTGTACGCATAATTTATTTCTATTCAGTAAGTTGAACGGTGAGATGGATGTTGCTTGTATCGCGGCGATGCAGCGATACTTAGGTTATTCAGTTGCCGCAGAAGCCGAACTGCTCTCTTTTTTTGCAGTTGTGTCCGCAGCAGCAGGCGTTGCTGGAACTGCAGTTTCTGTACCTTCTTTTGCAGCCGGCTTGGCATCTGCCTGTTTAGCGGTGTTATTTTTAAAGTCAGTCGCATACCAACCACTGCCTTTCAGTTGAAATCCTGCCGCAGAGATCAGCTTAGTATAGTTGCTGCTGCCACAAACAGGACAAGTAGCAACCGGTGCATCGCTAATCTTTTGTAAATGCTCTTTCTCGGCACCACATGAATTGCAAAGATATTCATAAATAGGCATAGAGACCTCCAACAATCCAATATTGGGAAACCGGGGATTATATACCTTAACCGGCTTTGTTTGATATGCCTCTGTATCACTTCAGCTTATTTTGAACATGTGGTAAATAGGCATTGAAACCAAGGTCTACTTGGTCTAATACCTCGGCTTCCAACATCGTGTCGCTTCAATCACAAAATCAGGATGTTTCTCCTGGTAAATCACTATAATTATCTGGATTTTCAGGGTAAATGATTTCTATATTATTCAATAATACTTTGATATATTGCGCAGGGGAATAGAGCATTCTACCGCAAGCGGCGAGGCATTAATTACATGATCTTCAAACTGCCGGTTTGCAACCAGCCTTCGTTCTAGAGGGGCGAGGAATTAAACCTGGAAGAGATTAAAGAATGGGAGTTTATTCGATAAATACTGAGGATTACTTCTATAACTTTACATATATTTTGCTGTACAGAAAAACAACAATCCAAGGACAAATGAGTTCTTAAATGCGGAGAATTGAATGGCAACAATAATAGGACATACTTATGGTGAGGACATTCCGGGCACCGCTGGCAACGACACCATTGACGGGAATGGTGGAAGTGATTTTATCGATGGGGGTGCTGGTACGGATACAGCGGTATTTTTTGGCAACCGCAGCGATTTCACAGTTACCGATTTGAATGGTGTAATACATGTCACCGGACTCGCTACTGCGCCATCTTCTTATGCGGGTTACACAGCACAACTTACCAATATTGAAAAAGTTCAGTTTGCCGATTCCGCAGTCGCATCTACCTATTCAATCAGTACACCACTCAATGTGAATGAAGGCGGTGGTACTGTCAGTTTAGCTATTACTCGATCAAGCAGCATCGGGGTTGAGACTGTTTATGTCAGTACTGTCCAGACGGAAGGCTTTGCAAACAATGGTGATTATCAGGGGATCGATACCAAACCCTATACCTTCGCAAACGGCACATCGTCAATTTTCGTGCCTGTAACTATCATTAATGATCTTGCACCTGAGGGTAATGAAACCTTTGCAGCCTGGGTACAGAAAAATCAAAACGATCCTTTCGGCACTTTTGCTGCAAGATCAACCTTCACCATCGTCGATAATGACTCTCCCGGCCCGGCGGTAACTTATACACTGACTCCCAATCTGACCAGTGTGGTAGAAAATAATGACACGATTACCTTTACTGTAACGCGCAGCGGAACCAATTTACAGGGTGCGACCATTTATTATTCGACGCTTTATGGTTCTGCTTCAAATAGATACGGCAATGATTATGAAGGCGCAGAAAGTGTTCCTGTTGTTTTCCTGGCTGGAGCCAACACGACAACGTTTACTGTCGGCATTCACGAAGATCAGATCGACGAGAATAGTGAGACTTTCGATGTGATGATTGGGCTTTCACCAACGGATGGGCGTTCAGATGCGGTTGCGATACGGCAGATAACGATTCTTGATGACGATGTTGCAAGTGGAGCTGCACCGGTGGTGCTAGGAAATGTTTCTGTACCTACGATCTCGATTGGTTCCTTAGGTTCTGGATCAAATATTTTTCAGATTCAAGGAGGGGCTCAAAGCAATCTTTCGATTGCGAGCAGCACTGATGTTTCGATACAGGCATGGAATGCGCTGAGTCCAAACATCATATCTTCAGCGATTCTTTCTAGTAATGGAAGCTCAGTCCCTTTCAGCGTAGCTAATTCATCTAGTACAAATGATGCAGTGTTCATTGAGGTTACAGATGTTGGAAATGAAAGCAAGGTTGCAGCAGCTACACTTGTCAAAGAGATAATTGGTGCCTGGAAGTCTGGGATCGATGTTCTGAAAATTATAAATGCTGTTAGAACCTATACTATGGTGAATGACTGGGCCGAGTTCGATGTATTAGGACCTGCAATTTTCCTTGATATAAAAGAACAATTTGGGAAATCCCAATATATTCCGGTCATCTCGAGAACATTAGATGTGGCCGATCGATTGGCTAACATTGCACATGCGGAATTTGACGCTGATGGTCGTGGTTGGGAAGGACGTTTATATGCGGAAATAATGGACTTCACCTATGGCATGGTTGCAGAAGCCGGTGGTACTTTAGTTGGTCTCGTAGTAGGGCTTTTGGGTAGTTCGGGAATTGCTTCAGCACCCTTAGCCACTATTGGTAATATGCTGGGAGGATTTGTGTATGATCACAATCCTTTCGGAGACTCAATCTCAGATTTGGTGATACAGCTCGAAGAAGACAAATGGCACAATTTATTTGATGGTTTGCAGGCGAAGTCTGCTCTTTCTATTGAATCTAAGGCTCTCAGTGCGGCCTCGTCTCAGATTGCTTTGGATGACCTCCTATTGGATGCTACATTCTATGCCGCTCAGCATCCAGCTGCTGTTGCTGCGGTTGAGTCGGGTCAGGCGAGCAATCTTCTAGCATATTTCATCAAATGGGGCATCCCTGCCGGTCACATCGCAAATGCCGATGCAAATCCCATTGATCCCGTGACTATTACGATTGATCTAAACTCTTTCGATCCAATGTCTTTCGGCGTACCGGCTGTGTTCACTTCTGAGCTGGGTGTTCTGGCGGGCGACAAGCTCTCTACGAGCGAGAAAGCTCTTGCGGATATTGTGAATGTGCAGCGCGGCATAGGAAATGCACTTGTCATCGACGATGAACTGGCATCGCTTGCAAATCGTGTTGCTCGTGATTGGATGGAAAACAACCCGGACAGTGCCCTTTCGGCACAAGATGGTGGCGATCCGACCGGGTGGATCGAGATCACTTCGACTGGCGAAGATTTCCGTTTGGCGTTCCAGTCTCTAAATTGGACCAACATCATATTAGACAACGGCTTGCGTATAGCAGGTACGATTTCTGGCGCTGCGACAGCGCAGGAAGCTTATGACCTTTTCGCGGCGACGGCGGCTGGTGCTGCATTCCTTGCCGATGCTAACAGTCACAGCATTGGCGTCGCAGAATATGCAGGTCTTTGGGTCATCGTGACAGACAACACGGCTCTGCAGAACGATGCTGTCGTTGATACTACGCCGGTGATTGCACATCAATTTGGAAGTGATAATTCCGAAGTGATGTTCGCTGGTACTGGGCAGGGCAATGCGCATCTAGGCGGTGGCTTCGATACCTATTTCGGTGGAAGTTTCAGTGACACAGTTCATGGCGGCGCGGGTAACGACACACTATATGGTGGCGTAGGAAACGACTCTCTGGATGGTGGAGAGGATGATGATATTTTGGATGGTGGTGCTGGAGCAGATATCCTGATCGGTGGGTTGGGCAATGATAGTTATGTGGTTGACAATGTGGGTGATGTTGTCACTGAGAATCTTAATGCTGGCACGGATACGGTCAGTAGCCGATTAACTTACATATTACCTGTCAATGTAGAGAATCTCACGTTGACAGGAACATCGGCTACTAATGGTACAGGCAACGATCTGAATAACGTGATTACTGGCAATAGCGCTGCCAATCAGCTCAATGGACAGGCCGGCAACGATACACTCAATGGTGGTGGCGGTAATGATACGTTGACAGGGTGGTCCGGAATAGACACCATGGTTGGCGGCTTGGGTAATGACACTTATTTTGTCGAGAATGTAGGCGATATCGTCACTGAAAATCTCAACCAGGGTACAGATACTGTCAGTAGTCGATTGGCTTACACCTTACCTGTTAATGTAGAGAATCTAACATTGACAGGTACATCGGCTATTAATGGCACAGGTAATGATCAAAATAATGTTATCACCGGCAATAGTGCCGCCAACCAGTTAAATGGGCAGGCAGGTAACGATACTTTAAATGGTGGTGGGGGTGATGACACCTTAACTGGGTGGTCTGGTGCAGATATCATGGTCGGTGGATTGGGTAACGACACGTATTTGGTTGAGAATGTGGGCGATGTCGTTACTGAAAACCTTAACCAGGGCACAGATACGGTCAGCAGCAGGCTGGCTTACACATTGCCCGCGAATGTGGAGAATCTGATACTGACGGGTACCGCGGCGGTCAACGGCATAGGCAATGGTTTGGCGAATGCGATGACTGGAAATTCGGCTGCTAATCTGTTAAACGGCGGGGCGGGCAATGATACGCTGGATGGCGGTGCAAGTACGAATAGCTTAACCGGCGGCGCCGGTAACGATATCTTCAGATTTACGACAAAGGGTCACATTGACGCGATCACTGACTTCAGTGTTGTGAATGACACCATCCAGCTGGAAAATGCGGTATTTACGGCATTAACAACGACAGGTGCTTTGGCGGCCAGCCAATTCAAAATAGGTACACAAGCAGTGGATGCGGATGATTTCATCATTTATAACAATGTGACGGGTGCGCTGTTATACGATGCGACAGGCAGCGGTGCAGGTGCTGCGATACAAATTGCTACGCTCGGCGTTGGGTTGTCCATGACCAGTGCGGATATTGTCGTCATCTAGCAAGCAAGATCGTTGGAAAATTATTTGCATAGCCGCTGCTATGTTAAAAACAGGTTCAAAATGCTCATTTATCATCCATAAACTGCACCTTTTTGCCTGTTTTTGTCTTGTATTGGCTGCCTCAAATGCATTTTTCAATAGTCTGATAATACCTCGCCGTCTGTGACGGGGAGGCGCTTTATTACGGTGTGCTAAATTTGACAGCGAATTTATTTAAAGCATTTTTCATAGATTTCGCTATCGGTTTCTCTACTAAGATGTGTATTAAATATGCAAACATTATCATTCCTATTACGATCCCCCAGAATAAGACATGCGGATTGAATTCAGTATAGGTAGCGTTATAAATCAAAAAACCGAGAGCTTGGTGTATTAGATAAAGCGGATAAGTCAGCACGCCAATCCACATCCAATTTAAGCGTCCGATTGTACCGGTCAACTTGAAAGAAATCAGCGCCATTATCGCAAAAAATCCGCTGACAATTGCGGCGATGATATAAGGGCTTAAATCATTCCTGATACGCGCTTCAAACTCATGGACTTCGCTCGTGGATTGATATATAGCGCAGCACCATGCTAAAACTAACATCAAACTACGCGCCCAGGTTACTCCTCTGGACCAAATAAAGAAAAATGTAGCGCCAGCTATAAAATTTGCTGAATAGCCGTCCAAGAGAAAAAAACGAAGGCGCCAGAACGGGTAAATTTCAAGTGCAATTGTTATCGCCAGCCAAGCAACAAATAGTAATTCAACTTGCTGAATTCTGCCCAATAGCAATACGATTGCAATAAATGCATAGAATTTAAGTTCAACAAACAAAGACCAATATACGTTATCAATGGGTGCTACATCCATGAAACCGCTCAACATTGTCATGTTGACAAGATATTGACTAGAAGTGGCTGAATATTCAGGCGATCCTATCGCCAGTATTACAAGAAACGTGATTGTGCAACATACCCAAAAAGCCGGATAAAGGCGAACTAGCCTCGATATTATAAATTTTTTTAAACTTCCACTGGATGCGGTCATTAATATGACAAATCCACTAATCATAAAGAAAAGATCAACCCCTAAGTAGCCATATTTGAATATTGAAGCAAGCAACGGATAAGGCATGATAGTCTGAGAGTTGGCTGCAAAGCCATTAAGCGAATAATGATGAAAAACAACCGCTAAGGCTGCAAAGAATCTCAATAAGTCAAGCTCGTTAACTCTATTATTTTCTCGATCAAGTACAGTCAAGGATGGCAACCTTCAATTGAAATTTCGTTAACGTTCAGAATAATTTTCTCAGATTGAACCACTGTTGATATTACGCTGGCATCTTTCATCATACATCATTGCGAGGATGAATTGCCACGGTATTTCCGGAGACGAGATGATTGGAGAGGGGGTGAGAATGAAGAATAAAATCATGTGGTTGTAGAATATGCCTTTCAGGGTCTTGCAGTTTCTGCTATCTCTGGCATTAGCCAGTGGGATTGATTACAGTTTCGGGCTTATTGTGCTCAGATGTTCGGTTATCTCTGAAGCCGGTTGGTAGGAGGGATTGGGGTGTAGTTATTTTTACTCCCTCCGGCTTCACAAATTTCCGGATACTCCCAGGTTACAGACCCTAAAAATCATTCCAATTTTCAGCATCACCGTTAATCACCTTTTTCTTTTGATTACGCCTATTGCTTACCACGGAAAGTACACTATTTCTTCCGACGTTTGATTTTCTGGCGGAGAGATTCTGGGTAAGTGCAGTACCTCTTGCAGTTTTCCCTACTTTAAAAATAGAAATTGCGCCAGCCAGATCCTTCGCTTGATGTTCTAGAGATTCCGCGGAAGCAGCAGCCTGTTCTACCAGTGCCGCGTTCTGTTGCGTAACATCATCCATTTGTGTGACCGCTTGATTAACTTGTTCGATACCAGAACTTTGTTCCTGGGAAGCCGCTGTAATTTCTGTCATGATTTCAGCGACATGCTTAATGGAAGTAACGATCTCTTCTATAGTTTCTCTGGTTTCACTGATCAGCTTGGTTCCGTTCTCAACTTGTGCTACCGAATCATCGATCAGGTTTTTTATTTCTTTGGCCGCAGCGGCACTGCGTTGCGCCAGATTTCGCACTTCTGTCGCAACGACGGCGAACCCCCGACCTTGTTCACCAGCGCGGGCAGCTTCTACAGCAGCATTCAATGCCAGAATATTTGTTTGAAAAGCGATGCCATCAATCACACTGATGATACCGGCAATTTTGTTCGAGCTGCTACTGATCGAAGACATGGTATTCACCACGTTGGTCATCATCTGGCCTCCCTTCATTGCGATATGGCTCGCACTGGTCGAGAGTTGATCAGCTTGTCTTGCATTATCGGCGTTTTGTTTTACTGTGGAAGTCAGTTCTTCCATACTGGATGCAGTTTCTTCCAACGAAGAAGCCTGTTCTTCCGTACGTTGCGATAAATCCAGATTGCCGCTGGCTATTTCACTGGATGCCAGGCGCACCGATTCAGCACTGTTACGCACATCCGCAACCGTTGTTCTTAGGTTGATACCCATTTGAGTCAGTGATTTAATCAATACCCCAAACTCATTGGAATATTCATTGGCAAACTGAGTTTGCAGATCGCCGGCAGCGAGTGTGTTGGCTATTTCAATTGCTTTGTTCAAGGGTTTCAAAGTATTTTGTCTGATGAAAAAGCCAACGATGCACATTAACAGAACACCGCTCATGGTGGTGGCCAGAATGAAATCATTGAGCCATGGTGTTATGGTCGTTTGAGTTAAACCCCACCAGCCGGCACCTGCAGCACCCAATAATGACAATGTCGGTATCGCTAAATAAAAAGCAATGCGTTTCCCAATGGTCATGCGGAACAATGAAGCCAATTTACCTATAAAATCGGTACGAACCACTTCACCATTTTCTATCTTGAGATTTTTGGTCTTACCATCAAGAATCTGACGATAGATCGGCGCTGTCTTTTCGATTAATTGACGGGATGGTTTGGTGCGTATTGACAAATAACCAACGATATTTCCATTTTCAATTAAAGGTGTTGCATTACCCAGTACCCAATAAAAATCGCCATTCTTGCGGCGATTTTTAACCAAGCCAGTCCAGGATTTGCCGGCTTGCAGTGTTTTCCATAAATCACTAAATGCTTCGGGTGGCATGTCAGGATGACGCACAATGTTATGCGCTTTACCGATCAGTTCATCTTCCGAGAATCCGCTTACTTCAACAAAAGTCTGATTAATATAGGTTATGCGTCCTTTTGTATCTGTGGTGGATAAAATTAACGTATCATCCCCAATAGGATATTCTGTATTGGAAACTGGCAAGTTTACTCTCATGACTATCATCCATTTTAATTTATGAGATAGCCGTAACGACCGATATTTTATAAAATTTTGGCGGATTACTCTATGATTCGAAGAGTATTGATGCAGATCAATACTCTTGATAATAAGATGCTAAAACTCCAAGAATAAACGTGACGGAATTAACGATTATTGGCGAATATTAGCGTGAGCTTTTGGCTAAAGCCGCCAGGACTTCAAAACTGGCGATTGATTGGTTATAAAATAGGAAGTTATGTTTAGCTCGCTGTAACCTTGCCGTGGCCTTTTATCAGATAATCTTCCGACTGCATTTCCATCAAACGGGAAATAGTGCGTTCAAATTCAAAACTGACACCGCCTTCGGTATACAGTGATGGCAGTGGCACGGCGGCAGAGCACAAGAATTTGACATGGTATTCATAGAGTGCGTCGATAAAAGTAATAAAGCGCTTGGCTTCGTCGCTGTTTTCCTTATTAAATTGCGGGATCGCAACCATGATGACGGTATGATAAGTTCTGGCAATGGCAAGATAATCTGCCGGGCCCAGCGGATTTGCGCACAGGCGTTTAAACGAAAACACGGCAACGCCGCGAGCCGCTTTGGGGACAAGCAGCGTGCGTCCTTGTACATTGAGTGTTTCACTGGGAACCTTTGCTCGGTCTTCTACACGGCGATCGGTCAAGCGGAAAAAGATGACCGATAATTGCGCAGTGGTTACTGCATTAATCGGAAAATAGTAAGTTTGTGCGCCCTGCAGGCGATTGTAGCGATAATCAATCGGCCCATCGAGCGGAATAATGTCGAGTCTTTCCCTGATTTGCGCAATGAAAGGCAAAAAGCGCTGACGATTCAGTCCATTTTTGTACAGATCTTCCGGCGGTCGGTTGGATGTGGCGACGACAATCACGCCCTGAGCGAACAATTCCTTGAACAACCGGGTCAGCACCATGGCATCGGCGATATCGCTAACCTGCAGCTCATCAAAACATAACAGTGTCGCTTCACGCGCTATTTTCCGCGCGATCGACGGCAGTGGATCGTCATCACCGGAACGGCTTCCGTGTTGTGCGCGTTTCTGAACTGATAGATCATGCCATTCTTTCAGCCTGGCGTGGATGTCCAGCATGAATTCATGAAAATGTACGCGCCGTTTTGACGCGATGGGTGCAACCGCATAAAACAGATCCATTAGCATGGATTTGCCGCGTCCCACACCACCATAGAGGTAGATACCTTGCGGAGCGGGTTTATCGCTACCCAACCAGCGAAACAAACCGGTAGGCCATCTGAACGAGAATCCATCCCCTTTACTTGCTATCACGGGATAATCGATCAGTTCACGGTGTAATCGCTCTAATGCGGCGACTGCCTTGGCTTGATCGGCATCCGGTTTTAGCTCTCCCGCTTGTATCAGTGCGCGATATTCGGTTTCAGGTGTTGTTTTTTCCATACTGGACTACCTGTAATTTTTGTAATAATCGGGTGATTACTTGGTCGATGCGACAAACTTTGCCTGTCCGGCGAGCCAGACCAACACCAGAACCGGCAGACCTAATATGGCAGTGGCGATGAAGAAGTTCTCATAACCATACGCATCGACAAATTGTCCGCTGAAACCGGCGATGAATTTGGGCAATAACAGCATTACCGAACTGAATAATGCATATTGGGTGGCCGAATAAGCGGAATTAGTCAGGCCGGATAAGTAAGCAATAAACGCACAGGAAGCGATACCGGCGGAAAGGTTGTCCGCTGAAATAGTGAAGATCAGTCCGCTGACATCATGGCCGCGTCCTGCCAGCCAAACAAACAATAAATTCGTTGCAGCGGACAATACCGCACCCAAAAACAGCGTGCGCATAATGCCGATCTTAACGGTCAATACACCGCCGATAGCCGCACCGACAATGGTCATCATGACGCCGTACACTTTTGAAATGGTGGCCACTTCATCTTTGCTGTAGCCCATGTCCACATAAAAAGGATTGCTCATCACACCCATCACCACATCGGAAATACGATAGATGGCAATCAAGCCTAAAATCAGTAATGCCTGCTTACCATGACGCACGATGAAATCGCGAAAAGGCGCGATCAATGCGCCGTACAGCCATACCAGTAGGTTGTTGATGCGTGGGGGAAGATGCCATTTTGCGATGGCGAGTTGCGCGATCTTTTCATTGTCTGAAATCAACCGACTGTAGGGAACGTCCGGTTCGCGAATAATCAGCGTGGTGATGATGCCGACAATCATGCTGGCAGCCATTATCAGATAAGCGAAGCGCCACGGCGCATGGTCATAGTCGGTCGCAGAGGCATCAACCGCTGCTGCGATCCATAGCACACCCGCCGAGGCCAGGATCATCGCAACGCGGTAACCTGCTTGATAAGTTGCCGCCATCGCGCCTTGCAATTCGACCGCCACCGCTTCGATGCGATAGGCATCCAATGCAATGTCCTGCGTGGCGGAAGCAAAAGCCACTGCCAGTGCGAAAAATACCAATTGCGTCAGGTTCAACAAGGGATCGGTACTAGCCATGCCTACCAGGGCAATGGCGATGATAATTTGTGACAGTAACAGCCACGCCCGCCGACGCCCCAGCCATCGCGTCAACAGTGGTAGCGATAGCCGATCCACCAACGGCGACCACAGCCATTTAAAACTGTACGCCAGGCCAATCCAACTGAGATGGCCAATCGTCGTACGGTCGATGCCCGCTTCGCGCAACCAGAATGACAATGTGCCCAGTATCAGCAATAGTGGCAGTCCGGCGGAAAATCCCAGCGACAGCATGCCCAGCACGCGCGGATGGGTATAAACCCGCAATGCCTGCAACCAACTGGAAAATCCGGTGGATGTCATAAGGTGTGATCGTAGTCGATGATCAGCGGTGCATGATCCGAGAAACGCTCGGTTTTATAAATCGAGACACGGTGCGCTTTTTGCGCAATCATTGGCGTGGCAATTTGGTAATCGATGCGCCAGCCGACATTCTTGGCCCAGGCTTGTCCGCGATTGGACCACCAGGTGTATTGATCCGGTTCGGCATTGAGCTGCCGGAATACATCGACGAAACCGATATCGTCAAAAACATTCGACAACCAGGTGCGTTCTTCCGGCAGGAAACCGGAATTTTTCTGGTTGGAGCGCCAGTTTTTCAGGTCAATTTCCTTATGTGCTATATTCCAATCGCCACACAAAATAATCTCGCGGCCGTTGGCTATCAATGTTTTCAGGATCGGAAAGAATTTTTCCATAAAGAAGAATTTCGCGATTTGCCGGTGTTCGCCGCTGGATCCGGACGGTAGATAGATGGAAATGATGCTCAAATTACCGAAATCCGCCTGGATAAAGCGGCCTTCGGCATCAATTTCAGGGATTCCGACGCCTTCGATGATGTTGTCCGGCTGACTTTGGCAATAAATCCCGACGCCACTATAACCTTTTTGCGCAGCACAATGAAAATAGCCCTGATAGCCATCGGGCGACAGTATCTCGCTGGAAAGATCGGATAATTGCGCTTTGAGTTCCTGTACGCACACAATATCCGCCGATTGTGCGGCCAGCCATTCGAAGAAACCTTTTTTTGCAGCTGCACGAATGCCATTCAGGTTAAGCGTTATAATTTGCATCTTTTTATTTCAATTTGGTTAATTTTATGTCCGATTTCCGGCAGGCATTTATTCAATTCGCCATTGCGCGCAATGTGTTGTGCTTTGGCGAATTTAAAACCAAAGCAGGGCGCATGTCGCCTTATTTTTTTAATGCGGGCTTATTCAACGATGGCGATTCGCTGCGTCAACTGGGACAATTTTACGCCAAAGCGATTGTCGCTGCCCAGCTTCCGCTCGATATGCTGTTCGGCCCCGCGTACAAAGGCATTCCGCTGGTCAGTACGATCGCTATCGCATTGGCGGAAATGGGGCATAACTATCCGTTCTGCTTTAATCGTAAGGAAGCGAAAGATCATGGCGAAGGCGGTGTATTGGTCGGTGCGCCACTGAAAGGGCGGGTGCTGATCGTTGATGACGTGATTTCCGCAGGCACCTCGGTGCGTGAATCAGTCGAGTTGATTCAGGTATCGGGTGCAATGCCCGGCGGTGTCGTGATCGCACTCGATCGCATGGAACGTGGTATCGGAGAATTATCGGCCGTGCAGGAAGTGCAGCAAATGCATGGCCTGTCGGTGACTTCGATTATTAATTTGGATGATCTGGTTGAGTATTTGCAGCATCATCAGGCGCTTGAACAGTATCTCCGTGCTGTAGAGCGTTATCGCGTGCAATACGGGATCTAATAATCGTTGGTTTTATCCAGCAGCACTATTGAAGTTAAGTAGTCCACCCTGAACAATTCTATTTTCAGGCATAAGCGCCAGCAAGACGATGATTGGTTCTGTCATCATTGATTGATGGCCAATCCAAGCGCAGGAAAATCAAGACAAGAAGAAGTCGCAGCTTCCTCAGAATCATCCGCAGGTTGTGTCCGCAACCGCAGAGGATGGCATGAAAGGCATCGCCTTCTGTGCCTTGCAGCCAGTT
>WBZX01000512.1_pt1 | contig 34699 bp, 28 predicted proteins | sample 5204211 | NCBI WGS metagenome assembly WBZX01 (sample SAMN12344362, study PRJNA552823) | activated sludge metagenome | biome: Activated sludge suspended growth; feature: Nitrification reactor; material: Wastewater; isolation source: activated sludge from nitrification reactor of wastewater...
CGAAATACAGCGCCGCGCATCGAGCTGAAACGGCTCCGTGAGCGCCCCGGTCGGACAAGCATCCAGACACAGCCGACAGTCCCCACAGCGCGGCGACAGCGGCGGCGAAGTCGGCAGCTCCGTGCTGAGCAACAGCTCGCCGAGCACAGTATAGCTACCGACGCCGGGCGTGATGAGCAGCGTGTTTTTGCCAATGAAGCCCAGGCCCGCTGCCGCCGCCACCGACCGCTCCAGGAGCGGCGCGGTATCGACACAGACGCGCGACAAAAGAGGCTCACCGCTTCCCGCCAAATCGGTCGTCAGCCGCTCGACCAGCGCTTGCAGCCGGGCCTTGAGCACCAAGTGATAGTCGCGCCCGCGTGCATAGCGCGCCACCTTGCCGTGACCGGGATGCAGCGCGTCATCAAACGGATGGTGATACGACAGAGCCACCGTCACGACCGACTTGGCTTCGGGTAGCAAGCTGCGGACATCCTGGCGCGCCAGGGCATCGCGGTGCAGGTACGACAGCTCTCCGGCAAAGCCCGCAGCCAGCCAAGCCAGGTACAGCGCGTGATCCGGCACGGACGAAGCCGTGGTCACAGCGACCACGGACAGCCCCACTTGGGCACAGGCAGTCCGCAGCACCTCCATCAGGGGATCGGGAGCAGTCTGCTGCGGCATAGGCGCTTAGGATACCCGGTTCGCCGCCCAACCACAGCAAAGGACATGCAGGGCAGCGTGACCCCAGTCGGAGATTTTTTGCAGATCGGGCGCGGGCAGCCTGTCCGCATCTTGTTGCCGGGCGCTTGGAGGGCTAGTCACCGGGGCAAGCGAGGCGCTGAGCGTCTTTTCCCCAAGGGGTTTACATCAGACCCAAGTCCTGTGATCATCGCCGCCAACGGAAAACCCGGAGACTACAGAACCATGAGTGTTACTCAGACCCCGGCTGGTCAGCCGATCACGCTCGATAAGGCGACTGGCAAGCTTCACGTTCCCGCAAACCCGATCATTCCCTTCATCGAAGGCGATGGCACGGGCCCAGATATTTGGCGCGCTTCGGTGCGCGTGGTCGATGCCGCTGTCGAGATCTGCTACGGCGGCGAGCGCAAGATTGAGTGGAAAGAAGTGCTGGCCGGTGAGAAGGCCTTCCAGCAGACCGGCAACTGGCTGCCGGATGCCACGGTGGATGCGTTCCGCGACTACCTGGTGGGCATCAAAGGTCCGCTGACCACGCCGGTCGGTGGTGGCATTCGCTCGCTGAACGTGGCGCTGCGTCAGATGCTGGACCTGTACGTTTGTCTGCGCCCGGTGCAGTACTTTAAGGGCGTTCCTTCGCCGGTGAAGCGCCCCGAAGCGGTCAACATGGTGATCTTCCGTGAAAACACCGAAGACATCTACGCGGGCATCGACTTCGAAGCGGGCAAAGACGCAGCCATCAAGACGCTCGAGTTCCTGAAGGCGTCGTTCCCGAAGGAATTTAAGAAGATCCGCTTTGGCGCCGAAGATCTCGCTTCGGTGGGCGTCGGCATCAAGCCGGTGTCGCGTCCGGGTACGGAGCGCCTCGTCCGCAGCGCCATCGAGTACGCCATCAAGCACAAGCGCAAGTCGGTGACGCTCGTCCACAAGGGCAACATCATGAAGTTCACCGAAGGCGCGTTCCGCGACTGGGGCTACGAGCTGGCCAAGCGCGAGTTCGGCGCGGTGGAAATCGACGGTGGACCGTGGTGCAAGCTGCCAAACGGCATCATCATCAAGGACGCCATTGCCGACATCACGCTGCAGCAGGTGCTGACCCGTCCCGAAGACTTCGATGTCATCGCGACGCTGAACCTCAACGGTGACTACCTGTCGGACGCGCTGGCGGCACAGGTCGGCGGCATCGGCATCGCACCGGGCGGCAACATCAACTACGTCACCGGCCACGCGGTGTTCGAAGCGACCCACGGCACCGCGCCCAAGTACGCAAACCAAGACAAGGTGAACCCCGGTTCGGTGATCCTGTCGGCGGTGATGATGCTCGAGCACCTCGGCTGGCAGCAGGCGGCGGATCTGATCATTGCGGGCCTGGAAGCCAGCATCGGTCAGAAGGTCGTGACCTACGACTTTGCGCGCCTGATGGACGGAGCCAAGGAAGTGAAGTGCTCCGAGTTCGGCAACGTCATCATCGAGAACATGCGCTCGCTGCACAAGTCTGCCTAAGCATGCCTGACCAGCCCCTCCTTGCTGGGCGCTCTCGCCGCCCGAGTCTTCTGCTTCGTACAGCACTGCCGCTGCTGCTGCTCACCGCTTGTCCGCGCCGCTTCGACCCTCGGGCCGAAGAGATTCACGGCAGCGGGCCAGCGGCAGAGTCGGACTTCCGCAGCGCAGCGCAGCTTCTGTCGGATGGAAAGATCGCGGAAGCCGAGACAGCGCTGTCGCAGTTTCGCCAAAAATTTGGACCGAGCGAGCCGCTGTATCCGCTCGCGACGACTCATGAAGCGCGCGCGCTGCGGCTTCTGTCCCGGCCCGCCGATGCCAAGGCGCTGTTGTCCCCGCTTGTGCCGCTGCAGCCCGCCGAGACGTGGCTGGGCAGCGAGGTCCGGCGCGAGCTGGGCCAAGTGGAATACGCGCTCCAAAACTGGGACGTAGCGCTGCGGCTTTTGGCTCCGCTGTCGGCGCAGATTGTCGATGGCGAAGAAGGCGCAGAGCTGCACGCGACGCTCGCGGATCTGTATCGGCGCGCGGGACAGCCGGAAGCGGCGCTGCGCGAGTTCGAGCGGCTCGGTCAGTCCAAGGCGGTGCGTCCGGGAGAGCTGGCCTACGCACGGCAGCAGTCGCAGACCTTGATCGAGCAGCTTCCCGGTCCGCAGAAAGAGTCGTGGCGCAAGCGGCTGGGCCTGTCCGCAGGCGAAAACCCGGTGGCAGAGCGGTCGCAAGCGCTGAGCATTGGTGTCCTTGTGCCGATGCAGGGACGGGATCGCGCGCTCGGCGATCGGGTGCTGCGGGGCGCGCTGTGGGCGGCGGATCTGCTCGGCGGAACCAGGCTGGGCGGACCGCAGGTGGAGCTGCGGCTGCGAGATAGCTCGTCCGGGTCGGTGGCCGCACTGGTGGCGGACCTGGCCCAGGAAGGCGCGCAGGTGATCGTGACGCCACCGACCAAGGCCGAAGCAAGCCTTGCCAGCGCGGAAGCGGAACAGCGCGGGCTGCTGGCCATCAGCCTGGGCCCACGCGACAGCCAAGGCGGCGGGACGATCCAGCTGCTGCGGACCAACCGAAGTCGGGCGCAGGCCCTGGCGCAGCACCTTCTGCGCAGTGGACTCAAGACGGTGGCGGTGCTGGCCCCGAGCACGCCGTACGGTCAGGCGATGACCAAGTCGTTTGTGGAAGGGCTGGCGGGATCGGACGTCAAGGTGGTGCAAGAGCTGTCGTTTGCCGAGCAAGCGACGACCTTTCTTCAAGATGTCCAGAAGCTGGCCAAGGCGCAGCCGGACGCGCTGTTTTTGCCGGTGTCAGCCAGTCAGCTGGAGCTGATCTCGTCGCAGCTTGCGTCAGCGGGCGTGGTCGGAACGTATCGCGTCAGCCGAGGCCCCGATGGCGAGCTTCAGCCGGACAAAAGCCGGATCAAGCTGCTGCTGTCTCCAGCGGAAGGCATGGGCGAGCGATTGCTCAAGTCATCGGGGCGGTATCTACAAGGCGCGGTGCTGGCGCCGCTGTCGGTGGGATCGCTGCCGGTGGGCGGTGGTCAGGTGGCGCGGCTCGACTACGGCAGTGGGGAAGAGCCGACGTCGCTCGACGCGCTGGGCTACGATGCGGTGCGGCTGGCGCGATCGGCGTGTCAGCTGGCCGGGGGCGGCGCGCAGTGTACGGCGTCGGCCCTGCGCAAAGCGGTGCGGCAAGGCAGCCTGGATGGAGCCACCGGACCGCTGTCGTTTGATGAAGCGGGCCAGCGCCAAGGCGGAGCGCTGCTTGTGCGGGTCGAAGGCCAATCACTGGAGCTGGTTCGGCCATGACGACTCGCGCCGAGGACCCTGCGCTGTCGCGCCGCCAGTTTCTGGTGGTCAGCGCCGCGTCGTGTGCCTTGGCGCAGCATGCCGCAGCCCAAGAAGCCACGGAATCCCAGGCGCTGACGCCAGCCGAGCCTTCGCTGCGACCGGGAGACGTGATCCTTTCCTGTCGCGTAAACGGTACGCCGCAGCGGCTGGTCATCGATCCGGGGAGCGGCCTGTTAGACGTCTTGCGACAGCAGCTGGGTCTGTTGTCGGTGCGCCACGGCTGCGCGGACGGAACGTGTGGAAGCTGTACGACGCTGGTGGCAGGCAAGCGGGTGCCGTCCTGTCTGACTCCGGCGGCGCTGTGTCACCAGCAGGACATCACCACGTTGGAAGGGCTGAGCCCGGATGGCGAGCTGACTCCGCTTCAAAAGGCGTTTGTGCGGCATGACGCGGTGGACTGCGGCTTTTGCATTCCAGGTCAGCTGGTGGCTGCGCACGCGCTGCTGCAAGAGCCCATCGGGCCGGACCCAGCCTCGCTGGCCGAGGCGCTGTGCGGACAGCAGTGCGCGTGTGACAAGCTGCCGCAGATCTTGGCGGCGATTGCTTCGGTGCGGAGCCAGCGAGGCTAAGCCATGCAGTGGGTACGTGCTCAGAGCATTGCAGAAGCGCTGTCACATGCGGGACCGCACAGTCGCTATGTCGGTGGGGGACTCAGTCTGTCGCTGCTGGCCCAGCGCGGCATCGAGCAGCCCGAGACACTGATTGACTTGTCGGCGCTGCCGCTCCGGCAGGTGGAAGGACGGCAGGGCGGGCTCCGCATTGGGGCGCAGGTGCGACTGGCCGAGCTGGCCACCCAGCCGATGGTGCAGAGCCTTGCGCCGCTGCTGCTGGAAATCGCCGGGCAGATTGCGACGCCCGCGCTGCGCAACCAAGCGACGGTGGGCGGAGAGCTGCTGGAACCGACGCGCTGTCCGCTGTTTCGCGACCCGAGTAATGCTCGCTGTAACAAGCGCTCGGCGGGATCGGGCTGCGCAGTGATCGATGGTGTGGGCGGTCCAGGAGCGCTGTTTGGGACCAGCGCGTCGTGCGTGGCCACGTCGGCTTCCGAGCTGGCGGTGGGTCTGTGCGCGATGTCGGCAGAAGTCACGCTGTATTCGCCAGAAGGCACGACCGAGCGCAGCCTGCCGCTGCTGGATCTGTATCGCGAGCCGGGTAGCGATCCGAGCAGCTCGCTGACGATAAAGCGGACAGAGCTGCTGACCTCGGTGACGGTGCCGGTGCTTGCGCAGCAGGTGTTTGGCTATGCACGGCTTGCGGAGTCCCCACTGGCACCGCTCGCATCGGCTGCGGTGATGCTGTCGGTGCGCGATCCGGTGGTGGTGGACGCCAAGGTCATCTTGGGCGGACTGACCTCTCGTCCGTGGCGCGCAAAACGGTGCGAACAGCGGATCATTGGCCAGCCGCTGGCCGCAGTGCAGTCGGATCAGGTTGTGGCGGCGGCGCTCGAAGGTGCGCAGCCTCGTCCGTCCAGTCGACCACTTCTATCCCTGGCCGAGCAAGTTGTACGGCACGCGCTACGCCGCGCAGTGGAGGCCCATGTCGCTCACCGCCGCTGAAGAGACGATCATCATCACCCGTGCGCTGCGGGAAGCTGGCGACCGGATGATGGAGCAAGCGTATCGGGACCGGGACAGCGGCAAGCTGTCGCTGGATTCGTTTTTCCTGGTATCCGAGCGCTATCAACAGATTCAAGACGAGTGCAATCGCGCCGTTCGCGAAGCCGCAGCCCGACTGCCCAGCCTGCCCAAAGAAGTGGCGGCGCTCGGGGATGCGACCAAGCAGCTCGAGCAAGCGCTCAAGACGGTGACGGCGATCTCGGATACGGTCAACCTATCGGCGAAGCTGGTCTGGGCGCTGGGTTCGCTGGTATTAACCATCATCACGCCGAGCGTGGACAGCGCGACGATGACCGCAGCCGCGATCGTCGATGTGGGACGAACCATCGCCGAGCTTGCAACCCGCTAAGCCCGCGACCCGTCGCTTGACGCATCGATCCCGCGCACAGCCCGCTTCGATCACAGCACACAACCCCATGGACATGACGCAGACGCAACCAGACTCGCAGCGTATTTCTCTTCTTGAAGCCGCCTTTGCGGACCGCAGCTTGCTCAAAGACCCCGCCGTGCAGCAGGCGGTGCTGGCCACGGTGGAAGACCTGGACAAAGGACGGGTGCGGGTCGCGACCCCCGGCGAGTCGGGCTGGCAGGTTCATGCGTGGGTCAAGCAAGCGGTGCTGCTCTACTTTGTGATGCGTCCGCTGGAGCCAATGGAAGCCGGGGCGCTGTCGTTTCATGACAAGGTGCCGACCAAGCGCGACCTGGCAGCGGCGCAAGTGCGGGTGGTGCCGCCGGGTGTGGCGCGCTACGGATCTCACCTAGAGCCGGGCTGCATCCTGATGCCGGGCTACGTCAACATCGGCGCGTACGTCGGGGCTGGGACGATGATCGATACCTGGGCCACGGTTGGTTCGTGCGCGCAGGTGGGCCGAGGTGTTCACCTGTCGGGCGGTGTGGGGCTGGGAGGCGTGCTGGAGCCGCCATCAGCAAGTCCTGTGATCATCGAAGACGGCGCGTTTATTGGTTCGCGCTGCGTGGTGGTCGAAGGCGTGGTGGTGGAGCAAGAAGCGGTGCTGGGCGCAGGCGTGGTGCTGACGGCCAGCACAAACATCGTCGATGTAACCGGACCCGAGCCGGTGATTCGCAAGGGCCGGGTGCCCGCGCGGTCGGTGGTGATTCCGGGTCACATGCCCAAGCAGTTTCCAGCGGGGATTTATCACGTTCCGTGTGCGCTCATCATCGGGCGACGCAGTGCTTCGACGGATCAGAAGACGTCGCTGAGCGATGCGCTCCGTACGTTCCAGGTGCCGGTGTAGCGATGACAAACGGCCAACAGACAAGCCACGGGCACGCAGGATCTTCGCTGGACGACGACATGCTGCTGCGCTGGCTGGCGGAAGAGACGCTGGCGCTGTGTGCGATCTCTTCGGTGACGGGCGATGAAGCGGCGATCACGGATCACCTGATGCAGCGGGTGGCGGCGCTCAATCCGTTGGCGCAGCAGCTTCGCGTCGGCAATGCCCTGGTGGTTCGCTGCGGACGGCTGGGAGCGACGAGGATTGGGCTGTTTGGACACTCGGACACGGTGCCCCAAAACACTGCGCAGCCGCACACGATCGACTGGGACGCGGGCAAGATCTACGGGCTCGGCGCAAGCGACATGAAGGCGGGGCTCGCGGTGATGCTGCGGCTGATTGCCGATGCGGACGCGCTCTCAAACGAGCTGGTCTGTGTCTTTTACGACCGCGAAGAAGGGCCGGTTCACCAAAGCGGCATGGTTCCACTGTGCGAACAGCAAGGAGCGCTGCTCAAGACGCTGGCGGCGGCGGTGTGTCTGGAACCGACGGACAATCGCGTGGAAGCGGGCTGCTCGGGGAGCCTACAAGCGCAGGTGTTTACACACGGAAAGCGCGCGCACAGTGCCAGGCCGTGGCTCGGGGACAATGCGATCTACGCGACGCTGCCGCTGCTGACCAGGCTTGCGGGCTTTTCACGGCGAGCGGTCGAAGTGCGTGGGCTGACGTTTTATGAAGTGATGTCGGCCACGCAGATCCTGACGGAAAACGCGCGCAACGTGATTCCCGATCGGGTGATGGTGAACGTGAACTATCGCTTCTGTCCCGGCAAGAGCCTGGCGACTGCCGAAGCGGATCTGCGCGAGGTCATTGGTCCGAATCACTCGATCCAGATCGTCGATGCGTCGCCTTCAGGAGCAGTCTGTACCGACGATCGAACGCTGGCGCGCTGGATTGCATCCTGTGGCGTGCAAGTAACGGCCAAGCAAGCGTGGACGGATGTGGCGCGGCTGACGGGACTGGGCATCCCGGCAGTAAACTGCGGACCGGGCGACCCAGAGCAAGCGCACAAGGTGGGCGAGTGGTGTACGCTGGCGGGCCCGCTGCGCAACTATCATCTGCTACGACGGCTTGTGTCATGAACCGACTGGTTGAAACGATTCCTCCGTCTGCGATTCGCGCGCTCAACGATCGAAAGCGGCCCGATGCGATTGACCTGGGCCTGGGCCAGCCGCTGCTGCATCCGCAGATGGATCCGCTGCGTGCGGCGCTGTCGTGGGTCGAGCAGCATGGCTGTCCGTATTCTCCCAACGCGGGGTTTGCGGAGCTGCGGACGGCGATTGCCCAGCACTATGGCTATCCGGGGCTCGAGTCGGCGGACTCGGTGTGCATCACGGTGGGCTCGCAGCAGGCGCTGTATCTACCGATCAAGTCACTGCTCGATCCAAGCCAAGATGAAGCGCTGGTGATCACGCCGACGTTTCCTGCGTATCAGAAGCTGTGTCACTTGGAAGGGGTTCGGGTTCGGGAAGTGGCGCTCGATCCGACGACGGGCTTTGCCCCGGATGCGCAAGCGGTGCTGCGGGCCGTGACCGACAAGACGCGGCTGATTGCGCTGGCGTCACCGTGTAATCCGACCGGACGGGTGTGGCCTGCGTCTGAGCTTCGCGCGCTGTGTGAAGGTCTGCTGGCGCTGCCAAATCCGCCGTATCTGCTGTCGGATGAAGTCTATGCAGAGCTGTACTTTGGCGAGGAGCGGCCTGCGTCTCCAGCGCAGTTTTATCCGCACACGCTGGTGGCATCGTCTCTGTCGAAGAGCTGTGCGCTGACGGGACTGCGGCTCGGCTGGCTCTTGGCACCCAAGGCCGCGATGAAGGTGATGTGGAAAGCACATCAGTTTGTGGTGTCGTGTGTGGACACGCTGGCGCAGCGCACAGCGCTGGAGATCTTCGCGCACCCAGAGATCCTGACGAAGCATCGTCCGCACTACCTCGCGCAGCGGGACGCGCTGGCTGCATCACTGCGAAAGCAGGGACTGTCGTTTGTGGAGCCGGACGGTTCGTTCTACTGCTTGATTCGCCTGCCCGAGCCGTGGACGCAGCGATCGATGGACGCAGCGCTGCACATCATGGAAACGGAAAACGTGGTGACGATTCCGAGCAGCGTCTTTGGGATGGAAGGATTTCTGCGTGTGACGTTTGTGGCAGAGCCCGCGCGCATCGAAGAAGGAGTCCGCCGCATTCGTCGTGCGTTGCTCGGTGAAGCAGAGAGAGCGCGCTAGCTCACCATCAGCTGCTTGACCGTCTGCGGATACCACTGACCGCCGCGCTTGGGAAAGTGTCCGGCTTGCGCCAGTCGCAGGCCGATCTCGCGCAGGCTAAGTCCCTGCTCTTTCAGATACAGCGCAAGTCCGCGTGGCGTGGCGCGATCGTGATAGACGGCAGAGCGAAGCAGCTCCATGACCGAGCTGGGCTTGTACTCACTGGCTTTGAGCGGACGGAGCCCGGCGCGGTTTAGCTCTTTGGCGATAAACTCGTAGGTTCGGTCGTCGCTGCGTAGCTCGTAGGCAATCTTGTACGCTTTCTGTTTGTCGTGGACGTTCGGGCTGTCGATGGATCGCGTCCGATGCACACCTTGCGTCCGCAACAGCTCGTAGATCTTGCAGTCTGTCCAGCCTTGCTTGCCGTAGCGAGGCTTCACACCGTGCTGATTGAGCCGCACCGCGATCTCTGCCATGCCGACGCCGCTGCGATACCAGTCGTTTATCTGCTGAAGCCACGGGAACGTCTGCGGATCGGGAATCAGACGACGGAGCCGACCGTCTAGCTCGGTCTTGTAGCCAAACGGAACCTTTCCATAGTGTCCACCTTGCTGCTGAATGTGCCGCACGGTGGACTTGACGCGCTCGGAGGTGTTCTGCCGCTCGATCTGTCCGATGATCGCAAGGAATGGCAAGAGCATCTTGGACACGGGCTCAAAGGTGTTGATTCCGTCGCGAATCGCCACAAAGTTGCAGCCACAGGGCTCGAGCAAGTCTTCATTGATCGTCAGCAGATCTCGCAAGCTGCGGGTCAGTCGATCGAGCTTCGTCACCACGACCGCCGAGACCTTGCCGTTGGCTTCCTTGATGCGCTTGGCCATCTGCTTGAACGCGGGTCGGTCGGTGTTCTTTGCAGAGAAGCCGCCATCGACAAAGATTTCCTCGATGGTCCAGCCGCGATCCTTGGCGTAGCGACGGATCTCTTCCTGCTGCGCATCCAGCGACAGACCATGCTGTGCTTGCATGTCGGTAGAGACGCGGCAGTAACCGAAAACAATGGTCATGTTAGGAGATTACATGTAGAGCGGGCCTAGGGGGAAGTCGTTCCTTTTTTCTGATTCTTTTTTTCTGCGTGCGCATGCAATCAAACGGTGCGCTCCGATCTCTATCAAGCAGCCATCAAGCAGACTGAATGGGCACGATGGCAACGAACTGCAGAGGACGACGCTGTCGTCGCTGCGCTGGCTGGCTCACCTTACCTTGGGGAGACGGATCATGAAAACGACTCTTAAGCTTGGCTTCCTTGGCGCGTTGGTGTTCGGACTGGGAATCGGCTGCGGCGACGCGAGCAGCTCGGTGGGGGAAGACGTGATGGCGATTACCGGCGGGAGTCTGGGCGGTGAACAGCTCGCGCTTCCCGACGGAGAAGGACCGGGTGCGCGGGATCATGCAGGACCGTCACAGCGCTCGGAGCTGGATGAGCTGGTGTCTCTGCTGGGACTGAGCGCGGAACAGATTGCGCAGATTCAGCCGATTCTGGATGCGACGCGCGTGTCTGCCGAAGAGATTCGCGCACAAGTGAAGGCCGGAACCCTGAGCAAGGAAGAAGGCTGCCAGAAGATCAAGGCGCTGCGTGACGCGCAGAAGGCACAGATCATGGTGCTGCTGACTGCGGAACAGCAGGCGAAGTTTGCCAACATGCGCGCGCATCATCACGGTCCGTTTGATCTGACCAAGCTCAAGGATGCGCTCGGACTGTCCGACGAGCAGGTCAGTCAAGTGAGCGCGATTCAAGCGGCGACGCAGAGCAAGATCTCGGACATTCATGCGCAGGTGGAAGCTGGCAGTCTGTCCGCAGACGCAGCCCGCGCGCAGATTGAACAGATCAAGCAGGATACGATGGCGCAAGTGAAAGCCGTACTGACTGCGGAACAGGTGGCAGAGCTGGACAAGCTGCTGGCCCAGCGTCGAGAAGGCAAGCCCCGAGGACGTTAGGAGTCCGCGTAGGAATCGCTTGGGAGTCCGGTTGGGAGTCCGGTTGGGGGTTGAGGAGAGGACTCACACCACGGCGGGCTCGCTTGGGGACCGCGTTTCTGCTTCATCCTGCTTCGTTCAACCCTTCCATCGCAAGTCGTGTGGTCTGCTTGGCAAAGATGGCGGCAGATGTCGGCAGATGTCGTCTTTGTCAGGCAGCCCACCGTCCGCAGCAACGCCTCTGCTTCTTTTTTCAGCGCACGATGCAATCGCCAGGAAGGATGAGCGCTCTAATGGGTGGCCAGTCGATGCACGGATCGTGCAAAGGCAAAGATATGATGGCCAAGGCGAGCTTATGAACAAGTCGATCGATTACTTGCCTTTGGGAACAGTGGCCGAGCGAGAGCTGGTGGCCGGGCTGTGTCGCGGAGAGTCTGCGAGCTATCGGCAGCTCTATGATCGGTTTTCTCCTCGGGTGTATCGACTGCTGCTGCGGCTGTTTGCGGACCCTCAGCTCGCGAGTGATGCGCTGCAAGCTGCGTTTCTGATCGTGTTTCAAAAGATTGATCGCTTCGATGGACGATCGTCGCTGCTGACCTGGGTGACGCGGATTGCCATCAACGAAGCGCACGCGCAGCGGAAGAAAAGCGCGCGCAAGCCGCCCGCGCAAAAGGAAGAGCATCACGGACCGCGCAATCCCGAAGAAGCGCACGGGGACAAAGAGCTTCAGGTCAAGCTGGCGGCGCTGCTCAAAGGGCTGCCCGAAGAAAAGCGCACGGCGCTGCTGCTGTTTGAAGTGGAAGGCTTCAGCGTTCAAGAGATTGCGGAGATCACTGGTGAGCCACGCGGTACGGTGCTGGCTCGACTGTCGCGAACCCGGGCCGAGCTACAAAAAGAGCTGACTGGCTGGTGCGCGCAGGGAGTGACCGAGTCCTCCGTCAAGGTTCGGGGAAGAGAGCATGTCTAATCGATCTCACGATAAGACCACGAGCGACGAGCTTCGTCCGCTGCGTGTCATGCTTCGAGAGTCCGGGTCTTCTGAGCTGTCCGACGAGGATCGTGTGCTAGGACAAGCGCTACAAGCACTGTCCGACGAGCCGATGCCGCAAGTGCCACCACCGTCGTGGAATGCGCTGGAAGGACAGCTTCAAGGGCTGGCTCGTCGTCGTCGCTGGCGCTATCACCTGCTGGAAGCGTGGCGCAACCTGGGCAGCGTGCGAATGCTGGCGACGGCAGCGGCGGTGCTTCTGCTGTGCGGTGTGTCGGCGCTGGGTCTGCGCGCGATGTCTGCCCCGACGGGAACCGAGAGCGGAGCCACGCTGGCGCTGCGTCGTCTGCTTCGTCAAAGTCCGGGGCTGACCCAGGACCACGTTGCCATCGAAGCGCGTACGTCCGATAGCAAGACCACGATTCGCTGCGGCGCGCTGCTCACGGTGGCGTCGGGTCGCATTGACGTCGATCAGAAAGAGCCACGTCGTCCGCAGATCCGGCTGCATCAAGGTCGTGTGACCGTGCAAGTGCCGCCGCTGGGAAACCAGGGACGATTGACCGTAAGCACGCACGATGCCGAGGTGATTGTCCATGGCACCCGCTTCTCAGTGGTGCGCAGTGACAAGAACGACACGACGGAAGTGGTGGTGGAAGAAGGTGTGGTCGAGGTGCAACCGCTCGGCGGGCGACGTGGCGCTGTGTTTCTGCGGGCAGGAGAGCGAGTGACGGTGCCGAGCCTGTCGTCGTACCTGCGCAAGCTGTCAGACGATGTGGGCTCGCTGCTGGAAGCGGGACGCTGTGACGCGACGGCAGAATCGACGCTCAGTGAGTATCTAACGGCGGCGACTCCCGATGGCGAAGCGGGCCACAACATCAGCGCAGCGCTGTACCAAAAGGGCAGCTGTGCGGCAGAGCGCGGCGAAGTCGACAGCGCACTGGCCTACTTTGAGCAAGTGGTGAAGCAAGCCGGTGGATCGCTGCGGGCCGACAATGCCCTGGCTCGCAGTGCGCAGCTTCGCACCGATCGCAACAAAGCCGACGGAATCGCCGCGTGGCGCCGCTATCTTGCGCAGTTTCCAAGCGGCCAGCACCGAGAATCCGCCAAGCGCTTCCTGCATGACGTAGCATCGGCGCTTCACGAGGAGACGCCGCACTGATGACAGCTCTGGCTTGGGCCCTGGTCGCGCTTGCGAAGGTTGCCGCACCGACACAAATCGATGCGCTACACGTCGTCGCCAGTGAGCCAGCGCTGGGGGACGAAATCGCCCGTGCTGCGCGACGCTATCTGCCTCGGCAGACCCAAGTGTTTAGCGGTGCAGCACCAAGTCCCGAAGCCGCCGAGCAGCATGTGCAGCTGATTGTGCAAGGGGACCCGCAGGCCACCCGAGGTCTGCGCTGGACGCTGGTTGTGTCGATGGGACCGACGGCCAAGCTGGTCCGTGTGCTGGAGCTACGAGATCCTCCGACGCGCTTTGACCTGGCCGAAGCCGTGGCGATTGAGCTACCGGAGCTGCTCACCAGGCTGACCGAAGAAAACGCCGCGCAGAGTCAGAATCCGCCGCTGCCCGCCAAGCAGCCACCTGTGCGGGTGTCTACCACCAAGAGCGATCCGGTGCCCAAGCGGAGTGTACCGCCGACCGTCGAGCGTCCGCTTCCGCCCTCGCCTGTCCCGGAACCAAGCAAAGCACCGACGGTCGTTGAATCGGTCCCAGCGGCCAAGGCCCAAGCGACGCCGAGCGTGCCTGCTCCAGAGCCAGCCGAAGCCAAGCCGGCGGATTCTAAGCCGGCGGATTCTAAGTCGGCGGATTCCAAGCCGGCGGATTCCAAGTCGGCGGATTCCAAGCCGGCGGATTCTAAGCCGGCGCCAGCGTCTAAGAGCGACGCGCCCAACGTACCGACCGATTCGCCAGCAGATGCCGCTGCGGAGCCGCTGGCCACACCACCGCAGCCGCCACCGCTGCCGCCGCCGCTGCCTCCGCTTGAGACGTTTCAGCCGCCGGTTCCGCTGCGTCCCCAACGACCCGCCGGAGCGATTGGGCTTCTGTCGGGCGGTGGCGCGGTGCTGCTGGCTGGCGTCAGCACGGGCATCGCAGCCTTGGTCATCGCGCAACAGGTCAGTCATCCGACGCAGATGATGTTCGATCGAGCGCTCGATCAGACCGGCAAGGCGCTGGGCACAGCGACGATTGTGCTCGACGTGGTGGGCGCGAGCGCGATCCTGGTCGGCGGCATCTGGATGTATGCAAAAAACCATCGCGGCAAGCCGACAACACCTACGCTGACGCTGGCTCCCGCGGTCGGACCCGATAAGCAGGGCCTGGTGATGGAGGGACGCTGGCCATGAACCATCGCAATCTTGGCTGGAACAAACGCCTTCGCAGCGGTCTGATTGGGGCGCTGGGACTCCTCGGGATGCTCTGTCTGGGTCACTGCTATCGCCCGACGTATGAAGGCCCGTATTCCTGCGATCCGGCGCACGCCAGCGTGGACTGTCCCGACGGCTGGAGCTGCCAAAACGGCCTGTGTACCGCGCCCGGCAGCGCAACCGTCGCAACCGGCGCATGCTCTGGCGCGGGCACCTTGCTCGCCATGTCTCGCGGCGGTCAGGTCTGGGCCTGCGAGGGCAGCTTCGCGAGCGGCAACTACCGCAACCTGTGCGCCAGTCGAGCCTCGGCCCACGTCTGCGGAACGGAGCGCAGCGACGACAGCTTGCTTGGACTTATCGACTGCGACGCCCTGCGCGGCTTTTACATGTCCGGCGTCAGCCTCGCGCTTGGCGGCCCTCCACCTCCTCAGCCCATCTGCGACGGCGGCCCGAGTCCCAACCAAGCGGTGCTCGGCTGCGGATCGATCGAAGGCATTGTTCGCCTGGGTGGACCCGACTGCCACGGACTCCGCCACGCCATGTTCTGTCCGAGCACCAGCATCGGCTGGTCGTGCGACCGCACCCGCGCGCTCGGCAGCGTGGCCCACACCGCATCGGACAGCAGCCCCGGTGGCACGCTCTGCTGCGAGGACGCTGCCAAGTAGTCACGTCTTGACGGCTGGAACCGGCTCGGGCTACGCACGCTGCTTCGTCTTTACTTGTGCAAGGAGCCCGACCGATGCAGCAGCGCCTTCTGTCCCTGTCGCTTGTGTCCCTTTTTGGCTGGCTTGGGCAGTCCGGCTGTGCGGGCCCCGATGTGCCCGTGTTCGATGTGACCGACCGCGTCCCTGGCGTCCGTGCGCCACGCAGCGCAAGCTGTGACGATCAAGACCCGACCCGCTGCCTGCTGCCGTTTCCCTCGAATGTGTTTACGGTCAAAGATGCCCAGACGAAGACCGGGCTGCGCGTCGCTGTACAGTCGCAAGAGCTGGTCGGAGGCGATGATGCCGCTGCGCTCAACCGCGCCGATGGCTTTTCGCTGGTGACGCCGATTGTGACCGCGTTTGCGGCCAGCGTGTCGCCGCTGCCGGTGGCCAAGCAAGGGGAAGGATCGCTGCGCGTGCTGCTGGCACAGCCCGATGCGGCGGACTTCGGCAAGCCGGTGCCGCTGCGCTATGCGGTCGAACAAGGCCAAGGCGAGCGCGGTGTCACCGAGTCGTTCCTGTTTGCCTACCCGCTGCGACCTCTGGCGCCCGCGTCGGATTACGTCGCGGTGGTGCTCGATGATCTGCCAATTGCTGAAGGAAATCGCCCGGCTGCGTCTGTGCAGACTCAAGTGGCGCTCGGTCTTCGCCCGCCGCAGACCCAGTCCGAAGCAGAGCTTTTCGCCTACCACGCACCGACGCGCAAGGTGCTGAAACAAGCGGGCATCGACTTGGCGCGCGTGCTGCGGGTGTGGGACTTTACGACGCGGTCGGAAGACGACGCCCACAGAGTGCTCGCGACGATGCGTCAAGGCGCGCTTCAAGCGGTCGCAGCCGGACAGGTGAAGGTTGCGATCGATCAGGTGGTGTCATCGACAAACCCGCAGGTGGCGCTGACGGTGCTCGGACACGTCGAAGGCTTGCCGCAGTACATCGAGCCGACGCCGGGCAGTGCGCTCCGCTTCGATGCAAGTGGTCGACCCATTTCCATCGGCAGCCGCGAAGCCCCGTTCCGCATCGTGATTCCCACCGGCAGCGGCAACTACCGCTTCATCATGTATGGCCACGGCACCGGCGGGGCGTACACCGACTCGACGTTCGACACCGAGATTGCGGGCGCGGGCGCTGCGAAGGTCGGCATTCAGTTTGACGGCTGGACCGACAGCGAGGTGTTAAAGACGCTGGGCGGCATCCTGAAGATCGTGAAAGGGTCGCACTACGCGACGGCGATGCTGATGCAAGCGCAGGCAAACGCGGCGGCCATTCAAGCGATGCTGCCGGGTGCGATCGGCGATGCGCTGTCGGCCTCGATGATCGCAGGCAAGCCCAATCCCGCAGCAGGTCGCAAGCCCACCAAGGACGGCATGCTGTGGGCGGGCGGCTCGCTCGGTGGAATCATGGGCCTGGTGGCCGTGTCTGCCGATCCGACGCTGCGCTACGGCGTGCTGAACGTGCCCGGCGCGGCGTGGACGCACTACATTCCCAAGTCGGTGCTGTTTGACATGCTGTCGCCGCTGCTCGACTCGGGATATCGCGGGGTGGTGAACGCGCAGCACGCGCTGGCGATGACGCAAGGCATCTGGGATGAAGTGGACGGAGCGGCGTGGGCGTCGGCGCTCAAAGGTCGGGAAGCGGCGTTCCTGATTCAAGAGAGCATCGGCGACCCGGTGGTACCCAACGCAGGCAGCGAGATGGTGGCCGTTGTAACCACAGCGCAGCAGGTCGGCGCAGAGCTTGTGCCGATTCCCGCCCAGATCCAGCGCGCCACAGAAGTCAGCCGAGGCAGCGCCATCACCCAGTACAAGGTCGGCGACACCGGAGCGTACGACATCCACGGCTTCGCAGGTCGCGACACGCCAGCGGGCCGGGCCGCGCGCAGCCAGATCGTGGACTTTGTGCAGAGCATCTGGCAGACCGGCGCTGCCAAGATCACCGTCCCCGCAGCCTGCACGGGCGGAAGCTGCGACTTCAGCCGTCGTCCGTAAACGCGCTCCGCTTCTTTTTTGCGCTTCGCCCGTTCCTTCCGCAGCCTGCGTCCGCTCAGCCGCCGTGCAACCTGCTGGATTGGCAGGCAATGCACCGAGAGCCTTGGCCCAATATTAGTCATTTGATACTACTATTTAATGGCAAGGAACTGGACGCAGCGCATGACAGAGACAGCGAGTCTGTCTTTGGTCCTGGTGCTTGCCGCTTCGCTCGGAGTGGCGCTCGGGCTGGGGCTGTATACGTTTCGGTACGCGAAGGGCTTTTCGTACTTTAAGACCGACCCCGCAGCCTGTGCCAACTGTCACATCATGCAGCGGCAGTACGATGGCTGGCAGACCGCGAGTCATCACACGGTGGCGCGCTGCATTGACTGTCACCTGCCCGAGTCGTTCATTCCCAAGTACCTGACCAAGGCGGAAAACGGCTGGCGTCACGGCAAGATGTTTACGCTCGACCGCTTCGTCGAGCCGATCCAGCTCACGCCGAGCGCACGACAAGTGCTTCTGGACAACTGCAAGAAGTGTCACGCCGCGCTGACGCAGGAAATGGCTCCGTCCCGCGCGATGCATGGCGGAGCAGACTGTCTGCACTGTCACGCAGCGGTGGGACACGGACAGCGTGCGGCACTGGGTGGACCGCTTCGCAGCGACGAGATCGAGCGAGTCCTATCCAGTCAGCCCGCTTCATCGACAGCAAAGAAATGAGCGCAAGATGGTGAATCAAGAAAAAGTCACCTGGTGGAAGACTCGCGGTGCCGTACTGGCAGCCATCGCGGTGTCTGCGATTGGATCCGCCAGCGTCACGGCGCTGCTCACGAGCATCACGGAAAAAAAGAGCGAGCAGAAGAACCAGTACGTTCGCACCGTGGACGTAGGCGAAGACGACACCGACCCCGAGAAGTGGGGAAAGAACTGGCCCGCTCAGTACGATGGCTACAAGCGAACGGCGATAAAGACCGTGACGCGCTTTGGAGGACACGCCGGAAGCGAAGCGCTGCCCGATGAAAAGATCGATCGCGACCCGTGGCTCAAGCGAATGTTTCAGGGCTACGCCTTTTCGATCGACTACCGAGATCGACGCGGCCACGCCTACATGCTGTACGACCAGGAAGCGACGCAGCGCCTGACCAAGCCGCAGTCTGGATCGTGTCTGCACTGTCACGCATCGGTGATGCCGCTGTATCGCAAGCTCGGCGGGGGCGATGCCATCAAGGGCTTTGAGCAGACCTTCACGTTCAGCTACCAGGATTTGAGCAAGCAGCTTCATGAAAGCGGTCATGCGCATCCAGTCAGCTGTGTGGACTGTCACGATGCCAAGACGATGGCGCTGCGGGTGACGCGACCGGGATTTATCAAAGGAATTGCCGCGCTCGCTGCGTCGGATGCGCCGGTTCCCGCCATTCCCAGCATCGCGGAATATCGCAAAGGGTCCAAAGACAAGCCCTACGATCCAAATGAGCGCGCGTCTCGCAATGAGATGCGTTCCTTTGTGTGCGGACAGTGTCACGTTGAATACTACTGCTCGACGAAGATGCCGCTGACATTCCCGTGGGGCAAAGGCGTCAAGGCCGAGCAGATCGAGTCCTTTTGGAACGACACCAAGTTCCCCGATGGGAGTCCGTTTTCCGACTACTCGCACAAGGAAACTGGCGCGCCGATCTTGAAGGCTCAGCATCCCGAGTTTGAGCTGTGGACCGAAGGTGTTCACGCCCAAGCCGGGGTGTCGTGCGCGGACTGTCACATGCCGTATCAGCGCGAAGGAGCGTCGAAGATCAGCGACCACTGGGTGCGCAGTCCGCTGCTCAACGTGAATCGCGCCTGTCAGTCCTGCCATCGCACCGATGAAAGCGAGCTACGTCGTCGCGTCGATATGATTCAGCAGCGCAACTACGAGCTGCTTCAGCGCGGTGGCGTCGCAATCACAGCCCTGCTGGATGCGATTGTGGCGGCGAAGTCACGCGGAATAACGCCCGAGCAGCTTCGTCCCGCGCTGGAGCTTCAGCGCAAGGCGCAGTGGCGGCTCGACTTCATCGCAGCGGAAAACAGCATGGGCTTTCACGCGCCGCAGGAAGCCGCGCGCATCTTGGGAGAAGCCACCGACTACGCACGCCAAGGTCAGCTTGCCGCCGTGCAAGTGGTCGCCACGCCAAGTCCTGCGGCCCCCGCCGTCGCGCCGAGCCCGGTCGCGCCGCCCGCCCCGGCCAAGTCCAGCCGCTAACCGCAGCCCGCAGTCACCGGGCCACGCACCCCACACGGCCCGTTTTCCCAGCGGGCCGCTTCCACTAAAACACGATCGGAATGTCCACCTGCACCGTGTGGTAGTGACGCGTCGCCAGCACCCCCGCGAGCCCCGGCACATAGGTCAGCGCGGGCCGAATCCAGTGACCGCCCGGAATCTTGAAGTGAACGCGTGGACCCACCGCCAGCGACAGGTTGTGACGCAGACCCTGCACCGGCAGTCCCTTGTCCTCGTTCGCTTCATCGGACACGACCGACTTGGGATCGCTCAGCCAGCGCTGATAGCGCAGCTCGGCCCCGAGCGATAGAAACCGCGCGACGAAGTAACCGACGTGCAGACCCGCTGTGAAGTTCAGCTTGAAGACATCGGGATTGAGCAGCTCGTTTCGCGCGCGGAACAGCTCAAACAGCGTGACTTCGGCCTGCACGGTCAGCCGATGCGCGATGTACGCGATGTCCAGTCCTTCGACCAGCGCCCAGTCGTTGGCCGCAAAGATCACGTTGTCGAGCGCCGATCGCGAAAGCTGTCCCGCTGGTGCAAGTGCTGCGCTGGCCCCTGGCTCACTTGTCGCACTGGTTCCCGAGCCAATCGGAATCGTCATCGATGCAAACAGACCCAGTCGAACGCTGCTTCCGAGCTTGGCCGAATACAGCCCACCCACGAGCACGTTCGTCGAAGCCACGCCGCACTTGGTCAGCGTCGTCTTGCTCTGCATCGTGGTCGGATCGACCGAGGTCTGATCTTCGCAGTTGTCCGCGCCGACTTCATCACCCGTAATACGCGGCGGACGATTGCCAACGACGCCAAATCGCACGATGCCCATCCACGAGGGATGAAACCGATAGCCAATCGTCGGCAGAAACGTCCCTGTGAAGCCGGGCTCCATGCGCTCGGGCTGACCACTTGGCGCGATGTTCTGCTGATAAAACGAAAACACCGTATCCAGCCGCAGCACCGTCACGGGGACGATCGGACGCAGACCAAATGGCAGCGAATACGGCGCGGCGGGCGGCGGTGGCACCACCACGTCAGCAGCCGGGGCCGGAGCCGGGCTCACCGAAGCGACCGGCACTGCCGCCATCGGAGCCGCTGGCTGCGGCAGGATATACGGCGGGGGTGGCGGAATCTCACTCGCTCTCGGTACAGGGATCGCAAACGGCTCTCCCTGCGCCGACGGCTCTCCCTGCGCCAGCACCGACCCAACATCCCAGCAGCAGACCAGCAGCGACACACTCAGCACACGCCGACGCGAACAATGACCAAGACCAGTCCTCATCCGATGTTCCCCTACGGTACACGGGCTCATCCGCACGACCCTACCAAGCGCGTCCCGTGCCCCACATCGGCAACGTCACTTGTCGTCGCTGAACCCGTAAAATAGCTGACCCGATAGTTGTACGGCCCTTCGCTGTGGCACGCAACGAAATATTACTCCTTTGCGTTGCCTAATAAGTTCTGTGCAGTTGCGGCGGGCGCGGACACGAAGGCAAAAGCTGCTGTGGGCAAAAATTGCGCGGATGATTCGCGCAAACGTTGCGCAGGACCGGCGGGCACTGTGGGCACATTCCGTCTGACAGCGCGCGGAGGAACACTTGGCACACCGGTTGCCATGGCTCCGGTCGCAACGCTTTCAGCAAACAACGTCAACAAGGAGCCTGAACATGTCTCGTCTTACGCTACGCGGTGGTCTGGTTGGTCTGGTCGGTCTTATCGGTCTTGTCGGAGGCTGCGGAGAGCTGCCCGCCCAGGACGACGCCATCGGCCAGCACAGCCAAGCCATCAGCGTCAACGCCCAGACCGCGCTCAACTGGGTGAACGGCTGGATCAGCGAAGTCAAAGCCGATGCCACCAAGCTCGAAGAAAACGTCTACACCACGGACTCGCCAGCGCTTCTGCGCGTCGTCGGAACCCAGAAGGCCAAGAATCGCAGCGTGTGCGGCACGCTGGTCACGCAGCTGTTTCAGCAGAGCCTCGGATTCACCGAGAGCAACTTCTTTAACTCGTTTAACAAGGCGATGGACAGCTGCACGTACGGCAAGGTGAGCGGTGTCAACAAGGGCACAAACAGCCCCAACGCCGCCCAGTACCGCTACAAGATCGAAAACTGCGCAGGCACCGGCGTCATCCAGTTCACCAAGCGCACCACCATCGGAGCCATCGAAGCCGGAGACGTGCTGGCAGTGACCTACCCGGAGAGCACGACCAACAGCGGACACGTCATGATCGTTCGCAGCGTGCCGGTTGTGGACAGCGGCCTGCCAGCCGGTCCGTCAGGCAGCACGGCCTATGCGGTGGAAGTGGTGGACTCGACCGAGACTCCGCACGGAACCTCGACGACCTATGCAGACTGGCGCGGCGGCGACACCGGCGAAGGGCTTGGACACGGCACCTTCGTCCTGTATGCAAACAGCTCGGGCACCATCGTGGCATCGCGCTGGAGCCCGACCGACCCGACGCTGTTTGACACCACGGATCATCCGCTCGCGGTCGGTGGCCTGAACTAATCAGTCCTGGTTCATGTTCCAGGTGGCGGCGCTGGTCTCACCGGGGGCGGGGGCTTGCTCGGTTGGCTCGGTGCCCGCCAAGAACACCTCTTCAATGCTTGGAGCCGCTGGCGCGGGCAGCATGCCGGTGACGGGATCAATGCTCTGGACAACGACGCCAGCCGGCTGCACAAAGCCCTGGACCCGACGGTCGCGCACCGCAACTTGCATCACATCCAGCCAGACCGGCAGTGCCGAGCGAGCGCCCTGCTCTTTTTCACCGAGCGGTCGCGAGTCATCAAAGCCGACCCACACACCCGCCACGACATCGGGCGTATAGCCGACAAACCAAGCGTCGCGGTTGGCGTTGGTGGTGCCGGTCTTGCCCGCTGCCGGTCGCTTGAGCTTGTTCTTGATCGACGACGCGGTGCCTTCTTCGATGACGCTCTGCATGACGTGGCTCATCACAAAGGCCAGCTCGGGCGACACCGCTTGATGCAGCGTGCTCTGCGTCGGGGGCTCGGTGCCGACTTGCAGGATCCACAGCGGATCGCCCAAGCGACCTTTGGCCGCCAGCGTCGCGTAGGCGTTGGTCAGCTCCAGCGGCGTCACCACCGACGCACCAAGCCCCAGCGCATAGGTCTGATCGAGCGACGACTCGATGCCGAGCGACTTGGCCATCGCGGCAACCGGCGCGGGCTTTAGCTCGTAGATAAGCTGCGACGCAACGGTGTTGAGCGACTGCGCCAGCGCAACCCGCAGCCGCACCGGACCCATGAAGTTCTTGTTGTGGTCGCCCGCGTTCTTCGGGGCCCAGGCCTTCAGATCCGGCAGATCGTAGACCTGCGGCGAGTCATTGAGCACGCTCGCTGCGGTCCACTTGCGCGACTCAATCGCGGTGGCAAACACAAACGGCTTAAACGCCGAGCCGGGCTGACGCTTGGCACGCAGCACGCGGTTGTAGCTGCCGCGCAGGTAGCCGTAGCCGCCGACCATGGCCAAGACGTGGCGCGTCTCGGGGTCCATCACCACCACCGCCCCTTGCGGTCCCGCGTCCAGCACCAGGATCGGACCTTCTTTGGCGTTGCGTCCGATGTGAACACGGACCAGCTCACCTTCGCTGAAGCGCTTTTGCGCGGGCAGTCCCTGCGGGTTGTAGCGGTCGCCGGTCTGCGGCAGCGGCAGCGACGCCACCACCGCGCCGAGGTCGACCATCGCCCAGCCTCCGCCCTTTTCACCATCGAGCACCTTGGTGATGACGCCATCGACGCCGCGACCCATCGGGGGACCGGACGGAAAGTCCTTCTTGAGCTGCTGAAGGTGCGCGGCGCGAGCGGCGGCATCAAGCTTGCGACCCTTGCGATAGCCGTTGCGCTCGTCGATCTTCATCAGACCTTGTTCGAGCGCGGTGCGAGCAGCCCGCTGCACATCGAGGTTGCAGGTCGTTCGCACGTTCAGGCCCAGATACGGCAGGCTCTCGGGCGTAAAGCGCTCTTGCAGCAGCTTTTCGACTTCTTCGGTGAACTCGGGCGCGAGCGTGCCGAGCGGCGACGGCTCTTTGACGAGCTGAATCGGCGCTTCGGCGTACTTGACAGCGTCGGCATCGGACAGGTGGTGATAGCGAGCCATCTGCGACAGCACGTAGCGCTGACGGAGCTTGGCGCGCTCTGGATTGCGACGCGGCGAGATCTCTTCGGGGCCTTTGGGCAAAGACGCCAGCAGCGCAGCTTCCCCCGGATGAACGTCGCTGATGGACTTGCCAAAGTAGAAGCGCGCGGCCTCTTCAATGCCGTAGCGTCCGTGACCAAAGTAGATCTGCGACAGGTACAGCCACAGGATCTCGTCTTTCTTGAGCTTCTTTTCCAGCCGCAGCGCCAAGTACATCTCTTGGACCTTGCGCTTGAGGCTGCGCTCGCTGCTCTTTAAGACATAGGTCTTGACGAGCTGCTGGGTCAGCGTCGAAGCGCCACGCAGGTGACGGACCTGGACCAGGCTCTGCAAAACGGCGCGAACCATGCCGATGTAGTTGAGCCCGTGGTGTTCGAAAAACTGCGCGTCTTCGGCATCGACGAAGGCATCGACCACGACCCGAGGAATGCGCTCATAGGGGACGACGGTGCGACGCTCTTCAAACAGCTCGCCGATGAGCTGACCGTCCTGGGCGAGCACGCGCGTAGTGACCTTGGGTCGATAGTCGGCAATGCGATCGATCGTCGGCAGCGAGGGATCCGACGTGTAATACAGAAACACCGCCGCGACGCCGCTCACCGCGAGGCAGCACAGGAGCAAGAACAGCAGCACGACGGTGCGCACGATGCGGTAGATGCGCACGGCTTTGCGCGACTGCCCCGGCAGGATCAGCCCACCGCGTGTCGACTGTCGATCTGAGCTTCGTTTGGCCATGTTGCGACTTGTACTTTGAAAGAAGGCCGCGCGAGGTGTCGGCGACCGACGTACGGATGCCTACGCGCAGACGTTAGAACGGACGAACAATCACCATGATGACGATACCGATCATCAGCAGCGTCGGCACCTCGTTGAGGACGCGGAACTTCTTGTGCGAATAGGCGTTCGGCTCGGTGATAAGGCGCTGGCGGTAATACATCCCTTGAACGTGACTGACAAGCAGCCCAAGGACAAACGTCAGCTTCGCGTGCATCCACGGCAGCTTCAGAAAGCCCGGGTTTAGGACCAGCATGGTGATGCCGGTGACGAGCGTGAGCACACCCGCTGGCGTCGCAATGCCGCGAATCAAGCGACGCTCCATCACTTGCAGACGCTCGCGGACCACCTGCTCGGTTTCCATCGCGTGATAGACGAACAGCCGATACAGGTACAGCAGTCCAGCCATCCAGCTGATGACCATGATGACGTGAAGGGCTTTGATCCAAAGCATCGAACGACAGCTCCTTGTGTGGGCGAAACAACCAGCCCGGCGGTGTGAAATCCAGAAAATCAGGGACGTTAGACCGCTGCGGCGTGATGGCGCGGCGCGGGCTTGTGTAGCGTTGCGTCAAAGATCGACGCCACGGTGCGCAGAAGGAGCTGACCCGGCAGCAAAATGTGTAGCCGGTCGCCGTTCCAGCCGCACAGTCCGTCGGCGATAAGCGGCGCAAGCGCGGTCAGCTCAGACGCAAAGTAGCGGTCAAAGTCGATGCCGTAGCGATCCGACAGCACACGCTTGTCGACGACCAGGTTGCACAAAAGTTCCATGATGAGATCGCGACGAATCACGTCATCGGGACCGAGCGAATAGCCACGCACGACGGGCAGCGCACCGGACAAGACGCGGTCGCAGTAGGACGTGACCTCGCGCTCGTTTTGCAGGTAGTGCGCGCCCAGCTCGGAAATCGACGACGGACCAAAGGCCAGCACATCGCTCGACTTGCAGGTGGTGTAGCCCATGAAGTTGCGTCGCAGCTGTCCTTGTTCGCGGGCGGACAACAGCTCGTCTTGCGGCAGCACAAAGTGATCGAGCCCGACGTAGACATAGCCCAGCTCAAGCAGACGCTGCAGCGACAGCTCAAACAGCGCGGCGCGGGTCTTGGCGTCGGGAAGCTCGTCTTTGCGAAAGACCGATTGATGCAGGCGCAGCGTCGGCATGTGTGCGTAGCCAAACAGCGCAATGCGGTCGGGACGAAGCGCAGCGACGTGGTCCAAGGTCTTGGCAAAGCGCTCTGTCGTCTGAAGCGGCAGTCCATACATCAAGTCGACGTTGATGCTGACAAAGCCAAGCCGCCTGGCCGATTCAATCAGGTCGCGGGTCTGCTCAAACGGTTGGATGCGGTTGATGCGCTTTTGGACGACGGGATCGAAGTCCTGCACGCCCATCGAAACCCGCGAAAAGCCAAGCTGCGCCAGCGTCTGAAGCTGCGCGGCGCTCGTCACGGGAGGATGCACTTCAATCGACGCTTCGATGCCCGCTGGAATGTCAAAGCGCGACGACAACATCTGCCACAGCCGGGCAAGCTGCGCTTCATTCAGGTACGTCGGAGTCCCGCCTCCCAAGTGAACCTGCACGACCGGAAAGCGCGACGGCAAAAGCGACGCGACAAGAGCGACCTCTCGATCAAGCGCTTGCAAGTAACGCTCGACGAGATCTTGGCTGCGCGTGACCATCATGTTGCAGCCGCAGTACAGGCACAGCTTGCGACAGAACGGGACGTGAACGTACAGCGACAGCGGACGCGATCCCAGCGACGACAGCACGGTCTTGGCAAGCGACTCATCACGATCGCCCCACAGGTTGGCGGGCGGATAGCTTGTGTAGCGCGGCAGCGGCAGCTTGCCGTACCTGTCGAGCAGCGCGGGATGAAGCAGCGAAGGGGTCATGCGACGTTCTTTCTACGTTTGAGACGACGATAGCGGCGAGTGCGCGTCATCGTCCACCACCAGCACGCGCAGCGGCCTTGGGCGACTGAGGTACTGACAGAACACGATCTCGGTACTTTGACCTTGGCGCAGACGAAAGAGCAGCTCGCTCGCGGCCATCGCGGTCAGAAACAGCCCGACCCCCGATCCAGAGGTCTTGTCTTCGAGTGGGCTCTGATGGCGAAGCTGCGCACTGGCACAGCGCTCCAGATACGACAGCACGGTGTGACGACGAAGCTGGCCCATTCGGTCCGAAACACCGACGGCCAGGCGGGAACCATCGGACGCAAAGCGAACCCACGCCGACTCACCGGGAAGCGCTTGAATCAGCACACGCTCCGACGGTGGAATCTCCGCATAACGAGGCGTTCCACGCGGACCACGCGGCGCGTCATACAGCGCATTGAGCAGCAGTTCGTCGACCGCTTGCTCCAGCGCCAAGACGTGACGCGACGGCAGACCCAGGCTCTGCGCCCAGTCGGCGACCATCGTCACCGCCAGCCCTTTTTCTTGATAGTTGCAGACCTCTTGCTCAAACAGCGTCGCCGTCGCTGACAAGAGCGGATGCAGCGGCTTACGCACGGTCTTCGGACGAAGCAGCCGCTGCGCCAGCGACGAAACCGCCTCGTCAGGAAGATTCGCCGTCGAGATCGCGCCTTTTGCCGACGAATCAACCAGCGCCCGCGAAAGACCAAGCAGGTCCGCAGAAGGCAACAGAACCAGCGGCATGCGCGGTGAGCCCCGGACGCTCCCCAAGCTGGTCCCCCGACTCATCCCACGCTCCTGCTTCGGCTACTTCGCCGAAAGCTCCATTTTCCGAAACACCGAGCCCAGGAGCAAGCCCGCCGCGATCAGAATCGCCGCCCACTTGAGCGCCATCACGCCATCGGGACTCGTTGCAACACCCAGCAAGAACACCGCGCAGCCAAACAGCGCCAGCAGCGGAACGAGCGGTCCGAGCGGGTTCACAAACGCATTGGCAGGCGCTGGGCCTCTCTGCCGCATCAGGATCACCGCCACGCAAGTCGCAATGTACTGAACCACCACCGCGACGTTTGAGATGTCGGCAAGCTGCTTAAACTCCAGCCCGAGCATCAGGAACAGAATCACAAGCACCGACAACAGCACCACCGACCACACCGGCGAGCCCAGCTTGGCCGGACGATGCGCAAAGATCGCGGGAACAAAGCGGTCTTCGGAAAACGACTCCAGGTAGCGAGGACCGACGAGCGCACTGCCCGCGCAGAAGCCAAACATCGAGATGAGCCCGGCGACGTTCATCAGCTCTCGACCACGCGAACCGGCAAACTGCGCCACCGAGTCCGCAAGCGGCGTTTCGGTTCCCCCCAAGCTGGGATGAAGCCCCGTCGCAACCAGCTGAACCAGCGCATAGAGCACCGTCGTCAGAAACACGCTGATCACCATCGCGAGCGGAACGGTGCGCTGCGGATTTTTGGCTTCTCCGGCGGGAACAGGAATGAACTCAAAGCCCGTGGTCGCAAACAGACCCGCAAAGGCTGCGGCCAAGATGCCAGTGGTTTCCCCCGTCGAAGGCATGGGAGGCTGACCGCCCATTCGATCAAACTTCACAAAGCACAGACCGACGACGATAAAGCCAAACAGGCTCAGCAGCTTGACCGCCGAGATGATGTCGCTCGTGCGTGCCGAGCTACGGACGCCCAGGATGTTGACGATGGACAGAACAACGACGACGACGCATGACAGCGCGACGACTCCGGCATTGCCAAGCTGCACACCGAACATGTCGTGACAGATCTGCGCCGCCGTGGTGCCAAAGCCGCGCGCCACCGCCGAATAGCCGAGCAGCACGCTGATGAGCGTCACCCAACCGACGGCAAAACCAACATACGGACCAAACGCGTCACAGGCATAGCGATAAGGGCCTCCAGAGCGGTCGGTACGGCCCGCAGCTTCCGCGAACACCAGCGCAACCAAGCAGCACAACCCACCCGCGACAAACCAAGCCCACGGAGCCTGCGAACCCGCTTTCCGATACAGCACCGCTGGCAGCAGAAAGATGCCCGAACCGACGATGCCGTTGATGCCGATGCCCAAACAGTCAATCAACGTCAGCTGGCGCTTGTCAGAGTTCGCTTCGCTATGTGACACCGCACGAAAGTACTTGAACCGGTAGCAAATCCAAGACCTTTCGGATGAGCGATTTGAAACTTTGCGGCGACCGCGATTGCATGTCACCGGGCCGAAGATTTACCTTGCGCGACGTGTGTGACCAGGCAAAACGCAGCGTGGCGGTAAAGACGCGATGAAGCTGCTCCTTTTATCGACGGTGGCTCTGTTTTTGGGGCCGCTGCTTCAGCGGTCGCTGCGCTGGGCCAAAGCGGCGATGGCAGCGCTCGATGGGTTTGTGCTGCTCCTCGTGGTGGGCATCATCTTGGGGCGACTGATTCCGTCGGCGTATTCAGCGGCGGGCTGGCCCTCGCTGCCCCTGGCGGTGCTCGGCTATCTCGCGGTGCGACAGGTCGAGCGCATGCATCACGTCGGAGGCCAGCGTGCGCACAAAGTCGCGGTGGTGCTCGGTCTGCTTGGCCTGGCGATGCATGAGTTTCTCGACGGACTGGCGCTCGCGCTGGGACATGCCGATCACGAACACACCGCCGATGCGTTGCTGCCGCTGGCGATTGTCCTTCATCGCATTCCCGTCGGTCTGTCGGTGTGGTGGCTGCTGCGTCGACTGGGCACCGGCTGGAGCGTGTTTGGGCTGATGGGAATTGCCGCAGCGACGGCGCTTGGCTACGGTGTATCGACAGAGTTTTTCGCACACAGCGGCGGCGTAGGCATCGGACTGTTCCAAAGCGTCGTCGCTGGAGCCTTGCTTCATGTCGTCGTCCACGAGCAGCAAGATCAGAGCGGCAAGCACGTCTTTTTTGAAGGACTGGGCGGACTGCTGGCGCTCGGGCTGCTCGCGCTGCTTCACAGTGAGCTTTTACCGACCAGTCGCGTCGGAGAAGCCAGCATGGCCAAGACGCTGACGCTGCTTGCGCTAGAAAGTGCGCCCGCGCTGCTGATTGCCTATTCGTTCGCGGGACTGATTGGCGTGTTCTTGCCAGCGACGGGCGTTTCGTGGCTACGAAGAGGCTCGACGCTGTCTCAGTCGCTGCGCGGGGTGCTGTTTGGACTGCCGCTGCCCATCTGCTCGTGTGGTGTCCTGCCGGTCTATCGCAGCCTGATTGCACGAGGCGTTCCGTCGGCTGCAGCGATGGCATTCCTCGTGGCCGCACCAGAGCTGGGCGTCGATGCGGTGCTCTTGTCGTTTCCGCTTCTGGGTCTGCCGCTGACGGTGGCGCGAGTGCTCTGTGCGACGGTGGTTGCGCTGGGCGTCGGCATCTTGGTTGGCGGTTTCATGAAGACGTCCCCGCAAGACCAAACGCCGACCTTGCCGACAGAGGAAGTCACGGGCTCGCTGCAAACCAAGCTGCGGGCTGCGCTGCGACTCGGGTTTGTGGAAACGGTCGATCACACCGGACCGTGGATTGTGATGGGCCTGGGTGTCGCCGCCGCGCTGGAGCCCCTGCTGCGCATGGACTGGGTGACGGCGCTTCCGACGGGACTTGATGTTCCGCTGCTCGCGGTGCTGGGCATGCCGATGTATGTCTGCGCGTCGTCGGCAACCCCGCTTGTGGCTGTGCTGATCCACAAAGGTGTGTCGCCGGGCGCTGCGATTGCGTTTCTTCTGACGGGACCTGCGACCAATGCGACGACCTATGGTGTGCTGGCCAAGCTGCACGGACGCAAGGTCGCGATCGGTTATGGCGTCACGATTGCGCTGCTCACCGTCGGGCTTGGCTTTCTGGTCAATCGCATCGTTGGAACCAATCCCGGTTATCCGTTTCACGTCGGACACGATCACCGAGGCTGGCTATATCCGGCCTGCTTGGTCATCGTCGGGCTGTTGTTTGTCGGTTCGTTTCTGCGCCAAGGCCCGCGCGGCTTTTTGCATCAGCTCTCCCTCGATGCGACCGGAATGGACCCGCACGACCACGGGCACTCTCACGGGCACGACCACGGGCATTCTCACGATCACGGGCATTCTCACGACCACGGGCACGACCACGACCACGACCACGGGCACGACCACGGGCCGAATAGGTCGCGCTGATGCCGGCTGCGTGGTCTGCGGCGACGGTCGAGAGAAAATTACCTGCTCGCTTGCCGTCGTCGCCCAATTGAGATAAAAAGCCCCATTCTGATGCGACCACGCACGGTTGCGGACTAGGCTTTTTCGTCACATGGCTCAAGACAAATCGAATTCGACCGTGGCTCCGGCTGGCGACCCGCCGAGCGCCGTCTACGTTCAGCAGATCCACGACGAGATGCGCTCCTCGTTTATGGACTACGCGATGAGCGTCATCATCTCGCGAGCACTTCCCGACGCGCGAGACGGACTCAAGCCGGTACATCGTCGCATCCTATACGCGATGCACGAAGCCAACGTCGTCTGGAATCGTTCCTACGTAAAGTGTGCGCGTGTCGTCGGTGAAGTGCTCGGTAAGTATCACCCACACGGTGATGCTTCGGTCTACGACGCACTCGTTCGGCTCGCGCAAGACTGGAACATGCGTCATCCGCTCGTCGACGGGCAAGGCAACTTCGGTTCGATTGAAGGCGATCCGCCCGCCGCGTACCGATACACCGAGTGTCGTCTCCAGCGGATTGCGTCGACGATGCTGACCGATCTGGACAAAGAGACGGTCGACTTCGTTCCCAACTTCGACGACAAAGAGCGCGAACCGACCGTGCTTCCGGCGATGCTGCCGAACCTGCTCGTCAATGGAGCAGCCGGTATCGCCGTCGGTATGGCGACGAACATTCCGCCGCACAACCTCGGGGAAGTGCTGGATGCGTCGCTGCACCTGCTGAAAAACCCGCAGACCACCAATGCAGAGCTGATGAAGCTGGTGCCGGGCCCGGATTTCCCGACGGCAGGCTTTATCTACGGCAAAGCGGGCATTCGCCAAGCGTACGAAACCGGACGTGGCTCGCTGACGCTGCGCGCGAAGACCGAGATCGAAGAGCTCAAGAACAACAAGTCGCAGATCGTCGTCACCGAGGTTCCCTATCAGGTGAACCCGAACCGACTGATCGAGCGTCTGGCCGAGCTGGTTCGCGAAAAGAAGATCGAAGGCATCTCGGACCTGCGCAACGAGTCGAGCCGCGAAGGCATGCGGCTGGTGATTGAGCTGAAGCGTGATGCCGTCGCGCAAGTGGTGCTCAATCAGCTCTATGCGCAGACGAGCCTTCAGGTGACGTTCGGCGTCATCATGCTGGCGATTGTCGATGGACGGCCTCGGATTCTGTCGCTGCGGGATGCGCTGGGGCACTTCCTCGATCACCGTCGGCAAGTGGTGCTGCGTCGCTCGCTGTATCTGCTCAAGCAAGCGCGCTCGCGTCGAGAGATCGTCGAAGGCTTGGGCCTGGCGATTGATCAGATCGATCGCATCATCGCGATCATTCGCGCAGCCAAAGATCCGGTCGAAGCCAAAGAGCACTTGATGGCCGAGCCGCTGACGGGACTCGCTGAGTTTTTGCGTCGCGCCGGACGTCCAGAAGACGAGATCGCGGCACGAACCGGTCGCGGCACGCTGTACTTTACCGAGGCACAGGCGAAAGCCATCCTCGAGATGCGACTGCAGCGACTGACGGGACTGGAGCGCGACAAGCTGGCCGAGGAATATCGCGAGCTGACGGCGACGATCGTGGATCTGGAAGGCATCCTGGCGAGCGAGTCGAGGCTGCGTGACGTCATCGCCGGTGAGCTGACGGAGCTGCGCGCGATGTACATCGAGCCGCGTCGCACCCAGATCATCGACGACGCAGGCGAGATTCGACTGGAAGAGCTGATCGCCGAAGAAGCGATGGTGGTGACGCTGTCGCGTGAAGGCTACGTCCGTCGCGTATCGCTGTCGGAATATCGCGCGCAAGGTCGCGGTGGTCGTGGTGTCCAAGGCGCGTCGACGAAAGAAGAAGACCTGATCCACAAGCTGTTCGTCGCCAGCACGCATGACTATGTGCTGATGTTTACGAACACGGGTCGCGCGTACTCGAAGCGGGTGTTTGATCTGCCGGAGTCGCAGTCGCGGTCGGGCAAAGGCAAGGCAATGGTGAACTTCCTGGAGCTTCAGCCCGGAGAGCGCATCGTCGAGATGCTGCCGCTGCCCGGGTTTGAGGCGGGAAAGTTCGTGCTGCTGTCGACGGCCAAGGGCGTGGTCAAAAAGACCGAGCTGGATGCGTTTTCGGCGATTCGATCGACCGGCATCATCGCGGTGGATCTCGACGAAGGTGACGATCTAGTTGGCGCGGCTATCACCGACGGACACAACGACATTGCGCTGTGTACTCGCGACGGCTACGTGGTCCGCTTCAAGGAAGAACAAGTCCGCGCGATGGGCCGAACCGCTCGTGGGGTACGCGGTGTCACGCTCAAGAGCGCAACCGATCGCATCGTCGCCATGCAGGTGCTCAGTCGCGACTCGGGCAGCGAGATCACGCTGCTCACGGTCTGCGAAAAGGGCTTCGGCAAGCGCACGCCCGCGTCGGATTATCCGCAAAAGAACCGAGGCACGCAGGGCGTCATCACCATCAAGACGAACGATCGCAATGGCAAGGTCGTCGGTGTGCTGACGGTGGTGGACAGCGAAGATCTGATGCTCGTCACCGACACGGGCCGCGTGATTCGCATTCGGGTGCGTGACATTCCGACGCGCGGTCGCAACACCCAAGGCGTGCGACTGATCCGCATCGATCCAGCGAGCGGCGAGCGCGTGGTGGCCGTCGAAGCGCTGAGCGATCCGGGCAAAGATGACAGCGAGCCCGTCGAAGGCAGCGAAGAAGAGCTAGCGGCCAGCCCGATTGAAGTGCTCGACGATACCGAGGGCGAAGAAGACATCGCGGACGACTCGGATGAATCGTCAGACGAGCAGTCAGAGTCGTAACGACGGATGAGCGACGGCAGCGAGACAAATCGGCTCTCGGTCGCGGAGATCTATCGGCGCAGCATCAAGGCCGAGGATCTTCGCTTCAATCGCTACATCGCGCGACCCAAAGCGGCGGTGCTGGTGTATCTGCTGCGAGGCACGCGGATTACGCCGAATCAGGTGACGCTGCTGTCGCTGCTCACGTCGCTGTGTGGCATTGCGACGCTGGTGTTGTGTCCGGGTCGTGTCGGACTGATTGCAGCGGCGCTGGTGCTGCACCTGGCGTTTGTGCTCGACTGCGTGGACGGACAGCTTGCGCGGATCAAAGGTCTGTCGTCGCCCGTCGGAGCGTATCTGGACTTTCTGGTCGATGAGATCAAAGCGGTGCTGCTCGTTGCAAGCTGTGCGGCGCGCCTGGCCATCGACGGAGCCCCGACGCTGGGCGCACTGCCGGTATCGTCGCAGGTGTTTTGGCTGGGACTTGGACTGCTCGGCGTGTGCATCGCGGCGGCGGGAATCTCGACGACGACGTTTATGCGTCGGCCCGAATACTTTGAAGCGGTCAACGGTCGCAAAGGCGAGCGCGTCGCGGGATACACCAAGTTCAAGGAACCGACCGAAGCGGCTCCGTCGTCGCTGCTGAAGAAGATCGTGCTTCTGCCGATTCGCCTTGTCGAAGCGCTGGGCAAGCTGACGCTGCACTATCCGGCGTGGTTCTTCGTCCCGGCGGCACTCGGGCACATGGAGTGGTTTCTGCTGCCGTACCTGACGGCGCACACGCTGTACCTGGGACGCTCGTGGCTGGTGGTGGTGTGGAAGCTCGGACGATGAGCTCTCGGCGGCAGGTCTTGCAAGCGCTGATCGCGGGCGGACTGTCGCTGGGATCGAGTGGACGCGTCGCAGCTCAGACGACTGCGCCCCTTGCGCGAGGCGTGGCGCTCGGGCTGTTTCACGAAGATCCGCTGTGGTCGTACGGCGGGCTGCTGCGCGAGCTGCGTGACCTGTCGGCGACGCATGTGTCGCTGGTTCCGGCGTATTACCAAGATCATGCGGGCTCGACGGAGATTTACTCGCACCCGCGCTTTAGTGTTCCCGACGAGACGATTACACGCACCATCGGTGAAGCGCACGCGCTCGGGCTCTCGGTGATGCTGTTTCCGATTGTGCGGCTTGCTCGACCACGCAAGTCGTCGGAGTGGCGCGGGACACTGGCCCCCGACGATCGCGCCGCCTGGTGGACGAGCTACGAGCGACTGACGCTTCACCTTGGCAAGCTGGCGCAGACGCACAAGGTCGCGCAGTTTTCGGTTGGCAGTGAGCTATCGACGCTCGATGGCGAGCGCGATCTGACGGACTGGCGACGGCTGATTGGCAAAGTACGCAGCAGCTTTCGCGGCAAGCTGACCTATTCGGGCAACTGGGATCACTACGAAAAGGTCGCGCTCTACGAGCTGTGCGACAGCGTAGGCATGTGTGCGTACTTTCCACTGGCGGGACGGCTGAGCAGACCG
>WBZX01000429.1_pt1 | contig 34686 bp, 34 predicted proteins | sample 5204211 | NCBI WGS metagenome assembly WBZX01 (sample SAMN12344362, study PRJNA552823) | activated sludge metagenome | biome: Activated sludge suspended growth; feature: Nitrification reactor; material: Wastewater; isolation source: activated sludge from nitrification reactor of wastewater...
CCTCGAGCTGGCGCTGGTGATAGTCGCGCACCCTGATCTTGATGCCGCAGTTCTTGCCGATTGCGTCGACATAGCCGGCGATCGGGCCGTTGCCGCGGCCGGAGATGGTGGTCTCCTTGCCGTTGAAGGTCACCTTGGCATCGAGAAGACGCACGTCGGGATGGCCCGGCTCGGGAACCGTCGTGTGGCTGTCGAAGGAGATCGGCGTGTCGCGCTCGAGATACTCCTTGCGGAAAGTGTCCCAGATCAGCGCCGGCTGGATCTCCTTGCCGGTCTCGTCGGCGATCTGCTGGATCACCTTGGAAAACTCGACCTGCAGGAGGCGCGGCATGTCGATGCCGTAGTCGCTCTTCAGGATGTAGGCGATGCCGCCTTTGCCCGATTGGCTGTTGATGCGGATGATCGCTTCGTAGCTGCGGCCGAGATCGGCCGGGTCGATCGGCAGGTACGGGACTTCCCACACCTTGCTGTTCGACGCTTCGAGTGCCTTGAAGCCCTTGTTGATGGCGTCCTGGTGCGAGCCCGAGAAGGCGGTGAAGACCAGGTCGCCGCCATAGGGATGACGCGGATGCACGGGCAGCTGATTACAGTACTCGACCGTCTGGCGGATCTCGTTGATGTTCGAGTAGTCGATCTCGGGATCGACGCCCTGGGTGTACATGTTCAAGCCCAGCGTCACGAGATCGACGTTGCCGGTGCGCTCGCCGTTGCCGAACAGGCAGCCCTCGATGCGGTCGGCGCCGGCCATATAGCCCAACTCGGCGGCAGCCACGCCGGTGCCGCGATCGTTATGCGGGTGCAGGCTCAGGATGAAGCTGTCGCGATACTTGAAGTTGCGATGGCACCATTCGATCTGGTCGGCATAGACGTTGGCCGAAGCCATCTCGACCGTTGCCGGCAGGTTGATGATCATCTTCTTCTGCGGCGTCGGCTGATAGACGTCGGCCACCGCGGCGCAGATGTCGCGGGCGAATTCGAGCTCGGTGCCGGTGAAGCTCTCCGGCGAATACTCGTAGACCCACTCGGTGGCGGGATCGGCATCGGCCAACTGCTTCACCAGTTTGGCACCCGATACGGCGATGTCGATGATGCCGCTATAGTCCATGCCGAACACGACACGGCGCTGCAGCGTCGAGGTCGAGTTGTAGAGATGGACGATGACGCGCTTGGCGCCGCGGCAGGCGTCGAAGGTGCGCTCGATCAATTCCGGGCGGCTCTGCGTCAGCACCTGGATGGTGACGTCGTCGGGGATCATCTTCTTCTCGATGAGCTCGCGTACGAAGTCGAAGTCGGTCTCGGAAGCTGCGGGAAAGCCGACTTCGATCTCCTTGAAGCCCATGTCGCAGAGCAGCTTGAACATGCGGGTCTTGCGGTCGGAATCCATCGGCTCGATGAGGGCCTGGTTGCCGTCGCGCAGATCGACCGCACACCAGATCGGCGGCTTGGTGATGACGGCGTTGGGCCATCGTCGATCCTTGATCTCGACCGGCTTGAACGGGATATATTTTTCGGCCGCGTTCGGCATCATAGGCTTCTGGGATGACATCGATAGACTCCTCGCGCCGCGCACGGCCGTATGGCTCAAACGAACACTGCGATGGATTAAAAAAGGTGGCGGCGACTGATAGTGGCGGAAGACGAACGACAAGCGACCCGCAGGGGCCCCGGACGAACCGGGGCGGCGGGTCAGCCAATAAGTCGAAGCGTCGTCAGTCGCAGCATGTTGGGCGGGACAATCCCCGATTTGCCCGCCGCCGTCAACCCGGGGCGTCGTCGGGTAGCAGGTCAGTTTGAATATCGACCGGATTCCTTGACGGTCGGCCGAAGAAGGAGAAGCCTCGCAGCCACCTACTCAGGGGAGACGGCCATGAGGCTGGGACTGTTGCTGACGGCGTTGATCGGGCTGGCGGGTGCTTCTCATATTTCCAGCGCGGCCACCTCTGGTCCGACTGACGCAACGTGGGCTGCCATTGGCAAACTGGAGGATGGCTCCTCGCCCTATTGCGCCGGCGGGAGGATGCCCATGCCTGAATGGGCTTGGCAGACTGACGGGAAGGTCGATCTGAAGGAAAGCACGCTCACCTTTTCGACGACGAGCCGAGCACCGAACAGTTCGTTCACTGTCGATTTCAAGGCGTTGCTCCCCGATGGTTCTGGGAGAGCTTTCAGCAACGACGGTAAGAAGCGGGAGTTTTACGTAACGCTCTATCCGGGCAACGGCCCCCGCCCATTCCTTGTGACCTATGCCTACAACGCTTGCCGGCGTGTCTACACGCCCAAGACATAGTGGCGGCTTGCCCTATTGGGAGGTCGCCCATTCCTCGATGACCTTCACGATGCCGTCCATTGTCCACCGCGGCTCGTACACACCCTCAATTCTTCCGCAGCAGAAAGCTGAAGTAGACCATCTCGCCGCGCGCCAGCAGCGAGGGGATGCGGGTGCCGTCGACGCCGGTGAAGACATCGGCGATGGCCGAAAAGGGGCCGGAGACGATGCGCCGGCCGCCCGCCCGTCGACGCGGCGTATCGCGATGCAGAGCTTCGATGACATTGGCCGTGATGTCGCGCTCGGCGACCAGCTCCAGGCCGCAGCGTGCGAGCGCGGCCCGCCAGTCGCCAACTTCATGGGCGAGTCGCAGATCAGTGTAGTGCAGATGGCCGCCGGGACGGAGCACGCGCCTCACTTCGGCGAAGAAGCGGTCGATCGATGGATAGCAGAAGGAAGATTCGACGTTTATGACGGAATCGAAACTGGCATCCGCGAAAGGAAGCCGTTCGGCGTCTCCTTGCTGGAAGTGTAGATTGGCCAGTCGATGATGCTCGTTGCAGAACTTCACCGCCTGGCTGCTGAGATCGATCCCGACCATTCGCGCCGGCGAGAGATAGCGAGCCACGAACGAGGCGCCACCGCCTCGGCCGCTGCCCACCTCCAGCACTTCGCAGCCCGCGACGGGCGCCAGCGTGGCGACGTGGTGGTAGAGCGCGATGGGATAGCGCTCGGCATCGTCGGCCGGTTCGAGCGTCAGCGCCCTCGTGCTGCAGTCGAGATCGGCGTAGCCGTAGTTCATCAAAGTCCACCAGTCGACATTGCCGAAGCGGGTGGCAAGCAGACCGAAGAACATGCGCCAGAGGGTGCGACGCAAGGCCGGCGTCCGATTGACAGCCCACAGAAATGCGTCGGCAATCATGCGTTGAGCGTCCTCCTTGCTTGCATGGCTAAACGAGCCTCGCCACGACAGGCCTTTGCGAGGCAGGGCTCGCCGCGGCAGAACCTCGATCGCTGCCTCGAATCCCGCGCGACACGGCAGTAGGATGCATACTGGAGCGACGGGGAGCCGTATGCACTGCCCAATGTGTAACGCCGAAGCCAAGCAAGGGGCTCGATTCTGCACCGCCTGTGGGACGCAGCTGCCGGCGACTTGCAGAGCGTGTGGCGTGGCGAACCTGCCGGGTGACCGTTTCTGCGCCGGTTGTGGGGCTGGTCTTGTGGCGGCCTCGGTGGAGGCGCTGCAACCCCTGGCGTCGGGGCTTCCTCCGGCGCCAATCGCCGCGCATCGCCGCGTCGGCGACGGTGAACGCAAGCGGGTGACGGTGCTGTTTGCCGATCTCAAGGGATCGACGGCGGCGATCGAAGGGCTCGACCCGGAGGCGGCGCTGAACCGCATCGAACCCGCCGTCCAGATCATGATCCGCCTTGTCCATCGCTACGAGGGCGTCGTCTGCCGCCGTCTGGGGGATGGCATCCTTGCCATCTTCGGAGCGCCGACGGCGCACGAGGACCACGCGGTGCGTGCCTGCTTCTCGGCCCTCGGCATGCAGCGCGAGATGCGCGAAGCCGGCATGGGCGAAATGCTGCGCGTCGGGCTCAATTCCGGCGATGTGCTTTACCGCACCATTTCCTCGGAACTCGGCAGCGAGGTCGATGTCGTGGGGCCGGTGGTTCATGTGGCCGCCCGCATGGAACAGCTTGCCACGCCGGGTTCCGTCTACATGACGGGCGAGACCCAGTCGCTGACCCAGGGCCTGGTCGAGACTCAGGCCATCGGTCCGCGCGAGGTCAAGGGGGCATCGGCGCCAATCGAGATCTACGAGGCGACGGGTGCCCTGCTGCATCGTTCGCGCTGGCAGGCCTCGGCGTCGCGCGAGCGCGCTCCCTTCGTCGGCCGCGATGGCGAACGCGCCACGCTCGACGCGGCGCTCGCGGCACTCGACCGGCGACGCGGTGGCGTCATCGGCATCTGCGGCGAGGCAGGCCTCGGCAAGTCGCGACTGGTGCACAGCGTGGTTCGCGACAGCGACAAGGAATCGCCGCACAAGACCGTCTTTGCGGCCGCGACGGCACTCGGCCGCAACATTCCCTATCACGCTCTGGCTTCGGCGTTGCGTGACATGATCGGCATCGCCGACAGCGACGATACGCAACGCATTTCGAGCATCCTCTCGGCGGTGCTGGGCGAGCTTGATCCGCGACTCGTCGCCGACGTGCCGGTGTTCACCTCGCTGATTTCGCTGGCAGGCGCGACGCCAGAATGGCTGGCGATGGATCCCCGCGGCAAACGCGCGGCTGCGCGCGATTCGTTCATTCGTCTGGCACGCGCGGCGGCGGCGCGTCGGCCGGTCGCCTTCGTGTTCGAGGACATGCACTGGGTCGATCGCGACAGCGAGGAAGTGCTGCGCGCCGTCGCCGAGCTGACCCGCGAGGCGCCGTTGCTCGCGGTTCTGACTTATCGCGCCGAATACAACGATTCGTGGTTGCCGGCAGTCGGTGGCACTCGGCTGCGCATGGCGCCACTCGGCGATGACGATGTGCGCCGCTCGCTCGGCGAATGGTTCGTCGAGGGGCCGGAGACCGAGCAGCTCATCGAGCGGCTGACGCGCCGTGTCGGGGGGAACCCGCTGTTTGTCGAGGAGTGCGTGCGGGCCCTGGCGCATCAAGGCGCGCTCACCAGCATCGCGGTGGGGGGCGATGGCGCCCAGCCGCGCCATCGCCGCTACGCCTGCTGGGAGACGCCGGACCTGATCACCGTGCCGCCGTCGGTGCACGATGTGATCGCCTCGCGCATCGACCGGCGTTCCCCCGATTGCGTGGCGCTGCTGCAGACCCTGGCGATGATCGGCGCGCGCGTGCCGCTCTGGCTGGCCGAACGCGTGTCGGGCTTGACTCCGACACGGACGGAGGCGGCGTTGCACGAAGCAGTGTCGGCCGAGATCCTGGTCCAGGCGAGCCTCTACCCCGATGTCGAATATACGTTCACCCACGCGCTGCTGCGCGAGGTCGCGCACGATTCGTTGACGCGCACGCGCCGCGTCGAGGCGCACCGACGCATCCTCTCGGCGATCGAGACGCATCATGCCGACCGGCTGCCTGAGCATGCGGAATGGATGGCGCACCATGCGGCCGAGGGCGAGCTGTGGGATGTCGCGGCAACCCATCAGGGCCACGCCGCCGAGCGCGCCCTGGCGCGCGGATCTTATGCCGAGGCGATTGCGGGATTGCGCGCAGCGCTGGAGTCGTTCGAGCGTTCCTCGCGGTCGCGCGAGACGACGGAACGCGCCATCGACCAGCTCCGCCTTCAGCGAGCGTTGCTCTATGCGACAGGCGGTGATCCGGCAGAGATCAAGGCTGCCCTGACCCTGGCCGAAGAACTCGCGCGCGGTATCGACGACCGCGTACGGCTGGCCTGGGTCTGGGCCGATCAATCGAGCCAGTCCTGGGTCGAGGGGGAGAACGGCCAGGCGATCGGCGCCGCACGGCGCAGCCTGGATATCGCCGAGGAGGCGGCCGACTTGCGGCTGCGGGCGCTGGCGTTGTTCCGGCTGGGGCTGGGCCTCTACGCGGTCGGCGACTATGTCGGCGCCGCCGAATCTCTGGGCCGAAGCTGCGACCTGTTGAGTGGCGATCTCAAGGCCGAGCGTATCGGGACAGCGGGCGCCACGTCGGTGCTGGGCGGCGGTTATCTCGTGACGACGCTTTGCGAGCTGGGGCGCTACGACGAGGCCGATCATCGTCTCACCCAAGCCATTGCTGCCGCTGCTGCCGCACGCGACATCTATTCGATCGCCGCGGCGCAGATCGCGCGATGCATGCTCGCGATCGCGCGTGGCGACGTTGCGACGGCGATGCCTGCGCTGGAAGCCTTGCTGGGGGCGGCTCGGACGGCGGGCATCGTGGCCGTAACGATCTATCTCGAGACCCTGCTCGGCCGGGCGAAGTTCATCGCCGGAGATTATGCGGGGGCTGTCGAGCTGTTGAGCGAAAAAGCGGAGACTGCCTCGGTGCCGCGCGCCAGCCTGCATGGCTTGACCAAAATCTGGCTCGCCGAAGCGAAGATTGCCGCCGGGATGGCCGCCGAGGCGGATGCGATCCTTGAAGAGGCCGAGCGCGAAATGACCGAACGCGGCGAGGCTGGCAGTCTGGCGCACTGTTGGGCGACGAAAGGAAAGGCAGCCTTGATGGGCGGAAACCTCCCGGCTGCCGAAGCCGCCTTTGCCCGCGGTCTCGACCAGGCGAACATCCTGTGGATGCGGCCGGTAGCCGATATCTGCAAAGCAGGATTGGCCGGGGTCGCGGCGGCCCGTCAGGCAGCCGCGCCGTCCGCCACGGCTGCAGGTTAGCGCAGCGGAACGTTGATGCCGAAGCTCACGCCCGGCGGAGCCGGATAGGCCGGCGCGTAGTAGGCCGGCGGTGGCGGCGCATACACGACCGGCGGCGGCGCGTAATAGGCTGGCGGCGCGTAGTACCGGACCTTCGGCGGTTTGGGTGGCTTGTAGTAATAGGGGCCACCATGGCCGCCGTAATAGTAATGATGATGGCGATGACGGTGCTTTGGCCAATCATCGTCGTCGTCGGCATTTGCTACCACGGGCATGGCGGCCAGCATCGCGCCGATCAACACCGCGCCCAGCCAGGTTTTTCGCAGTTCGAACATTGAAGGGGTCATGGTCGACTCCTATCAGCGCAGGGGCACGTTGATCCCAAAGCTCACGTTTCCGCCCGGGCCGTAGGCCGGATAGGCAGGGTACGCCGGAGCGTAGGCGGCGGGCGCCGGATAGACGACGACCGGCGGCGGGGGCGCATAGACGACCCGCGGCGGCGGTGCATAGTAGTAGGGGGCTGGAGCCACGTAGACGGGCGCGGGAGCATAGTAGTAGTGGCCACGGCCCTTCTTCCAGTTACCCGCCATGGCGCCGCTCGTGGTACCCAGCATGACCGCGCCGGCAATTGCGGCGACGGTAATCGTCCGCAACTTCGATCGGTCCCAGGCCCTCGTCACGTTCTCGCACATTGAAAGCTCTCCTTATGCCTGCGTCAGTCAACGCTCGCAGGAACAACAATGTTGCGCATCAAATGTGGCCGTAGCCCGTGACCAAGTTGTGGTAAGCGGTGGGTAACGTTGGAGGATTGGTAAAATGGCAGGTCCGTTGGCCGGTGTTCGAATTCTCGATTGCACGACAGTCGTGCTGGGTCCTTGGGCAGCCCAGCAGCTCGGAGATCTCGGCGCCGACGTCATCAAGATCGAGCCGCCGGAGGGCGACACGACTCGCCAGCTCGGGCCGGCTCGCAATCCAGGGATGGCCGCCTTCTATCTCGGCTGCAACCGCTCCAAGCGCTCGATCGTGCTCGACCTCAAGCAGGACGCCGGCCGCCAGGCCCTGTTCAAGCTGGCCGAGACGGCTGACGTGCTGATGCACAACTACCGACCGGAGCCCGCCAAGCGGCTGGGCGTCGAGTACGAAGCCTTCGAGAAGATCAATCCGCGTCTCGTTTATCTGGCGACCTACGGCTATCGCGCCGCGGGTCCCATGGGAGCGAAGGCTGCCTACGACGACATCATCCAAGCCGGGTCGGGTCTTGCCGACCTGCAGACCGTGGTGGCGGGCCAGCCGCGCTTCCTGCCGACCATCGTTGCCGACAAGACCAGCTCCAACGGCGTCGTCTCGGCCCTGCTCGCGGCCCTCTTTGCCCGTGAACGCACCGGCAAGGGCCAAGCCGTCGAGGTGCCGATGTACGAAACGTTGGTTTCCTTCGTCATGGTCGAGCATCTCTATGGAGAGAGCTTCCTGCCGGCACTCGACACGGCGGGCTACAAGCGCGTCCTCAACAAGGAGCGCCGGCCGTATCCGTCGAAGGATGGGTACTTCGCCCTGCTGCCGTATACCGACGGTCACTGGAAGGAGTTTTGCGGCCTGATCGGCCGGCCGGAACTGGCCATGGATCCGCGTTTCACCTCGCTGGCCAACCGCCTGAAGAACGTCGAGCACTATTACTCGGCGCTGGCGGAGATCTGCGCTACGCGGACCAACGCCGAATGGGTCGAGTTGCTGAAGAATTCGAACGTGCCGCACGGTCCGGTCAACACACTGGAAGATCTGTTCGTCGACCCGCAGCTACAGGCGACCGAGTTCTGGAAGGAGGTCGACCATCCGACCGAAGGCCGCCTGCGCATGCCGGACATCCCCGCGCGCTTCAGCAAGACCAAGCCCGAGGTGACCCGGCTGCAGCCACGACTCGGCGAGCACAGCGTCGAGGTGCTGCGCGAGGCAGGGTTTACGCAGGGCGAGATCGACGCCATGCTGAAATCGGGCGCGACCAAGGCGGCCTAGACCGTCGCGACAAGGATCGTCGCCCGAATGGGAGGCGATCATGGTTACCCGAGCGAAGCGGCGCGACATCCTGCGCTATGGAGCGGCCTCCACCTTGGCCGCTCTGCCGGCTCCCGCCATTGCGGAAGCCTGGCCGAGCAAGCCGATTCGCATCATCTGCACTTATCCGGCAGGCGGGCTCACCGATGTCTTTGCCCGCGCCTATGGCGATTACGTAGCGCAGAAGACAGGCCAGCCTGTCCTTGTCGAGAACAGGACGGGCGCTGCCGGCGCAATTGGTGCCGAGATGGTCAAGCAGGCCGCACCCGACGGCTATACGCTGATGTTCACCAACTCGACGACGATGGTTCAGAACAAGGCGCTTTTCAAAAAGCTGCCCTACGATCCGGACAACGACTTTGCGCTGGTCGCCTGGTTCAACACCGGCCATCTGCCGACGATCGTCAACAAGGACGTGCCGGCCACCAACATCAAGGAGTTCGCGGCATGGGCGCAGGGGCGCAAGGTGTCGCTCGCGACCTACGGCATCGGCTCCTTCGCCCACGTCGTGACCGAGACCTTGAACCGCCACTACGGACTCAAGATGGAAGCCGTGCACTATCGTGGCGAGGCCCTGATGTGGCAGGACGTGGCGTCCGGCGCCGTACAGGGCGCCACCGGCAGTTATGCCTCCGCCTCCAGCGTCCTGCAGACAGGAGCCGGAAGGCCGATTGCCGTTCCTACCATGGAGCGCATGAAACGGTTGCCAGATGTGCCGACCTTCTACGAACAAGGTCTTACCGAGAAGGCGTTTCAGATACGTGGCTGGGTGGGTTGTGCCGCGCCTGCGGGCACACCGGGGGAAATCGTGCAGAGACTCTCCGACCTGATGGTCGAAGCCGGCAAGACCGAGCGCGTCCAGAAGGTCAACGATACGTTCGCCATCGACGAGGGCGCTCGCGGCAGGGCCTATTTCAAGAAGGTCCTGGACGAGGAGGGTCCGGTCTCCATCGAGATCATCAAGAGCCTGAACATAGAACCTCAGTAGTCTCCGATGCAGGCGGCGACTGCGCTGGTGCCGAAGCAGGGTTTACGCAGGGCGAAATCGACGCCATGCTCGGATAAGGCGTGGCCAAGACGGCATAGACCGGCATTCCAAAAATTGGGCTGCGCCGTAGGGAGGAAGTGATGATTGTCCGTGCGTCGCGGCGCGATCTGCTGCGTTTTGGTTCCGCTGCTGCTGCGGCAACGATTGCAGCGCCGGCCATCGGCCAGGCGGCCTGGCCCAACAAGCCCATCCGTATCATCTGTGGCTTTCCAGCTGGCGGTCTGACCGACACCTTTGCGCGAGCCTATGGTGAATTCATCTCGCAGAAGACGGGGCAGCCCGTGTTCGTGGAGAACAAGACCGGCGCCAGCGGTGCCATTGCCGCCGAGCAGGTGAAGGGTGCAGCGCCCGATGGCTACACGCTCATGTGGACGATCTCGACCACGATGATCATGAACAAGGTGCTGTTCAAGAAGCTGCCTTACGATCCGGACAAGGATTTTGTCCTGATCTCCTGGATGGACGCGGGTCACCTGCCGCTGATCGTGAATTCCAAGCTGCCGGTGAAGAACCTGGCCGAATTCGCCGACTATGCGCGCGCCAATAAGGTAAGCCTCGGTACCTACGGTGCAGGCTCCTACAGTCATGTCGCCGTCGAGGCGCTCAACCGGCACTACAAGCTTGGGGTGGAAGCCGTGCACTATCGCGGCGAAGCCCCGATGTGGCAGGACGTGGGCGCGGGCGCGGTGCAGGGCGGCAGCGGTAGCGTTGCTGCCGCTTCAGGCGTGTTGCAGTCGGGCAGTGGCCGGCCCATCGCCGTCCCGACCAAGGTACGTATGAAAAAGCTCCCGGACGTGCCGACCTTCTTCGAGCAGGGTGTCACCGACAAGGCGTTTCAGGTGCAGGGCTGGATCGGCCTCGTGGGTCCGGCGGGAATGCCCAAGGAGATCGTCAAGAAGCTCTCCGACATGATGGTCGAAGGCGGCAAGAGCGAGCGTATCCAGAAGATCCTGGCGACCTTCGGTATCGACCGGGCCGCGCAAGACCACGTTTTCTTTGAGAAGATCGTGGCCGAGGAAGGACCGATCTGGATCGACCTGGTGAAGGGCCTGAACATCGAACCGCAGTGAGCCCGCCTGTATTCCGCATTCAGACTGCGTTCGCAAGCGAACGATAGTGTGGTGAAAAATTGGGCTTCCAGTTGTTTGCATTTGCAGCTTTGCACGAAGTGATTGTCCGTGTAGGACAACTGTAAGTAGCAGGGGGCGTCGCAGCGCCCGAACGAAAGGAAGCTCATCCTGCATGGCCCTCGACGTTTATGTCGGGTCGCTGACGCGTTACCACGCCGGTGAGTGGGAGACAGTCGGGGAGAAAGCGGCGCGCGAACGTCTCCGCCAAGGCCTTGTGGCACGCCCGCGCGGTCCGGCCTCTTTGATCGAGAATTCTACAGGTATCCAAGCTGCCGTCATGGCGTGGCGGGCGGATCTCGCGCGGTCGCTGGGGGCGCGCATCGACACGCCTCTCGACTGGGATGAGGCGCCGCACGCTCCTTACTTTACCGGACGGCCAGGCTGGGATGGCTTCGGCTCTCTGGTTCTCTGGGCAGCCTATGCCGAACATCCCAGCCGTCGCTGCCCCTCGGTGTTGCCCGAAGAATGGGATAGCGACCCCGTCCTGATGCGGTCGAACGCCGATGGATTCAGGTCGCGCTATCCTCACCTCCTGCGCCCTGTCGAGCTCTGGCTGCCCAACCCCTTCGAGTTCACCTTTGAAAATCTGAATGTCGATGGACGCCCTACTATCGTGGGGTCGGCGACAGTCTTGCGTCGCCAGCTCTCGGAGCTCAACGCGGCGACCTGGGAGGCGAGCGGGGCCATCGTCGCTGGCTGGGGGCGTACCCCGCCCTCGGCGGGTACCCTGCTGGAAGAGCGCGCGCGCTATGCCTTTGCGGTGCTCTCCGAACTAGTCCAGCAGGCGACGGGTCATAGGCTGCCGATGAGACTCGACTTCTGAAACGACAACACCCCCTCCGAGCCTCGGAGGGGGTATTGCGAGCGATCAGTAGCGGGCCGCTTGGTCAGGAAGCTTGCGGAGCGGGCGGGGGCGGCTCCGTGGCCGGACGGTTGCGGCGATCGGCCATGAACTGGTCGAACTCGGAGCGGTCCTTGGCGGCGCGCAGCTTGTCGAGGAAGTCGCGGAACTCGCGCTGCTCCTCGTCGAGGCGGCGCAGCGTCTCCTCGCGATACTCGTCGAAGGCGACATTGCCACTCGTCTCAGGCCGGCCCCAGCGATGGCGGCGCTTCCAGCTGCGCCATTCCTCGCGGGCCTGGCGGCGATGCTCGCGCCATTCTTCGCGAGCCTGTTGGCGATCGGGCATGTCCCAATGGCCGTAACGTCTCGAGCAAAACATGCGTCCACTCCATTTCAGGTAAACGAGAAGCGCGATGCCGATTGGCCAGAACAGGATGAAGCTCAGCACCATCAGGGCGATCCACGCTGGCTTCCCGAGGTCGTCGATTCTGTCGATCAGGCCCATTTGGGACCCCCTTAGCTTAGTGTTAACGATGTAAATGTTAACGACATTTACATTGGGCATTCTCCCTTACCGAGTCAAGGGGCGGTCAGTGCACTTTATGCTTTTTGGGGAAAGCCCAGCCCCTGCAGGTAGATCAGCATGGCCGATTCGAGGAGTTCGTCGGCTGTCATCGGCAGGGAGCGCCGGCCGGCGTCGCCACGCCCGAAAAGCGACGCGATACCGTGGGACAGCGACCAGACGTGCAGGCTCATCATCAACGCAGGCGGCCGTTTGCCTGCCGGCAACAGGCCGACCAAGGTTTCCGCAGCGGTGCGCAGGACACCAAAGGCGCGGTCTCCCGCCGCGCGCAGCTCGACGTTGAGGTCGGGCGGCAGGCCGGATTCGAACATGGCCGCGTAGTAGGCGGGCTCGGCGCGCGCGAAGGCCAGGTAGGCGCGGCCGATATTGTGAAAGGCTGTAACAGGGTCGGGTTTGCCGCCGGCCCAGCCGGTCGACAGCATGGCCTCGAAGCGCTGGAAGCCCTCGCGTGCGACATCGGCCAGCAGGGCATCCCGGTCGCGGAAATGGCGGTAGGGCGCCGCTGCGCTCACACCCGCGGACCGCGCGGCATCGGCGAAGGTGAAGCCCGCCGGGCCTTTCTCCTTGATGAGTTCGCGCGCGGCCTTGATCAGCGCCTCGCGCAGATTGCCGTGATGGTAGCCGCGCTCCTCGCGGTCACGCCTTTTCCAGCTCATGTTAAGACACTTTACATTAAAGCCGGGGACGGCAACAGGCAGCGCGATATGCGCAGACGTTGAGTGTATAGCTGGCGTTTCATTTCTACTCTGTACGTGCAGATTGCCGGAGGCAGGCGCCATGCATCACGGAGACGTGTCGGCGGAAGTTGCGACCGGACTGCTGGCGCTCAAGAAGCGCATCGATGCCGCGAAGATCCCATCCTCCAAGCTCGACGAGACGATCAACGTCGCGGTCTGGAACATCCGCGAGTTCGGCAGGAAGCGCCGCAAGGTGGCAGCCCTCCACTATATCGCGGAGATCCTGGGCCAGTTCGACCTGATCGCGCTGGTCGAGCTGCGCGACAATCTCGAAGACTTCGGCACTGTCTGCCAGTTCCTCGGGCCGAGCTGGGACCTCGTCTACTCCGACTGGATGTCCGACGATGGCGGCAATCGCGAACGCACCGGCTTTCTGTTCGACCGCCGTGCCGTCACCTTCAACGGGCTTGCCGCAGAGGTCGATGCGCCGCGCGGCAAGGCGGGCACGGAATATCTCGCAATGCAGTCGTTCTGGCGCGCGCCCTACATGTGCTCGTTCCGCTCCGGCAACTTCGACTTCATCGCCATCGCCACCCACGCGCGCTGGGGCGATAGCATCGCCGGCCGTGAAGCCGAACTCGGCATGCTGGCGGACTGGATCGACGAGCGGCAGAAGGACAAGTCGGTCGAAGACCACGACCTGATCGTGATGGGCGACTTCAACACGCCCAAGCTCGACGACAAGCTGTTCAAAGCGCTGACGCGACGCGGCCTGCAGGTGCCGGACTCGTTGATGAAGCTCAAGTCCGGAGACGTGACCGTCGGCGGCTCCAACCTCAACAAGGACGCGCGCTACGACCAGATCCTGCACCTGCCGACGGCGAAGAAACGCTTCACCAATTTCGGCGGCACACTCGACTTCCATGTCTCCGATGCCGGTATCAAGGAGCTGTTCCCCGGCGCCGACATGACGCGCACCCAGTTTACCTATCAGCTCTCCGATCACTTCCCGGTCTGGGTGCAGATCAAGACCGACATTGACGGCGAGAGGCTGACCCAAATCGTGCAGAACGCCCGGAAGGGCTAGTAGCCTGCCGCGCGATCGACGACTTCCTTCAGCGGTTCGCCGTCGAGGAAGCGCTTGAGGTTGTCGACGAAGAGGCGCGCCACGAACTTGTCGCGCTGCGGGTGAGGGCCGCCGATATGCGGCAGCACGATGATGCCCTCGGCCTTCCAGAAAGGATGGTCCGCTGGCAGCGGCTCCTGGCGGAAGACGTCGAGCACGGCGCCGGCGATCTTCTTTTCCTTCGCGGCGGCGATCAGGTCGTCGTCCTTGATGATATGGCCGCGGCCGAAGTTCAGCAGCCACGCTCCGGGCTTCATCTTGGCGAGCCGCTTGGCGTCGATGAAATTGTCGGTTTCCGACGTCGCGGGAAGAAGCAGCAGCACGAAGTCCGACTGCGCCAGCACTTCGTCGGTGCGCTCCGGCGGCAGCACCTCGGCGACATGGGCCATCGACTGCGGGCGCCGCTTGGTGCCGATCACGCGCATGCCGAGCGCCGCAGCAATGCGGGCGACTTCGCCGCCGATGGCGCCCAGCCCCAGAATGCCCAGTGTCTTGCCGTAAAGCGGCTGGGCGACGGTGTGCACCCACTTGGCCTGCTTCTGGTTCTCGACCGCCACGCTCATCGGCTTCGCGACATGGAACAGCGCGGCGACGATGTTCTCGGGCATCGACTCGGTGTGCGTGCCGCGTGCACAGGTGAGCGCAAGCTGAGGCGGCAGGTCGGGCAGGGCGAGCCAGCCCTCGACGCCTGCACTCATTGCCTGCGCCCAGCGCAGCTTTGGCATAGTGGGCAGCAGACCTGCGGGAACGGCGCCGGCCATCAGCGCTTCCGTCCGCGCGAGTTGATCGGACGACGGCTTCTCCTTGCGCGGCAGGGTGTCGACGGCAACCCGCTCCGCCAGCCCAGCCGCCTGAATGGCATCGAGATAGGTCTTGGGTTGGTCCGTCCAGAGCAGGATATGCGCGCGATTGGTGGTCACGATAAGCCCTCCAGATGACGAAACGCTAACGCCAGATCTTCTTGCCGCTGCCCGGCAGGCCGAGTTCACTCCACATAGCGTCGACCTTGTCGATCACGGCCTGGTCCATGCGGATCTGACGGCCCCATTCGCGGTTGGTCTCGCCGGGGAATTTGTCGGTGGCATCGAGGCCGATCTTCGAGCCGAGGCCCGAGACTGGCGAGGCGAAGTCGAGGTAGTCGATCGGCGTGCTCTCGATCACCGTGATGTCGCGCGCCGGATCCATGCGCGTCGACAGCGCCCACATCACGTCCTTCCAGTTGCGCGCGTCGATGTCGGCATCCACCACGATTACCCACTTGGTGTACATGAACTGCCGCAGGTAGGACCACACGCCCATCATCACCCTCTTGGCGTGGCCGGCATAGGCCTTCTTCATCGAGACGACGGCGATGCGGTAGCTGCACCCTTCTGGTGGCAACCAGAAGTCGACGATTTCGGGGAACTGCTGCTGGAAGAGGGGGATGAACACTTCGTTCAGCGCCTCGCCCAGAACCGAGGGTTCGTCGGGCGGACGGCCGGTGAAGGTCGAGAGATAGATCGGCTGGCGCCGCATCGTGATGGCGCTGATCGTGAACACCGGAAACTGCTCGACGCTGTTGTAGTAGCCGGTGTGGTCGCCGTAGGGGCCTTCGTCGCCATAGTCGTCGAGGCTGACATGGCCTTCGAGCACGATCTCGGCCTCGGCCGGCACCTTGAGCGGCACAGTCTTGCAATCGACCAGCTCGACCTTCTTGCCGCGCAGCAGACCGGCGAACTGATACTCAGAGAGCGTGTCTGGTACCGGCGTCACGGCGGCCAGGATGGTGCCGGGATCGGCGCCGATCACCACGGCGGCCGGCAGCGGCTCGCGCTTGCCCGCGCCCTTCCAGCGCTGGTGATGCTGCGCGCCGCCGCGATGCTTCAGCCAGCGCATCAGGGTGGTGTTCTTGCCGGTGACCTGCAGGCGATAGATGCCGAGGTTGAAGCTGTCCTGCCGGTCGCCTTTGGGATCGGGGCCTTGCGTGACGACCAGCGGCCAGGTGATGAGCGGCGCCGGTTCGCCTGGCCAGCAGGTCTGGGCCGGCAGGCGGCCGAGGTCGATGTCGCTGCCGGTGAGGACGACTTCCTGGCAGGGCGCGGCGCCGACCGTCTTGGGCTTCATCGCCATGACCGTGCGCAGCATCGGCAGCATGTCGAGCGCCTCGCGCCAGCCACCGGGCGGCTCGGGCTGGCGCAGGAAGGCCAGCGTCTCGCCGACGGCGCGCAACTGGGCGGGCTCGCGGTCCATGCCCCAGGCGACGCGCTCGACGGTGCCGAAGAGGTTGACCAGCACCGGCATGTCGGAACGGCTGCCGTCCTTGCGCACCACGTTCTCGAACAGCACCGCAGGCCCTTGCTCGGCCAGCAGGCGGGTCTGGATCTCGGTCATTTCGAGATGTGTCGAGACGGGCGCTTTTACGCGCACCAGGCGGCCAGCCTTTTCGAGCCGGTCCATGAAATCGCGAAGCGAGGCGTAGGGCATACTGGGATTGTCGTTTAGAGTGCCTGACCTCGGAGATCAAACAGGTCCGAGACCGAACGCCATGAGATCGAACGCCACGCAATCAGACGCCATTCCTCTGGAATTCGAGGATCTGCTGAGCCGCGCCGGCCGGCAGGTGCTGGCGGGGTCGCATTCGCTGTGCGGGGCGCTTGCCAATCCGCGCACGCGCTTCCTTGCCTGCGACAACCTTCTGGATCGCGCCAAGGTCGGTCGCCTGCGTCGCGCACTTGAAGCCGAACTTGGCGGCACGCTCGAACCGCTGGAGCGGCCGATTCCGCCGGAGACGATCTCGGAGATGCGCCGCGACTATGGCGAGCTGCTGCCCAAGACCAGCCGTGCCCGCACGATCTACTTCGAAAGCCGGCGCGAGCCGGGCGTCAAGGCAGCGGAGCGCATCGGTCTTGTCCGCATGATGCGGTCCCAAAGCTTCCGTGCCTTCGCCGAAGCGCTGGCTGGGCGCAAGCTGGCGTCGGGCTGGGGCCTGCAGGTGCTGCGTTACGGGCCGGGTGACTATGCCGGGCCGCACAACGATCACCACCCGGAGAACAAGGATGCGAAGGGTGGGTATATCGACCTGCATCTCAGCCTGTGCACGCCGGGCGTCGCACATCAATGGCTGGTCTACAGCCGCGCCGGCCATTTCAGCGAGATCGTGTCGGTGACGAAGCCGTCCACGGTGACGGCCTATCGCCTGCCGTTCTGGCACTACACGACACCGCTGGTCGGCAAGCCGAACGCAGCGCGGTGGGTACTGCTGGGAACGTTCCTCTATCGGTAGCGCGCGGGACATCGCCATGCATGTTCCGGCGACTTGAAAAACAGACTAATGGTCTGTAACTTGTTCTCGCCTCATACTCAGGAGATGTCCGATGCCCGTTGCCGCTCGCTCCGTATCGCCCGCTGGTCAGCTTGACCTGCAAGACCTGTTCGATCGCAATCATGCCGCCTGGGAGGCTCTGGACCCCGACAAAATCGTGGCGCTCTATGCCGCCGACGCCTCGTTCTGGGTGCAGGGCGCACCGCGCATCGAAGGTCGCGAGGCGCTGCGCGGGCACTTCGCCAAGCTCGCTGCGCAGTTCGGCCGCTTCGGCTGGGATACCCGTCGTCTCGTGTTCGGCGATCGGCACTGGGTGTTCGAGTACGACATCCTGTTCTACTTGAAGGACAGCAACGGCGAGGCGTTCACGGCGCGCGTTCCCATGGTCGACATCGTCGACGTAAACGATGACGGCGAGGTGACTCGTAAAGATGTCTTCGTCGACAACGAAGCGCGGCAGGCTGCCTTCCAGCGTGCTGGGCTCGCTTGATCGCCTAGTCGCCTTTACCGCGACGCAGGCGCTTTGGCGGCGAGCGCGAAACCGGAGAGCATCAGCTCGAAGGGGCGGCGATAGCCGGCGGCCGCCTTGGCTGGATCCAGGGCGGCGCTGCAGACGATCGCCGCCTCCATGATCGCACCCAGCACGAGGCGCGAGGCGGCGTCGACCGCGCTGTCGGACGCCGCATCGTCCATCAGGAGCGAGACGCCTGATCGTACCATGCCGGCAAAATGCCTGTCGTCGATCTCGCGGAATCTCTTCCAACCCAGGACGACGGGCCCGTCGATCAGGAGGATCTGCCGCACGTCCGGATGGTTGGCGCCTTCCAGATAGGCCTGGATGGAGCGCGCCATCATCGGCGCGGAGTGAGCACCGAGCGCGCGCTTCGCCGGCCTGACGAGGTCTGCTGCAAGGCCCGCCTGCAGGTCGTCGAGCACGGTCTCGAAGATCGCCTGTTTGGACGTGAAGTGGTGGTAGACTGCGCCCTTGCGGCAGCCGGCATCGTCGGCGATCTGGTCGATCGTGACTGCCTCGTAGCCCTCAGTCCGGAACAACTTCCGGGCCGACGTCAGGATCGCTGCGATCGTCGCGGCGCTGCGGTCCGCCTGCTTCACCACGATCCTCGTCCTCCGCGCCTCTCAGCCGCCTTCGATTGTTCCGTTGTACACGGTATCGTCAGGCACCGGACTTGTTCCAGGTCGCGGCACGCTCCAGCAGCCGCTGCGCCCGGATGACAATCGGCAAGTCGATCATGCTGCCTTCGAAAGCCACCGCTCCCGCACCCTCGGCCGAAGCAGCGTCGAAGGCCGCGATCAGGCGGCGGGCGCGATCCAGCTCGGCAGCCGAGGCGCCGTACTCTTCGTTGATGATCGGCACATGCAGCGGGTGGATGCAGGCGGCTGTGGTGAAGCCCAGTGCGCGGCCACGCTGCAGGCCGGCCCGGTAGGAATCGAGGTCGTCGATCTTCGCGAGCTGGCCCATCGAGCCCATCGGCAGGATGCCGGCGGCGCGCGCGGCCGCCAGGCCCTGCATGGCGAAGACGTACATGCTGTCGGCCGACGGCAGGGCCCCCAGTTCCGTCGCCATGTCTTCGCCACCCACCGACATGCCGGCCATGCGCGGCTCGGCGGCGATGGCGAAGAGATTCGGCAGGGCGGCAGGCGATTCGATCAGCGCCAGGAAGCGCGTGTGGCCGATCTCCATGCCTTGCACCGCCTCGCGCTCCGCCACCACTTCGGAGAGGAGGCGCACGTGCTCGGGCCCCATCACCTTCGGCAACATGAGTGCCGCCACGCCCGGCATCACGGCGGCGGCGATGTCCGGTATGGCAAGTGTGAGCGGACGGTTGATGCGGACCACGACATCGGCGCCGCTCTGGGCGACGCGAGGAACGGCCGCGGCAAGGGCCGATCGTGCGGCATCCTTGTGCGCCGGCAGGATGGAGTCCTCGAGATCTAGGATGATGGCGTCGGCGCCGCGCGTATGCGCCTTCGCCACGAAACGTTCGGCGGTCACCGGCACGAAGAGAAGTGAACGCCAGTTCGGTTGCGGACGGTTCGTCATGTTGCTCGATCTCACCTGTTTCAATCCAGCCTGCTTCAACTCGTCTTACTTCAAGCCGATAGGCACGACACTGATCGAATTCTGCGGGCTGCCTTCGATCACGCGGTCCGTATAGGTGAGATAGACCAGCGCCCGGCGTTTCGGATCATAGAAGCGGACGACCTGCGTGGTCTTGAAGATCAGCGAGGCGCGTTCGCTGAACACTTCGTGCGGACGCTTGAGCTTCTCGGCCTGCAGATCATCGACGGGACCGACCTGATGGCAGGAGATCGACGCGTAGGGCGGATCCTCGGCCAGACCGAAAGCCCCCTTGATGCCGCCGGTGCGCGCGCGAGAGATGAAGCAGGTGATGCCCGCAATATCGGGATCGTCGAAAGCCTCCACCACGATCTTGTCGTTGGGGCCCAGCCACTTGAAGCGATAGCCCACGGCGCCGATTTCTTCCGCGGCCGCCGGAAACGCCAGCAGCAGGGCGAGCAAGGCGAGGATCGCACGAAACATCTCAGACTCCTTTGGCGGGAGGACGTGTGGCCAGAAACAGGCCGGGCAGGACGAGGGCTGTTCCCACTAGATGGTACCATTGCGGCGCTTCGCCAAGCGTGACCCAGGCGAGGACGCCGACATAGAGCGGGCCTAGATACATCGACACGCTGGTCACCGACGGCCCCAGTTCGCGGATGCAGAAGGAGAAAGCGCCATAGGCGCCGACGCCGGGAATGACCGCAAGGACGATCCAGCAGGCCCAGGTGCGCCAGTCCGAGAAATCCGGCCCACCCCACAGCACGGCCTCGCCGACGGCGAAGGGTAGCAAAACCAGCGAGCCCGCGACGGCGATGGCGCACAGTCTCGTCAGCGGATCGAGCGCGCTCTGCCGATGCTTCAGCAGCACGGAATAGAGGCCCCAGCAGGCCGACGCGGCGGCGATCCAGAGATCGCCTTCGGTGAACTGCACAGAGAGGAGGTTACCGATGCGGCCCTTGGCGAAGACGGCGGCGACGCCGGCGAGGCAGAGCGCGATGCCGGCGAGACGCCCTGCCGTCAGCCGTTCGCGATAAAGCAGCCGGCCCAGTGCGACGACCAGGATCGGCGAGGCGGCATAGATGAGGCCGATGTTGAGAGCGGGCGTCGTGCGACCGCCGATATAGACCCAGGCACCGCAGATCCACATGCCGAGTGCGCCGAGCAGCAACAGATCGGGCCATTCGCGGCCGAGCGCATGGCGGTGCCGAACCAGGCGCGGCCAGACGAAGGGCAAGAGGAGAAGGGCGACGCCCAGCCATCGTCCCAAAGCCAAGGCATTGGGCGGCACGAAGGTGGCGTAGCGCGCCATCAGCATGTTGACGGCGAACATTGCCGGCGACAGCAGCAGCAGACCCCAGGCGAGACGACGGCGACTGACGAACGGCACGGCAACCCTGATCAGGCGGCGCGCAACCCCTCCTTGGGAACCTCGCCGCCGGCTTCCTTCACGGCCTCACGATACTCTTTCTCCGAGGAGAAGGGGGCGGTCTTGGGGAAATCCTTCTTGCGGCCGGGACGGACCTCGCCGGTCGAGGGCGTCACGACCAGCAGTTCGCCCTGGCGGCCGAGGATCGGAATCTCGCGCTTCCAGCGGGAATAGACGCGCCGCGCCGAGGCCGAGAAATCGACGTAGGTGGTGAACTCGCTATGGTCCTTGATGAACAGCGCCTCGTAGGTGGCGATGAACTCCTCGACGAACTTGCGGTCGACGATTTCGAGGTTGGACATCATCCAGCAGCGGTCTTCGAACACCCAGTAAGTGCCGATGCCGATGAATTCCTTCTGGCGCGTCAGGTAGGGATAGAAGGGGAAGCCGCGACAGGCGATCGTGCGATTGTCCCGCTCGCAGAAACGCGCGCCCTTGCAATGGATGGCCATGCAATCGTCGGTCAGCTCGGCCACGATCTGCCGGGTCGCATAGTCGTAGGGCTTGAACTTCGACCAGAGGTCGGTGCGGGTCTTCAGCAGGTCGAACTCGACCTTATGGACAACCGGCACGGCATTCTCGGTCGAGCAGCAGACCGGCTCGCCGCCGTTCAGCGGGGCGCACTTTCGTCCACAGTCGAACCGCGAGACGGGCGCCGTGAACCCGTCGTAGAGGGTCGCGAAATCAGCCGACTTTATTTTTGACTTCGAGGGCTTGGAGGGCATTGAACCATGTAACCCAAGTCCTCTGTGAAAGAACAGTTAAGGAATTGTAACGGCTGCCTAGGGATGAGGCAGTACCCGCCAGACGACGGTTTCGCGCATGCCGCGGTTTTCGAGCTGCAGGGAGGTCGGAATCTCATACCTTGCACACTCCACGAGGCCCTGGGCGCTGAAATAGTTCCGACCTGGATCACCCAGCAGCACCAGCCGTCCTCTGGCCGCATGGCTGCGCAACCAGGCCAGCGCCCGCACGGACATCTCGCGCTCGTAACAGACGTCGCCCGCGATCACCACGTCGGCCTCGGGGTTTCCGTCCGACCCGGCCAGCCAGTCAGCGCTGCTGGTATCGACGGTCAGCCCGTTGGCTTCGGCATTGAGGCGAGCGGCGATCAGGGACAGCTCGTCGATGTCGTTGGCGAGCACGCTCGCGGCGCCCGATTTTGCGGCGGCCATCGAGGAAACGCCCGAACCTGCCGCGAAGTCGATCACGTGCTTGCCGGCGACGAGCTCGGGATTGTCGAGCAGGTAGCGAGCCACGGCCTGACCGCCCGGCCAGCAGAAGGCCCAGTAGGGCGGGTCGATATTCTGCTCTTCCAGCCAGGCCTCGGTGGCCTGCCAGATCGGCACGTATTCGCTGGCGAGCCACAGCTTGAACTCCGGCACCATGGCGGGAGCTTCGAGCGCGGTGTTGGTGCGGATGAACCTCTGAGGGTCAGCGGGCAGGCGTGGCATCAGCCTTAATAGAGATGATCGACGACCAGCGCGAGGAGCAGCAGCCAACCGACCTGAGCATTGGACTTGAAGCGCATCTGGCAATCCGCCGGATCGCCCGGCTTGACGAAGGCGATCTGCCAGAAGAAGTGCGCCGCGACGCCGGCGAGCAATACGAAATAGCCCGGCCCCAGGGCGCCGAGCACGCCGGTCAGAGTCCACAGGCCGATTGTCAGCACGGCAAACAGGGCGAGCCAGCGCCGAGGCGCGTCGGCAAAGCGCCGTGCCGTGGAGCGCACGCCGACGATCGCATCGTCGCGCTGGTCCTGCATGGCGTAGATCGTGTCGTAGACCATGGTCCAGGCGACGCCGCCGAAGTAGAGCGCGACGGTGGCCCAGGAGAGCGTGCCGGTAACGGCCGCGTAGCCCACCAGCGCGCCCCAGTTGAAGGCAAAGCCCAGCACGACCTGCGGCCAGGACGTTACTTTCTTCATCGCCGGATAGACCGCAACCAGCAGCAGGGAGCAGAGCGCTATGCCCCCCGCAAATTTGTTCAGCTTGAAAAGCACGGCCGCGCCGACGAGGCCCTGCAGCGCCATCCAGATCAAGGCATGGCGCAGCTTCAGTTCGCCCGAGGGTAGAGGCCGTCCGCGCGTGCGCTCGACCCCGGCATCGACCTTGCGGTCGAGGATATCGTTCCAGGTGCAGCCCATGCCGCGCATGGCAAGGGCCCCCAGCGCGAACAGCGCCATCAGGCCGGCGAGGCGTCCCCAGTTCGGTGCCGCCGCCAGCGCCAGCGACCACCAGCAAGGAAACAACAGCAGCCAGGTCCCGATCGGCCGGTCCCAGCGCGACAGCCTTCCATAGGGGCGCGCCCACGGCGGCAGATAGCGCAGGGTCCAATGCTGACGATTGATATCGGTGAAGCCGGTTGTCCGGTCGGCGGTCATGGCGGCATCATGCAGTCATGCAACTTGGAACACCATGAGCCGATGAGCGCAGCACGTCTCTTTGTCGAGGCCGATCTGTCGAGTGGAATCGAAGCGCCGCTCGAAGAAGCGCAGGTCCACTATCTCCGCCACGTCTTGCGGCGGCCCGATGGCGCACCGCTGCTTCTCTTCAACGGCCGCGACGGCGAGTGGCGCGGCACATTCGCGGCCCGTGGCAAGAAGGCGGCCGTCGCGGAGATCGGTGAGCAGACTCGTGCGCAGGAGGCCGAACCCGATGTCTGGCTCTGCTTCGCGCCGGTCAAGCGGGCGCGTATCGACTTCATTGCCGAGAAGGCCACCGAGCTCGGCGTTTCCGTTCTGCAACCGATCGTGACACGCCATACGGCCGTGGAGCGCGTGAACGTCGCGCGCCTGCGCGCCAACGCCATCGAAGCGGCAGAGCAGACCGAGCGCCTGAGCGTGCCCGACGTGCGCGAGCCGATCGACCTCGGGCGCCTGCTCGATGCCTGGCCGGCCGGCCGCCGTCTGCTGATGTGCGACGAGACCGGCGGCGGTTCGCCGATCGGCGATGTGCTGGGCCAACTCGACGAGGCGGCGCGCGCGGCGCCCTGGGCCATCCTCATCGGACCCGAGGGCGGTTTTGCCGAATCCGAGCTCGGGGCGATGCGTCGCATAAGGGATGTCATGTCGGTCGGGCTCGGTCCGCGCATCCTGCGAGCCGATACGGCGGCGCTTGCGGCGCTTGCCTGCTGGCAGGCCCTGGTCGGCGACTGGCGGCGTCCGACGCCGCGTCTCGCTACCGATTATCGCACATCAAAGGTTACCGTCTGAGTGCTTGCGCAGGCCCCCGGCGGTGTGGGAGACGGGGACTCGAACAAGATAAACCAGACGCAGGCTCGCGTGAGAATTGTTCATGCGACTGCGCCGCTCCCAGCGCTTAGAAGGCGGCGGGGCGCTCAGGGAGAAGAGAAAGAATGTCCGCACCTCCGTCGGGCGGCGGCACGCTGATCGAGGATCGGCGGCAGCTCATCGAATATTTTGCTGCCGGGAACAAGCCGCGCGCCAACTGGCGCATGGGCACCGAGCATGAGAAATTTGGCTATCATACGAAGACGCTGAAGCCGCTTGCCTACGATGGGCCGGATGGCATTCGCGCCATGCTCGAAGGGCTGCGTCGCTTCGGCTGGGAGCCGGTTGTCGAAGGCAACAACCCGATTGCGTTGCTGCGCGGCAAGGCCAATATCACCCTCGAACCGGGCGGCCAGTTCGAGCTCTCCGGTGCACCGCTCGAGACCCTGCACGAGACGGCCGCCGAGAACGCCCAGCATATCGACGAGGTGAAGCAGGTCGCCGGCGAGATCGGCGCTTCCTTCATCGGTCTCGGCTTCGCGCCCGAATGGACGCGCGAGGACATGCACTGGATGCCCAAGGGCCGCTACAAGATCATGCGCGAGTACATGCCCAAGAAGGGCAAGCTCGGCCTCGACATGATGCTGCGCACCTGTACGGTGCAGACCAATCTCGACTTCGACTCCGAAGCCGACATGGTTAAGAAGTTCCGCGTCTCGCTCGCCCTGCAGCCGGTCGCCACGGCGCTGTTCGCCAACTCGCCTTTCAAGGAAGGCAAAGAGGCAGGCTTCAAGAGCTATCGCAGCCATATCTGGACCGACACCGATCCCGACCGTTGCGGCATGCTGCCCTTCGTCTTCGAGGACGGGTTCGGTTTCGAGCGCTACGCCGACTACATGCTCGATGTTCCGATGTACTTCGTCTATCGCGACGGCAAGTACATCGACGCTTCGGGCCAGAGCTTCCGCGACTTCCTCAAGGGCAAGTTGCCGGCCCGGCCCGGCGAGAAGCCGACCATCAACGACTGGGCCGATCACGTCACGACGGCGTTCCCCGAGGTGCGGCTGAAGCGCTACCTCGAAATGCGCGGCGCCGATTCCGGTCCGCTGTCGGCGCTCGATGCGCTGCCGGCGCTGTGGGTCGGCCTGCTTTACGATCAAGGCGCGCTCGATGCCGCCTGGGATCTGGTGAAGGATTGGAGCGTCGCCGATCACGATTACCTGCGTGCCGAAACGCCCAAGAATGGCCTCGCCACGATGTTCCGCGGCCGGGTCCTGTCGGAGCTGGCGCGCGACGTCGTCGAGATTGCCCATGCCGGTCTCAGGGCACGCAAGCGGCTCGATGCGTCCGGCAACGACGAAACCGTCTATCTCGCGCCGCTCGATCGGGCGGTGGCGAGTGGCCTGGCGCCGGCCGACGAGCTGCTCGCCAAGTGGCAGGGCGAATGGAAGGGATCCTTCGCACCACTGTTCCGCGAGTACGCCTACTGAGGTAAGGTCGAGCCATGCTCGACCGTTGTGATCGCGTTCAAATCGCCGTGCACGACGCCGCCAAAGCGGCGCAGCGCTTCAACCAGCTTCTCGGCAGTCAGGTGGCACGCCACGACCATAGCCGCCATCTCTCGGCGCGCCGGACCATCCTCGCCGTCGGTGAGAGCGAGTTCGAGTTGTGCGAGGCCGATGGCGCAGGGCTTACGCAGGATTTCCTGACCCGGCGCGGCGAAGGGTTGATGACGGCGGGCTACTGCACTGCCGACCTCGACAGCATGGTGAAGCGCTGGGAAGGCCTGGGCATTCCCTATGACCGAGACGCCGAGCAGCTTTACCTTTCGCCCGAAACGACGTTTGGCCTGCCGATCGTGATTTCCGAGAGCACGTACCGGCCGCGCGTCGGGCCGGTGTCCTTTCTCTACGAGACGACCAATACGCTGGTCAGCGACTGGCGCCGTGTGGCGGCCGTCTATGCCGGCCTGTTCGGCCTCGATCCCTCGCGGTTCAGCGAGATCGGCAGCGAACGTTTCGGCTATATCGGCACGCTCACCCTGTTCAATCCGCCCAATCGCCTGGACCGCATCGAACTCAGCCAGGTGACGGACAACGTGCACGCCATGGGCCGGTTTGCTCACAAGCACGGCGACTCGCTCTACATGTGCTACGTCGAGGTCCACGACTGGCTGAACGTGCGTCAGCGCCTGCTCGATGCGGGCGCCCGCTACACGCCGCGCGGCTCCGATCCGGCAACCGATCCCGACGGCGGCTGGGTGCATCCCAAGGAACTGCACGGTCTGCTTCTCGGCATCTCGCGCACGGGCCTTGCCTGGGATTGGTCGGGCCGCGAAGAACTGGTGCCGCCGGTATGAGCAAGTCTCTCACACGTCGTTTTGCCGTTCTGGCATTGGTGTTGGCACCGTTTGCAGCCCGTGCTCAGACACTGCCGCCGTCCGACCAATGGCAGACCGTGGTCGGGCCGGACCTGCGCTTCCGCTTCGAGATGCCGCCGCCTGTGGAGAAGACCGTCGCCGGCGAGAAGGAGAAGGGACACGCCTCCGAGCGCATCGCCTGGGCGTCCAAGCACGATGGCGAGATGTTCGACTTCGATTTCGTCGACTATCAGCCGGGCTGGTTCTCCGACAAGGACACGAAAGTGATGGCGCGCGATCTTGGCCGCGGCGAGGCCGAGAAGGCGTTTTCCCGCGACAAGTTCAAGTACATCCTCGACGAGCCGATCACCCTGCAGGGGTGGGATGGCTATGCCCTCGACATCGCAGACGCCGAGGGTGCGGCGGTGATGATGCGGACCTACATCGTGAAGGACCGGCTCTATCGTCTGCTGGTCACCGCCAAGGCCGACGACAAGGCGCGGGCCGGCGCCAAGCGTTTCCTCGAATCGCTGAGATTGGCGGACACGCGGCAATAGCGATGCGGATCTGCATCTACGGTGCCGGTGCCATCGGCGGCAACTTCGCGGCGCGCCTCTCGGCAGCCGGCAACGATGTCTCCGTCGTTGCGCGTGGTGCCCATCTCGAAGCGATCCGCGCCCGTGGCCTCACGCTCCTTTCGGGTGACAAGAAGATCGTGGCCAAGGTCCGTGCGAGCGATCAGCCCGCCGATCTCGGGCAACAGGACGTCGTGATCTCGACGCTCAAGGCGTCGAGCCTTGGCGACCTTGCGGCCAACGTGGCGCCGTTGCTGGGCGCCGGCACGCCGGTGGTCTTTGCGCAGAACGGCATTCCCTGGTGGTACGGGCGCGGCCTCGGCAAGGAACGGCCCAAGGCGCCGGACCTGCCGCGGCTGGATCCCGATGGCGCGCTTCTCAGGGCGGTCGGCTTCGATCGCACCCTGGGCGGGGTCATCACGACTTCCAATCACGTGATCGAGCCCGGCGTGGTGCACAACATCTCGCCGGAGCGCAACGTGCTGTGGGTCGGCGAGATCGACGACCGCCAGACACCGCGTCTTGAAGCCCTGCGTGCGACTCTCGTGGCGGCCGGCATCGCTTCGCCGGCGACGGCGGATATCCGTTATGACATCTGGCACAAGCTAATGGCGAATCTCACCGGATCGGCCGTGTGCATGATCATGGGGCAGGCAGTGCCGATCCTGGCGACGCCTCTGTTGAACCGTATGGTGCGGCGCGCCCATGCCGAAGCGCTGGCTGTTGCGGCCGCCCATGGCGTGAAGCTCGACGATGATCCGGAGACTCGTTATGGCGCCAAGCGCGTCTATCCCGCCCATCGCCCATCGATCCTGCAGGACTATGAGCTCGGCAGGCCGATGGAAGTCGAGGCAGTCGTCCGCGCGCCCGTCGCGTTTGCCCGCAGCGCCGGCGTCGACACGCCGACGCTCGACGCCATCGAAGCCCTCTCCGTCAGCCTTGCGGAAGCGAAGGGATTGTATCGGTCCTAGAAGTAAGCTCTCATAGCGAAGTGGGTTATAAGAATGATCGCGACGGCCGTGCCAGCCTTCGGCGGCTCGCCATCGCAATCTCTCCTGAACGGATACCTGAATATGGAGCAGTCCGCTTCCAACAGGCTCAAGCCGGTATGGGACACCCTGCCGACTGCAATGCAAAGCCATTACGACCAGGTCGCCACGTTCGAAGGCGGCGGGTCGTACTCTCTTCTTTCGGCATGCGTCGATCAGGAAATCTCGGCTGCCAAGGCAAACGAGAACTTCCGGTTCAAACGCTAGTGGTATCGAGGCTGCTGTCTACTTCAGTAGCTTGAGGCATTCGCCGGCGGCTTCTCCTGCAGCGCGGGCGGCATCGCGCGACATCGAACCGTTCATCACCATCGGACGGGCGACGCTGACGACGGCGTCCTTGATATCGGTCTTCGGCGTCACCGTCGGCGCGGCCTTGCTGTAGATGAGCTGGCCATCCTTGGAGAGCTTGGTTGAGCAGGCAGTGGCTGCGGCCTGATCTGCCCAAGCGGTGCCCGAGAACATCGACAAACCAACAAGCGAGATGTGCAGGAAAAAACGCATGACCAACCCTCAGAGACTCTGTAGTTTTATTCTTGCGTCGCCAGTGAAGTTGATCAAGTGATTTCTAGTAAAACTAATAAGAGCAATCTTTCGCATGATCGGAAGATAAGGGGACGGAAACGAATTGCGGCCCTCCTGCTGGCAGGCCTGTGGGGAGCGCCGACGGCCGCATTCCCTCAGGACTCGCGATGGGACGCGCTCCTGACGAACTCCAACTGGTACGTTCCGATCCCCGGCCTGATCGCCTACGCCTCGAGCAATCGGAGTTTCACGACTCCGCCGCCGACTCCGATCGGCGACCAGACGCTGTGGGCGCTTGGAACTGCTACGAACGGCGTCTTCACGGGCCAGAGCCAGGCCAGCTTCTACATGAACGGCATCACGACCAACAACACCACGACCATGCAGGGGTTGGTGACGTCTGGCGGCCAGATCGTGATTTCCTTCTCGTCCGACACCGCGCCGACTACCATCGGCATCGGTCAGATGCGTGAGATCGGGGGCGTTCCCCTGATGGAAATGCAGATGATCACCGGGTCCAGTCTTCTGGTGACGCACTGGGCGTACATGACGCCCTACAATCCCGCGGTGTTCACGCCACCGTCGCCGACACAGGTGGTGACTGCCGATATCACCTCGCCGCAATGGCGCTGGACGGCCGGCACGACGTGGCGGCTGTCTAGCGCGACGCTTTTCGGCACTTCGACGCCCGGCACGTTCAAGATCACCAACTATTCCAACGGCTACTACTGGGGCCTGGGGGCGGCGCCGCAAGGCAGCACGGTCGGCAACTTCACGGTCCTGGGTTCGATGACGCCCGAGGGCAACGTGCTGTTCAGTTTGTTGAGCGACGGCGTGCCGAACAGTCTGTCGGCGCAGATTACGGGCGATGCCGGCAGCGGCATCATGGTGTTGCATCCGTATGCGGGGTCCGGAGCCTATGGGCCTGCAAGCACAGCCAGCATCATGCCGGTGTCCGCCATCGCCGCCGGACAGACCTATTTCATCAGCAACGTCGGCACGTCCGTCATTCCCGCCTTTACCGGCGGCACGCTGCAGGTCGACACGATGGGCCAAGCGTACAACCAGAACTTCACGCTCGACGGCTCGCCCGGCAACCACCTGGACCAGCGCGGCAACAGCGCTTTGTTGTCGGGTGTTCTGTCGGATGCATTGCCGGGTACGCCGGGGCAGATCACCATCGCCAATAGCGAAAGCGGCGGCCGCATTATCTTGACCGGGGCCAGTACCTATACCGGCCCCACCATTGTGGAAGCGGGGGCGACCCTCGTAGTGAACGGCTCGATCGTTTCGCCGCTCACGGTCGTCGGCGTGCTGGGTGGCGCCGGCACAGTAGGAACGACGACCATCGGCAACGGCGGCGTGCTGGCGCCCGGCAATTCCATCGGTACGATAAATGTGGCGGGCAATCTCTCCTTTGCGCCGGGTGCGACCTATGTCGCCGAGGTTTCACCCGGCGCCGCCGACCGCACGAATGTCGCCGGTACGGCAACTCTTCAGGGCACGGCGCTTGCCGCCTTCATGCCGGGAGCCTATTCGCCACGCGGCTATACGCTGCTGTCCGCAGCCGGCGGCCGGTCTGGCACGTTCGGCACCTTCTCCACAGTTGGCCTGCCTGATGGGTTCGTCGCCTCCCTGGCGTATACACCCACCGACGTGCAGCTCAATCTCACGGCGGTGCTGGGCATGGGCACCACGTTGACCGTCAACCAGAGTGCCGTTGCCGGCGCCATCAACAACGGCTTCAACTCTGGCAACAACCTGCCAAGTGGATTGTCGGCGCTCTTCGGCCAGAACGGCGCCACGCTTGCCTCGTCGTTAAACACGCTCTCGGGCGAGGCGCAGTCGGGCATTCAGGTCTCGACCTTCGCTTTCGGCAATCAATTTCTCAACACTCTCCTGGCAAGCGGCGGCAGCACCGGCCCGCAACAGCAGGCCGCACAGTACGCGTCGCTGACCGCGAACGAGGCGACCGCGGAGCCGCGCCGGTTGCGCGGCTGGGTGGCCGGGTTCGGCGGCTATGGCTGGCTGGGTGGCACGGCGAACAACGGCTCGTCGTCGGTCCAGACCTCGGTGCAGGGCCTCGCCGCTGGCGCCGACTGGACCTTCGATCAGGGTGTGCTGGGCGTTGCCGTCGCGAGCGGCACCTCGAACTGGTTCCTGGGCGGCGGCTTGGGCAACGGCCGGACCAATGCTTTCCAGGCCGGCATCTATGGCCGCACGACTTTCGGGCCGCTCTATATTGCGGCAGCCGGCGCCTGGGGCCTGCACGGTGTCAGCACGCAGCGCTCGGTACCATATCTGGCCGACTCGCTGACGGCGAACTACACGGCCACGAGCTGGTCGGGGCGGGCCGAGATGGGTTACCGCCTGGCGTTCGGCGGCTATGGCGTGACGCCCTACATTGCAGGTCAAAGCCAGGTCGTGAACGTGCCGGGCTTCTGCGAAGCCTCGCAGGCGGGCAACGGGGCGGCACTCTGCTTCAATGCCAATTCGACGCCGTCGCTGCGCTCGGAGATCGGTATCGATGCCGATGCTGCGCTCGGCAATATCCTGGGGTCGCGGGCAAAGCTGATGGCGCGCCTTGCCTGGGCGCACGAATATCAGACCACCGGATCGGTTTCGGCGTGGTTCCAGTCTCTGCCGGGCTCGACCTTCGCGGCCTCCGGCGCGTCGCTGCCGAGCGACACGGGTATCGCGCGCGTGATGGCGACTTTCGAGCTCGACCAGGCTTGGTCGTTCCGGCTGCAAGCCGACGCCGAGTTCGCCGACCGCTACGGCTCCTTCGCCGGAACGGCCCGCCTCGCTGGCCGCTTCTAGATCAGGTCGCCGTGCCGCCGACCGTCAGGGCATCGATACGCAGGGTCGGCTGACCGACGCCGACGGGGACACCCTGGCCGTCCTTGCCGCAGGTGCCGATACCGGGATCGAGCGACATGTCGTTGCCGACCATGCCGACGCGGGTCAGCGCCTCGGAGCCGGCGCCGATCAGGGTCGCACCCTTGACCGGCGCGCCGAGCTTGCCGTTTTCGATCAGGTAGCCCTCGGTCACGCTGAACACGAACTTGCCCGAGACGATGTCGACCTGGCCGCCGCCGAAATTGGCGCAGTACAGGCCCTTCTTCACCGACCCGATGATCTCCTGCGGATCCTTGTCGCCGCCCAGCATGATCGTGTTGGTCATGCGCGGCATCGGGGAATAGGCGTGGCCCTGGCGGCGGCCGTTGCCGGTCGGCTTCACGCCCATAAGTCGGGCGTTCATGCGATCCTGCATCAAGCCGACGAGACGGCCATCCTCGATCAGCACGTTGCGCTGGGTCGGCGTGCCTTCGTCGTCGATGGTGAGCGAGCCACGGCGGTCCGACAGCGTGCCGTCGTCGATAACGGTGACACCGGCGGAGGCCACCATCTCGCCCATCAGGTGGGTGAACATCGAGGTCTTCTTGCGGTGGAAGTCGCCTTCCAGCCCGTGACCGACTGCCTCGTGCCACAGAACGCCCGACCAGCCGGCGCCCAGGACCACCGGCATTTCGCCGGCCGGTGCATCGACCGACTTGAGATTGACCAGAGCCTGGCGGATGGCCTCGTCGGCCTCGCGTTGCCAGTACTCGGGCAGGAAGATATCGCCATAGGGCGCGCGGCGGCCGCTACCGGTGCTGCCGGCTTCCATGCGGCTGCCATCGGCGCAAACGACGCTGACGTTGATGCGGACCAGCGGCCGCACGTCGGCGGCGCGCCAGCCGCCGGCACGGATGATCTCGACGACCTGCCACGAGCCCGACAGCGACACCGAGACCTGGCGCGCCTTGGGTTCCTTGGCGCGCACATAGGCGTCGATCTCCTGCAGCAGCGCCACCTTCTTGGCGAAGGGCACGCCATCGATCGGATTGTCGTCGGCGTAGAGCAGGCGGTTGGTGCCGCGCGGTGATTCGTCGATCTTACCGCCGCGACCGGAACGTACGGTCTTGACCGTTTCGGCCGCGCGCTTCAGTGCCTGTTCGTCGAGGGCCGAAGCATGGGCGAAACCCGTGACGTCGCCTGCCACCGAGCGCAGGCCGAAGCCCTGCGAGGTGTCGAACGACGCACTCTTCAGCTTGCCGTCGTCGAACGACAGGCTCTCGCTCTGGACATATTCGAGAAACAGCTCGCCGTCGTCGCAACCGGCCAGGGCATCGTCGACTATCTTCGCGGTCTTGCGCTGATCGAGTGCGCCTTTGCCGAAGAAGAGGCCATCGGCGGTAGCGAGATGGTTGATCGACTTGCTCATGCGGTCCTGTCCTTCGATCCTCAGGCAACGAGGACGATCTTGCCAAAATGGGCATTGGCTTTCATGTGCGCAAGCGCTTCGGCGGCCTCTGCTAGGGGGAAGGTCCTGTCGATGGGCAGATGCAGCTTGCCCGCCTCGATGGCCGGCCACAGGTCCTTGCGGGCGGCCTGCACGATGGCGCGCACTTCCTCGGGGCTGCGGGTACGGAAGGTGACGCCGATATAGTCGATACGCTTCAGGGCGTGCAGGTCGAAGTTGAACTCGCCCTTCATGCCGCCCAGCCGGCCGACATTGACGATGCGGCCGAGGATGGCGGCAGCCTCCATGTTGGCGTTCATCACACCGCCCGAGACCTGATCGACGATCAGATCGACACCCTTGCCGCCGGTCGCCTCCTTGACCTTCTCCGGCCATTTGGGATCGCGTGTGTCGAGGGCGAGGTCGCAGCCGAACTCGGCGAGCCTTGCGCGGCGACTGTCGTTGGTCGAGGTACCCATGACGATCGAGGCACCCATGTGCTTGGCGATCTGCATGCCGAGCAGGCCGACGCCCGAACTGGCGCCTTGGATCAGCACCGATTCGCCCTTCTTGAGGCGACCTGCACCGACCAGTGCATTGTGCATAGTCTGCACGGCAACGGGCATGCAGGCGGCCTGCTCGTAGCTCATGTTGTTGGCGGGAATCTTATGGACGCGGCCCGAATCGGCGACGGCATATTCGGCGAAGCCACCGGCGGCCGAACTCATTACGCGGTCGCCCGGCTTGAAGTCCTTTACCTCGGCGCCGACGGCCTCGACTTCGCCGGCGCATTCCAGGCCGACGATGGTGCCGGCGCCGCCGATACGGCCGTGCGAATGACCCGCCGCGACCGCGAGGTCGGCGCGGTTGAGCGATGCGGCCTTCACCTTGATCAGGATCTCGTTGGCCTTGGGGGCGGGTCTCGGTGCGTCGGTGAACTGGACACCCTTGTCGGTGACGACGGCTGCCTTCATGGCGGATCTCCCCTGCAAACGGCTTGATGATTCAGGCGTCCTGCTTAGCAGGTAGGGGGCCGTGCCTCTACGGCTGCGCCGTGAGGCGCCCGATGCGTGTGCTGCTGTCGGTCACTGAGAGGAGCTGCGTCGGTTCCTGTCAGCATTGCCTAACGCCGGCCAGGATGGGTCGGGCTTTTGGCAGGTCCGTCTCGCGGAATCATAATTTCACAAAGTATGAGATGGCTGTGGTAAAGTCCCGAGATGAAGATCAAGCAGCAGGTCCAGGAACTCTTCCCGACTCCGCTCTGGATTCTCGATGTGCTTCCAGTCGATGCCGCGCCGTTCAATGCCAAGCTTCGCGCGGAAGTCGAGAAGATCATTTCGCCGCGTCCCAAGGTGCCGAGCGGCAGCAACTGGCAGACGCCGCACGACCTGCACACGCGGCCTGCCTTCGCGGACCTTGCCAACCTGATCGAGATCGCCTCGAAGAGCGTCGCCGAATATCTGCACCTCGAGCGCTTTCCGATGATGATCACGGGCTGCTGGGCAAATGTGAATCCGCCCGGCAGCTATCATCCCACGCACAACCATCCGAACAATTTTCTGAGCGGCGTCTACTATGTCGACGCGCCCGGATCCGGCACCGACCTCGTCTTCCAGGATCCGCGACCGATTTCGATCATGCCATGGAGCGGCAAGCTCACCCACGTCACGGGGAACGCGTCGGTCGCCCAGCCCCGGCCCGGCCGCATGGTGATGTTCCCGTCATGGCTACGGCACCATGTGCCGTCCAATGAAAGCACGACCGAACGCATCAGCATTGCGTTCAATCTCATGTTCACGAACTACG
>WBZX01000138.1_pt2 | contig 34662 bp, 36 predicted proteins | sample 5204211 | NCBI WGS metagenome assembly WBZX01 (sample SAMN12344362, study PRJNA552823) | activated sludge metagenome | biome: Activated sludge suspended growth; feature: Nitrification reactor; material: Wastewater; isolation source: activated sludge from nitrification reactor of wastewater...
GTGCCTACCTCGCGACGCCGTTCGCCCATCGGATCACCGGCGGGACGGTCTATGTCGACGGCGGTACGAACATCGTGGCCTGAGCTGACCGTGGCCTCGACATCGGGTTGCATCGCCGTCCTCAATGCGGGCTCTTCGAGCATCAAGTTCGCCCTTTACGATGCGAATCCCGATGGGGATCTGCTGTTTCGCGGCCAGATCGAGAAGCTGGGACTGGCACCGCATATGATCGCCCGGGATGCGGCGGGCAGAACGGTTGTCGAGAGGCATTGGCCGGAGGGCGGCCTCGATCACCATTCGGCAACGGCCGAGATCATGGCGACGGGCCACGGACTGCTGGCCGGCCGGCCCGTGCTCGCCTTCGGGCACCGTGTGGTCCACGGCGGCACCGCGTATGCGGCGCCCGTGCGCATCGATGCCGCGATCATGGCCGATCTGGCAAAGCTCGTGCCCCTGGCGCCGCTGCATCAGCCGCACAATCTCGCCCCGATCGCGGCGATCGCGGGCGCGGCGCCGCATTTGCCGCAGATCGCCTGTTTCGATACGGCGTTCCATCGGACCCAGCCGGCTCTGGCCCAGGAATTCGCGCTTCCGCGGGAAATCACCGCAGGTGGCGTCAGGCGCTATGGCTTTCACGGCATCTCCTACGATTATGTCGTACGGCGGGTGCGGGAGACGCTGCCGCTCGCTCCGGAGGCGCGGCTGGTCGTCGCCCATCTCGGCAATGGCGCCAGCCTGTGCGCCGTGCGCGACGGCCGAAGCGTTGCCAGTACCATGGGCTTTACGGCCGTTGACGGACTGATGATGGGGACGCGCACCGGCGCGTTGGACCCCGGTGTGCTGCTCTACCTTCTGCAGGAGCGCGGCTTCGATGCCGCGAGGATCGAAGACCTGATCTATCGGCGATCGGGCCTGCTCGGCGTGTCGGGGCTGTCGTCCGACATGCGCACGCTCCGGCAATCCAAAACGCCGGAGGCCCGTGAGGCAATTGCGCTGTTCGTCTACCGGATCGTCCGCGAGATCGGCTCGCTCGCCGCGGCCATGGCAGGGATCGACGCGATCGTGTTCACCGCCGGCATCGGCGAAAACGATGCCGCGACCCGGGCGGAGATCATGGCCGGATGCCGGTGGCTGGGCCTGGAACTCGACGAAACGCTCAATGAGCAGGCCGGCCGTTGCATCAGTGCGGCCGGAGCGACGGTGTCTGCCTGGATCGTTCCGACCGACGAGGAGCGCATGATCGCTCACTACACCCGCGAAGCTCTCGCCGATTGACGAATGTCAAAGGCAGGCCGGACAGCCGGCGATAGGCTTTGAATGCGGAGGGCGACATGGCCAGGGACGACAAGGAGAAGCTGAAACGCAAGGTCTACGAGAAGCAGCTTCGCAAGCTGCAGGTCGAGCTCTGCTATCTCCAGGACTGGATCAAGGCGACCGGCGAGCGGGTCATCATCGTGCTGGAAGGGCGAGATGCCGCTGGCAAGGGCGGGCTGATCAAAGCCATTACGGCACGTGTCAGCCCGCGCGTGTTTCGTGTGTTCGCCCTGCCGGCGCCGACGGAGCGCGATCGCACCCAGATGTACATTCAGCGCTACATGCAGCACTTTCCGGCCGGCGGCGAAATCGTGATCTTCGACCGCAGCTGGTACAATCGCGCCGGCGTCGAACCCGTTATGGGGTTCTGCACGCAGGAGCAGCATGAGCTCTTTCTTCGGAATTGCCCGGCTGCGGAACGGTTCATTGTCGGCGGCGGAATCCGTTTGCTGAAGCTCTGGCTCGAAGTAGGACAGGACGAGCAGGAGAAGCGCTTTCTGGCCCGGATCGACGATCCGATTCGCCAATGGAAGCTGAGCCCGATGGATCTCGAATCCTACAAGCGCTGGTACGAATACTCCCGTGCGCGCGACCTGATGCTGAAGTATACGGATACCGAAGAAGCCCCGTGGCACATCGTGCGCACCGACGACAAGCGTCGCGGACGGCTGAATGCCATCTCGCACATTCTGTCCCGCATTCCCTATAAGCGCATCGACAAGGCAAAGGCGAAGCTGCCTGCGCGCTCCGAGAAGCGGCAATACGACGATCATGCGACCCTCAAGGGGCGGCGCTTCGTCGAGGAACTTTTCTGAGAATCGAGGAGAGTCGAGATGGCCAAGCTCCTGACAGTGAAGGAACTGCAGGCGAAAATCGCCGAAGCCGAGGGCGCGAAGGCATCGGCCGCGCTGAAGCGGCAACAGGCCGAGGAGCGGGAAAGGGCGGAACTTCTGGACCACCTGACCAAACCGTCGGGCCTCAGCGACGAAGAGGTCATGGAGAAGGCATCGATCATCATCAATCGCGCCGTGGAGAACGGCTTGATGTCGGTGCAGGTCTTCCGCTTTCCCCATACGCTCTGCACCGACAATGGGCGGGCCATCAACCAGGGCGAAGCCGGCTGGGAGAAGACACTGACGGGCATTCCAAACGAGATCTTCCAGTTCTGGAAACGCCAGCTCCAGCCGCGCGGCTATCACATCCGCTACGAAATCATCGACTATCCGAATGGAATGCCGGGCGACGTGGGTATCTTCCTCAGCTGGGGCTGAGGACGGCGTGCATGGGCCGGAGGGAGCATCCGACGCGACGGACAATCCCGGTCGTCAGATTTCCCGGAACGCCCGCTGGAAGCTGTCTACGACCGGCTTGGTCAGGTACTCGAAGAAAGTCCGATCGCCTGTCCGGATGAACACTTCGACCGGCATGCCGGCCATGGCGCGGAACCCGGGAATCTTGCCCGATTCGGCTTGATCCAGCCGGACGCGCGCCAGATAGACGTCGCGATTCGTGCCATCGAGGCTCGCGTTGAAGCCGGCCCGGTCGGGAACGGCATCGGCAGACACGTAGATCACGGTGCCCGTGAGCATCGGGGTGGAACGCGCGTTCATGAAATTCAGGCGAATGGTCGCCTCCTGGTTGACCCTCATACCAGTGAACCGGCGTCACGATCATTATTCCATGCGCGGCGACTCACATCGGGTAGATATCGTTCATCCAGTCGTTGATCTGAGCATAGGCGTGATTGGGGTAGCAGGAGCAGGGCCAGTGGCAGAGCGGCATGGCCGTCGAGACGCAAGCCTTGCAAGGGTGGATGTGCAGGCTGCGTTCGGATACGATGCGGCTGAGGTCCAGCAGCTCGACGTCGAAGCCAGGCTGCCGCTTGAAGACCTGCTCCACGAGTTTGACAAGCCGCCAGGTCTTCGAGATTTCGCCGGGGCAGGTCTGGTCGCTGCGCGGCGAACCGTTGATGAGCAAGATGCGTGACGCCGAGCGTGGCGACCTCTGCTGGCGTTCTGCCTTCTCGATGGCGGCCCGCGCCGCAAGCCATTCGACCGAAAGTTCGTGGTTTGGATCGGCAAAGCCACTGCCGGCGCGACGCGTCCGGGGCGCCTTTCGATCGTCCTTGTAGGCCTCCCAGGCGATCGGGAAGGTGTCTTCGATCGAAGCGTCGACCGGGCCGAAGGCGGGATCGTAGAAGTGCTGCCGCAGGCGGCGCTCGAACTCATCCTTGCCGAGTTCGGTCTTCGGCATGCCTTTGCGGGCTTTTACTTTCGCCATGTCGTCCTCCCGAGATCGGCGTCAACGCCGGGAGCGCGGCGAAGCTGCAACGGCGATCCGTGGCGCGGGTGTTTCCAAGGCGGACACCATGTGCAACACGTGGTCGGAATAAGTTTGCGATGCTTCGGGAAATTGCGAAATCTGGATAGAGGCGGCGTCGCCGCCTCTGCCGGACTTCTCAAGTGGTGGAAAGTTGGGGAGATATTCTGGTGTTTTGGTCCATCGCGATGATTCTGGGATACTTCTTCATCGGTGTCGCCAAGGTCGTCGAAGCATTGAATACCGCGCCAGACGACAAATCTGGGCGTGGCGGGAGCCGGAACCTGCTTCAGGTGGCCCATCTGCTGGTTCTATGGCCCCGCCATGTTCCGATGCCTTGGGCTGCGTTGTCCGCACACGTATTGATCGTGGCCGCCATTCTGTGGGGACTGGGCTATTTCGTCAGCGATTTGTTTGTTCGCGCCGGCATCGTCGTGGCGCTGCTCGTCGTCGCGTTGAGCTGGTACCTTGTCCGCACCGGGAAGCAGGCGCGGTGAGGGGACGGTTCGGCGGAAATCACTGGGCGCATGGCGCGTCGCGTGCTCAATATCTGTTCGTTCCATTGCGGAAGGCAGGTCATGGCTTCGAGGGACCGCGGTATGGCTGACGAGACCCGTTTGCGGCGCTTCGCCGTGCTCATAGACGCGGACAATACGTCTCCCAAGATCGTCGCCGGGCTCTTCGAGGAGATCGCCAAATTCGGCGAGGCGAGCGTGCGCCGCATCTACGGGGACTTCTCCAGCCCGCGGCTGAAGTCGTGGGCCGATATCCTGCAGAAATACGCAATCGATCCCTATCAGCAGTTTGCTTATACGTCCGGCAAGAACGCCTCCGACATCGCGCTCGTCATCGATGCCATGGATCTCCTGCACAGCGGCCGGTTCGACGGATTCTGTCTGGTATCGTCCGACAGCGATTTCACGCGCCTGGCGTCGCGGCTGCGCGAGGAAGGGGCCGACGTCTACGGCTTCAGCGCGCAGAAGACTCCGGAAAGCTTCCGGCAAGCCTGCCGCCGCTTCGTCTATACCGAGCACCTGTTACCCGAAGTGGCGGTAGCCGCCCCCGAGCAGGAAGATGAACCACGCCAGGCCTTGCAGCCGCCCAGCGCCGCGGTCCCGATTCTCAGCCGGGCAATCGAACAGATGGAGAGCGAAGACGGCTGGGTCCGGCTGGGCGCCGTCGGCCAGCGCCTCGCCAACATGGCGTCGGATTTCGATCCACGCACGTTCGGCTACCGCAAGCTGAGCGATCTCGTCCGCAAGACCGACGCTTTCGAGGTCGATCAAACGGAAGGGCGGACGGTGCGGATCCGCGCCAAGCCGGGACAAAAAACCGGGCCGACCAGGCAGCGGGCCCGCCCGCGACGGGCTGGCTCCTGATCTGCTGATGTCCGGCAACGAGGTCGAGATACTGAGGCGCCGTGCCTTCGACAGCCAGACCGAGGCGCGGGCGGCGGTGCGTGCCTATGGTCGTGCCTCCTGGATCCGTTTTGCCGCGACGTTCATTCCCGTGCCGCTGGTCGTCGTGCTGTTCAGGCTCCATCTTGTCGATTGGCATTATTACGTCCTGGGCGGCGCCTTCATCGCGATTGCCATGCTGATGTATGCCCTGGACACCGGCGCTGCTACCCGGCGAGACAAGGCACTCGCGGCAGCCAAGGAAGCCCGGGCTGCCTATCGGCGTGCGCGGACGGCGACGAGGGGCGGGGCATGAGCAAAGCCGTCATCGTCGGCGCGGGAATTGCAGGCCTGGCCGCTGCGGCCGCCGTCGCACCGTACTTTGAGAAAGTCACGATCTTCGACAAGGATGCGCTGCCGGATGGCCCGCTATCGCGCAAGGGTGTGGCGCAGGACCTGCAGGTTCACATCCTCCTCAAGGGGGGCGAACTGGCCCTTGAGACGTTGATGCCGGGCACGCGTGCGGCCTTGCTGGCGGCCGGTGCGGTCGAAGTGCGGCAGACCGAAGACGTGTCGATCTGGGAGCGCGATGCCTGGCATGCGTGCCGCGATCTCGGCCACAGCCAGCTGATGATGAGCCGGCCGGCCTACGAGTATGCGCTGCGCCGCCATATCCTGACGCTGGATAACGTAACGATCCGGGACCGTACGCCAATTGACGCACTGCCGGCGGAGGGCAGCGAGCTGACCGTCGTGGCGACGGGGCGAGGCGACCAGTTGCTGGCGGGGCTCGACGTGCCCGCGACCACGCTCGGCATCGAGGTGACCTACACGTCGGCGCGCTTTGCCAAACCGGCGCATTATCGAGGCGAGGGGCGGTTTATCGCCTGTATCCCCAAACCACCGGACGATCGCTATGGGCTGGTCTGCCCCATCGAGAACGACGAGTGGCTGATCACGCTCTGCAGCCGGTTCGACAACAAGGTGCCGACCGATCTCGACGGCTTTCGCGCCTACGCCGCGGTGCTGCCGATTCCCGACATTGCCGAGCGCCTGCGTGACGCCGTACCCCTCGGGCCGCCGCGCAGCTATCGCATCGCAAATGCGACCTGGCGTCACTTCGAGCGTGCGAACGACCTGCCGCCGGGCATCGTCCCGATCGGCGACTGCATCTCGAGCTTCAATCCGACTTTCGGTCAGGGCATGTCCGTCGCCGCAGGCCACGCACTTGCCCTGCGCGAGGCGCTGATGGCGGCCGGCCCCGACGATCTCGCTGGAGTGGCGGCTGCCTACCTGCCGCGCGCGTCGGCCGTGAGCGAGCAGGCCTGGGCGACCGCGGCGATGGCCGACCTGGAATATCCGCTGACCGCCGGCGACAGGCCGTCCGGCTTCGACAAGATGGTTCTGGGCTCGGAAGCGATGCGTCGGGCAGCTGAGAATCATCCCGAGGTGCACCGCTTGCGCTTCGAGATCGGCAACTTGGTGAAGCCGAACAGTGCGGCCCGCAGCGGTCCAGCGGCGCGGCTGGTCGCCAAGGAGATGATGCGCCGCCGTTAGGCACGATTCCTCATTGTGCAGCGGCATTTGTCGATTTGATGAAGCTCGACCATGTTGCCGCAAGGATCGTTCATGAAGAGCTGCAGCGAGTCCGGGCTCGTGAGCCCCTCGATCGCCCAGTACTTCACACCCAGGCGTTCGAGTTCGCGCCGGCTTTCCTGGATGTCGGCGACGGCCAGTGCGATGTGCGGCAGAGTCGGATCCATGCCGGGGCCTTTGGCGACGGGCGACGGTTGATTGCCGCCGAAGAGATGGATCTGTCCGACGTCGCCGACATTGATCCAGAGCCCTGGAATGCCCGGAATAGTCGGCCGGCCCTTGTCGCGTTCGAGGCCCAGGACGTCGGCATAGAAGTTCGCCACCATGTCGACCATCTCGCCCTTGTCGTCGAGGCGGTAGCCGGTGTGGTGGATCTCCAGAACCTTGATGGGCATGAGGCGCCTCCGTGATTGTCCCTTAACGCCGGGTGCGACGGCCGATCAGCAGGATGAGCGGAATGGCCATCGCCGAGCAGGCAGTATAGAGGCCGAAGGCGTTGATGTAGCCGATCATCGCCGATTGCCGGCTAATCTCTTTCGAGAGGCGAGCCAAGCCCAGCATCGTGTCGAAATCCCAGCCGCCCGTCACCCAGGGCAGCGCCAGCGCCCGGTTGAAAGGGTTCACCAGCTCCACCATGCGGCTGTAGTTGGCGCTGGTCGCACGAACGATCTCGGCGACGCAGATCGAAATGAAGAAGCTCGATCCGATATTGCGCAGCAAGTGGTACACTGCCGTACCCTCGGCTAGGTTGGCGGCGCTGACGTTGGAGAAAGTGACGAGGGTGAGCGGCACCCAGATGACGCCGACGGCGATCCCCTGGAGAAAGCTGTTCAGCATCAGGGTGCCCATGTCGACATTGAGGTCGATCGCCATTAGCCAGATGCCCGAGAGGGTCTGCACCGCGAAGCCACCGATCAGGCCGATGCGCGGGTCCATGCGGCCGACGAAGATCGCCAGGAAGAATCCGACCGTGGCGCCGACACCGCGCGCTGCAATGACCTCGCCGATCAGCGCGTCGGGGAAGCCCGCATGCTGCTGCAGGAGCGGCGGCAGCAGCACCATGGGCGTGAAATTCAGCATGCCGTAGATCAGCACCAGCACGAGGCCGATGGCATAGTTGCGGTCAAGCAGGAGACGCAGGTTGAGAAACGGCCGGTCGGCCGTGAGGCTGTGGGCGAGGAAGATCCAGAACGCGACGACGGCCACGAAGGCCTCGATCATGATCTCGGTCGACTCGAACCAGTCGAGCCGCTGGCCGCGCGACAGCACGAGCTGCACGCAGGCGATGGCGACCGAGAGCGAGAGGAAGCCGGTCCAGTCGAGGCTGATGCGCCCGGTAGGGCGGTCGTAGGGCAGGGTGAGGCGCAGGCCCACGAACGAGACCAGGCCCACCGGCACGATCATGTAGAAGGCCCAGCGCCAGCTGTAGATTTCCGACAGCATGCCGCCCACGGTGGGGCCGATCACCGGCCCGATGACCACGGCCATGCCGAAGATCGACGTCACCAGCCCCTGCTGCCGCTTGGGAAAGGTGTCGAGCAGGATGGTCTGCGACAGCGGGATCACGGGCGCTCCCAGCGCGCCCTGCAGGACGCGCCAGAGGATCAGCGTCTCCAGGGAATCGGCAAGGCCGCACATGAGAGTTGTGAAGGTAAAGGCGAAGACCGACCAGACCATGGTCTCGCGCCGGCCGAACCGTGCCGCCAGCCAGCCTGTCATCGGCGTGGCCACGGCGGTCGCCAGGATGTTGAAGGTCATCGCCCAGGCAATTTCGTCCTGGGTGGCCGACATGGTGCCCTGCATCTGGGGCAGGAGCGTCGAGGCGATCAGGAGGGTCGTGGCGTACAGGGTCGAGCCCAGCACCACCATCATGAGAATCAGCACCCGCTTGCCCAGCGAGGTTTCCTCGGAGCTTTCCGGAAAGGCGTCGGCGGCGGTTGTTGAACTCATTGCCTAGACTATTGTAGCCTAGGCAACAATTCTCGACGAGACCAGCGCCTTGGGGCCAGACGACGACGAATATATCGGCTATGTGCTGTCGGACGTTGCGCGTCTGATGCGGACGGTGTTCGACCGCCGCGTCCGCGATATCGGTCTTACCCGCGCCCAATGGCTTGTCCTAACCCGGCTCTATCGACGGCCGGGGGCCAGCCAGACCGAACTTGCCGTCATGCTCGAAATCGATCGCGCCAGCGCAGGCCGCATGCTCGACCGCATGGAGAAGAACGGCTGGGTCGAGCGCCGCGCCGACAGCGAAGACCGGCGCATCAATCGCCTCTACCTCACCGACGATGCTCGCCACGCACACAAGGCCATGTGGGCCATCGCCGAGGCGACCGTCGATGACGCGCTGGCACCACTCTCGGAACGCGAACGCGATCAGTTCACGCGGCTGGCCGCCCGAGTAAAGGCGCAGCTGCAGAACCTAGCCGGGAGCAACGGCTCGTGAGCCGGCGTCCGGTTCCCGTCTTACGTCTGGCACTGCTGTTTGCGGTGCCTCTGGCGGCGATTGCGGGGGCGGGCTGGTGGTGGCTGTCGGGCGGTCGCTATGTCACCACCGACAATGCCTATGTGAAGGCCCATATCGTGCACATTTCGCCCGAGGTCTCGGGGCAGGTGCGCCGCGTGCTGACGCGGGATCACGCGACCGTTGCCACGGGCGAGACGCTGCTCACCATCGAATCCCGGCCGTTCCGTCTGGCGCTCGACAGCGCCGACGCCGAACTCGATGCTGCGCGGACCCATGTCGAAAGCCTGCGCGGCATCTGGCGCGAAGCGGTTGCGGAGCTATCGGAGGCCGAGTCCCGGGCTGCCTACGAAGAGAGGCAATGGCGGCGGCAGGAGGAACTGGCGTCAAAAGGCGTGGCGTCGGCGGCCAAGCGCGACGAGGCTTTCAACGAGGCGCGGGGCGCCGCCGACCGTGTCCGTACCGCCAAGGAGAAGCTGCAGCGGGTATTGACGGCGCTGAGCGGCGATCCGCAACTTCCGGCCGACCAACATCCGATGGTACGCGAGAAGATTGCCGCGCGGGAGCGGGCTGCGCTCGACCTGGCGCGCACCACCGTGCGCGCGCCGGTCGATGGCGTGGTGGTGAACATGCGCCTGCAGCAGGGCGAGCAGATCAAGGCGGCGACGCCGCTGTTCGCGCTGGTGGTGCTGAGCCGGCCCTGGGTCGAGGCGAATTTCAAAGAGACGGAACTGACCCATGTGCGGGTCGGTCAGAAGGCGACAGTGGTGCTCGATACCTATCCCGGCGTGACCTGGGAGGCGCTGGTCGAGAGCGTCAGTCCGGCGACCGGCGCGGAGTTCGCGATCCTGCCGCCGCAGAATGCCAGTGGGAACTGGGTCAAGGTCGTGCAGCGCCTGCCAGTGAAGCTGCGGCTCCTGCCGCATGTCGGCGAGCCGCCGCTGCGCGCCGGCATGACAGCTACGGTGTCGATCGACACCGGGCGCCAGCGTAGCCTGACCGGCGTCACGCACGTCCCGGGCGGCACCAAGGAAAGCCCGCCATCGCCGCCACATGATGTGACGGCGCAGTCGAAGTAGAGCGGCCGAAGTCTCAGCCGCAGGCCAGCGAATAGATGTGCTGGACGTCGCCGGGCAGGGGCATGGCCTGCCAGCTCTTGCCGGCATCCCGTGTCCCGAATATCTCGCCATCGTAGCGGGCGCCGAGATAGACTTGCGCTGCATCCGTGGGGTGCAGGCCGATCGACATGATGGTGCCGTGGACCTGGACCTTATCGAAACGCTTCCAGCTTTCACCGCCATCTTCGCTGCGATAGAGGCCGCCATCGTGGCTGGCCGCGGCGACCGAAAGTGCGGAGTAGAGCGTGTTGGGCTCGACCGGCGAGACGCGGATGTCGCGGCCGTAGGTCGTCGGCGAGAAACGACCGACCTCCATGTCCTTCCAGCTGTGTCCCTGGTCGGAACTGCGGAACAGTCCCATGCGAACGGCAAGCCACACATTGTCGGGGTCGGCCGGATTGATCGTGACGGCATGGCTGTCCAGCATGCCCTCCGCGGTCGTATCGCTGACGATCTTGCTCTGGAGGTGTTCGTGTTCGGCGAGCTTCAGCAGGCCGGCACTGCAGTCGCTCCAGCTCTGGCCGAGATCGATGCTGCGCATGACGCCATTGATTTCGAGGGCAGCGTAGATCTCGTCGTGCCGCCTGGGGTGTTGCACCAGTCGCATCACGCGCGAGGCGAAGGGACCCGTACAATGGATATCGACGCCCGGCGCCGGCAATCGCCACCACGACGCGCCGCCATCGTCGCTGCGATAGACGTCGATCGGCGAGGCCCCGGCAAACAGGCGGTTGGGATCACGCGAATCGACCATGAAGGACCAGACCTCCCGCTTGTCGTCGGGGAAGGCGGTCCGCCGGAAGGTGGCGCCGCGGTCGGTGCTGCGCCACACGCCGTCGTTGGTTCCCGCGAATACCATCTCCGGATTTGCCGGATGCACGAAGACGGTGAAAGCCTGAACGCTGCCCAGGACGTGGTGCCAATCGCCACCGGCCGTAGCGCGTCGGAAAACTCCGACGCGGCCCTTCTGTTCGGTTTTCCCGAAATAGCCGGCAACCCCGGCAAAGAGGTTCGATTGCTCGACCATGAGCAGGGACTCCTCGACTAGTTCTTCTTGGCAACCATCGGGCACTCGCCCTGTTCCATGGGCCGGAAGGCGTCTTCGCCGGAAATGGTGGCGAGCAACTTGTAGTAATCCCAGGGTCCCTTGGACTCGGAGGGCTTCTTCACCTCGAAGAGGTACATGTTGTGCATCTTGCGGCCGTCGGCGCGGACATAGCTCGGACCGAAGATCGGATCGTCCCACTTTGCAGCCTTCATGGCGGCCATGACCTTGTCAGGATCGTCCGTGCCGGTGGCCTTCACGGCGTTCAGGTAAGCTAGCGTGGCCGAGTAGAAGCCTGCCTGCACGCTGGTCGGGACCTTGCCGTTGAACCGTGCCGCGAACCGCTTGGAGAAGTCGCGCGTCCTGTCGTTGAGATCCCAGTAGAAGGCTTCCGTCAGGTTCAGCCCCTGTGCCCGCTCCAGGCCGAGCGAGTGGATGTCGGAGATGAAGACCAGCAGACCGGCGAGCTTCTGGCCACCCTTGACGATACCGAACTCTGCCGCCTGTTTGATCGAATTGATCGTGTCGCCGCCGGCATTCGCCAGCCCGATGATCTGCGCCTTGGAACTTTGCGCCTGCAAAAGGAACGACGAGAAGTCGGTCGTGTTGATCGGGTGCTTGACGCCACCGATCACGGTGCCGCCGGCCTTCTTCACGACCGCGGAGACGTCGCGTTCCAGTGCATAGCCGAAGGCATAGTCGGCTGTCAGGAAGAACCAGGTCTTGCCGCCGGCCTTCACGACCGCCGAGCCGGTACCGTTGGCCAGGGCGGCAGTGTCGTAGACCCAGTGGATCGAGTAGGGGTTGCAGAGCTTGCCCGTCAGGTCGGACGAAGCAGGGTCGGTGGCGATGAAGATGCGTTTCTTGTCGCCTGCGACGCGCGCCGAGGCGATCGACGAGGACGAGGCGCCCGCGCCCAGAATCATGTCGACCTTCTCGTTGTCGTACCACCGTCCGGCCATGGTGGCGGCGACGTCGGCCTTGTTCTGGATGTCGCCCGACACGAATTCGATCTTCTGGCCGAGCACGGAGCCGCCGAAATCCTCGATCGCCATCTGCGTGGCAAGCACGGCGCCGGGGCCGTTGATGTCGGCATAAAGGCTCGACATGTCGGTCGCGACGCCGACCTTGAGCGTATTGTCCGAAAGCTGGGCAACCGCCGGCAGCGACCAGGCCGCAAGGCAGAATGCGGCAGTGCCAATCAAAGCTCGTCTCATCGTTTTCTCCCAGAAGCGTTATTGTTAGGGCAAGCCTAGCAAGGTGAACGCATCGCGGAAAGCAGGAGGAACGCCGACACATGATCGAGAAAATTCTGGACATCCCGACCCGGGACGGCGGCATGGAAACGTTCGTTTGCCATCCGGAACGCGGCGGACCCTATCCGCCCGTCCTGTTCCTGATGGATGCGCCCGGTATCCGCGAAGAGCTCTACGACATGGCCCGGCGGCTGGCGACCGTCGGCTACTATGTGCTGCTGCCCAACCTCTACTACCGTGCCGGCAAGGACACGAAGTACGGCGCCGACGTTCTGACTCACGGCAGCGCCGAGCATCAGCGGATGCGGGCCGTCCGTACCAAGATGACGATCCCGCCAGTGATGGACGATATCGCCTCCCTGATCGCCCATGCCGATCAGCAGAAGGAAGCGAAGAAGGGGCCGGTCGGTGTTCACGGCTACTGCATGAGCGGGCCCTATGCACTGGCCGCAGCTGCTCGCTACCCGGACCGCATCGCCGCTGCGGCTTCCTTTTATGGTACATGGCTGGTGAGCGACGCGGTCGAGAGCCCACACCTCACCCTGGGCAAGGCCAAGGGCGAACTCTACATCTCCTGCGCCGAGCACGATGACCTGGCGCCACCCGATATGGTGCGGGAGCTGAAGAAGCTGTTCGACGCTTCCGGCGCCAGGGGCGAACTCGAAATTCATCCGACCGTCCATCACGGCTTCGCCTTCCCGCAACGCTGGTGCTACGACAAGCCGGCGGCAGAGCGGCACTGGGAGCGCCTGATCGCGCTCTATCGTCGAAACCTCGGCTAGGGGGAAGGTGGACGATGAGATTTCTGGCTTTCCTGGCTGTGCTGGCCATCGCGTTGCCAGCCGCGGCGCAGGACTATCCGAACAAGCCTATCCGGATCATCACGGCCTTCGGGCCGGGGACGGCGACGGATGTCGCGGCTCGCGTGATCGGCGCGGAGATTGCCTCGCAGATCGGCCAGTCGGTCGTGATCGAGAACAAGCCGGGCGCCGAGGGGCAGATCGCGGCGCAGGCCGCCGCCGCAGCAGCGCCCGATGGCTACACGCTGTTCTTCACCACCCAGACCACGCAGGCGATCAATCCGCATGTCTACAAGGCGCTGGCCTACGATCCGGTGAAGAGCTTCACGCCGATTGCGGGTATCACCCAGGGGCCGCAAATCGTCATGGTGCGCAACGACTTGCCGGCCAAGACCATCGGCGAGTTGATCGCCCTGGCGAAGGCGCAACCCGGCAAGCTGAGCTTCGGCAGCGGCAACGGCTCCAGCCGTGGCGGTGCCGAGCTCTTCAAGATCATGGCCAAGGTCGATCTACTGAGCGTTCCCTACAAGACTCAGCCGCAAGCCGTTGCCGATCTGCTGGGCGGTCGGATCGACGTGATCTTTTCGGACTTTACGGCCGGGCTGCCGGCGGTGCTGGACGGACGCGCCCGCGGTCTCGCCGTCACCAGCAAGGAAAGGATCCCGGGGCTGGAGCAGTTTCCGACCGTGGCGGAGAGCGGTGTGCCGGGCTTCGAGATTTTTGCCTGGACCGCGCTTTACGCGCCGGCAGGAACACCGAAGCCGATCGTCGACAAGCTGAATGCGCTGGTCCGCAAGGCGACCGAGTCGACGGCCTACAGGAATCTCGTGAAGACGACCTACGGCACGTCGTTCACAGGCTCGCCCGAGGATCTCGCGGCCTTCCAGGCGGCGGAAACGAAGAAGTGGGGCGAGATCGTGACTATTGCGGGGATGAAGGAGCCGTAGTCCTTCGCGCGGCAGCGATTTGCCAGACGGCCGCGGCGAAGACGCAGGCGGCTACCGCGAAGAAGGCCACGCGGTAGCTGACGGCCGAGGCGATCAGCGCAAAGAGTGGCGGGCCGAAGACGGCGCCGGAAAAGGCAAGTGCCGTCTGCACCGAGGCGACGGCAGCCGCTTCGCCGGGTGGGGCAAGGTGGGCGAATTCGGCCTGGGATGTGCCGTTCCAGCTGATGACTACGCCGCCATAGGCGACCACCACGAGGGTGATCACCCAGAAGGGCGAATCCGGCGCGAGCAGGCCCGTGGCGATACAGCCGGCGGTCATGAGGATGCCGGTCCAGCCGAGAAGCTGCATGCGGGGCAGGCGATCGCCGATGCCGCCGCTCACAAGCCGCACGCCTGTGCCGATAATCTGCGAGAGCGAGAGCAGAAACCCTGCCTGGGCAATACTGAGTCGGCAATGTTCGTATAGATAGGTGACGAGATAGAACGTGAAGGTGTGCTGGGCGATGACATAGACGAACGCCGACCAGCCAAGCACACGAAGCTGGTCGTGGCTCAGTACGAAGCGGATCGATCTCCAGATGCTGCCTGCGGGCTTGCTGGCACTGGCGACGACATCGAGATCGTGGCGTAACGGCTCGATCGCGAGGGCCGCCAGCACAGCGCCGCCGGCCGCCATCAAGCTGGCGCCGCGCCACCCGACCCATTCCAGGAGCTGTGGGAAAAGCACGCCAGCCAGCGCGAAGCCGATCGGCACGCCAGTCTGTTTGATCGAGAAGACCATCCCGAAATATTCGCGAGGCACGCGCTGGGCAAGCACATGCGCGGAAGCCGGATTGAGCGGGCCTTGCGCCGCGCCGATGCAAACTACGGCCAGTATCGTCGCGGCAACCAGCGCCAGAGCGTTGAGGGCGAGGCCGAGTGCGGCCATCAGCAGGGCGGCCTGGCAGATGCGGACTGAGCCGAAACGGAGAATCGGTCCCGCGGCCACGAGCGCCATCGTCGCGGCCACCGCATAGATGATCGCGGTGAAGATGCCGACCAGCTTGGGGTCGATGGCCAAATTCCTGGCCACCGCCGGCATCATCACGCTGAGTGACAGCACGGAGAGCGAGACCATCACCTGGATGGCCAGCATCGTGGCCACAGGGATGATCGCGCGCTTCATGGGGCAGGCTTACATTCCGAAGAGGTCGGCCTTGTTCAGGATGGTGTTGCGCAGGATGCGGATCGAGGCCACGTCGACCATGATGCCATCGACATTGATCGCCCCCAGGCCCTGCGCCTCGGCTTCGGCATAAGCCTTTTCGAGCTTGCGCGCGCGGGCGATATCCTCGGGCTTGGGCGAGTAGACGTCGAGCGCAATGTCGATCTGCGAGGGATGGATGGCCCACTTGCCGACAGCGCCGAGCGTCATCGAGCGGCGGCATTCCTCGCGATAGGCGTCCGGGTTCTTGAAGTCGGCGAACGGACCGTCGACCGGGTCGATGCCGGCAGCACGGCAGGCCATGATCAGGCGGAAGCGGGCATAGTGCCAGATGTCGCCCGGATAGCCGTCGGTCTCGCCGACATTCTTGTTGGTGACGCCCATCGAGGCCGAGAAGTCGCCCATGCCGAAGACCAGGCATTCGAGCCGCGGCGTCGACTTGGCGATGGCGTCAACGTTCTGCATGCCCTCGACTTCCTCGATCAGGGCTTCGAGGCCGATGCGGCGCTTGAGCTTCAGCTTCTTTTCGAGCTGATGGAGCAGCTTGTCGGCGAACAGCACATCAGCCGGCGTCAGCACCTTGGTCATCATGATCGTGTCGAGATGCTCGCCGGCGCCCTCGACCACTTCGATGATGTCCTCGAAGGCATACTCGGTCGTCAGGTCGTTGATGCGAACGCAGCGCGTCTTGCCCTTCCAGTTGAGCGACTTCAGGCCCGCGATGATCTTTTTGCGGGCATCGCGCTTCTGGCTGGGAGCCACGGCGTCCTCAAGGTCGAGGAAAACGTGATCGGCCTTCGACTCCGACGCCTTCTGGATCATCTTTTCGCTGGAGCCGGGCGTCGAAAGCTGGACGCGGCGGGCGCGACGGGGTTGGCGGTCGGTCATTCTGTCTATTCTCCTCAGGCAACGATCTTGTCGGCGCGCAGACGGGCAATATCGCCGGCACCGCAACCGATTGCCCCCAGATACTCGTCCGTATGCTCGCCCAGCAAGGGGGCGCGATGGCGCACACGGCCGGGGGTTTCCGTCATCTTGATCGCGACGCCGGCGATTGCCGTTTCGATATCGAGTCCTGGATGTGGAACCCGGACAACCATATCGCGGGCAGCAAAGTGCGGATCGGCAAAGACATCGCGCACGTCGTTCACCGGCGAGAACGGCACCTGGCCGCCGAAATGGTGCAGCAGTTCCTTCTTGGTGCGCTGGCTTGTGAATGCGGAGACGGCGGCAATGATCTCGTCCTGATTGGCGCGGCGGTCCTGCACCGTCGCCAGGCGCGGATCGATGCCTAGTTCGGGCCGGCCGATGAGGCGGCACAGGATCGGCCAGTGAGCGTCGGCATGCGCAGCGATGGTGATGAAGCCGTCCTTGGCGGGGAACATGCCGAAGGGGCAGAGCAGGGGATGGTGATTGCCCTCGGGCACCGGCACGCCGCCCGTATAGGCATGCTGGTGTACGATGCGCTCGCACATCGACAGGATGGCATCGACCATGCCGACATCGACGAACTGGCCCTTGCCGGTCTTGTGAGCGCGGAAGATGGCGCTCACCAGGCCGACGGCGCACATGGTCGCCGGCATCAGGTCGCCGATGCCGGGGCCGACCTTCATCGGTGTGTCCTTGTCTGGGCCGGTGATGGCCATGACGCCACCGAAGGCTTGCGAAACGACGTCGTAAGCCGGCCAGTCGGCGTAGGGGCTGGCGCCAGTACGACGGTCGCCGAAGCCGCGGATGGTGGCATAGACCAGCCTGGGATTGCTCTCGCGCAACGTCTCGTAGGAAAGGCCCAGCCGCTCCATGACGCCAGCGCGGGAGTTCTCGACGACGGCGTCGGCGTCCTTGCACAGACGGATGACGAGATCGCGGCCCTCGGGCTTCTTCAGGTCGATGGCGATCGACTTCTTGTTGCGATTGACGGAAGCAAAGTAGCCACCGAACGCCTTCAGCCTGTCGTCGGCGTGGTAGGGCCCGATGATGCGTGTGTGATCGCCGTCGAGCGGTTCGACCTTGACGACTTCGGCACCCTGGTCGGCCAGGAGCATGGTGCAGAAGGGACCGGCCAGCATCTGCGTGAGGTCGATGATGCGGACGCCATCGAGGGCGCCGAGCGGTGCCTCGACGCTCACTTGTCTCCCCAGTGGCTACGCCGCTTGATGAGCACCGTGCGCTCGCCCTCGAAGATGTGCTTGTCGTCCTGGTTCACGCCGTAATGCTTGAAGCGCACGATGCCGGCGTCGGCCTGCTTGGCGTCGGTCTTCTCCAGAACCTCGGTGTAACAGTAGAGCGTGTCGCCGTGATGGAGCGGGCCCTTGAGCCTGATCTTGTCCATGCCGAGTTCCATCAGCGCATTTTCGGCCGTGTCCTCGGCGGCAAGGCCGATGCACATGGAGATGGTGACGCCACCGAAGCCCAGTCGCTGCTTGTAGGGGGTGGACTGGGTCAGGTGCTCGTTGAAGTGGGCCTCGGCCGTGTTCATGGTCACGTTGGTGATCCAGACCTGCTCCATCGGCTCGACCGTCTTGCCGCGCGCGTGCTTCATCACATCGCCGACGGTGAAGTCTTCGAAGTAGTTGGCCTTGCCGGTGAGTGCGGAGACTTTCATCAGTTCCTCCCGCGGCCCAGCAGGCGGTCGGAAATGATGCGCTTCTGGATTTCCGAGGTGCCCTCGAAGATCTTGGTCAGGCGCGCATCACGCCAGTGGCGTTCGACGGCGTGCAGAGTCGTGTAGCCTGCGCCGCCATGGATCTGCAGGCCTTCGCTGCAGACACGCTCGGCCATCTCCGAGGCAAAGAGCTTCACCATAGACGCTTCCTTGTCGCAGCGCTGGCCAGTGTCGATCTGCTCGCAGACGAAATACATGAGTTGCCGCGCGGCCTCGATCTGGGTCGCCATGTCGGCGATCTTGAAACGGATCGCCTGAAAGTCCGAGATCGAGTGGCCGAACTGCTTGCGGTCGTTGGCGTACTGGATCGAATCGTCGAGCGCGCCCTGGGCAAGGCCGATGGCACGCGCCGCGGTATGGGCGCGGGCGGTCTCCAGACCCGAGGTGGCGTAGTAGAAGGCATGGCCTTCCTTGCCGATCAGGTCGGCGGCATCGACACGGAAATTGTCGAAGGCCAGCTCCCAGGTCTTCCAACCGAAGTAGCCGATCTTGGGAATGGGAGCGCCGCTGCATCCCTTCGGCAGCTCGCCACGCTTCTTTTCGACGAAGAACATGGAGAGGCCGAGATGGCGCTTGCCTGGAGGCGCATCCGAAGTACGCGCGATGATGATCATGAAGTCGGCACCGTCGGCGAAGGTGCACCAGTACTTGTTGCCGCTGATCAGGTAGCTGTCGCCGTCTTTCTTCGCGCGGCAGGAGATGTTGGAGATGTCGGAGCCGGCATTGGGTTCCGACATCGAGAAGGCGCCGAGGAACTCGCCCTTGGCCATGCGCGGCAGATAGCGGCGGCGCTGCTCTTCGCTCATCTCCTGGGAGCCGATCAGCAGGTTGCCGCGTGCGATGATCGAAGCGACGCTCATCCAGCCACGCGACAGTTCCTCGGTGACGAGGCAGTACTCGGAGCAGCCGAGGCCCAGGCCGCCGTATTGTTCGGGGATCAGGATGCCGAAATAGCCGAGTGCGGCCATCTTCTCGCGCAGATCCATGGGGATCTCGCCCTTTTCGGGGTCGAGTTTGTTGGCGACGGGCAGGACTTCGTTCAGCGTGAATTCGCGCGCCTGCTCCTGGATCATGCGGCGTTCTTCGGTGAGGAAAGGCATCTTTACGGATTCCTGAGACGAACGAGATTGGTGCGCTTGAAGTCGATCACGAGTTCTTCGCGCTGGTTGAAGCCCTTGGTATGCCAGGTGACGATGCCGAACCCCTTGTGGGAGTCCGAGATGCGCCGGTCGAGCACCGTCGATTCGGCCCGGAGCGAATCGTCGGGGTAGACGGGCTGGCGATAGGTGAGCTCGTTGACGCCGAGAAACGGTCCACCGCCTTCGCTCAGATCCTCGACCGTGAGGCCGAACACCGTGGTGAAGACCAGTAACGGATTGGCGACGATGCCGGGATGGCCGTGCGCCTTGGCATAGGCCGCGTTGTAGTAGTGCGGATTGAAATGGAGCGTCAGCGTCGAGAAGAGGGTGGTCTCTGACTCGGTGATCGTGCGCCCCCAATGGTGGCTGAACACCCGTCCGGTCTCGAAATCCTCGTAGCGGTTGCCCTTGGGCACCAGCCGGGCGCGGGCCCTGAAATCTTCAGTCATTCTCGCGTTGATCTCCGTTATCGTTTGGCCGAGGCGCGGACCAGTTCGCCGATGTCGGCAAGGCTGTCGACATGCTCGATGGCGTCGTGCAGGCGGCGCGTGCCGGACGCGCCGAGCTGCGGCGTCACCAGGCTGTCGAACTTCGTTTCCAGCGCCTGGCGCTGCTTGGCGAGATCGGCCCAGGGGATGCCGGAATCGTGCGCCACTTCGATCGTCGTGCCGTCGTCGAGCTGGATGGCCATCTCGGCGAAGGAGTGCGTCCAGCCGGGCTTGAAATCGATCGCCATCTTGTCGCGCAGGGTCTTGATGCGAGGATCCTGCGTGACCGCCTCGTTGTAGGAATCGAGGTTCGCCGTATCGACGCCGGTCAATGCCATCGCCACGGTCTGGCGCAGTGAGAACTTGGCTTCGAGACCTGTCGTCGGGTGCGGGATGTTGCACACCCGGTCGGCGCCCGAGTCGATCCTGAGCATGATCTTCTGCACGCGTTCCGGCGGGAAGTTGCTCTTCAGCCGGATTTCCTTGGCGCATTCGATGGGGGCGTGCGTCAGGTAGCAGGCGGCGTGGTACTTGAAGAGGTTGTTGCGCAGGTGCCAACCCTGCGGGGGCTCGCCCAACGCGGCCTCGGCGTTGAGGTGGTCGCTCTGCGAGGAGGCGAACCCCTGGTCGCATTCCAGGGAGTCGCTGCGTGCGGTGAAGCCCTTGGCCGCGAGGCGAGCGGCGCGGAGCCCATGTTCCGACGCGGTGCCGGCATGGAGTGGCTTGCACATGGTGCCGAAATTGGACTTGAGGCCGGCGGCCTGGGTCGCGGCAATCCCGAAGGCGACCGCGAGCTGGGCGTCGGTGAGCCCCAGCATCCGCCCGGCGGCCGCGGCGGCCGAGAAGGAGCCGACGGTGCCGGTGACGTGAAAGCCCTTCTGATAGTGGCTGGGGGCAACCAGCCGGCCCACCCGGCCGGACGTCTCGTAACCCGCGACGAAGCTCTCGATGAAAAGACGGCCCGAGGCCTTCATCTGCTCGCCGAGGGCCAGCAGGGCAGGGACGACCGTCACGGTCGGGTGGCCGCCCATGGAGAAGTTCACATCGTCGTAGTCGAGGGCGTGGCTCGCCGAGCCGTTGATGAGGGCGGCGGCCGAGGGCAGTACCGTCTCGGAACGGCCGGCGAGTGTTGCCGGTCCCTTGGCGCCGTCTTCGAGGGCCTCGCGGATCAGGATGTCCGTCAGCTCCTCCTGCGCGCCGGCTATGGTGACGGCAAACCAATCGAGCAGGCACTGTTTGGTGCGCTCCACGAGATCGTCCGGCAACTCATGCCAGGCGAGAGAGGCGGCTCGCCTGGCAATTTCGGCGGTGACCGGAACATCGCGCGACGCGCTGGAAGATTGCGGGGAGGCCATGTTTCCCTCCGTTGAATGCGGTGCGGGAGTGTCGGCCAACAGCCGGGCGTTTGTCCACGCCGACCGGCCCTAGGGCTTCCGCGCAACGATATGGAAGATATGCCAGTGCTTGGCGTTGCCTCGCGGCGTGACGCCGTCGGCTTCTTCCTCCTCGAACATCTCGAGCTGGAGCCCGTCGAGATGGGCAAGGGCCTCGTCGCGGTCGAGAAAGGTCATGCCGGGCCGGCCGACCCAACTGTCGCGCGGTCCGTACCATTGCCCGGAGAACCGTCCACCGGAGGGCAGGGCTTCGCGAATACGTGCCCAGGTCCGGAAGAAGCCTTCCGGATCACACAGAGGCATCGCGAAGCTCGAATTCACCAGATGAACGCCGAGGGGAATGGGCACGTCTTCCAGGCGGGCGTTGATCGGCGCCACGTCGCTATGGTCCGGAAGCGGTCTCGCCTGCAGCTGACGCAGCGCTTCGGGTTCCGAGTCGACCGCTATCACGCGCCAGCCGCGGCGCAGCATCTCGATCACGTCGCGACCGTCGCCGCAGCCAAGGTCCATGACGAGTGCGTCAGGTGGTTGGACGGCGAACGCATCGAGTGCAGCCAGCAGCGTGCGGCGCGGCGGACGATCGCGAAGCTGCTGATAGTAGGCGGACCAGTTTTTCGACTGCGGGCTTTCCGTCATGCGCTTTCTCTGTGTCTCTAGAGCTTGTCGCGTGGCGCTACGTGTGATCGTATCGCACTTCAATAGGAATGAAGTAACGAACCGGGAGGGATTCATGAAGGGGCTGGGACGCCTTGCGCTTGCTTTTGCTCTGTTTCTCGCGCCTGTAACGGCGCGAGCGGACATCAAAGCTCTTGCCGAAGCAGCCAAGAAAGAGGGCGAACTGACCTGGTACGTCGCCCACTACACGTCCGAAGGGGCGGAGGATCTGGGGCGCGGCTTCACTGAAATGTACGGTGTGAAGGTCAATGTCGTGCGCACCACGGCGCAGGTCGCCTATCAGCGCCTCCTGCAGGACATCAAGAACAACCAGACGATCTGCGACGTGTTCTCGTCGACCGATCTCGGCCATTACGCACGGCTGAAGGCGGAAGGCCGCCTCGACAAATACATCCCCGAGACGACGCCGAAGATTTCGCCGACCTTCCAGAACTTCGATCCGGATGGCTACTACCACCCGACCGCGGCGGGCCTGGTCGTGCTGACTTACAACACGTCAAAGGTGAAGCCGGAGGATGCCCCCAAGAAGTGGGAAGACCTCCTCGATATCAAGTGGAAGGGCAAGGTCTCGACCGGTCATCCGGGTTTCTCCGGCTATGTCGGAACCTGGGTCCTGTCGATGAAGAAGCTCTATGGCTGGCAGTATTTCGAGAAGCTGGAGAAGAACAAGCCGCAGATCGGCCGCTCGATCAACGATACGGTCACGGCGCTGAACGCCGGTGAACGGCAGGTAGCGGCGGGTGCCGACGGCTCGACCCTGTTCAGTGCAGCGCGCGGCAATCCGCTGGCCGTGTCCTATCCCAGCGACGGCGCCGTGCTGATCATCGCGCCCTCGGCGATCATGAAGGGCACGAAAAACCCCAATGCGGCAAAGCTGTTCATGGAATACCTCTATTCAATCGAGGCCTCGAAGATCAACGCCAAGCACTTCGGCATTCCGCTGCGCCCCGAAGTGGCTTCTCCTCCGGGCGCCAAGCCGATCAGCGAAATCAAGGTGATCCGTCCGACGGTTGCCGAGGTCGACAAGGGCATCCCGGAAGTGATCGAGCAGTGGCGCGATACGTTCGGCAACTGAGATAGAGGGCGGCAAACGACGTGACAGCGACTGCCTCTACTCTCGATGCCGCGCCGGCGCGCCCGGGGCGCGCCGGTTACTTCGATTCGACCTGGTTCCTGTGGGCCGCGATCATCGCGGTCCTGCTGTTCCTGGTAGTAAGTCCGTTCATCTATCTGGTGATCACCAGCTTTCAGGCTGAGCGGACAGGTGAATTCACCCTTGCCAACTACGCCACCGCCTATGGGCGCGCACGCTATGTCGATGCGCTGCTGAACTCGCTGAAGCTGGGCGTGGTATCGGCCCTTCTGGCAGGGGTATTCGCGGTGCCGTTGGCCTGGGCGGTCGCGCGCACCGACATGCCTGGCCGCGGGCTCACGCGCATGCTGGTTCTGGCGACCTTCATCACACCGCCCTATACCGGCGCGGTCGCCTGGATCTTGCTGGCGGGCCCCAATGCGGGCTGGCTGAACCGCTTCTACATGCTGGCGACGGGCGCCGAGGCCGGCCCCTTCAACATCTACAGCTTCACCGGCCTCGCGGTCGTCATCGCCCTCTATTCCTTCCCCTATATCTTCATCTTCACGACGGCGGCCCTGGAGCTCGTCTCGTCGGAGATGGAGGACGCCGCCAACATCCTGGGCGCGGGCCCCTGGCGGACGATGTGGCGGGTGACGCTGCCGTTGGCGCTGCCGGCAATCCTGGGCGGCGTGATCATCTGTTTCCTGGAGGCGATCGCGCTGTTCGGCTCGCCGGCCATGATCGCCATCCCGGCGCGCTTCAATGTCGTGACGACGCAGCTCTTCCAGTTCTTCGGCAATCCTGTCCGGGTCGAAGTGGCGGCGGCCTATGCCATGCCGCTGCTGGGTATCACGGTACTCTTGGTGCTGGTGCAACGTCTGATCACCCGTCGCAAGGGGTTCGTGGCGCTTACAGGCAAGGGAGGCGAGCGGCGTCCCATCCTGCTCGGCCGCTGGCGCTGGGCCGTATTTGGCTATGCGATGTTCGTTGCGGCGCTGGCGGTATTCCTGCCGTACATCTTTCTGATTCAGTCGGCCTTTGCCAAAGCCTGGGGGCGTGGCTTTTCCCTGGACAACATCTCGCTGCAGAATTTCCACTTCATCCTGTTCGAGCACGCGACGGCGATGGAATCGGTGCTGAACAGCTTCCTCTATGGAGCGGCCAGCGCGACGGCGGCCGTCTTTCTGACCTTGGGGGTGGCCTATATCGTCGCCCGCAAGCTCGTACCCTTCGGCGGCGTCCTAGGCTTCCTCTGTGTGGCCCCCTTCGTGATCCCGGGCGTCGTGCTGGCCATCGGCTTCTATGCCGCCTATGCGCCGCCGCCGCTGGCGCTCTATGGCACTGCGCTGATCCTGATCCTGGCCTTCACCACGCGTTTCCTGCCGGTGGGATACGTCAACGCCAGCGCGGCTATCCGCAGCCTCAACCCGGAGATGGAGGAGGCTGTCCGCGTCCTGGGCGGCAGCCGCCTGACGGCGCTGCGCCGCGTCGTGGCGCCACTCCTGAAACGCAACCTGCTGGGTGCCTGGCTGCTGATCTTCATTCCGGCGACGCGCGAACTGTCGGCGGCGATCTTCCTCTACGGGCCCAACACGAAAGTGGCGTCGGTCATGATCTTCGACATGAGCGAGGAGGGCAATTTCGAGCGTCTCGCCGCATTGGCGTTGATCCTGCAGGTACTTACCCTGCCGTTGCTGTGGGTCGGGCAGAAGGCGCTCGGCCGTGATTTCATGCTGAGGCGTAACGCGACATGAGCAAACTGGTCCTGAAGAACGTCGCCAAACGCTATGGCAGCTTCGACGCCGTTGCCGATTTTTCACTAGAACTGGTGAAGGGGGAGTTCGTCTCGCTGCTGGGGCCGTCGGGCTGCGGCAAGACCACAACGCTCCGCATGATCGCGGGCTTCATGCCGCCGTCGGGTGGCACGATCGAGATGGACGGCAAGCAGATTTCCTCGGCGTCCGGCGTCGTGCCGCCGGAACATCGCCGCATGTCGATGATCTTCCAGAGCTATGCGATCTGGCCGAACATGACGGTGGGCGAGAATGTCGGCTTCGGCCTGCAGGTCCGCAAGCTGCCACGGTCGGAGATCGACCGCCGCGTCGACAAGATCCTGGATGTGGTCCAGATGCGTAATCTCAAGGGCCGTTATCCCGCCGAGCTGTCGGGCGGCCAGCAGCAGCGCGTGGCGCTGGCTCGCGCCATTGTCGTCGAACCGGAAGTGCTGCTGCTCGACGAACCCCTCAGCAACCTCGACGCCAACCTGCGCGAGGAAATGCGCTTCGAGATCCGCCGCCTGCACGACGAGTTCAAGATCACGACGGTCTACGTGACGCACGATCAGTCCGAAGCCATGGTGACTTCCGACCGGATCGTCGTCATGAACAAGGGCAAGATCGAACAGATCGACGCGCCGCATACGCTGTACGGCCGGCCTAAGAGCCGGTTTGTCGCGGGCTTCATCGGTCGCACGAACTTCCTCGAAGGCGCCCATCAGGGGAATGAGGTCCGCTTCGACGGCTTCACGGCCAAGGCCGGCGCCCTGGAAGGGGTAAACGGCAGTGGCGCGCTGCTCTATTCCCTGCGACCGCAGGCCATTGGGCTGGCCACCAGCCAGCCGTCTGGTCAGGTTCTGGCAGTCGAGGCGGAGATCGCCAGTCGTTCCTATCTCGGTGAATACTGGGACTATCAGGTACGGCCTCTGGCAGGATCCAAGCAGATCCGCGTTTCGACCGCCCCGAACCAGGTGTTCGAGGTTGGCAGCCGGGTCTGGCTGGAGATTGATCCAGCCGCCATGGTACGGGTTGAATGATTGCCAACGTAGGATGAGAGCATGACCGCAGGACCGCTTTCTCGCTTCACCGTCCTCGATCTGACGCGCGTGCGCGCCGGCCCGACTGCCGTGCGTTACCTCGCCGACTGGGGGGCCAACTGCATCAAGGTCGAGATGCCGCCGTCGGCCGGCGAGATGGACATGGGGGGCCCCCGCCACGGGCCCGACTTCCAGAACCTGCACCGCAACAAGCGGTCCGTGACGCTGAACCTCAAGGAACCGGACGGCCGCGCCATCTTCATGAAGATGGTCGAGAAGGCCGACGTCGTGGTTGAGAACTACCGCGCCGACGTGAAGTTCCGGCTGGGCATCGACCATGAGAGCCTGAAGAAGGTGAATCCGAGGATCATCCTGGGATCGATCTCGGGCTTCGGCCAGGACGGCCCTTATGCCGAGCGCGCCGGCTTCGACCAGATCGCCCAAGGCATGGGCGGCCTGATGTGGGTGACCGGAATGCCGGAGCAGGGGCCGGTGCGTGCCGGCATTGCCGTCGCCGACGTGGGCGCGGGGCTGCACTGCGCCATCGGCATCCTGATCGCGCTGCTGGAGCGCGAGACCTCGGGGCAGGGCCAGTGGATCTCGACCTCGCTGCTCCAGGCCATGATCTCGATGTGCGACTTCCAGGCCGCGCGCTGGACCATCGCCAAGGACGTGCCGGGCCAGGCCGGCAACAACCACCCGACCTCGATCCCGACCGGCGTCTTCAAGACCAAGGACGGCTACATCAACATCGCGGCGTCCGGCGGCCATATCTACAAGCGCTTCTGCGAGTGCATCGCGGCGCCGGAGCTGATGACCGACGAGCGGTTCAGCACCGACAAGGGACGAGCCAAGAATCGCGACGCGCTGAATGCCGAGATCGACAAGCGCGTTGCAGCCTATGGCAGTGCCGAGTTGGTCGAGAAGTTGAACAAGGCGGGCGTTCCCGCCGGCCCGATCTACAAGATGGACGAGATGTTCGCCGATCCGCAGGTCAAGCACCTCCAGATGGCGCACCCTGTGAAATCTCCGAAGCTCGGCGATATCGAGCTGATCGGCCAGGCGATCAACATGAGCCGCACGCCGTTCGAAATGAAGTCGGCAACGCCGGAGCAGGGCGAGCATACCGACGCCATCCTGAAGGAGTTCGGCTACGACGCCGCGGCCATTGCCGATTTCCGCAAACGCGGCGTTGTCTAGAGGGAGGCGACCATGACGGTGCTGACACAGGAACAAAGAGATGCGTTCTGGCGTGACGGCTACCTCATGGTCGAGGAAGCTGTAACCCCCATCCAACTCGCCGCCCTCAAGGGCGAGATCGCGGGCTGGGTGGAGGAGAGCCGGAGACATACCGCGCCGTTCGGCCCGCCGACGGTGGACGGCCGGCCGCGCTTCGACATGGGTGCCGAGCACAGCGCCGATAAGCCGGCGCTGCGGCGCATCAACAATCCTTCGGATATTTCAGATGCCTATCGCGAGGTCATGCTCGACGCGCGCATGGTCGACATGGTGGCCGACCTGATCGGGCCGGACGTCAAGTTTCACCACTGCAAGATCAACCTGAAACTCTCGGGCGCGAAGACCGAGGTGAACTACCATCAGGACTTCGCCTACACGCCGCACACCAACGACGACATCGTGACCGCGCTGCTGTTTCTCGACGATATCGATGAAAGCAACGGCTGCCTGACCGTCGTGCCAGGCTCACATAAGGGGCCGGTGCTCTCGCTGTTCGAGGGCGAGCGATTCACCGGGGCTGTCGCTGCCGACGAGGAGAAGAAGGCCCTGGCACAATCGCTGCCGTGCCTCGGCAAGGCGGGCGCGGTCTGCCTGATGCACACGCGCCTGTTGCATGGTTCGGCCGCCAATGGCGCGGACAAGTCGCGCGGCCTCTACATCTGCGTCTACACGGCTGCCGACGCGGTGCCGATCGCCCGGAACCCGATGCCGAGCCTGAACGAGGGCCGCATCGTACGCGGTAAGGAAGCGCGCTTCGCTCGCCTGAAGGAAGGGCTCGTCGAGCTGCCGAAGCAGCCCAGGACCGCTTCCTTCTTCACCGTGTTAGGCCAGAACTCCAAGCAGGCGGCCGAGTGAACGATCCGTTTCCGGCCGTTGCCGAAGCGACGGCGACTTGGGAGGTCGCCGACCTCTTTGCCGATATCCGCAGCACCGTAGGCGTCAGGGTCGTCAACCTCGTCTGGCGCCATCTCGCGACCATGGACGATGCACTGCCCTGGGCCTGGACGGCGGTGAAGCCGCTGTACCTCCAAGGTATGGCCGACGCGGCGGCAGTTCGCTTCAGGGAAGGGATGCAGCTCCCAAGGCTGGGTTCGCTCGCGGGCGACGAACCCGCGAGCGTCGATGCCGTACTGGCGAGCTACGACCATTCCAACACCATCAATCTCTTTGCGCTGGGCGCGCTCGCGGTATGGCTGCGCGGCGAAGCAGCCACCACGGGGATGCCGGAGCGGGGGCCGCGGCTGGCTGCCCCCGATGTCACCTTGCCCAAGCTCGCCACGCAGGACGATGTTGCCCCCGAAACCTGGGAACGCGTGCTGCGCCTGAACAAATTCGGAGACCGCCCGCAGCCCTTGATCCTTGCTAGCATGTACAGGCATCTCGCCCACGCGCCGTCTTTTCTGGAGCGGATCGAAGGAGCGCTGGCCGCCGTTCAGGCCGATGGCTCGCTCGACCGCTCCATCGCGGCAAACCAGGCAACGGCGCGGGCGGGAGCCTCGGTCCTGGCCCGCGCGATCGTGGCCGAACGGCCGCGTCTGGCTACAGATATCGAGAAGAGCGTGCAGGCCTTTGTCGATCACGCCATCGGCAAGATGGTGACGATCTGCCGGGCAATCCGAACGGCGCGCGGCTCGCTGCCGTAGGTCACTCCGCAGCCTTCGGGAGGCCGCGGCGTCGCGCCAGCCAGTCCTGCATGGCTGATTCCATGGTCATGAAGACGGCGCCGCCTTCGATCAGGCGCTGGATGAGCCGTTCCAGCATCATCATGCGATGGCCGCGGCCTATGACATGCGGATGGAAGGTGTAGGTCAGGATCCCGTAGTCGCAGACCCGCGTCATGTAGGTGAAGTCGTCGACGAAATTCTCCAGCACACCCGTCGCGTTCATCAGGCCCTGCTGAACGGAGCCATTGGGCAGGCGCATGTATTCGAAGGCGGGATAGTCGTCGAGGGACCAGCTGATCGGCATCTCGACCAGTGCGGTCTCGCGGCCGCGCACCAGCGGCTTCATCAATTCTGCAACGTCTCCCTGCCGCACGAAGTAGCAGTCGTAGTCGTTGCCCATCAAGGAGCTGTCGTACTGGATGCCGTGCTTCAGCAGCAGATCGATGGAATGAGGGGAGAGATCCCAGGCCGGGGAACGATAGCCGCGCGCCGTCTGCCCGCTGATGCGCTTGATCGATTCGTTGCCGCGAACAATCTCCTCTTCCTCCTCGTCGCGCGAAAGGTTGACCGGCAGGCGATGCGTCCAGCCGTGATGGGCAAGCTCGTGGCCGGCCTCGACGTAGGGCGCGACGGACGCCGGCGTGCTGTCGATCGTATGGCCGGGCGTAAAGAAGGTCGCCTTGATCCCGTAGCGCTCCAGCAGGGCGACCAGGCGCGGAATGACGACAATGTCGTACTCGCCGCGAGAAATCGCCGTGGGGGAAGTCATGCCGCGGGCGATCAGGCCGGAGACGTGGTCGTGGTCGAAGGTAAGACAGACGATGTGACGTGACATGGACCGAACTCCCGACAGGTTGCGTCCGCTCTACGGAATCTGCATGATGCCTATAACTATAAGCGAACAAGAGGGCTGAGTTTAGGGAGGGTTCATGGTGGGGACGTCCGCCCAGCGCATGGCTGCGCATGAGGGCGACTATCAGCTTGTGGTCGAAGCCGTGTCGAAGCGATTCGGCGGCGTCACTGCCGTGCAAGACGTTTCCCTCGACGTGCCCCGCGGCGGCATCCTTTCCATCATCGGCCCCAACGGTGCGGGCAAGACATCGCTCCTGAACATGATTTCGGGCTTCTACAAGCCCGACACAGGCCGCGTCGTGCTGGAAGGGCGAGACATCACACAGAAGAAGCCGAGCGATATCGCAGCACTGGGCATCGCCCGTACATTCCAGAACATCGCACTCTTCAGCGGCCTTACGGTCCTCGACAATCTGATGCTTGGCCGACACGTGCGCATGAAGGCCGGCGTGCTGTCGAGCGTGATCTACTGGGGGATGGCGCAGAAGGAGGACATCGCCCATCGCGAAGCGATCGAGGAGATCATCGAGTTCCTGAAGCTCCAGGATCTGCGCAAACAGCCCACGGCGGCCCTGGCCTACGGGCTGCGCAAACGCGTCGAACTCGGGCGGGCACTGGCGCTCGAACCCAAGGTGCTGCTCCTCGACGAGCCGATGGGCGGTATGAACCAGGACGAGAAGGAGGACATGGCGCGCTACGTCCTCGATGTGAACCAGGAGCGCGGCGTCACGGTCGTCCTGATCGAGCACGACATGGGTGTCGTCATGGACATCTCCGATCGCGTCGTTGTGCTCGACCGGGGGCGGCGCATCGCGGCCGGCACGCCGGAAGAAGTGCAGCGCGATCCCAAGGTGATCGAAGCCTATCTCGGGACCGGCAAAGGTGGAGGACGGTTATGAGCATAGCCGACGCTGCAGAAACCTCGACATTGCCCAAGCTGCTGCAACGCAACGCAACGGCAGATCCCAAAGGGCCGGGCATGCGCGAAAAGACGCGCGGTGTCTGGCAGACCTACGACTGGGCCGCCTATCGCGACAATGTCCGCGATTTTGCCCTTGGCCTTGCCGCGATGGGCTTCCGGCGAGGAGACAAGCTCTCGGTCGTGGGCGACAACCGCCCGCAGCTCTACTTCGCCCAGCTCGCCGCCCAGGCGCTGGGCGGGGTATCGGTGCCGGTCTATCAGGACTCGATCGCCTCGGAACTGGTCTACGTCCTGAACCATGCCGAGACGTCGGTCATCGTCGCCGAAGATCAGGAGCAGGTCGACAAGGCGTTATCGCTCAAGGACAAGCTGCCCCGGCTGCGCTGGATCGTGTTCGACGATCCGCGTGGCCTTTCCTTCTACGACGATCCGATCCTGCGCTCGTTCGAAAGCGTGCTGGAGGAGGGACGTTCCTTCGCAAAATCGAACCCTCGGTTCTACGAGACCGAACTCGCGAGGGGTTCCGCCGACGATACCGCGATGATCGCCTACACGTCGGGCACGACCGGCAACCCCAAAGGGGTGATGCTCAGCCATCGCAACATGATCGCTACCGCTGAGTCCTTCGTCGAAGTGAACGATGTCAAGCAGGGCGACAACTGGCTCTCGTACCTGCCGATGGCCTGGGTCGGCGATGCGGCCTTCACGCTGGGTATGGCGCTGATGGCACGGCTGATCGCCAACTGCCCGGAGAATCCCGAGACGGTGCAGCGCGACCTGCGCGAACTGGGTCCCGACACGATGCTGGCGCCTCCACGCATCTGGGAGAACATGCTCACCACGATGCAGGTCAAGGCGGGCGACGCCACGCCGCTCAAGCGCTGGGTCTTCGAGGTGTTCCGCGGACTGGCCGAACGCTGCGAGCTGAAGCGCTCCGACGGCAAGGCGCTGTCGATCGTGGACCGGCTGGGGCTCGCGGTCGGCGAGGTCATGGTCTACGGACCCGTGCGCGACCAGCTCGGACTGCGCAAGGCGCGCTGGTGTTACACCGGCGGCGCACCGCTCGGCCCCGATACCTATCGCTTCTTCCGCTCGTTCGGCATCAACCTGAAGCAGGTCTACGGGGCTACCGAGGCGTCGGCGATGATCTCCTGCCAATCGGACGCAGAAGCCAATCCCAACACCGTCGGACGACCAATCCCGCGCATCGAGGTTAAGATCGACGATCGTGGCGAGGTCATGCTGAAAGGGCCAAACGTCTTCTGCGGCTACTTCAAGCAGGAAGACGTGACGCGCGAGACGATGACGCCGGACGGTTGGCTCAAGACTGGCGATGCGGGCTTCTTCGACAAGCAGGGACATCTGGTCATCATCGATCGCGCCAAGGATGTCGGAAAGCTGAACGACGGCTCGGCCTTCGCGCCGCAGTTCATCGAGAACAAGCTGAAGTTCAGTCCGTTCATCCGCGAGGCCGTGGCGTTCGGCGATCAGCGGCCCTGCGTGGCGGCGATGATCGCCATCGACATGCAGACGGTAGGAACCTGGGCCGAAAAGCGCGGTCTTGCCTATACGAGCTACATGGACCTCAGCCGCAAGCCGGAAGTCGCGGTCCTGATCGGCGAGGAGATCGCCAAGGCCAACGCGACCTTGCCCGACATGCAGCAGGTCAAACGTTATCTGCTGCTGAACAAGGAACTCGATGCCGACGACGCGGAGATGACGCGAACGCGCAAGGTCAGGCGAAGGTTCGTTGCCGAAAAGTACGCCAACGTCGTCGACGCCTTCTACGGCGGCAAACACGAGGTCGACGTGACCATGGAGATCACATTCGAGGACGGCCGCCGATCGACGCTCGTTTCCACCATCGCACTTCACGACGCGGGCGCTGCCCGGCCTGTACAACGAGCAGCCTGAGGGAGCAGGGATGTCCGAGGATCTCGAGTTCGCGCTGGCCCTGGTCCTGAACGGCGCCTCTATCGGATTGATGTATTCCCTGATCGCGCTGGGATTCGTGCTGGTCTACAAAGCGACCGACGCCATCAACTTCGCCCAGGGCGAGTTCGTGATGCTGGCGGGCTTGATCGTGGCTGTCGTACTGGGTTTCGAGGGAGCGCCGCTCGTCGCCGCCATCGTCATCGTCGTGGCCATCATGATCGGCTTCGGCTTCGGCCTAGAGCGCGTGGTGCTGCGGCCATTGCTTGGCCGCCCGGTCGTGGCGGTGATCATGGCCACGATCGGCCTGGCTGCCATGCTGCGCGGTCTGGGGCCGGTGATCTTCGGCAGCGAGACCAGGGCGGTGTCGTTGCCAATCGGCGACGAACCGATCGTGCTGGGGCCGGCCAACCTGCCGCCCATCCAGGTTCTGGGCGCGGTGGTCGCCATCCTGCTCTTCCTGGCGTTCAGCTGGTTCTTCAAGAAGAGCCGCATGGGCGTGGCGATGCGGGCCGTCGCCGACAACCAGCAGGTGGCCCAGGCCATGGGGATCAATGTCGAGCGCTACTTTGCGCTTGCCTGGGCGATGGCCGGCGTGGTGTCGGCGTTAGGCGGCGTGGTGTGGGGCAGCATGCTGGGGGTTGACGTCCACCTCGCGCTGGTGGGCCTCAAGGTGTTCCCGGTGGTCATCCTGGGCGGCCTCGATTCGATCGGCGGGGCGCTGGTCGGCGGACTGATCATCGGCGTCATTGAAAGTCTCGCGGCAGGCTACCTCGACCCCTATGTCGGCGGCGGAACCAAGGACTTCGCGCCTTATGTGCTGATGATCCTGGTCCTGATGATCAGGCCCTACGGCATGTTCGGCAAACGCAAGATCGAGCGCGTGTAGGCGTCCATGTTCCATCGCGAATCCGGGATCTTCAAGACGACCTACGCCGCCGATGCGGCGCTCTATCCATTGCCCGTCGCCAAATGGACGGTAGTGGCGCTGGCGCTGATCTTCGTCGTGATCGTCCCGCTCACCGTCCACGAGTACTACCTGTCGATCCTGAACCTGATCTTCATCGCCATTGTCGGCGCGCTCGGGCTCAACATTCTCGTGGGCTATACCGGCCAGATCTCGATCGGGCATGCCGCCTTCATGTCGGTCGGCGCCTATACTGCGGCCAATCTTGCCGTGAGGCTCGACCTGCCATTCTGGATCACCTTGCCTGCCGGCGGGCTCATGGCGGCAGCGATCGGCGTGGTCGTCGGCATGCCCAGCCTGCGCATCAAGGGACTCTACCTCGCCATCGCCACCCTGGCGGGCCAGCTCATCATCGAATGGACGATCAATCGCGTGCCGGCGATCTCGGGCGGCGCGCAGGCGTCCATCGAGGTCGACCGGCCGAGCCTGTTCGGGTTCAGCTTCAACACGCAGGGCAGCCTCTATTTCTTCCTGCTGTTCTTTGCCGTGCTGGCGATCGTGGCGACGCTGAATCTGGCGCGCAGCCGCATCGGCCGGGCATTCGTCGCCGTGCGCGACCAGGACATCGCCGCCGAGATCATCGGTATCAACATCTACCGCTACAAGCTGCTCGCCTTCGCGATCTCGTCCTTCTATGCCGGTGTCTGCGGCGTGCTCTACACCTACTATTTCGGCATCGCCAACTACGAGCAGTTCCAGCTCATCGTCTCGATCGACTATCTCGCCATGATCATCATCGGCGGGCTGGGCTCCGTGCTGGGATCGATCTTCGGTGCCATCTTCGTGACCCTGCTGCCCATCGTGATCCGTCTCTTCATGGAGGATGTAGGCTCGCTGTTCTTCACCACGGCGGAAATGGCCAATGTCGTTTCGGGCCTCCGGCTGGGCGTGTTCGGCGGGCTGATCATCTTCTTTCTCATCGTCGAGCCAGAGGGGCTCAACAGGCTTTGGCGCAATATCCGGAGCTATTTCCGGGTCTGGCCCTTCTCGTACTAGAGGGGCGCACTAGCGAAGGGAGGAACCCATGACGAGGTTCGTAAGGAGTTGGCTTGGGGTCGCGGCGACCACCGCAACCCTTGTGTTCGGCGGAGGGCAGGCCTTCGCCATGCTCACCTCCCACCCATTCGGCGACGCGAAGCAGTGCCAAGCGGCCATAGCCCGGCGCGCGCGGCGAGCCGAGCGCACCGATCCGCTCATGGGCGCGCGACGCAAGACTGGCGAGCGCCAGCGCCAGCAGGCGGGCGCGGTCGATCTTGCTCTCGGGCACGAGGTGCGAACGGAAATTCATGCGCGGGCCGGTGTTGCACCAGACCCAGAGTGTGTTGGCGCTTTCCCACTCGTTCTCGCGGATGAACACGCGGTCGGACTGCGCGGA